>Ga0207661_10000013_pt1 | contig 348811 bp, 295 predicted proteins | sample KBSC713LmetaG_FD_184337 | JGI IMG/M metagenome (GOLD analysis project Ga0207661, IMG submission 184337) | Corn rhizosphere microbial communities from Kellogg Biological Station, Michigan, USA - KBS C7.1-3L metaG (SPAdes) (version 2) | ecosystem: Host-associated > Plants > Roots > Rhizosphere ...
CGGAGGCCGGAGACGCCGATGACGATGCCGCCGAACATCTCGCCGAGGACGGCGGGCTGGCCGATGCGTTCGGCGAGCTCGCCGAAGAGTTTTGCGGCGGCGAAGATTGCCAGGAGCGCCAGGAGCAGGCCCGAGATGGTCATGCGAACACCTGTGATCGAACGGCGGCCCGACCGTTCGCGGTTCCTGCAAGGCGCTACGCCCCGCACCCGATGATTTCGCGAGCGTAATCGATCGGAGCGTTGCAATTATTCACGCCGTCCTCACTTCGGTCTGACGCGAACCTGACGGATTAGCAGTAGAGTGCGCCCCGGTCCAATTCGGGCTCCCATTCACATCGTCGTACGACTTTGTGGGTATCCGTGTAGTCACCCCGTCCACCTGAAGCCGATTGCGAGGTCATCCTGATGCGCTCAACAGGCGTTCGTTTCGCTGCTCTTTTCCTGCTCCTCCTTCTGCCGGCCGCCGCGCACGCTGCGACGACGTTGACGGTTACACCGATCACCTGGAACGTCATCGGGCTTGACAGCAACGACCCCTCGACCGGTCCGGCAAACTTTCCGATCGGCGCGCGCGTGTGCAGCAGCGTGGCCACGACGAACGTCAACGTCACGTTCGTCTGGGATACGGCGAATCCCTTCGTCGATCTGCGCGCCGGCTCGCTCGGCACAGTCATCCTTCCGGCCATCGGCGCGGGGCAGTGCGCCGACGCCTATTTCGAGGTCTCCATCGTCCGCACCGCTGCGGCGTTCGACACCACGCGCCGCTACCACATCACCGCGACGGACGTCTCCGGCACTGCCTCGACCGTCACGCCGCGCGAGGTCTACGTCGAGCATCTGATCTCGCAGAACCGCAACTCCATCACCGACGTGAAGTACGGCACCAACCTCGGCAACCTCGTCTCCGTCCCCGACGGCGGCTCGATGAACCTGATCGTCGGCAACACCTACGTCATCCAGCTCCTCGGCGGCACGGCCACGCAGGGCTACAACCAGTTCGAGGCGTTCATCAACTTTCCGAACACGATCTTCCAGGTTCTCGGCGTGACGACGTCGTACTCCGCCGACAACTCGCCGTTCGTGCCGAATCCGAACGACAAGCTCTACGCCGACGCCTGTTTGTGGGAGAACGATCCGAACAGTCCGAACTACCGCTCGTGTGTCGGCGGCGATTTCAAAGCCGGCGGCAGCAACGTCGTCACAACCTACACGATCAAAATCATCGGCGGCGGCGGAACGAGCCAGTCGCTGAACACGCTGCTGTACGACTTCTCCGGCAGCAGCTACCACTACAACTCCGACTTCTCGGCCGGCGCGCGCGTGGCCAACGTCATCGATCCGACCACCAGCACGATCGCCAAGAGCTTCAGCCCGAATCCGGCCTCGCTGAACGGCATCTCGGTGCTGACGATCACGCTCCACAATCCGAACACCGGGACCGTCAGCGGCTATAACTTCGTCGACAACCTGCCGGCGAATCTGGTGGTGGCCGCGACTCCAAATGCCACGACCAGCGGCTGCGGCGCGCCGACGCTGACCGCGCCGGCGGGATCAGGCTCGATCTCGTTCTCGAACGGAACGCTGGCCGCGAACAGCAACTGCGTGATCAACGTCAACGTCACGCCGACGGCGACCGGATCGCTGGTCAACACGACCAACCATCTCTTCATCGATGCGGTCGACACCGGCCACAACGCCACCGCCACGCTGACGGTCAATAACGCGCCGCCGCCTCCGCCGCCGCTTTGCGGACTGACGATGGCGTCGTGGACCGTCCCCGACGGCACGGTGGCCAATCCCCCCGATCTCGCCGGCGGATTGCCGACCACGAAGGCCGCGAATGTGGCCACGGCCACGCTCGCCGCGAACGTACCTGGGAGCACGGCCATCATCGCCACCGGCGGACATGGAGACGCGACGTCGTGGCGGACGAACGGCTACAAGAACGCCGGCCAGTTCATTCAGTTCACGATCGATACGACCAACTACACCGCGGTCCAGATGAGCTTCTGGGTGTCGAATCCGAGCCCGTCCAACGGTCCGACCGCCTACAACCTGACCATCAACAACGGCGCCGGTTTCGGAGCGCCGATCGTCCTGGCCGTGCCTCCGATCGCGTTCACGCACTACACCATCGACGCCACCGGCCTGACCAATGTCTCCGGCAATACGATTTTCAGACTCACGGCCACCGGCGCTAACAACGACGCCACCGGCGCCTCGCTGAACTACGACGACATGTCGTTCACCGGCTGCTCGACGGCGGTCAAGCCGACGATCGCCAAGGCCTTCGCGCCGAGCCCCGTCGCCGTGAACGGGATCTCGACCCTGACCTTCACGCTGACCAACACGAATCTGGCGCCGCTCACCGGCGCCGCCTTCACCGATTCACTTCCCGCCGGCATCCAGGTGGCGGCGACGCCCGCCGCGAGCAGCACCTGCGGCGGGACATGGGCGCCAGCGGCCGCGGCCACGTCGTTGACCTTCAGCGGCGGGACGATTCCGGCGAACGGATCGTGCACCGTCAGCGTGAACGTGCAGGCCACCACGGCCGGCCCGCACGGCAACGTGAGCGGCACGTTGTCGACCACGGAAACCGGCACGAACACCACCAGCATCGGCACCGCCAACCTCACGGCCGTGCTGCCGCCGACGATCGCCAAGCAGTTCGATCCGTCGCCGATTCTGGCGGGGAGCGTCAGCACGCTGACGTTCACCATCACCAATCCGAATCAGAACAACGCCATCAGCGGCGTCGCCTTCGCCGACACCTTCCCGGCCTCGCCCGGCGCGATGACGGTAGCCGGCACTCCGGCGGCGTCGCTCTCCGGCTGCGGCGCGGCCGCGTTCAATCCGGTCGCGGGCGCGGGATCGATCTCCTTCACCGGTGGAACCATCGCCGGAGGAGGCACCTGCATCGTCACCGTCAACGTCACGGCGCCGGTGGTGGGCACCTACAACAACACCAGCGGCAACGTCTCGCACATCGTCAATGGGACGCCGGTCAACGGCAACACAGCGTCCGGCTCGCTCATCGTCAACCCGCCCAATCCGTCCATCTCGCTGGGCAAGCAAATCAGCCTCAGCGCCAGCGGCCCCTGGTCGACCTTCATTCCGGTCACCACCGGTCCGGTCTTCTACCGCTTCACCGTGGAAAACACGGGCGACGTGCCGCTCAACCCGATCAGCATCACCGACGACACGCTCGACGTCTCCGGCTGCAACGCCACGTTCGCATCGATCACCTTGCCGGTGGCCGTGGCTGGGAATGACAACCACATCGTCACCTGCGTCGTCGGACCGGTCGCCATCACGGCCGGGTCGCACACGAACACCGCGCACGCCACCGGCACGTTCGCCGGCGTGCCGCACAACTCGCCGAACGACTCCGCCACCTACGCCACGACCGGGCTCACGCTCGATAAGACTTCCGTCGAGTCGACCTACCTCGCGGCGGGCAATCTGATCCACTACAACTACCTGGTCACCAACAGCGGATTCGCCACGCTGCAGGGACCGGTCACCGTCGCCGACAACAAGGCCACCGTGACCTGCCCGGCCGTCTCGACGGTCGGCGATCTCGACAACTTCCTCGATCCGGGCGAATCGATCACCTGCACCGCCATCTACACGATCACGGCCGGCGACGTGGCCAGCGCGTTCGTGACCAACACCGCCACGGCCACGGTACAGGGCGTGAACTCGAACAGCGACAGCACGACCGTGTTCCTCGCCACCGCGGCCGACGTCTCGATCGTCAAGACGTTGACCACCGCCGGCCCGTTCATCTCCGGCCAGAGCATCACCTACACGCTCTTCGTCGCCAACGCCGGTCCGGCCACGGCCACGAACGTGCAGGTCACCGACACGCCGACCAACCTGACCATCACCAATGTCACCGGCGGCGGCTGCGCGGCGCTTCCGTGCACGATTCCCAGCATCGCCTCCGGCGCGAACGCGACCATCACCGTCACCGCCACCATCACCGCCCCCGGCGCCTTCGACAACACGGCGACCGTCTCCGCGACGGAGCCTGATCCGAACCCGGGCAACAACACCGATAACAGCGGCAACAACGGCGTGACCGGCGCCTCGGCCGACGTCTCGGTGGTGAAGACGCTGACCACCGCCGGGCCGTACACGATCGGCCAGATCATCAGCTACACCTTGTTCGTCGCGAACGCCGGGCCTTCGACGGCGACGAACGTACAGGTCACCGACACGCCGTCGAATCTGAGCATCAACAACGTCAGCGGCGGCGGCTGCGCGGCGCTGCCGTGCACGATCGCCAGCCTCGCCTCCGGCGCGAACGTCACCATCAACGTCACCGCCACCATCAACGCGGCCGGGTCGTTCGACAACACTGCGACCGTTTCCGCCAACGAGACCGATCCCGATCCGTCCAACAACACCGACAACACCGGCAACGGCGGTCTGGCCTCGGCATCGGCCGACGTATCCGTGGTGAAGACGCTGACCACCAGCGGCCCCTTCACGATCAATCAGAGCATCACCTACACGCTCGTCGTCGCCAACGCCGGCCCCTCGGTCGCCACGAACATTCAGGTCACCGACACGCCGTCGAACCTCAGCATCACCAACGTCAGCGGCGGCGGTTGCGCGGCGCTGCCGTGCACGATTGCCAGTCTCGGCGTCGGCGCGAACGTGACCATCACGGTGACGGCCACGATCACCTCGGACGGCGCATTCGACAACACGGCGAACGTCTCCGCGAACGAGCCCGATCCGAACGTCACCAACAACACCGACAGTACCGGCAATGGCGGCACCGCCGCGGCATCGGCCGACGTTTCGGTGGTCAAGACATTGACCACCGCCGGGCCGTACTCGATCGCCCAGAGCATCACCTACACGCTCTTCATCGCCAACGCCGGACCGTCGACGGCCACGAACATCCAGGTCACCGACACGCCGACGAACCTGAGCATCACGAACGTCAGCGGCGGCGGTTGTGCCGCGCTTCCGTGCACGATCGCCAGCCTCGCTTCCGGCGCGAATACGACCATCACCGTCACCGCCACGATCACCGCCGCCGGATCCTTCGACAACAGCGCCACGGTCTCCGCGACCGAGCCCGATCCCGTTCCGGGCAACAACACCGACAACACCGGCAACGGCGGCACTGCTGCGGCGTCCGCCGACGTCTCGGTAGTCAAGACGTTGACCACTTCCGGGCCGTTCTCGATCGGCCAGAGCATCACCTACACGCTCTTCGTCGCCAACGCCGGCCCCTCCATCGCCACCTCGGTGCAGGTCACCGACACGCCGACGAATCTCAACATCACCAACGTCAGCGGCGGCGGTTGCGCCGCGCTCCCGTGCACGATCGCCAGCCTCGGCGTCGGCGCGAATGCGACCATCACCGTCACCGCGACGATCACCGCCGCCGGTGCTTTCGACAACAGCGCCACGGTCTCCGCGACCGAGCCCGATCCGATTCCCGGCAACAACACCGACAGCACCGGCAACGGCGGAACTGCCGCAGCATCGGCGGACGTCTCGGTGGTCAAGACGTTGACCACTTCCGGCCCGTTCTCGATCGGCCAGAGCATCACCTACACGCTGTTCGTGGCCAACGCCGGCCCCTCCATCGCCACGAATGTGCAGGTCACCGACACGCCGTCGAATCTCAACATCACCAACGTCAGCGGCGGCGGTTGCGCCGCCCTTCCGTGCACCATCTCCACCCTCGGCGTCGGCGCGAATGCGACCATCACCGTCACCGCCACGATCACCGCCGCCGGAGCGTTCGACAACAGCGCCACGGTCTCCGCGACCGAGCCCGATCCGGTTCCGGGCAACAACACCGACAGCACCGGCAACGGCGGCATCGCGGGCGCATCCGCGGACGTCTCCGTCGTCAAGACGCTGACCACTTCCGGACCGTTCTCGATCGGTCAGAGCATCACCTACACGCTCGTTGTGGCCAACGCCGGTCCGTCGATCGCCACCAACGTCCAGGTCACCGACACGCCGACCGGTCTCACCATCACCAACGTCAGCGGCGGCGGCTGCGCGGCGCTGCCGTGCACCATCGCCACCCTCGGCGTCGGCGCGAATGCCACCCTCACCGTCACCGCCACGATCACCGTCGCCGGCACCTTCGACAACAGCGCGACCGTCTCCGCGACCGAGCCCGATCCGGTTCCAGGCAACAACACGGACAGCACCGGCAACGGCGGGACGAGTTCACCCGCCGTCGACGTTTCGATCGTGAAGACGCTGACGTCCTCCGGTCCGTTCGTGGCCGGCCAGAACGTCAGCTACACGCTCTTCGTCGCCAACGCCGGCCCCTCGACCGCCACCTCGGTGCAGATCACCGACACGCCGTCGAACCTCACCATCACCAGCGTCACCGGCGGCGGTTGCGTGGCACTTCCGTGCACCATCGCCTCGCTGGCCGCCGGCGCGAATGCCACCATCAACGTCACCGCCACCATCAACGCGGCCGGAGCGTTCGACAACACCGCAACCGTCTCCTCCATCGAGCCCGATTCCGATCCTTCCAACAACACCGACAGTACCGGCAACGGCGGCACAGCCGGCCCGGCCGCGGACGTGTCGCTCGTGAAGACGCTCGTCACGGCCGGCCCGTTCACCGTTGGCCAGAGCGTCAGCTACACGCTCGTCGTCGCCAACGCCGGCCCGTCCACGGCCACGAGCATTCAGGTCACCGACACGCCGACGAACCTGGCCATCACCAACGTCAGCGGCGGCGGCTGTGCAGCGCTTCCGTGCACCATCGCCACCCTGGCCTCGGGTGCGAACGTCACCATCAATGTCACCGCGACGATCACCGCATCGGGCACGTTCGACAACAGCGCCACCGCCACGGCCATCGAACCTGATCCGAATCAGGGGAACAACACCGACAACACCGGCAACGCCGGCATCACCGGAGTCTCGGCCGACGTCTCCATGGTCAAGACGCTGACTACCGCCGGTCCCTTTGCCGCCGGCCAGTCGATCAGCTACACGCTCGTCGTCGCGAACGCCGGTCCGTCCACCGCCACGAACATCCAGGTCACCGATACCCCGACGAACCTGACCATCACCAACGTCAGCGGCGGCGGCTGCGCGGCCCTGCCTTGCACCATCGCCAGCCTGGCCTCGGGTGCGAATGTCACCATCAACGTGACCGCCACGATTACCGCCGCGGGCGCCTTCGACAATGCGGCCACCGCCACTGCGACCGAGCCCGATCCGAACAGCGGCAACAACACCGATAACACCGGCAACGGCGGTACTGCCGCATCGGCCGACGTGTCGATGGTCAAGACATTGACTACCGCCGGTCCGTTCACCGCCGGCCAGACGATCAGTTACACGCTCGTCGTCGCCAACGCCGGTCCGTCGACGGCCACGAGCATCCAGGTCACCGACACGCCGTCGAATCTGAGCATCACCAACGTCAGCGGCGGCGGCTGCGCGGCGCTGCCGTGCACGATCGCCACTCTGGCCTCGGGCAGCAGCGTCACCATCAACGTCAACGCCACCATCACCGCAGCCGGTTCGTTCGACAACAGCGCCACCGCCACGGCTACGCAACCCGATCCCAACCCGGGCAACAACACCGACAACAGCGGCAACGGCGGCACCGCAGGAGCGGCTTCGCTCGACGTCGGCATCGTCAAGACCGCTCCCGCCTCACCGGTCGCCACCGAGCCGTTCGATTACACGCTCGTCGTCACCAATCACGGCCCGCTGACCGCCACCGGCGTCACGGTCAGCGATCCGCTTCCGGCGAACTTCGCGCTCGTCTCCGCGACGTCGACGCAAGGTTCCTGCAGCGGCACGACCACCATCGCCTGCAACATCGGCACGATGCTGAACGGCGCCAGCGTCACGATCACCGTTCGCGGAACGCCCGCCGTGGCCGGACCGATGTCGAACACGGCCACCGTCACGTCCAACGAGCCCGACTCGCAGCTCTCGAACAACAGTTCCACCGTCCTGGTCAACGTCGTCGAAGACGTTCCGGCGCTCGGCAGCTACGGCCTGATGCTTCTCGCGCTGGCCCTCGCGCTCACTGCCGCCTTCGCGATGCGCATTCGCGGTTGATGAAAAACGGCCCGGCATCTTCGGATGCCGGGCCGGTAGTTCGCTTCCGGTCGAGGTTGGCAGCCGGCGTGCAGCACGTCGTGCAACCTCGTCTCACTTCCCCAACATCCCGCAATCACGACAAGAGCGGCCGCTCCGGCCGGCTCGGTTCGAAACGCAGTCCGTCGACAAAGCGCCTTGCTGAGTGGCCGCCGGATGTTCGAGCTACCGATCAGCATCAGAAAGGCGTTTCATGAAGAACACACTCCTCGCCGTTTCCGTCGCCGCGCTCACACTCGCGGGCTGCACGTCCGCGATGAACACCGCACTTCCGCCGGGCCGCATGAGCGACGCCGGCATCATCCGTCCGTGCCACCGCGACCACCGTGACGCGCAGGTCTGCGGCAACGCCATCTTCAACCAGACGGTCATCGCGCAGATCCACACGGGACAGACGCTCACCGACGTCCGCGCCATCATGCGGCACGACGCCGAGCGCCGCACCGTCGACGGCTCCAACGAGTCGTGGGGCTACATCACCAACTACGACGACAAGGTCATGACGTGGATCGCATTCACCGATCGTAAAGTCAGCGCCGTGACGCAGCAGCCGTGGGTTCGCGACTAGTCCGCGCGGCCGGCGGCATCGCCGGCCGCAACTTCGGTTTTAAGAAAGAAGGATTCGATGGAACCACTCTGGTTTGTTTCGATCAGCTGTAACCCTCGGCGTAGGATGCCGTCATGAGTCCAATCAGAATCGTCGCCATCCTCCTGATCGTGGCCGGCATCGCCGGACTGTTCTATGGACAATTCACCTACACGAAGGCCACGCACGAGCTTAAAGCGGGACCGATCGACCTAGCGCTCAAGGAAAAGAAGACGGTCAACGTCCCGCTCTGGGTGAGCATCGCCGCCATCGTGGCCGGCGGTTTGCTGTTCTTCGTACCGAAACGAAGTTGACGGCACTCCCATAGAATCGCGCGATGGACAACCAACCTCTCTCGCCCGATGAAGCGCGCCGTATGCACGCCTACTGGCGCGCCGCGAATTACCTCTCCGTCGGCCAGATTTACCTGCTCGACAATCCGCTTCTTCGCGAGCCGCTCACGCTCGCGCACACCAAGGCCCGTCTCCTCGGCCATTGGGGTACGACGCCCGGCCTGAACTTCATCTATGTCCATCTCAATCGCGTCATCAAAGCGCGCGACCTGAACATGATCTACATCGCCGGTCCGGGCCACGGCGGACCTGGCCTCGTCGCGAACACCTATCTCGAAGGCACCTACAGCGAGATGTATCCGCGGATCTCGTGCGATGCCGAAGGGATGCAGAAGCTGTTCAAGCAATTCTCGTTTCCGGGTGGGATTCCCAGCCATGCCGCGCCGGAGACGCCGGGGTCGATTCACGAAGGGGGCGAGCTCGGATACGCGCTCGTGCACGCGTACGGAGCGGTCTTCGACAATCCCGATCTCATCGCCGCATGCGTCGTCGGCGACGGCGAAGCGGAGACCGGGCCGCTCGCGGCGAGCTGGCACTCGAACAAATTCCTCAATCCGGTCAACGACGGCGCGGTCCTGCCGATCCTGCATCTCAACGGCTACAAGATCGCCAATCCCACAGTCCTGGCGCGCATCAGCAACGACGAGCTGCGCGATCTCTTCACCGGCTACGGCTACAAACCGTACTTTGTCGAAGGCGACGATCCCGAGGTGATGCATCCGCTGATGGCGGCGACGTTGGACAAGGCGTTTGACGACATCGCGAACATTCAAAAAGACGCTCGCACGAACGGATTCAGCACGCGGCCAACGTGGCCGATGATCGTCCTGCGCACGCCGAAAGGGTGGACCGGTCCGAAGGAGGTCGACGGCCAGAAGACGGAAGGATCGTGGCGATCGCACCAGGTGCCGTTCGCCGATCTGGCTAAGAAGCCGGGACACGTGAAGCTGCTGTCGGAATGGATGCAGAGCTACAAACCGGAAGAGCTCTTCGACGAAAACGGAACGCTTCTGCCGGAGCTGGCCGAGCTCGCGCCAAGCGGGGAGCGGCGCATGGGCGCGAATCCGCATGCGAACGGCGGCCTCCTGCTGCGTGACCTGCGCATGCCCGATTTTCGCAAGTACGCGATCGAGGTCAAGAAGCCGGCCACGTCGATGAGCGAAGCGACGCGCATCGCCGGCGCCTTCCTGCGCGACATCATCAAAGAGAATCCCGAGAACTTCCGCATCGTCGGTCCCGACGAAACCGCATCCAACCGCCTCACCGCGATCTTCGAGGCCACCGACCGCGTCTTCACCGGAACGATCCTGCCGACCGACGAGAGCATCGCCCATGAAGGGCGCGTCATGGAAGTGCTCAGCGAGCACTTGTGCCAGGGGTGGCTGGAAGGCTACCTGCTCACTGGCCGGCACGGCTTCTTCTCCTGCTACGAGGCCTTCATCCACATCGTCGACTCGATGTTCAACCAGCATGCGAAGTGGCTGAAGACCACGCGGCACATTCCGTGGCGCCGTCCGGTCGCGTCGCTCAACTACCTGCTCACCTCGCACGTCTGGCGGCAGGACCACAACGGTTTCAGCCACCAGGATCCCGGCTTCATCGATCACGTGATGAACAAGAAGGCGGAGGTCGTGCGCGTCTACCTGCCGCCCGACGCGAACACGCTGCTCTCCGTCGTCGATCACTGCCTGCGCAGCCGCAACTACGTGAACGTCATCGTGGCCGGCAAGCAGCCCGCATTGCAGTATCTCGACGTCGATGCGGCCACAAAGCATTGCACCGCCGGAATCGGCATGTGGGACTGGGCCAGCAACGATGACGATTGCGAGCCGGACGTGGTGATGGCCTGCGCCGGCGACGTGCCGACGCTGGAAACGCTGGCCGCCGTTTCCATCCTGCGCGAGCGCCTGCCGGAGTTGAAGATCCGCGTCATCAACGTCGTCGATCTGATGACGTTGCAGCCGCCCTCGGAGCATCCCCACGGGCTTCCGGATCGCGATTTCGATTCGCTCTTCACCGCCGACAAGCCCGTCATCTTCGCCTTCCACGGCTACCCGTGGCTGATCCATCGCCTCACCTACCGCCGCACGAATCACAACAACCTGCACGTGCGCGGCTACAAAGAGGAAGGGACGACCACGACGCCGTTCGACATGACCGTGCTCAACGACCTCGACCGCTTCCACCTCGTCATCGACGTCATCGACCGCGTCCCGGGCCTGGCCACCCGCTACGCCCACGTGAAACAGGACATGCGCGACAAACTCGTCGAGCACCGCCAATACGTCTGCGAATTCGGCGACGACATGCCCGAGATCCGCGATTGGGTCTGGCCGAGGTAGACGATGGGGATCCTCGACATCCGGAAGCTCGCCGCCGTCCTGGCGCTGACTCTCGCCGCAACCGCGAACGCGGCCATCACCGGGAGGATCGTCGATGATGACGTGCATGCGATCGCCGGCGCTGCCATTCGCGCCTATGCCGCGGAGAGCTCTGCGGAAATGCGGGCTCGTCTCGTCGCCGGGAAGTTGGATCGGTTGGTTGTTGCATCGGCGCAATCGGCTCAGGATGGCTCGTTCTCGATCGACGTGAAGGGGCAATCCGCGGTCGACCTCACCTTCGAAACCAAGGACTTTCGGCGCACGATCCCGACGGTCGACGGCGACGACCTCGGCGTGGTCACGCTCGGCCTTCAGCGCGCGCAGTTCTTACACATCACCAGCGAGGGCAGGCCGGTCGCGGGAGCGATGGTCGTGGTCGGCACCACCGTCTGGCGCTCGGATGCAGCGGGCAATGTGAGGACCTTTCTCGGCGCATTTTCTGTCGTTCATCCCGATTACGCCATCGGACCTACGGACGGTGCATCGGTCGACAACGCGTCGGGCATTATCGAAATCAAGCTGTCGCGCGGCGTGGCGGTTCGTGGCCGCGTCGTCAACGCTGCCGGACCGGTGGCGCACGCCAGCATCTTGATCAATGGCTGGCCGCTCGCTGAATCGGCCGATGACGGGACGTTCGCAATCGCGCACGCGCCCACCAATTGGCAGTCGATCGCCGCTGAGCGTGGCAACGAGATTGGGGAGTCGAAAAGAAGCGCGGCCGGTTCTGTCGAAATCCGGCTTGGGCCTGGTGCGGCTCTCAAAGGCACGATTCGCGACTCCACGCGCGGTGCCGCTGTCGCCGGTGCGCGGATGATGGCGTTCGGTGCGAACGGCACGTGGACGATGGCGGTGAGCGATGCCAGAGGCGGTTTCCGATTCGCGCCGCTTCTCAATCAGAGCTATCGGGTGACCGGACTGCAGCCGGCGTACGCGATCGAATCGGCGGAAACGCTTCCGGACGGGCAAGCCCGCGACTTCGTGGCGCACCCGTTCGCGCGCGTGCGAGGGCGCGTCCTGGATGACCAACATCGTCCCGCGGCAGGTGTACTCGTTTTTTCGGGAGAACGTCGGGAACGGGCAGTGATCACGAACGGATCTGGCGAGTTCACCCTCCGCTTCGCCTCTTCGCAATCGCCGCGTTTGATCAATGCGTACAAGCCGGGATTCATCAGCGGTGTGTCGAAGCCTCAGATCTGGCCGCCGGGCGATACGCGTGAGGAGGTTGTCCTCTCCGTCGGTGCCGGTTTTCTGTTGCGCGTTCAGGTCGTCGATCAGAACCAGCGGCCGGTCATGAACGCCGGCGTAAGTGCACAGCGTTTGGATGACGGCGTGGTCTCACTCGTTCATTGCCATTCCGAAACGCAGCTGGATTGCAATCACACCGAGGCGAACGGGATGATTACGTTTCACACGATCGAAGGTCCGCACGAGCTATCGGTTCTTGGTGACGGCATTGCGCCGAAGAAAGTGTCGATCCCGAGAGTGACGTCAGCGTCTGGTGTGGTTGTCGTCAGGGTAGACCGCGGCATCGAAATCCGAGGACGTGTGATTCACGCAGACGGCACGCCGGTGGCCGGCGCCATCGTTCAGTCTCCGGCGAAATTTGCACTACGGTCGGCCGCCTCCGCCGCGGACGGTACGTTCAAACTCACCGGCGTTGATGCGGGAACGGCGAAAGTGCAGGCACTGCTCGGCGATCACCAACTCGCTTCGACGGCCGTAACGGTCAACGCGCCAGCAAGCGGCGTGACGATCACGATGCCTTTGGGTGTTCGCGTCCAGGGGCGCGTGATCGATCACGCGACGCAAAAACCGATCAACGATTTCACGGTTTTTCTGCCTTCACCGAACGGCGTGCACGATTCCGGCGGGCAGCGCATTCATGCCGACGATGGGCGGTATACGCTCGACAACGTCTCGCCGGGGTCTCTGGAAATCGTGGTTCGCGCGGCCGGCTATTCGCAAGGTTCGCGCGGCGACATCGTCGCCGAGGATGGAAAAACCATCAACGGTATCGATGTCCAGCTCAATCGTGCGGCGCGCCTGACCGGCCGCGTTACGTCCGCGACGGCGCCGATCTCCGGCGTACAGGTGTTGCTCGATACCAACCCGCTCAACCACTTGGGCCTCAGTGCTGTAACCGATCGGGACGGCCGCTACGTCATTGAGGGCATCGCCGACGGCGATCACTTCATCCGTTTCGAGAAATCGGGGTTCGTCGCTGTCAACAAAACGCTTGCGGTCAATGAGAGCGAGACGCATCTCGACGTGACTCTCGATACGGGCTCGGAGTTGCGCGGGCGCGTCGTCGATCGTTCTGGCCGCGGGATTCCCGATGTGTCGGTGAACGCCGGCGATGGGAACGCGGCAACGGATAGCGAGGGCTCCTTCATTTTGCGCGGGCTTCCGGAAGGTCATTACAAGGTAGGCGTGCAGAAGGGCGGCTACCTGCCTGCGGAGGCGAAGCTCGATCTGCCGCAAACCCAGCCGCTCACGTTTACGCTCGATACCGGGGCGACGATCAACGGACGCGTTACGGGACTCTCTCCTGACCTGTTGCCGCGGGTCACCGTCGTCGGCGACGGTGGCGACAACGGCCGCACGTACACGCGCGCGACCGTGGACGCGCAGGGCAACTTCGCCATTCGCGGAATGCCCGACGGGCGAGTTCGCGTCGATGCATCGCTGTCGGGGCGCCACGCGCCCTCGAAGTTCGTGATGGTCCAGAACGGCGTCGCCCCGATCGTGGAGATGAACTTCGCCGAGGGCATTACGGTAAGTGGCCGAGTCAGCAAGAATGGCGTGGCTCCGCCGCCGCGTGGAAGCATCTTCTTCGATCCGTCGCCGCCATCTGCGGACCGCGCGTTCGCGGGTACGCAGCTCGCGATGGATGGTAGTTACCAGGTCACCGGATTGACGGCAGGCGACTACGTCGTGAAGATCAATGGTCCCGGCTTCGGTTTTCAAACGAAATACACGGCAACGGCGAGTGGAAAGTTCGATGTGGAAATGCGCGGTGCTCTGCTGCGCGGCCGGGCCGTCGACTCAGTGAGCAGCGCGCCGCTGGCAAACGTGCATGTGATGGTTTCGGACGCGCCCGGCCTTCCACGGGATAGCGATTCGGAAGGCCGATTCTCGGTCGATGGCCTGGCCGATGGTCCCCACTCGTTGAAGGCCACGCGCCAGGGATACGCCACGTCGTCGATGCGCATCGCCGTCTCGAACGGAGCCGTTCCCGACGTCGAGGTGCGGATGCAGCAGGTGCCGGTCACGGTCATCCACGTCGTCGATGCGGCGTCCGGCGAACCGGTTCCATGCGACATCATCGTCTATGTGGGGATGGCTTCCATTCCAGTGACGCCGTCCGGCGTCGGAGTATCGAAAGTCTGGGTGACTCCCGGCCCCTACACGATCAACATCCGCGCGCAGGGCTATCCGTCGAAGATGCTGGACGTGACGCTTTCGAGCGGCGATGTGACGCTCACCATCGCGCACTGAGTGCCACACCGCTGCCTTATTTTGTTGGTACCCTCACTTTTCGATGGCTACTCGTTCCCGGATCAAGGATTTTTTCTGGCGGCACTCGGCGGGGATTGCGTTTCTCGTCATGGTCTGCTTCGTCGTGTTTCTGGCGTACGTCGGCTACACCTACGTCGTCATCACCAAAAAATTTGAATCGAGCCGGCGGTGGGATCTGCCGAGCCGGATCTATTCGGATGCCACGCCGCTTGTTCCCGGCATGACCATTCCGCGGACGCTGCTCGAGCCGAAGCTGAATCATGTCGGCTATCACGAAGTCGCGGCGCGCGTCACCAATCCCGGCGAGTATCGCTACGCCGGAAACACGCTCGAGGTTTACCTGCAGAACTTCGAGTATCCCGACATCGAGTTCCGCGCGCTGCCGGTGGCGATCGAGATGGACGGCGGGACCATTCGCGGCATCAAGCGCCTCGATGACGGCGTGGCGCTGCGCGGCATCCGCATCGAGCCGGAGCTGATCACGTCGATTTACAACAACGAGATGGAAGACCGGTTGCCGGTCGCTCTCAGCTCGGTGCCGAAGGTGGTCAGCGAGGCGATCATCTCCACCGAGGACAAAAACTTTTACCACCATCAAGGGATCTCGATTCGCGGCACGCTTGCGGCGTTCGTCACCGACGTTCGCAACAAGAACATGACGCACGGCGGCTCGACGCTGACGCAACAGCTGATCAAGAACTTTTTTCTGAATCCGGAGCGCACGCTTCCGCGCAAACTTCACGAAGCGCTGATGGCGGTGCTGCTGGAGGCGCGCTTCTCCAAGAACCAGATCCTCGAGGCGTATCTCAACGAGATTTATCTTGGACAGAACGGCTCGGTGCAGATCGCAGGAGTCGAACAAGCCTCGCAGGTCTACTTCGGAAAACACGTCACGTACCTGACGCTCCCGGAGGCGGCCACGCTGGCCGGGATCATCCGATCGCCGAACGTGCTGTCGCCGCTGTCGCATCCCGATCGTGCCAAAGTGCGGCGCGACACGGTGCTGCAATTGATGAAGGAGCAGGGCTACATCACGCCCACGGAGTACGACCAGGCAGTCGCTTCGCCGCTGACGACGTCGCGCTTTCCGAAGACGTCGCGCAGCGCGCCGTTCTTCGTCGACCTCGTGCTCAAACAATTAAAGGAGACCTATCCCGAGACGCAGCTGCGCACAGAGGGACTGCGCGTGTTCACGACGCTCGACACGATCATGCAGCGGTCGGCGGAACAGTCGCTCGACAGCGGCATCGATTCGTTGAACAAACGCTATCCGTATCTGCGCAAATCGCCGACGCCGCTCGAGGGCGTGATCCTCACCATCCAGCCCGGCACGGGATACGTGAAAGCACTCGTCGGCGGACGAAGCTACTCGAAGACGCAGTTCAATCGCGCCATTCAGGCGCGGCGGCAGCCGGGATCGCTCTTCAAACCGTTCGTCTACGCGACGGCGATGGATCCCGCGCGCGGACAGCAGGCCTTCACCGCCGCGACGGTGCTCGACGATTCGCCGATCAGCATCCGCACCGGCAACGCGGTCTGGAGTCCGCAGAACTACGACCTCCGTTATCACGGTCAGGTCACGGTGCGCGAGGCGCTGGCGCATTCGTACAACATCCCCGCAGTGCGCGCAGCGATGAACGCCGGCATTCCGAACGTGATCAAGACGGCGTCCACGATCGGAATCGAGAGTCACCTCGAGCCGTATCCGTCGGTGTCGCTCGGCTCGTTCGAAGTCACTCCTCTCGAAATCGCCTACGCCTACTCGGCCTTCGCCAACCTCGGCGTGAAAGCGGAACCGATCTCGATCCTGGCCGTGTCGACCGCCGAAGGGAAATTGCTGGAGTCGCGCGAAGTGAAGATGAAGCGCGTCGCGCCAGCCAGCGTCTGCTACGTGATGAACGACGTCCTCAAAGGCGTCTTCGAATTCGGCACCGCGTCCAAGGCGCGCCAGCTCGGTTTCGAGCGCCCCTTCGCCGGAAAAACGGGAACGACGAGCAGCTATCACGACGCATGGTTCATCGGCTATTCGCCGCGCATCCTCTCGCTGGTCTGGCTCGGCTTCGACGATAGCCACAGCATCCGTCTCGCCGGCGGCGATGCGTGCGTGCCGATCTGGGCGAACAATATGAATCGCGTCAGCGGTCTCATTCCGGACGTCGATTGGAAACGCCCCGAGGACGTCATCGACCGCCAGATCGATCCGCAGTCGGGGATGCTTGCGACGCCGTACTGCCCGCAAACGAAGGACGAGATTTTCGTCGCCGGCACCGAGCCGACCTCGGTATGCCCACTCCACGCCGGCAGCGGCGAGCCAAGCCCGTTCTGGCGCGACAACACCGAACCGGCGGAGTCGCAAGCCGAGGGCGTGATCCCGAATCCGTCCGGAGCACAGCCCGCGCAGCCGCAGCAGCAACCGCAGAAGAAGAAAGAGGAACGCGGACTGCGGAAGCTGCTGCGCAGTATCTTCGGCGGGCAGTAGTTGGCAATGTAACCAAAGTGGCGGTTCGGTTTAACTACATGCTCGAAGTTAAACCCTGAGTTACCTGCCAGGCGGTGATCAAGGACCTTCGAGGAGGTCGATGATCTCGCGGGCCATGTAGACGCGGTTTCGTCCTGATGCCGGCTCGGTAAGAATTCCGGAAGCGACGAGTTTCTCGACATTCATCTTTGCTGCCCGATACGTCACGTCCAGCTCGCGCGCTGCGGCGGTGATCGTGATCGCCGGCAACGCAAACAGACGATCGATCATCGCTCCGAGAAGTGCGGAGTTGCGGGCCGACGTCGTGCGCTTTCGATACTCTTGCCGCAGAGCGAGCAGCGTGCTCGCGCGGCGAACGGCGTCGTTCGCCTGTTCGGTCACAGCACTGAGAAAGTACGCGATCCACTCATCCCACGCGCCATGCTGGCTGACGTTGAGAAGCAAGCGGTAATAGTCATCGCGATGCCGCTCGAAGAATCCGCTGAGATAGAGCAGCGGATGATCGAGTAACTCCTCCGCATGAAAGAGAAACGTGATGAGCAGCCGGCCTACACGACCGTTGCCGTCGAGAAACGGATGGATGGCCTCGAAGTGATAGTGGATGAGCGCGAACCGTATCAGTGCCGGTAGATGCGACGGCGTGTGCAGAAACTTCTCGAAGGCGTCGAGGGCTTTGTGCATGTCGGGCAAGGGTGGCGGAACATATTTCGCGGCGGCGATTCGCGACCCCGGCGCGCCGATCCAGTTCTGCAGATGCCGGAACTCCCCTGGATTGCTGCTGCCGCCACGCACGCCGCGCATCAGCCGTTCGTGAACTTCGCGAATGAAACGGAGGCTCAGCGGAAACTCCTTCAGCCGTTCGAGGCCAAAGTCGAGAGCCGCGACATAGTTCGCCACTTCGTGCACATCGGCCGCGTCCGCCGGCGTATTGCCCGCTTCGAACGCGACCAGATCGCCGACCGATGCTTGCGTTCCCTCGATGCGGCTCGACAACACGGCTTCACGACGCGCGAACGGGGCAATCAGGAGGTGCGGATTCGGCAACGTGGCGCCTACGCCGCGCAGATTTGCGACCGCGCGCTCGGCGCGCGTGATGGCGTTGAGCATTTCCCACGAAAGCGGAAGATCGGGAGGAAGCGGGCTCGGCACGAATGCGGCAGCGCCGTCGCTCGTTCTTACGATCCGCCCGGCTGCGGGAGCGGTAAAGTCGGTCGGGTTCATGTACTCAGGTACATCTAGACGGTTCCGAATTATACTTTGAGGCCTGAAAGTATAAAAGACCGCTTCTCAATTAACCTTTAGTAGCATCACCCACGCTTTGACCTCCATCCTCGAAACCAACACCGCCCCGAAGCCTGCCTCGCCGACGTTGATCGAGCGCGGGAACGTGCTCGTTGACCGCGTCAAGCGGCATGGGGAAGAGGCGCTTTACTACCTCGGCGGCGTGGCAGACCTGGCTACGCAGACCATCCAGCAGTTCATCCGAGGGCCGGTCGATCGCGCGGTGGTCATCGCGCAGTTCGATCAGATCGGAGTCCGGTCGATCTCTATCGTCGCCATCACCTCGCTGTTCATCGGCATGGTGCTCGCGCTGCAGACCGCGTATTCGCTCGCTGAGTTCGGCGGCGCGCTGCTGATCGGCAAAGTCGTTTCGCTCTCGCTGATCCGCGAGCTCGCGCCGGTGCTGATGGCGCTCATGGTCGGCGGCCGGGTCGGCGCCGGCATCGCGGCGGAGCTCGGCACGATGAAGGTCACCGAGCAGATCGACGCGCTCCGAGCGCTGGCCACGAATCCCGTTCGCAAGCTCGTTGTCCCGCGCGTACTGGCCACGACGATCATGATGCCGCTCCTGACCTTGCTGGCTTGCTTCATCGGCATCTTCGGCGGACTGATCATCGCCGTCGGCAGCCTTCATCTCAGCTCCAACTTCTACATCCGCAGCGTCATCGAGACCGTCAAGTACAACGACCTCGCGTCGGGCGTCGGCAAGACCTTCTTTTTCGGATTCACGATCGGGCTGATCGCCTGCTACAACGGCCTCAGCACCAGCGGCGGCGCGGACGGCGTCGGCCGCTCCACCACTGCCACGGTCGTCACCGCGTCGATCACCGTATTGATCCTCGACTTCTTCCTGACCAAAGTCTTCCTCTTCATCTTCTGATGACCGAAACGACCCTCGCACCCGACCGCCGCGCCGAGCCGCGCGAGACGCCTGACAGAAGGCGCCATGCGCGCGATCTCTTCGTCGAGTTTCGCGACGTCAACAAAGCGTACGGAAACAAGCAGGTGCTGCGCGGCGCCGACCTCAAGGTCTACCGCGGCGAGGTCCTGGTCATCCTCGGCGGATCCGGCAGCGGCAAGTCGGTCACGCTGCGGCACATGCTCGGGCTGGAAGCGCCCGACAGCGGCCGCGTCATCGTCGAGGATGAAGACATCACCGATCATCCCGAGGAAGAGCTGTATCGCGTGCGGAAAAAGTTCGGGATGCTGTTCCAGAGCGGCGCGCTCTTCGACTCCATGAACGTCTTCGAGAACGTCGCTTTTCCGCTGCGCGAGCATACGGAGATGTCGGAGGAAGAGATCGCGCGTGCGGTCAAAGAAAAGCTCGGACTGGTCAACCTGCCGAATACCGAGCACCTCATGCCGGTCGATCTCTCCGGCGGCATGCGGAAGCGCGTCGGACTGGCGCGGTCGATCGTGCTCGATCCGAAGATGATTCTCTACGACGAGCCGACCACGGGACTCGATCCGATCACGTCGCAGAAAATCAACGAGCTGATCATCGATCTGCAGTCGAAACTCAACGTTACCTCGGTCGTCGTCACGCACGACATCCAGTCGGCGTTTTCGGTCGGCGACCGCATCGCCTTCCTCAACAAAGGCGTATTCGAGTGGGTGGGGACGATGGAAGAAGCGCGCACCTCGGAGCATCCGGTCCTGCGCGAGTTCCTGAAAGCCTCAGCCGTCACCGCGGCGCAGCCGCCTAATTGACGTCTAATTGATGTCAGGAAAACCGTTCGGATAAAACGATGGCACCTAAACCCAAAGAAAAAACGATCCGCGTCGGCCTTCTCGTTGCGGCCTCGCTGCTCGTGCTGATGATCTTCGTCTTCTTCATCGGCTCGGAGCAGAAGATCTTCTCGCGCAAGAACGAATACAAAGTGCGCCTCGACAACGTCACCGGCCTGGCCGAGGGGAACCCGGTCAAGATTTCGGGCGTCACGGTCGGCGTCATCAAAGACATCACCCTTCCGCGCGATCCGAAAATGCGCGACGTCGACATCGTGCTGATGGTCGATCGCAAATACGCCGACCGCATCCGCACCGACTCCCGTGCGCGCCTGAAGAAGCTCGGCCTGCTGGCCGGCGACAGCTACATCGACATCTCGCCCGGCAGCCCGAAGTTCGACGCCACCGAGCCGGGCGCCATGATTCCGGCAGCGCGCCAGACCAACGTCGACCAGCTCATCTCCTCGGGTGAGGATCTCGTCGACAACTTCGTGCAGATTTCGTATTCGCTCAAGAACATCCTCGGCCGCGTCGACCGCGGCGAAGGTCTCATCGGCGAACTGACGTCGACGCCGGAGACCAAGCAGCGCATCACCGACACCTTCCTGACCACGCTCAACAAGACCAACGCAATCCTCGGCCACGTCGAGAGCGGCAAGGGTCTGGTCGGACGCCTCGTGTACGACGACGCCTACGCAACGTCTCTCACCGGCTCGATCCAGGAAAGCGCGCGCTCGCTGCAAACGCTCGTCGCCAATGTCGAGGGAAGCCTCAAGAGCGGACAGGGCATGATCCCGGCGCTGCTATCTGATCCTGAAGGGAAAAAGAAAGTCTTCGAGCTCGTCGACAATCTGAAGACGACCTCCGCGAATCTGGCCGCGATCAGCGCGTCGTATCAAACCGGGCAAGGCCTCGTGCCGCGCCTGATGAACGACAAGACGTACGGCGATCAGGCCCTCAACGAGTTCACCGGCCTGCTCCATCAGCTCAACGACACCGTCGCGAAAGTGAATCGCGGCGAAGGCACTGCCGGCAAACTCGTCAACGACCCCTCGGTCTACGAATCCGTCAACGACATTCTCATCGGCATCAACGAATCGAAACTCCTCCGCTGGCTGATTCGCAATCGCCAGCAGAGCGGAATTCAGAAGCGCTACGACACCGAGTCGTCGAAGCCCGCGCCGGCTACGCCGCCGCCGGCGACGAAGCCGATGACAAAGTCCGACGCACCGCCGGCGCCCGATGTGCCGCCGGTGGCGAACACGACGACCACAACCATGACAACCACGACGACAACGTCAACCTCTCCGCCCATGTAATGGCGGGGTGATAGGATCTCGCGCCGCGCGTTCGCGCATTACTTGCCCCGGAGGTTTTCCAAGTGGATATCGCAGTCATCGGAACGGGCTATGTCGGGCTCGTCACCGGAGCCGGTCTGGCCGACTTCGGCAACGACGTCATCTGTTGTGACATCGATCCGAAAAAAATCGACGCTCTGAACAACGGACAGATTCCGATCTACGAGCCGGGTCTCGACAAGATCGTCAGCCGCAATGTGGAGGAGGGACGGCTGCGTTTCACCACCGATCTCGGCGACGCCATCAGCCGCAGCCGCGCCATCTTCATCGCCGTCGGCACGCCGCCGAAGCCGGACGGTTCCGCGAATCTCACCTACGTCGAAAACGTGGCGCGCACGATCGCCGCGCACATGAACGGGCCGAAGCTCGTCATCACGAAGTCGACGGTTCCGATCGGAACTGGGCGGATGATCGAGCAGATCCTCGAGGAATCCGGCAACGGCCAGAAAGGCTCCGTCGTTTCGAATCCCGAGTTTCTGCGCGAGGGCTCGGCCATCGAAGATTTCCTCAAGCCCGACCGCGTCGTGATCGGCGCCTCGGACGAAGAATCGGTCGCTCTGATGCGCGAGATTTACGCGCCGCTGCACTCGCTCGAAATCCCGTTCGTCGTGACGAACGTCGAGTCGGCCGAGTTGATCAAGTACGCCGCGAACGGCTTTCTGGCGACGAAGATCTCGTTCATCAACGAGGTCGCGCAGATCTGCGAGCGCGTTGGCGGCAATGTGCAGGATGTTGCACTCGGCATGGGGCTGGATACTCGCATCGGGCCGAAGTTCCTGCAGGCCGGTCCCGGCTTCGGCGGGTCGTGTTTCCCGAAAGACAGCTCGGCCATGGCCACGATCGCCCGTGCGCACGGCTATCCGTTTCAGATCATGGAAGCGGTGCTTCGCGTCAACGACGACATCAAGTCGCGCATGGTCGCGAAGATCATCGAAGCACTCGGCGGCGACGCGAAGGGCAAAACCATCGGCATCCTCGGCCTGGCATTCAAGCCCGACACTGACGACATGCGCGACTCGCCCGCCATCCCGGTCGTCAAGGGACTGCAGGCGCGCGGCGCGCGCATCCGGGCGTACGACCCGCAGTCGATGGAGAACAGCCGCGCGATTTTCGAGAACGTCGACTATTGCGAAGACGCGTATGGAACCGCCGAGGGCGCGGACGCGATCGTGCTGGCAACGGAGTGGAACGCGTTCCGTGCGCTCAACTTCGAGCGCATCAAGAAGGCCATGAAAGTTCCCAATCTCATCGACCTCCGCAACGTCTACGATCCGCAGCGTATGCAGGCGCTCGGCTTCTACTACTCGTCGGTCGGCCGCGCCGAAGACGTGCGCAAGGCGGTGACCGCCTGATGGGTCGTGCGCTCATTACCGGCGGCGCCGGCTTCCTCGGCTCGCACCTTTGCGAGCTGTTTCTCGAGCGGGGCCACGAAGTCATCGCCATCGACAACTTCATCACCGGCAATCCGGCCAACATCCAGCATCTGATCGGCCGCGAGGGATTTTCGTTCGTGAAGTACGACGTCACGAACTACATCCACATCGATGGTGATCTCGACTACGTCCTCCATTTCGCGTCGCCGGCCAGTCCGATCGATTACCTGGAGAAGCCGATCCAGACGCTGAAAGTCGGCTCGCTCGGAACGCACAAAACGCTCGGCGTGGCCAAGGACAAAGGCGCGCGCTACCTCATCGCGTCGACTTCCGAGGTGTATGGCGATCCGCTGGTGCATCCGCAGAAAGAGGATTACTGGGGCAACGTAAATCCGGTCGGTCCGCGCGGCGTGTACGACGAAGCGAAGCGGTTCGCCGAGGCGATGACGATGGCGTATCACCGCTTTCACGGCGTCGAAACGCGCATCGTGCGCATCTTCAACACGTACGGTCCGCGCATGCGCATCAAAGACGGCCGCGTCGTGCCGGCGTTCATCTCGCAGGCGCTGCGCAACGAGCCGATGACGGTGTTCGGCGACGGCTCGCAGACGCGCTCGTTCTGCTTCGTCACCGACCTGATCGAAGGCATCTATCGGCTGCTGATGTCCGACGAAGTGAACCCGACCAACATCGGCAATCCGAACGAGATGACGGTGCTGCAGTTCGCCGAGGAGATCAAACGCCTGACCGGCAGCAAGGCGCCGATCGAGTTTCGTCCGCTCCCCGAGGATGATCCCAAGATTCGCCGGCCCGACATCACCAAAGCGCGCGCGCTCCTGAAGTGGGAGCCGGTCGTGCCGCTCGAAGAAGGGCTGACGAAGACGATCGACTATTTTCGAAGAGTGTTGTGATGATCAAGCGTGGAGTGATCGCATTCGTGGCCGGCTTCGTGGCCACGCTCGTCTTCCACCAGTGCATCCTCGCGCTTCTGCACACGTTCGGTTTCGCGCCGCGCGCCGCCTGGCCGATGCAGCCCGTGCCGCCGTTCGGAATTCCGGCGGTGATTTCGCTGGCATTCTGGGGCGGCGTGTGGGGCGTGATCATGATGCCGATGATCGAACGCCGCCGCGGCGCGTCGTTCTGGGTTGCAGCGATCGTCATCGGCGCAATCCTGCCGACACTCGTGGCGTGGTTCATCGTCGCGCCGATCAAGCATCAGCCGATCGGCGCGGGATGGAAGCCGCGCGCCATGATGATCGGGCCGATCGTCAACGCCGCCTGGGGTTTCGGAACCGCGCTGATCTATCGCGTTTTCATCCCGCGGTAACTGGAAGAGCGACGCGGTTCCGCGGCGTTGCTCAGCAGACATGAGGCGCGTCGTAGTGACAGGAATGGGCGTGATCTCGCCGCTCGGCAACGATCCCGACGCGCTCTTCTCCGCGCTGATGGAAGGGCGTTCGGGCGTGCGCGAAGTCGTCACCGAGGGGCCGAAAGGGATGAATTCGAACGCCGGCGGCGCCGCGGAGTTTGATCCCGCGCCGTACATTCAGCGTTCCGACCAGTACGATCGCGTCACGCAGTTTTCGATCGCGGCAGCAGCGATGGCAGTGAAGGACGCGGGCATCGAATTCACCGACGCGAACCGCGCGCGCGCCGGCGTTTCGTTCGGCACCGGCATGGGTACCGCGAACGCGCTCGAAGAGACCTTCGCGCAGTTGCTGCTGCGCGATCCCGACCGCGTGAAGCCGCTGACGGTGCTGAAGGTGATGAACAACGCGCCCGCGGGACACATCGCCATCCAGCATGGGCTTGCAGGGCCCGATCTCACGTACTCGTGCGCGTGCTCGTCGTCGTCGGTTTCGATCGGCGAGGCGTTCCGGCAGATTCGTCACGGCTACGCGGACGTGATGATCGCGGGCGGTGCCGAAGCGCCGCTGACGTTCGGCTTCTACAAGTCGTGGCAGGCGATGCATGTGCTGGCGATGCCCGACCGTGCGAACTTCTCCACAGCCTGCCGGCCGTTCTCGAAAAATCGCACCGGACTCGTCCTCGGCGAAGGCGCGGCCATGGTCATTCTCGAAGAACGCGAGTCGGCCATGCGCCGCGGCGCGCGGATCTACGGCGAATTGATCGGCTATGGATCGAGCAACGATCACCAGCACATCACGAAGCCGTCCGTCGACGGGCAGGCGATGGCGATGACGCTGGCGCTCGACGACGCGAAGATCGCGGCGGACGAAATCGGCTACATCAACGCGCACGGCACCGCGACCGTGTTGAACGACGTCACCGAAACACGCGCGATCAAGAAGGTGTTCGGCGATTGCGCCTACAACATTCCCGTCAGCTCCACGAAGTCGATGCACGGCCACCTCCTCGGCGGCGCCGGCGCGCTGGAGTTCGTCATCTCGCTGCTGGCGATGAATCGCCACGCCGTGCCGCCGACCGCGAATCTCGACGTCGCCGACCCCGACTGCGATCTCGACTACGTTCCGTTTCACGGGCGCGAGCAGGACCTTCGTTGCGTGATGTCGAATTCGTTCGCGTTCGGCGGAACGAACGCGGTACTCATCGCGCGGCCGTAGGCTTCGAAGCGTTGCGCTGAAGAGCCCTTGCCCCGAATCCCGCGCATCGTCTATTCTCCGCCGGTCGCCGGCGCGGGGAATAGCACCGAAACCCGCTTCTGTTCGTGCCGGTCTAGTGTTCAGGCCCTTAGCTCAGTTGGTTAGAGCGCTACCTTGACACGGTAGAGGTCAGCGGTTCGAGTCCGCTAGGGCCTACCATGATGACGATCGACGCGCCGGCCACCGCCGGCGTTTTTCGTATGGGCCGCAAAGCACGCCAGAAACTGACTCGCAACGCGCCGGAGCCGGCCATCATCGCCGCTCCTGACGCGCCGCCTCAGCCCGCCGCATGGAGCGCGCGCGAGTGGACGATCGCCGCGCTGCTCGTCGCGCTCACGTTCCTCGTCTTCGGTCAGGTCGCGTCGCACGCGTTCCTCAATTTCGACGACGGCCAGTTCGTCTACGAGAACCAGCACGTCCTGAACCGCGACGTCTCGTGGGCGCTGACGTCCGCGGAGATCGGCTGGTATCCGCTGACGTGGCTCTCGCACATGGTCGACGTCACGATCTGGGGGCAGCGCGCGGGGATGCACCTCCTCACCAGCGTCGTTCTGCACGCCATCAGCACGCTGCTGCTGTTCCTGGCGATGCGACGGCTGACCCGCGCGACCTGGCCGTCCGCGTTCATCGCCGCGCTCTTCGCCATCCATCCGATGCACGTGGAGTCGGTGACGTGGGTGTCGGAACGGAAAGACACGCTCTCCACGCTTTTCGCCATGCTCGCGCTCTGGCTCTACGCGCGCGCGCCGCGGCGGATGCTCGGCGTTTCGATCGCCATGGCGCTCTCGCTCATGGCCAAGCAGATGTACATCACCCTGCCGTTCGTCTTTCTGCTGCTCGACGTCTGGCCGATGAATCGCCTGCGAACGTTCGATGATCTGCGCCAGCGAGCCTTCGAAAAATGGCCGCTGTTTATCCTGACGATTGCCGGCGCGGCCGCCGCGATGATCGGCCAGCGCAGTCTGAATGCGATGCAATCGACGACGGCGCTTCCGATCGGCGAGCGGATCGCGAACGCGTTCATCGCCTACGCCACCTACGTCAGGAAACTGTTCGTCCCGACCGGCATAGCAATGCCGTATCCGCTCGTGCATACGGCCTTCTCCGACGCGCTTCTGCCTCTGCTGATCGTCGCGGCGATCACGATCGCGGTCTACACCGCACGCCGCTCCGCGCCCTACCTCGCCATCGGCTGGCTCTGGTTCCTCGGCACGCTTATTCCGGTCATCGGCATCGTTGCCATCGGCAATCAATCGATGGCCGATCGCTACACGTACTTTTCCTACATTGGTCTCTTCATCGCCATCACGTTCGGAGCACTCGATCTGGCGTCACGATTCCGGATTCCATCGACGGCGCTGGCCGCGATTGCTGCAATCGCCGTTGCCGCGTACGCATTCGTGGCCGCGCAGCAGATCGGCTACTGGAAAGATTCGGAGACGCTCTTCACGCATGCGCTCGACGTCACGCGCGACAACTCCGTGGCCGAATATCTCCTCGGGCAGACGCTGCAGGCCACGAAGCCGGATGAGGCCATGCCGCACCTGCAGCGCGCCATCGATCTGACGCTGCCGGCGCTCAAGATCCCGAATGCGAAGGCGCCCGATTGGTTCCCGCAGGCGTACGTGGCCATGGGAACCGCGCTGGTGGTGAAAGCGAGGGCGATGCAGGATTCGCCGGTCCGAACGGCGCTGTTGCGCGGCGCGATCACGAACAACCGCTACGCGCTGACGCTCGATCCGAATACGCCGCACGCCACGAACAACATCGCCGTGGCCACGCAGATGTTGCCGCACAATCCGCGGCAGGACCAATACGACCGGTATCTCGACGAAGGCACCAAGCTCTCGCAGGCCGGCCGCTTCGATGAGGCAGTGAGCTCGTATCGCCTCGCCGTCGAAGTCTTCCCCAAATCCGTCGAAGCTCACATCTACCTCGGGCTCGGCCTGCTCCAGGCCAACAAGCGCACCGAAGGGGTGGCCGAACTTCGCGCCGCGAAGGCGATCTCGCCCACCGAGGCCAACGACTTCATCACGAACGCGTTGCACATGCCGGTGAACGACCGCAACCTCGACGCGTTCATCGCCCAGGCGTCGCAGTAGCGCTACTGTGAAAACTGCGCGACCGTCTCGCGAATGGCGCGGCGCACGGCGTCGTTGCTACCCATCTTCGGCGTCCAGCCGAGGGCGGTCATGCGCGACGTGTCGAGGCGCACTTTCGGGACGTCGCCGGGCCAGCCGCGCGAGCCGCCCGTTCGCGTGATCTCGACCTTCGCCGGGTCGATCCCCATCGCCTCGATCGTCCAGTCGGCGATCTGGTTGACCGAGGTCCAGTCGGGGACGGCGAGGTTATAGCAGTTGACGTTTTCTCTGGCAGTGGCGTGGCCGAACATCATTCCGTCGAGACAATCTTCGACGTGAACGTACGGCTTCGACTGCGTGCCGTCGCCGAGGATCTCGAGGCGGGCCGGATCGCGCTGCAGCTTCAGAACGAAATCGTGGATCACGCCGTGCGTGGGATAGCCGCCGACGATATTGCCGAAGCGGAACATCCAGCACTTCATCCCGTAGCCGGCCGCGAACGCGGTGATGAGAGTCTCGCAGGCGATTTTGCTGGCGGCGTAGAACGAGATCGGGAAGAGCGGTCCGTAATTTTCCGGCGTCGGCAGAATGGTCGGCTCGCCGTAAATCGCGCCGCTGCTGGAGAAAATGAGCTGCTTCGTACTCGAAACGCGCATCGCCTCGAGCAGGTTGTACGTGACCAGCGTTCCGCCTTTGAGATCGAAATCGGTGTAGCTGGTGCCGTAGCTGATGTCGCTGTTCGCGGCGAGATGCCACACCAGCTCCGGCCGCAGCCGCTGAAAAAGCGCAACGAGGCGATCGCGGTCGAGCAGATCGAATTCGTGAAAGGTGAAGCCCGGCTTCTCCAGCGACCGCGCCACGTACTCGCGCTTGCCGAGAAAAAAGTTGTCGATGCCGTGAACTTCGTGCCCGTCGCCGAGAAGGCGTTCGAGAAGATTGGTGGCGATGAATCCGGCCGCGCCGGTAACGACGATTCGCATGTGGGTTGTAGATTAGTGGATTAGTCGATTCGTAGATTAGGAATGGGCGCGCCGCTCGGCTCGGCAGGGTCAGTGTGGCACAGACACTCTTGTCTGTGCTTTGGCAAGCTACCTAACTGTGAAGCCACCGCCAGGTTTCATTTACCGGTTTCGCGAGCCTCACCAGCACCAGACAGGAGTGTCTGTGCCACACCGATTGCGGATTCAACTAATCCACTAATCCACTGATCGTCCGCGAAAGCTCTTCGGGCGTGCCGATGTCGAAGAAATTCAGATCGACGATTTCGCACGCAAGGCGGCGCTCGGCGGAGAGGATCGGGAAGATCGACTCTTCGAACGAGCATGGGCCGGACGGCGGGAGCAGGTCGATGAGGCTGGACGGCATCAGCGAGAAGCCGGCGTCGATGTACGGCAGGTCGGGCGCGTGCTTGTCGAAACGGATGATGCGATCGCCATCGACGTCGGCGTTGCCAACCGTCCGCCGCGGATAGACGGCAAGGCACGGCTCGTCGTGCGCGGCGACGAAGCGGTCGTAGTCGAAGTAGCGGAGCACATCGCCGTACGTCATGACGAAAGAATCGCCGAGGAGCGGGCGCGCCTCTCGAATCGCGCCTCCGGTGCCGAGCGGCTCTGTCTCGCGGCTGTAGGTGATGTGGACGCCGAACTTATCCCCGTCCCCGAAATGCTCTTCGACGACCTCGGCGCGATATCCGGTCAGCAGGACGAAGTCGCGCAGTCCGCGGCGGGCGAAGGAGTCGATGACGCGCTCCAGGTAGGGACGGCCGTTGATCGGGATCATCGGCTTCGGGAGGCCTTTCGTGAGCTCGCCCAGGCGCGTGCCGAAGCCGCCGGCGAGGATGGCGATTTTGGGAGAAGACGAATGTTGAATGTTAAATGTTGAATGTTGAATGTTGAATGAAGGAGTCACCGGAGTCACACCCAACTCCCCGTGCATTCAACATTCAACATTGAACATTCAACATTCAACATTTGCCTTTACCCCCGTCGAACCTTCCGCGCCCGCCACAGTCTTTTGAACGTCCACACCGTGGAGTTCCAGCGCTGCAATGTCGATGCGCCGATGCGATCGCGGTACTCGATCGGAATCTCGGCGACGCGGTAGCCCATGCGGTACGGGATCACCATCATGTCCACCGGCAGCGCGGGGCCGTACGGATCCCACGTCACCTTCTCGATCATCGATTTGCGATACGCGCGCATGCCGCTGTGCACGTCCGTCGTGCGGATGCCGTGCAGCAGCCGTGCGGTCCAGGCGAAGATGCGGTTGGCCAGGTAGTTCGCGAACGGCATCGCTTTCGGACGCTTCGCCAGCCGCGTAGCGTTGACGAGGTCGTAGCCTTCGTCGATCAGCGAGACGAGCGTCGGGATGGTTTCCACCGGATACGTGTCATCGCAGTCGAGCGTGATGACGATGTCGCCGGCAGCATCGCGGACGGCGCGATCCATGGCCGGACCGTAGCCTTTGGGCGGGAACTGCTTGAAGACGCGGCAGCCGAGCTCCGTGGCGATTTCCGCGGTGCGGTCTTTGCTCGAATCGACGAGAAAAATCTCTGCATCCGGAACTACGCGGCGAATGTCGCCGACGACTTTCGCGACCGCGCGCTCCTCGTTGAGCGTGATCATGGAGATGGTGAGTTTCATAGTGTTTTGCGAGCTTCGAAGATCATCTGGAACGCGAGCGCGCCTGGCCAGGACGAAGTAACGATGCGCTCGATGGGGTAGATCGTTTTCAGGTACAGCTTGTAGGGACGCGATTCGAGCAGCGATGACGGATCGTGTGAGTCGCTCGCGCTTCCGCCGAGGAGTTTTTTCGCGAGCGGAACGAACGGACGCACGAGGCCGGGATTGTACGTGCGGCGGACGATTTTCAGTCCCGTCGATTCGATCATCTCTCGCGCCGTGCGCCGGGTGAAAAAGCGGAGATGCGTGCGGTCCAGAACTCCGGTCTCCTCGTAACGGAAACGGCCGAGGAGGAGGTTGAGACGCACGGACCAGAGGCCGACGTTCGGCAGCGACACGATGACGCTGCCGTCATCTTTGAGCAGATCGAGATAGCTGCGGAGGACGCCGATTGGCCACGCGAGGTGTTCGAGGACGTCGGCGAAAATGATGGCGTCGAAGCGTCGGCCGGCGAGCGGATGATTTTGAAGATCGGCATGAATCACTTCACTCACGCGCGTGCGCGCTACCGCGACCGCTTCCGCGCTCGACTCGATTCCGGTGACGCGATTGCCGCGCTTCTCGATGTGCTGCGAAGTCGTGGCGAAGCCGCAGCCGACGTCGAGAACGTCGAGGTTCCTGCGATTACCCCAAAGGCGGAGCAAGCCCCAGTTCACGTCCTCGAAGTATTGGTAATTTGAAGACTCGTACATGATTTTCGTTCAGATGATTTGTCATCCTGAGGCTGGCGAAGCGCGCCGAAGGATCTCAAGATGCGCCACATTTGCTGAAACCCGGTTTCAGGGCAGCTCGCGAAGCTTGAGATCCTTCGCCGTCCTGCGCCGCTTCACCGCTTCGCGGCTCGCGCCTCCGGCGGCTCAGGATGACAAAGTCGCCAATTGCACATTCTTCGCAACCGTTCACGGGGAACTCAACTCCTTCGCCAACGCGATCGCCCTCTCGATGCACACATCGCTGTTGATGTAGTCGAACTGCGCGAAGCGGCCGAGGAGGTGGAGGCCGGTGGCGGCGACGGCGTTGCGCATCGCGGTGACGTTGGCGCGGTAGTCGAGGTCGTAAACCGGATAGCCGTAGAGAAAACGGACCACCTTACGGTAGACGATCGTCGACGGATCGACGAGGCCGGTCAGCTCCAGCTCGCGGATGGTGCGGTCGATGATGGCGTCGTCGGTCATCTCCCATGCGCCGTCGACGCCTTCGTTGGTGGTGATCTCCGCCATGACCGACGACGACCCGGCCGGCACGCAACGCTCGCTGAACGCTTTCGGAAACGAGAGGCGGTGAAAGAGAAGCTTCGGATCGGGGACGTAGAGCGCGGTGTACGGATAGCCGCGGTCTTCGTTGCAGCCGATCAGGACGTTGATCAGCGAGTTGTAGCGGAGCGTGGCCGCGAGTTTGTGAACGTCATCAGGCGCATCCGTCCAGACTTTCAGCAGCTCGTGGATCGGCAGCGTGGAGACGAGCGTGTCGTAGGTTCGTTCCTCTCCGTCAGCCGAGGTCACGCGCCAGCGCTTGCCGTCGCGTGCGACCAAGGCTACGCGCCAGTTCGTTTGAATCTCGCCGCGAACGTTTTTCGCGAAGGCGTGAACAAGCGACTCGTACCCGCCATCGATCGGATAGTAGAAATGCAACTGGTGCAGATACCCCTCGGTGGAAATCCCGATCGAGGACTTGAGCACATCTTCCATCGGCGGCTTCGGAATGCGCTCGACAAATTCGAGGCCGAGCTTCGTGGCCGGATAGTTCCAGATCTTCTCGTTGTAGGGGATGAAGTACTTTTCGGAGATGCCGGCGCCGAACGTTTTGTACGACCAGTCGGCGAGATTCGCCGGCGTGTCGTCCGCGCGCGGATTGACGATGTAGCCGTAGATGCAGTCGAAGTTGTCCTGCGGCGGCAGCGCGGCCAGGTCGTTCTCGAACGGATACTTCACGAGGCGGCCTTTGAACCAGATCTTGTTCTCACGGCGGCGCTGATGGACGTTGTCGCCGAGCGTCTCCACCATCAGGTTCAGCACCTCTTTGTTCTTGCTGAACATGATGTGCGGGCCGGCGGCGTCGAAGGTGAAACCGTTCTCGATGATCGTTCCGCAAAGTCCGGCGAGCCGGTTGCGGCGTTCGACGACTTCGACATCGTCGCCGAGGAAGGAGGCGAGGGCGATGCCGGAGATGCCGCCGCCGAGAATGCCGATGGAGTGATGACTCATGAGAGCGGCGTATTGTAGCGGGCACCTTGTCCAAGGCTCAGTCGACAGTGCTGTTCCGAGGTTTCTGCTGCGCGCTCGTATAGCTTCTTAGCGCCGGCATGGTGTGGCCGGCGCGACGCTGTCAGTTCCGCGCGCGAGATCGAGCAGCGCGCCGAGGTTTGGGACGTGCCATTGCGGCGAGCCGGATGCTTCGAGCGTCGTGCCGGGCGGCGGCTGACAGAACGCGACGTCGTTTTTTGCGTTGATCAGCATGATGCCGACCGGCAGCGGCTCGCGCGAGATCGCATCGAGGCGTTGCCCGCGGCGAAGCGTCAGCGTCGTCGTCGCGGAAACGGGAGCGCCGTCGACGAACCAGTCGATGTGCGCGCCGCGATCCGTCGCGGACGGCGGAGGCGCTCCTCGCCAGAGCGGCAATTCGAGATTGAGCGGCTGGCGGAACCATGGATGCGCCGCGAGATTCGCCGACGCGTAAACGTCGTAGGTCCCATCGGCGAGGACGCTCCATCGCGCACGCGCCAGCGGTGCGACGCGCGCCGACATTCCCGGCAGCCAGATTTCACGCCAGAGCGGAAGGTAGTGCGCGGCGACGAATCCGCCGAACCTCGGATGCGCGGCCAGCCACTTGCGGAGATCGTAGTCGCCGATCACGGCGGCGGGCGGATCGTGCAGTACGTCCGCGATCGTGTAGCTCTCGAACAGTTTGTGCTCCTCCATCACGAAGACGTTCGCGCGCAGGAACCAGTAGCGGTACGCGGGATCGCGACGCAACGGCCAGCCGACGCTGTCGAAGACTTTCGAGGAAGGCGGCGTGCGGCGATCGACCTCGCGCATGATGAAGTCCTCGTAGGCGGTGTCGCTCTCCTTTCCTCGGAAAACCGCGGCGGCGATGTTGACCGCGGCTGCGATGACGACCAGCGCGATGACGGCGCGGCGCCGCGAATCGGATGCGGCAAATCGATCGATCTCCATCGCCACCAGCGGCGCCATCAACAGGACGACGATTTCGAGGTGGTAGTTGAAGATGAACTTCATCGCAGCGATGAAGAGCAGATTCGCAAGCTGCACGAACGCGAGGAAGAAGTCGTCGCCGGGCGCGCGAAAGTTACGCAGCGCGCGCACGAGGCCGATGATGCCGATGACCACGATGGCGATGCCGCCCGGATCGATGACGGAGAGTTGAAAGAGCGGCCCGGCGCCGGAAAGACGCACGCCGAACGCGATCGCGAAGCGGTGCACGAACATCCACGGCACCGCGTTGACGAAACCATTGGAGACTGCGTTGTCGCTCCACGCGCGCTGCCACGCGATGCTCGCGGAATGCGTGGCCACAAAGTACGCGCAGGCGGCCGCGAACGCCGCCGCCGCGCCGGCGAAGCACCAGTTCGCGCGCGCGTTGCCGCCCCAGGTACGGTCGCGCGTCCGCACGACGCGCGCGAGGAGCAGCGTGAGGACGGCGAGCGGTCCGAGCCGCAGGTTTGCGAATCCCGCAAGGCAGAGTAATGCGCCGCCGAGGAAGGCGATCTTCGGACTGTCGTCGACGCGTTGCAGGCAGACCAGCGCCGCGATGTAGAGAACGCTCCCCAAAACATCGACGCGGTATTCGACCGCGGGCAGCATGAAGAGCGAGGTGCAGAGCACGAGCGCCATCGCGGTCCATGCCGCGAATGCGGAGATGCCGGCGCGCCGCATCCAGATTCGCAGCAGAACGAACCCGAGGATCCACAACGGCAGCTGCGCCCACCGCATCAGAAGGATCGCGCTGACGCCCGGGCTGTTCGTCAGCGCCGTGACCGGCGCGAAGACGAACCACTGCAGCGGCGTGTGGTGCTCCCAGAAATCGCGATACGGAACGAGTCCGCGCCGCACCCAGTCGGTGGCGCGGAAGAATTCGATCTCATCCCAGACGATCGGATGGAGCCCCTGCAGCTGGAACAACCGCGCGATGACCGAGAGCAGCGAGATGCCGCCGAGCAGCGCGGTTGCGCGTCGAGTGTTCATCGCCGGTCCGATGCAGAGGTGAGGCGGATGGTTGCCGGACGAGCGTCCGGCAACCGGGCATCATCAGATTTTTTTCGCGGCTTTCTGCAGCGACTTGCCGGTGGAGTTGAGCGCGTCCTTGGCCATCGACTTCGCTCCCTTCACACCTTTGGCGACCTGTTTGTCGATCGCTTTTTTCGCCTCTTTGATTTTCGGCGCGGTGGCTTTCTTGAGCGCCTTCAGCTTCGGCTTCGCTGCTTTTTCGACGGCTTCGTAGGCATCTTCGCCCGCCTTCGCCACCGCTTTGCCGACCTTCTTCGCGGCCTTCTGTACGTCCTTCTTCTTGATCATCGATCGACTCCTTTGTTGATGTGTCGGGCTACCTTAGCATTTCTCCGATCTGCGGCCGAACCTACTTCGCAGTTCCATGCACTTGATCCAGCCGCGCGCGAAACTCGCGCGCCCACGCGCCGAATGCATTCTCGACGTCGCCCCATCGCCGGTACGAGCCTAATCCGCTGAAGTACGCGCGGCCGGCCTTTCGGTCGGCGAAGGCGGCCACGCGCGCGTTCGTGTTGCTGTCGCGCATGTCCACTTCGATCGCGGCCTGGCCGATGTCGACGGTCGGCAGAAACAGGCCGACGCCGATCACTGTGCCGACCGCTTTCGCGGCCACGTTCTTGGCGGGATCGACGGGTACCAGCTCCGTCAGTGCGGCGCGCACGCGAAGCACGCCGTCGCCCGGCTTGTCGACGATCGTGTAGCCGCCGCGCGTCAGTTCATCCGTGAACGCGACGCGCAGGTGCTCGCTCAGGCTCTTCAACTCGTCCGCGTTGGCCTGGTTGTCCGCCGGAGCTTTGCCGAGGAAGACGACGACCGGCTCGAACAGGAACGCGTGATAGTCGCCGAGGACGCCCGGACGGCTCGACCACGATCGCATCGACGGACTGCCGGGAACTGACTGCAACTCGATTCCGCTGCCCAGGAAGACGACGTTTGGCTGCTTCGCCGAAGTCGCGCAACCGGCCAGGAAAAGGAGCGCCAATACTGCACAAGTTCTGGTCATTTCGTTTTCCTTTGCTCTTCGATCCAGCGGTCGACGTTCGATTCGAGGACGCTCAACGGCACCGCGCCGCTGCCGAGGACGACGTCGTGAAATTCGCGCACGTCGAACTTTGTCCCGAGCGCTCCCTCGGCACGTTTGCGCAGCTCTTTGATTTTCAGTTCGCCCAGTTTGTACGCCAGCGCCTGGCCCGGCCACGAAATGTAGCGGTCCACTTCCGTCTCCACCTCGTGCAGCGGCAGCGCGGTGCGCGTGGCCAGGTATTCGATGGCCTGCTTGCGCGTCCACCCCATCGAATGGATTCCCGTGTCGACGACGAGCCGGCACGCGCGCCACATCTCGTACGTCAGTCGGCCGAAGTTCGCATACGGATCCTGATAAATCCCCGCTTCGATACCGAGCCACTCGCAGTACAGACCCCATCCTTCGCCAAACGCGGAGATGTACGAATAGCGGCGGAAGTTCGGCAGGTCGCCGAGCTCGCGCGCGAGCGAAATCTGCAGGTGATGGCCGGGCACGGCCTCGTGCAGCGTGAGCGCCTCGAGGTTGTAGAGCGGCCGGCTCTCGAGCATGTACGTGTTGACCCAGTAGATGCCCGGCTGCGTGCTGCCCTGCGCCGGACCGACGTAGCGGCCGCTCGTGTATTTCGGTGCAATGTCGGCCGGCACCGGCTCGACAGTGTACGGCAGCCGCGGAAGCGTTTTGAAAAGCGACGGCAGTTTGCCGTCGATCCGTTTGGCGATGCGCGACGCGCGCGACAGCAGTTCCTCCGGCGTCTTCGCATAGAAACGCGGATCGGTGCGAAGGAAGACGAGGAAGGCCGCGAAGTCGCCGTTGAATCCGGCCTCTTTCATCACCGCATTCATCTCGCCGGAAATGCGCTCGACCTCGCTCAACCCGATCTTGTGAATCTCCTCGGGTGTGAGATTGAGCGTGGTGAACTCGCGGATTTTCAACGCGTAGTACGCACGGCCATTCGGCAACTCCGAGGCGCCGAGCGTTGTGCGCGCGTTGGGCAGATACTCGTTGCGGAAAAAGTCGAGGAACTCGCGGTACCCGACGACCGCTCCCTCCATCACTGCCGCGCGCCCCTCGGCCTGCAACCGCGCGCGTTCGGATTCGGGCACCGAGGAAGGGAACTTCGCGAACGGCACCCAGAAAACGCTCTTGGCCGGATCATCGACGATGTGCGCCGTGATCGTCGAGTCGTAGCCGTCCAGCGTCGCGCGAGGAATGGTCATGCCGCGCTTGATGCCGATGCGCATCAGCGCGATCTCTTCGCGCACGTAGCGCGGCCACGCCTTGAGGCGGCTGATGTAGTTCTCGTAATCCTTCACCGTCGCCAGCGGGACGTCTTTCGGCAGGCGCGAGAATCCGGAGTGGAATCCGGAGTCGGCATTGAACGGAACCTGGTAGTCGCCGAGCTCGAACGATGCGGCGGAGTCTTCCAGCCGCTGTTTGAAGATGTCGTAATTCACGACCTCGGCCGGCGGCAGCTTGGCGCGATCGATCGCCGCGAGCTCGGCGAGCGTTGCTTTGGTCTGCGCGTGGCGCCGTTCGAGATCGGCCATCGTCACCGATGGCAGCCGGTCGTCATATTCGTGACGGCCGACCGAGGTGGCGAAGAGCGGACTCTCGCGAAGCTGCGTTTCCCACGCGCGGTCGAACAGCGCGTGGAGGCGGGCGACCTCATCCGCAGCGTGCGCAGACACGGCGATCAGAAAGACGACCAGGAGCGATAGCCGAAGTTTCATTCGCGAAGCTTATCGTCTGTCGCCGGAAGACAAGTTGACTTTACAGCGTTAGGCAAGTTAACTTTACACAAGGAGAGCTAACCATGAACCTGAGAAATCGCATTTTGAACAACCCCGGCACGCTGATGATGATCGGAATGACCTGCCTCGTGATCGCGATGACGCCGAGCTTCATTCACATCACCACGAAGTTGAATCCGGACGCCGTTGACTTCGCGCGCGGCGTGATGCTCGGCCTCTCGATCGGCTTCAATCTGCTCGCCGTCTGGACGCGTGGACGTAATCGGCGCTGCGCGCAGTAGAACTACCGATTGACTTCGGGAATCGGCCGAGGGAAACTCCCGTTCGAGCACTATAAGGATTGGGGATTCCCCGGTCGACAAAGGGCCTCGGCGACTTCGCCGGGGCCTTTCGTTTTCGTTCACGTGGCGCAGATTCTGCTCAATCAAAAGCCGCACAGAGAAAGGTGCCCACGATGTCCGATCACGATCCTCCACCAGAATTTCGGCAGCGCAAAACCCATCGCGAAGCGCTCTGGATTGAGGTGCCGCTCGACGAGGAAATCCCGCCGCCGCTTCTGAATCCCGACCGCAACGCCGCGGAGCAGTCGAACCCCGAGCCGTTTCTGCGCCGGAGCTGACACTTGCGGATTCGCGGCAAGCGCGCGGAGGCGCTTTGCGACTTCGCCGGTTACGCGCATGACCGCATCCAGAAGTTCTTTGTCGACGTTCGCCAGACCTTCGTATTCGACTGTGTTGCGGAGCCGATGCGCGCTCTCCAGAACGCGCCACTGGGAAGCCGGAAGCGCCAGCGTGTGCGCCAGAGCCTGAAAAACGATGTAACGCTTATCCGGCCGGTAACCGTGCCAGCGGAGCGCGGCCAGGCTGAGGGCGTGCGCGGCGTTGTAGGCGAGGTCGAAACGGCTCTCGATCGAGAGCGACTCATTGCCCGCGTCATGGAGGCGCGCCTCGCCGGAGCGGATCAGTCCTTCGATTTCCGGAGCTGATGGCGCTTCGACCTTCAGCGCGCCGGTCGTAACGAGGTTATCGAGCTGGCGTTTCGACATCGATGCTCCCGATCAGCGGAATCACCTTACCGGATAGGACTTTCGTCAGGAATGGATTGCCGTTGTGGCGCCTTCGCGTGAACTCTTCGGGTGTCAGGAGCGTCGGGTTGATTTTGCGGCTCACGGCGCGTTCGGCGCGCGCGATGCGCGAGAAGAGTTGTTCGAGTGTCAGGTCCGCTGCAACCACCAGAAGATCGACGTCGCTGCCGGCGTGTGCCTGACCGCGAGCGATCGAGCCGTAGATGAGCGCGAGATCGATTTTTCGCGCGATCGGTGCGAGCGCATCGCGCAGCGGTTCGGCGATGCCGCTGGTTTTGATGATGATCGAGCGAAGTTCCTTGAAAATCGGGGTGGCCTGGTTAGCGCGGTAATGCCGTTGGTTGCCGACCGGCGTGACGAGCACGAGGCCGCTGCGCACCAGCCGTTCGAGTTCGCGCTGCACTGTCCCTCGTCCGCCGCCGGTGCGCCGGAAAATCTCCGTCGCGAAGAACGACTCGTCGGGATGGCCGTACAGCAACCCGAGGACGCGTTGCTGCGTCTGTGTGAATAACGCGTCCGAAAGGCTGAGCCGTGACGTACCCATTTCGGGTACGATCATACCCGAATCGGGTACGTTGATACCATTACGGTTCCGTGGCGCCGATTACCCCGCCCATCACTGGCAGCACGATTCCGGTGATGTAGCTCGAGCAGACGGGGGAGGCGAGGAAGACGTAGGCGGGCGCGATCTCTTCTGGTTGCGCGGGACGTTTCATCGACGTGCCGTGGCCGAAGTCGGAGACCTTCGTGGCCGGCTGATCCGCGGGATTGAGCGGCGTCCAGACCGGACCGGGTGCGACGGCGTTCACGCGGATGCCTTTCGGCGCGAGGTTGGTGGCTAGCGACTTCGTGAAGGCGTGGATGGCGCCTTTCGTCGACGAATAGTCGAGCAGGATCGGCTGGCCGAAGATGCCGGTTTCCGATCCGGTGTTAATGATGGCGCTGCCTTCGCCGAGGTGGGGGAGCGCGGCTTTGACGAAATGGAAGTAGCCGTAGATGTTCGTGCGGAAGGTCAGATCGAGATGCTCCTCGGTGATCTGATCGATCGACTCGGCGTGCTCCTGGAAGGCGGCGTTGTTGACGAGGACGTCGAGCTTGCCGAATTCGGCGACGGTTTTCTCCACCGCCTCGGCGCAGAACTTCGGGTCCTTCACGTCGCCGGGAAGCAGCAGGCAACGCCGCTTCTCCTCGCGTTCGATGACGCGTTTTGTTTCGTTGGCATCGACCTGTTCGACATCGAGATAGACGATGGCCACGTCCGCGCCTTCGCGCGCAAAAAGCACGGCCACGGCGCGGCCGATGCCGGAGTCGCCGCCGGTGATGAGGGCCACTTTGCCGGCGAGCTTGCCGCTGCCGCGATAGTCGGGACTGCGGAACTGCGGCCGCGGATCGAGCTTCGCCTCGATGCCCGGCTTGGACTGATGCTGCTTCGGCATCGGATTTTCGTGATGCTTCCGCGCGCCGGCCTGAATGGCTTTGTCCGATTTCTTTTTCGAGGATGACTTCTTCTTATCGGCCGCGTCGATCTCGCGTTGCACTTTCCTCTGCTTCGCAACGGTCGCGGCTGTTTTCCTGCTGGCCATGTGTGCCCTCCGAGCGGACGGAATGCTCGGCGCATGCCCGAGGCAAGATCGAAAGAGACATCGTCATTGCGCATGCTCCTTCGGTGTGTTTTCATGAAGCGTCCGGTCTCCTTCACCACACACGCACCGACGGAGGTGTCCCCTGAATCCATTGCGAGCAAGCCTCGCTGCCGCTGTCGTTTTTGCTGTTGCCCTGCCCGCCGCCGCGCAGACGTTCGTCTTCGATCTGCGCGGGACGCAGGAAGTGCCGCCGACGGCCAGTATCGCCAGCGGCGGCTGTTTCGGGCAACTCGATCAGCCATCGTCGAAGTTCTCGGTCACGTGCGTGCACAACATCGTGAACGCGACGCAGATGCATATCCACCGCGGCGCGGCTGGGGTGAACGGCCCCGTCCTCTTCGACCTCAGCAATCCTGAAGTGAGTCCGGTCACCGGCACGTGGACTTCGATGACGCCGGCGGACATTTCCGATCTTCTGGCCGGCAATCTCTACATCAACATTCACACCGCGGGGCGTCCCGCGGGCGAGATTCGCGGACAGATTCTTCCGCGCACGGTCGATCTGGTCACATTCAGCGCCAACGGCTCGCAGGTCGTTCCGCCGAATGCATCTTCCGCCTCGGCAAACTGCACGGCCGATCTCGATGGTCCGGCCACGTCACTCGCCATTCAGTGCACGCACAATCTCGCCGGCGCCACCGCGGCGCACGTGCACGCGGCGCCGTTCGGCAGCAACGGTCCGGTCGCATTCACGTTTCCGTCGGCCACGTCGCCGCTCAGCGGCAGCATGCCGATGACGCCGGTGCTCGTGGCCGACTTCGCCGCCACGTTCCTCTACCTCGACATCCATACGCCGCCGGGCACGGAAGCGAATCCGAGCGAGGAGATTCGCGGGCAGATCGGGACGCCGCCCGTCGGCGCGACGACCGGCACGATCATCATCAAAAAGCAGACGTCGCCGGCCGGCGGCACCGGCTACGGATTCACCGAGACGATCACCTCGGGCAGCTTCACGCTCAACGACGGCGGGACGAAGACGTTCTCCGGCGTCGCTCCCGGCGTCTACAGCGTCACCGAGAACGATCCGTCCGGCGCCGGCTCCGCGCTCGTCGATATCTCCTGCGACGACGGTGTGAGCACAGGCGACGCGAATACGCGCACGGCCACGATTCACGCCATCGCCGGCGAGACGGTGCAGTGCACGTTCCGCAATTTCAAGACCGCCGCGACCGACACGCTGTTCGTTTTTCATCTCTCCGGCGATCAGGAACTTCCGCCGGTTGCGACGACGGAGCGCGGCGGCTGCATGGGGCGGTTCGACGCGGCGTCGAGCACGTTCTCACTCATCTGCACGCACGACGTCGCCCTCGCTACGATCATGCACATTCATCACGGCGCCGCTGGCACGGCAGGATCGATTGCATTCGACCTCGGCAGTCCTGTCAGTCCGGTCATTGCGACCTGGAGCGGCATGACGCCGGCCGACGTCGCCGATCTCATGGCCGGCAATCTCTACGTGAACATCCACACGGCGGGGCGGCCGAACGGCGAGATCCGCGGCCAGATTCTGCCGCGAACGGTCGACACGATTCCGTTTACCGCCGACGCCGCGCAGGTCGTTCCGCCAGACTCCTCGGCAGCGACCGCGACTTGCTCGGCTGATCTCGATGCGGCCGCGACGTCGCTCGCCATTCAATGCACGCACAACCTGCCGAGTCCTGACGTCGCGCACGTGCATCAGGCGCCGCGCGGCGCGAATGGGCCGATTGCCTTCACGTTTCCGTCGGCTGCATCGCCGCTGAATGCAGCGATGCCGATGACGCCGCGGCTCGTCGCCGATTTCGCCGCGTACTTTCTCTACCTCGACATCCACGGCGTCGCGGGCGGCGAGAGCAGCGCCGGCGACGAAATCCGCGGTCAGATCGCGCCTCCGCTCGTCCCGGTCACCACCGGCACGATCCGCATTCGCAAGGCGACGTCGCCCGCCGGCGGCAGCGGCTTCGCCTTCACGGAGACGGTGACGCCGGGCAGCTTTACGCTCGCGGACGGCGGCGAGAAGGTCTTCGCGAACGTTCCTGCGGGCAACTACACGGTGACTGAGGGCGTGCTGGCGGGTTGGACGCTGACGGATGTCAAGTGCGGAGATCTCGACAGCACCGGCGATCCGGTGGCGCGCACCGCGACCGTGCATCTGCAGGCGGGCGAAGTGGTGACGTGCACATTCACGAACCTGCAGAGCGTTGCGTCGCCCACGAATTTCGTCTTTCACCTTTCCGGCGATCAGGAAGTGCCGCCGACCGGTTCGACCGCGCGCGGCGGCTGCTACGGCCAGCTCGACAGCGTCACGCGCCGCTTCTCGCTCGTCTGCACGCACAACGTCGCCGGCGCGACCGTCGCGCACATCCACTCCGGCAGCGCCGGCGGCACGGGCGACATCGTCTTCGACCTAGGCGATCCGGTCAGTCCGATCGAGGCAACATGGAACATGACGCCCGCTCAGGTGACGGAGCTGCTGGCCGGCCATTACTACCTCAACATTCATACGAGCGGCCGTCCGGCCGGAGAGATCCGCGGACAGGTTCTGCCGCGCACCATCGATCGCTTCACGTTCAACGCGGACTCGGCGCAGGTCGTGCCGCCGACCGATTCGGGCGCGACGGGCAGCTGTGTCGCCGACCTGGCGGACAACGTGACCTCGGTGTTCGTGCAGTGTTCCCACACCGTTCCGCTGCCGACGGCGATTCATCTCCACGAGGGTCTACAGGGCTTCAACGGCCCGGTGGTCTTCAGCTTCCCGAAGACGAATCCATTCTCCGGCGACGTGCCGCTGACGCCGCGACTCGCGGCCGATTTCGCCGGCGGCTTCCTCTACGTCGACATTCATTCGGCGAACTACGACGCCGGCGAGATTCGCGGCCAGCTCTTCGGAACGGCCGCCGTCGCGCCGCCGCCGGCCCCGATTCCGATCTTCGAGCCGTGGGCCGTGTTGCTGATGGCTCTCGCGCTGGCAGGCGTGGCGTGGGGTCGCATGAGGTGATCTTGTCGCCGTCGCGCTTGCGTGCGCGGCATCCTTTCCCTATGTTCCACGGATGACCAGCACGCGCCGCCTCGGCACTTTCGAAGTTTTTCCGATCGCCCTCGGATGCATGGGCATGTCCGGCATGTATGGCGCGGCGGACGAAGACGAAAGCATCGCCACCATTCATCAGGCCATCGACAGCGGTGTCAACCTGCTCGACACCGGCGACTTCTACGGCATGGGCCACAACGAGATGTTGATCGGGCGCGCCATCCGCGGACGCCGCGACAAGGTGCTGCTGTCGGTGAAGTTCGGCGCGATGCGCGGACCCGATGCGGCGTGGCTCGGCTTCGACGCGCGTCCGGCCGCGGTGAAGAATTTTCTGGCGTACACGCTCAAGCGCCTTGGCGTCGATCACATCGACATCTATCGTCCGGCGCGGCTCGATCCGAACGTGCCGATCGAAGAGACGATCGGCGCGATCGCGGAGCTGGTGAAGGCCGGCTACGTTCGCGCGATCGGCTTGTCGGAAGTCGGCGTCGACACGATCCGCCGCGCGCACGCCGTGCATCCGATCACCGACCTGCAGATCGAATACGCGATCATCAGTCGCATGCCGGAGCGGGCGATCTTCCCGCTGCTGCGCGAGCTCGGCATCGGCACGACGGCGTACGGAGTTCTGTCGCGCGGACTGCTCAGCGGATCGCTGCCGACAGGCAAGGGCGATTTTCGCGCGCACCTGCCGCGATTCCGCGGTGAGAACCTCGATCAGAACCGGAAGCTGATCGAAACTCTGAACGCGCTCGCCGCCGCGCGCGGCGTGACCCCGACGCAACTCGCGATCGCGTGGGTTCTCGCGCGCGGCGAGTCGATCGTCCCGGTCATCGGCGCGCGGCGGCGTTCGCAGCTGGACGAATCGCTCGGCGCGCTGTCGATCACGTTGAGTGACGCCGATCTCCAGCAGATCGAACAGGCGATGCCGCCGGACGCGGTCGCGGGAACGCGCTACGACGAGAACCAGATGAAGGTGCTCGATAGTGAACGGAACGCGTAGCGCAGCGCTGGCGGCGTTGCTCGCGATCGCCGTCGGCGCGCAAGCGGCGCGCATCGACGAGGATCTCCGTTCCGCGGAGCGCCTGGCGTGGCAGAAACGTTTTGCCGAGGCCGAGCGGCAATATCGCGAGGTGCTGAGGCGCGAGCCGAAGTCGCGCGCGGCGGCACTCGGGCTGGCGCAGGTCCTGTTGTGGGAGCAGCGGTACGACGATGCGGCGGCGGTTTACCGCGGTCTCCTGCGCGATGCGCCCAACGACGTCGATGCCCGCAAAGGCTTGGCCACGGCCGAATACTGGAGCGGCGATTTCCGCGCGGCGCAACGCGACTACGCGATCGTCGTCCGCGCCCGGCCGGGCGACGCCGAGTCTCGCAAGGCGCTCGCGGACATCACCGCGGCATCGGCGCCGCTGTTCGCGAGCGACAATGATTTCGTGTCCGACGATCAGCCGCTGCATCGCGCCCGGATGTCGGCTTCGTACACAGCCTTCTCCGATCCGCTCACGAAGTGGACTGCGACCGCCGGCACGTACGCGTTGTCGGCGCGAGGATTCGGCAGCGCGACGTCGCCGTTTGGCGCGATCGCCGGCAGCACGGTTTTGCCCACCGCACATCTGCGCGTCGCCGCGTCGTTGCGACTTCTCCGTTTTCCCGACGGGGAAACGAAGCCCCTCGGCGGCGTTGCGCTTTCGCGCGACTGGCGCGGCTCGACCATCAGGCTCGACGTCGATCGCCACGAATTGCTGTACACCGCGTCGTCGCTTCGCGCACATGCCAGCGAGACGATCACGAGCCTCGGATGGACGCGCAGCAGCGATGCCGCGTCATCGTCCGCCGCGCTTCATGCCATCCGCTACTTCGATGGAAACTCCGGCCGTGCCGCCGATGCCTATCACCTCGCGCGCGTTGCGCACGGCGCTTCCAGATCGCTTTCGATCGGTGCTGCGGTTTCGTATCGCGACACCGAGGAGAGCCGGCTGGTCGTGAGCGGGAGCGAGCGCCGCTACGATCCGTACTGGACGCCGCTCGATCTTTTCGAAGCGCGCGCGGTCGCCGCGGCGACGCTGAACGCCGGCCGCGGATCCGTCAACCTGCACGCCGACGGCGGCTGGGCTCGCGATAGCGATGAAGGTATTCGCCGCACGTTTCATCCGTGGCGGACGTCGGCCGATTTCGTTTTCCCGCTTCGCGGTACGTTCAACGCGACGATCGGCGTCGAGCACCAGGCCACCGTTTTCTACAACGCGAATTCCATTCGCCTCGGCGTCAGCGGCCGGCTCTGATGTGGACGGACGATGAACTTTTCCGTCATCGCCGCGCGGCGCCGGTGTCGACGACCGCGCGCGTGATTCTCGGCGTCCTGATTTTTTTCGGCCTGCAGAGCGTGGCGCTATTCGCCTTCTGGTGGTTCCGCGCGGAGCACGTCAGCAACCGCATCCTGTTCGTCCTGCTCTCCGCGGCCGTCTGGTACGGCGTGTTTCGCATGCTGGTCGGCTGGTACAACTTCTTTCACATCGAACAGCCGTCGCCGAGGAGTGCGCCGGACGGACTTTCTGTCGCGATCTTCACCACGTCGTCGCCGGGCGAACCGTACGAGATGTTCGTGCGCACACTGGCCGCGCTGCGCGACGTCACCTATCCGCATACGACGTACCTGCTCGACGACACCGGCGATCCGCGTTTCGCCGAGCTGGCGCGCGCTAGCGGCGCTGTGCATCTCGAGCTCATCGGACTCCCCGGCGCGAAGGCGGGGAAGATCAACGCCGCGTTGGAGCGCACCAGCGAAGACTTCATCCTCGTGCTCGATCCCGACCACATCCCGTTCCCGAATTTTTTCGATCCGATCCTCGGGCACTTTGACGATGCGCGCGTCGGCTTCGTACAGGTGGCGCAGGCCTACTACAACCAAGAGTGCTCGTTCGTCGCGCGCGCCGCGGCCGAGCAGACGTACGCGTTCTACGGCCCGATCCTGCAGGGGATGCACGGCACCGGCACGGCGGTGGCGATCGGCGCGAATTGTGTCTTTCGACGGAAGGCGCTGCAGTCGATTGGCGGACACGGAATCGGTCTTGCCGAGGATCTCGTCACGTCGATCCGGTTGCACGCGGCGGGATGGAAATCGATTTACGTCCCCGAGATTCTCGCGCGCGGCCTCGTGCCCGAGGACCTCGGATCCTTCATGAAGCAGCAGTTGAAATGGTCGCGCGGCGTCTACGACGTTCTCCTGCGCGAATATCCGCGCGCGTTCCGGCGGCTCACGCTTCATCAGAAGCTGTCGTACTTCATGATCGGGACGTATTACCTGGTCGGATTGACGACGCCGATCTATCTGCTGATTCCGGCGCTGTATCTGTGGACGGGCATTCAGCCGGCGGCAATGTTCCTCAGCGAATATCTGCAGCATGCGCTGCCGCTCGGCTTTTTCGGCGTCCTCATCTATCGCTTCGCGCAACGCTGGCTTTGCGATCCGGCGCGCGAGCGCGGCTGGCATTGGCGCGGGATGCTGCTCAAGATCGGCTGCTGGAGCGTTTATCTTCGCGGACTCATCCTCGCGATCCTCGGCGTTGCGGTGCCGTACATCCCGACGGCGAAGTCGCGGCAGACGGGCAATTTCTGGCGATTGGCGGCAGTTCCGCTCACAATAACTGTGGCGTCGCTGGCGACGCTCATCGCTGTTTTCGTCCGCAGGTTCTATCTGATGCCCGAGGCCGAGGTGAGGATCACGACGGAAGTGGCTGCGGGCATGGCTGGATTTCTGATGATCAACGTCGCATTCATGAGCGGCCGGTTGTACGCCGCATGGAAAGGGAGCGCGCGATGACGGCGCGGCGGTATCAGGCCGCCTTCTTCGCCCTCGGCTGGCTCCTGCTGCTCGGCTTCGCCATCCATCGCGGCATGGACGGCATGTTCGGACGCGCGTTTGCGGCGGTGCAGTCGAGCGTCGTTTCGTTCGATCAGTCGATGTCCGACCGCGAAGCGGATGCGCGAGCGCACGTGCAGTCGCACGCGCGGCGCGACGACGTCGTGCGCGCGTATCCGCGTCTCGACGCCGCCACGCTCCGTAATCCGCAGCAGATATTGTGGGGCGCGTACGACGGCGCGCTGCCCGATTCGTTCACGGGCATCAACGCGCTGGAGAGCCGCACCGGCCAGCCGTTCGCGATCGTCTCGTTCTATCAGGCGTGGGGCGATCGTCCCGACGAGTCGGAGTTCCCGCTTCGCGCGGTCTCGACGATCGACCGGCTCGGATCGATTCCGATGATCACCTGGGAGCCGTGGGTGAAGGATTTCGACGAGACGCTGCGTTCCAATCTTCCGAAGCCGGCCGAGCGCGAGTACGCCAGCCTGGCGGCGATCGCGCGCGGCGATTACGACTTTTACGTCACGCGCTGGGCCACCGCGGCCGCGCAATATCGCAAGCCGCTCTATCTCCGCTTCGCGCACGAGATGAACGATCCGTATCGCTATCCGTGGGGACCGCAGAACGGCAATCGCCCGGACGATTTCATCGCCGCCTGGAAACACGTTCACCTCATCTTTCAGAAGATGAACGCGACGAACGTGCTGTGGGTCTGGTCGCCGCACATTTCGATGCCGTGGTTCGAGTACTACTACCCCGGCGACGAGTGGGTGGACTGGATCGGTACGGGCGTTCTGAACTACGGCGACGCCGCGCCGTGGTCGCGCTGGTGGACGTTCCACCAGATCGTCGAGAAGGCGTATCCGGCGTTGCTGAAGCTGCACAAGCCGATCATGATCACGGAGTTCGGCAGCGTGACCAGCGGCGGCAACGCGGGGCAGTGGTACGGGCAGGCCTTTCGCGACGTGCACGAAAAGTACGGCGCGGTACGGTCGATCATCTTCTTCAATCAGACGCACGACGTGACGCTGTCGGCCACGCCGCTGAACTGGAGTCCGCTGCAGGATGTGCAATCGACGCGCGCTGTTGCGGCGGCGATGCAGCCCGAGGTGCGGACGGCGCGGCGATGAAGGCGCTGTCCTTCGCCGCCGTGGCGCTGCTCATGGCCGCGATCGCGAACGCCACCGGCATTACCGGCACGGTGACCAGCGATACTGGGGCGCCGCTGGCGTCGATGACCGTGGCGGCGTACCACATCGATGGAACGCTCGTTGGAACGGCGACGACGAACGCTTCGGGAACCTATTCGATAACGACGGGCGGCGGGCAGTATCACGTGCTCGCCTACGACCCGACCGGCGTTTACGCGACCTCCTTTTATTCGGACGCGGAATCGTACGAGACGTCGAAGGTCCTGCTGCTGACCTCGATCCTCACCGTATCGAACATCAACTTCAGTCTCGTGCGCGCCGGCTTCGCGGCCGGGCGCGTCATCGGTCCCGGCGGCAACGCGCTGCCGAACATGACGGTCGCCGCGTACAACCCGTCCGGAACGCGGCGCGGATTCACGACAACCGACGCGGCGGGCAACTTCACGCTCGCGCTTCCGCCGGGCAGCTATCGAGTTGCGGTGTACGACGACGCGCTCAACTACGCGACGACGTTTTTTTCGAACGCGACGTCGTTCGAATCGGCGGCGGCCGTGACGATCGCCGCGCCGGCAACGACGGCGGCGAATTTCCAGCTTCCGCTGGCCGCAAAAATCACCGGCATCGTGACCGATCGCGTTGCGTTGACGCCGATCGCCAATGCACGCGTGACTGCGTACGCCAGCGACGGCACGATCGCAGCGCGAGGTGTCACCGCCGCTGACGGCGGCTACGCCGTGGCCGTGCGCGCAGGAGGACTGCGCGTCGTCGTCGACGATCCAACCGGCAACTACGCGACGACCTACGTTCCCGATGCCGAGTCGTTCTCGGCGGAGCCGGCCGTCGCTGCCGCGGCGGGTCAGACGGTCACCGTCGACGCCACGATGATCCGCGGCGGCCGCATTACCGGACGCGTCATCGATGCTCTAACCGGCATTTCCATTCCGGCAGTAGTCACCGCTTACAACCTCGACGGTACTGCGCGGTCGTCCGTCACGGCCACCACGCTCGGCTATTCGATCGTGGTGCCGCCGGGCGATTACCGGATGGGCGTGGTCGATCCGACGTTCGTTTATCTGCCGCAGTACGCTGCCGGCACCATCGTTCATGCCTTCGAGGGGACGACGAACGCGGGTGTCGACTTCGCGCTGTCGAAAGGCGCGCGCATCACTGGCCGCGTGAGCGCTGCCGGCGCACCTCTGAACGCGATCACGATCGGTGCGTATGACCTCGGCGGAAACCTGATCGTGTCGACGAACAGCGACGCCGAAGGCAACTACATCCTTCTCGTTCCTCCGGCGACCGTGAAGCTCCTCGCTTTCGACAACGCCCTACATTTCGCCACCGCCTACTACCTCGGCGCGGCAACCTTCGACGCGACGCAGCCGCTATCGCTGATCGAAGGCCAATCGCTGAGCGCCAATTTCGCCATGATCGAAGGGGGACGGATCAGCGGCATCGCCATCGCCGAGACGACCTTCGCGCCGCTGCCGAACATCGACGTCATCGTCTACGACGCCGCCTTCCAGACGATCGCGCAGGCCACGACCGATTCCGGCGGTTCGTTCCGCGTGGTCGTCCCGCCCGGCTCGTACCTCCTCGCTGCCGCCGATCCCGCGCGCCGCTACGCGCCGCTTTTCTACGGCGGTGGTAACGGCACTCTCGTCGCCATCTCCGCGCGGCAGGACCTCGGCCCGCTCCAGTTTCGACTCGCCGCCACGGTCACGCCAATCCGCCACCGCGCCGTGAAGCGCTAGCGCCGGAACGCTGGCGTCCCGCCGGCTGGCCTGGCTGCGTCTCGCTGCCAGCCAAGAAAAACCCTCGAATGTCGTTGGTAACGACACACCCGCGCAAGCCTCCCATTCGGCAGCGAGACGCAGCCGAGCCAGCCGGCGGGACGCCAGCGCTCCAACAAAACGGCCACCCTTGCGGATGGCCGTTGATCAACTGCGAAGCGGGATTTACGTCATCGCAAACGCGTGACGGCCCACGCGCTGAGCAGCGCAGCGAGCAACAACAACATCCAAGTCGAGAGTGCCGGGATCGGTGCGGAGGCGACCGACACCACCGTAGCCGCGGTGGCGGAGTTGTTAGCCGAGTTCGGATCGCTTTCGGTTGCGGTGACCGAGGCCGTGTTGGAGACCGTCGTGTTGCTGTTCGGCATCTTCAGCGTCAGCGTGATCGTCGCCGACGCGCCACCGGCGAGGGCGCCGAGGCTGCAGGTGACCGTTGCGCCGGGGGTGCAGGAACCTTGCGTCGTCGTTGCCGTGCCGAACGTCGTTCCGGCCGGCAGCGTGTCGGAAACCGTCACGTTCGTGGCGCCGGTCACGCTGTTGTTGAGCACCGTGATCGTGTAGGTGACGTTCGCATTTCCGGCTGCCGTGGTGGCGCCGGTTTTGGTGAGGCTGAGATCGGCGCCGCCGACGACGTCGTCATTGGTGATCGTGCCGATTCCCTGCGCCTTGATGATGCTGCCGTTGGCCGGCGCGGACAGATTGACGAAGAATCTTTCGTTCGGTTCGAAGGCGGTGTCGCCGTTCACCACGACCGTTACGCTCTGCGACGTCTGTCCCGGCGTGAACGTGACCACGCCCGATTTCGTCACGTAATCGTTGTTCGCGAGCGTGGCCGAATTGTCGGCCGTCGCAAAGTTCACGGTGATCGTCGAAAGCGAACTGGCGGTGAGAGAAACGGTGAAGTTCGCGTTGACCGTCCCCGAGTTGCCTTCGATAACGTTGACGTCGTTGATGGAGATGCCCGGCGTTGCTAGGCCGTCATCGTTGATGATCGTACCGGTGCCCTGGCTTTTCGCGATCGTTGCTCCGGCGGTGGCGCCGAGGTTCATGAAGAACGTCTCATCGGGCTCGACGGTCGTGTCGCCGTTGATGCCGATCGAAACCGTGGCCGTCAGCGCGCCCGGAAAGACGGTGAACGAACCGCCGTTGGTCTGATAGTCCGAACCGACGTTGGCGCTTCCGTCCGCGAGGCTGAACGGCACCGAAAGCGTGATCGACGTCGGATTCGAAAGCGTGATCACGAAGTTCATGTTCGGACCGTTGCCGGAGTTGCCTTCCACGACCGACGGATCGTTGATCGTGATCGACGGATTCGCATCGTCGTTCGTGATGTTGCCCTGGCCTTGCGCGTCGCTGATGGAGGCATTTCCGGGGTTGAAGAGATTGACGAAAAAGCTCTCGTTCGGTTCCGTTGTGACGTCTCCGTTCACGAAGACGCTAACCGTCTTCGTCGTCTGGCCGGCGGCGAATGTGAGGCTGCCGCTGGCCGGCTGGTAATCGGATCCGGCGATGGCCGTGTTGTCGGCGCTGGCCCAGTTGACCGTTACCGGGAACGTCGACGCGGGCGTGAGCGTGACGGTGAAGTCGAAGCTGGTCGCGCCGGAGTTGCCTTCGCTGAGCGTGACGTCGCTGATCGTCAGTGCGGGCAGCGCGTCGTCGTTCTTGATCGTACCGACGCCCTGACTGTCGCCGATCGTTGCATTCACCGGATTGGTGAGGTTCACGAAGAGCGTCTCGTCAGGTTCCGGAGCGACGTCGCCGAGGACGGAGACGGCGATCGTCTGCATCGTCTGCCCCGCGGTGAAGGTGACCGTGCCGCTGTTCGGGTTGAAGTCGGTGCCGGACGTCGCTGTATTGCCGGCGGTGGCGAAGCTGGCCGTGACCGTCGATGCCGAGGCGGCGGAAAGGAAGACGTTGAACGTCATGATCGTGGTGCCGGCGTTGCCTTCGACGACCTGCGGATCGCTGATGCTGATCGACGGCGTGGCCGGCGTGCTGATGGCCGCGCAAGCGGAGAACTCGGACGTGTTGCCCAGCGAATCGGTGGCCGTGGCCGTGGCGAAACCGCCCGCAACGCCGGGGAAAGTCACGTTGAACGTTCCCACTCCCGATGCGGCCGTGGTGATCGTCGTCTCGCCGAGGAAGGTCTGTCCTTCGCCGGCGCCGGACGGATCGCACGCAGTGTTCTGGAAGAACTGAACGATGTAGGTGCTCGACGGCGCGCTGCTCAGCGTCCCCTGGATCGTCACCGTGCCGGCGCCGAATTGCGCGGAGGTGATGACCGGGAAGTTCTGCAGGTCATTGAAGAGGCCCGAGTCGCCGTCGCCGGTGTCGTTCGGGGTGATGCCGTCGTCGCCGAGGTCGATGCCGAGCGTGCCGTTGCTGAAGATCGAGTTGTAGAGGATCGAGTTCTGCCGCGACACTTTCGACGTGAACGCCTGCAGCGCCACGCCGGCCTTCGTGTTGAAGGCGATGATGTTCGGCTCGGCCAGCGTGCCGATCGTGTTCTGGTTCGCGCCGCCCGAGAAACCGTCCAGCAGCGTGATGCCGTACGTGTTCGGGATGGCGGCCGTGCCGTCGGCGCTCGTGCCGATCTTGTTGCCGACGATGAGCGTGTTGGCGGTCGTGTTCTCGAGCTGGATGCCGGCGGAGAAGGAAGCGCTGGACGTGCTGCCGGAGATGACGTTGCCGCGGATGGTGTTCGCGCCCGCGCCGTTGAACGAGATGCCGGTGAAGTTCGGCAGCGCCGCCGTGCCGGCCGCGTTCGTTCCGATGTAGTTGCCCTGGATGACGTTGTTCGCCGTCCCGCTGTTGCCGAGCGTGATACCGGCCGTCGTGCCGCCGGAGATCAGGTTGCGCGCGGCCGCGGTAGCGCCGCCGATGGTGTTGCCGGTGGCGGTGTTGAGGATGAAAAAGGCGCTGCCGTTCGCGGCAGCCGCCGACGTCGCGCTGCCCGCGGCGTTCGTGCCGAAGAAGTTGCCGTCGATGGTCATGTTCTTCGCGCCGTTGAGCAGGATGGCGTTGTTCCACTTCGTCAGCAGCAGCCCTTTGATTTCGCCGCCGTTGACCGTGGCGTTGTAATTGAGGCCGGTACCGCTGGAGACGTTGGCTCCATTCAGCTCGATCTGGATCACCGCGTTGTCGCCGAGGGAAAGCGTGTTGACGCTCGATCCACTCTGCGAGTAGCCGTCGATGATGACTGCCTCGGTGATGTTGGGGAGGTTCGTCGCGGGCGAGATGGTGTGCAGCCCGGAGCCGGCGATGGCGAAGGTGATCGTGTCGGTGCCGGCCGCGGTGTTCGCATCGATGATGGCCTGGCGCAGCGTTCCGGCGCCGGAATCGGCGACGCTGCTGACGGTGAACGTCGCCGCGGACGCGCTCGTCGCGAGCAGCATGAGAAGGACAAGCAGAGCAGCGCCATAAGACTGGCGAGTTACGGATTTCATCTTTTCTCCTGTTCGGCTCTCGTGGCCGAGGGGACTCGGGGAGGGTGGGAATGTGAACGGACGGGGAAACGGTGGCGAGTTGAACGTTAGATTACACGAAGAACGCGCCCGGGACGTGACGATGCTCACGCCTCGGGCGATCGCACCAGCTTCTCGAAGAGACTCTCCAGCGCTGCGTCGAGATCGTGATGGACGCCCGAATGTACCGGCGACGTCTGGATGATCGTGCTGCGCGGGGCGACCAGCCAGTGGAAGCGGGCTCTCTGAGCCAGTGCTCCGATCGGGCCGGCGTCGGCGGTGCCGGCGCAGACTTTCGGGATCGAGCCGAGGTAGCTGTCGATCATCGCCGTGTCGATGCCCGGCGCGAGCGCTTTGAGGCGCTTGTGGTCGCAGCCGATGCGCGCGCCGAGGAAGGCGGCGGTGGAGGAGAAGAGGATCACGCCGGCGTTGAGGAACTCGCCGCGGTCGACGCGCGGAACGACGCGAACGACGGCGTAATCAAACGGATAGCGCTTGCGCATCAGCGGCATCCTCCATCCAGCGTCGCGGCGATTCGAGGCGGTGCAGCAGATAGTCGCGGTACGCGGCGCGATGATCGTCCACGTTCGCGAAGATCGGCTCGTCGCCGAGCCATGCATCCGGGATCAATTCCAGCACGCCATCGATCACCTCGGCCGTCAGCATCGCCGCGAGCTCGCCGTCGACGTCGCGAATCTCCGTCGCCCACGGCAGCAGCACGTGATGTTTGATCGGCGCGAATGCGTTGCGGCTGCGCTTCCGGAAATCGTCGCTCCAGTTGTGATGAAAGATCAGCGTCGCGCCGTGATCGATCATCCACAAGCCGCGGTGCCAGACCAGCAGGTTCGTATTTTTCGGCGTGCGGTCGACGTTCGTCACCAGCGCGTCGAACCAGACGATCGACGACGCCAGCCGCGACTTGCCGTCGATCGTCCGCGCGATGATCGGATCGAATGTGATCGAGCCGGGAAGATAGTCGAGGCCGATGTTCAATCCTTCGCTCTTCGTCAGCAGTTCCTGGATCTCCGCATCCGGCTCGGTCTTGGCCATGCGTCCGTCGAGCTGGACGAAGACGATTTCCGGAACGGGCAGACCGAGGGCGCGTCCCAGCTCGCCCGAGATGAGCTCCGCGACCAGCGCGCGGACGCCTTGTCCGGCGCCGCGAAACTTCACTACGTACGTGCCGTCGTCATCGCCATTCACGATGGCCGGCAGCGAGCCGCCTTCGCGCAGCGGCGTTACGTATTCGGTGGCGGTGACGGTGCGGATCACGACCGAGATCATGCCCTAAAGTGCTGTCGGTATGATCTCTGCACCGGAAATGGGCATTAGATGAGTTCATCAGGGCCCGATAATCATCCTTCCGCTCCTCGGGCGGAAGAGTTCGCCATCCTCGTCGATGCAGTCGAGGACTATGCCGTCTTTCTGCTCGATCCGACTGGCGTCATCCGGTCATGGAATCGCGGCGCGGGGCGGATCATGGGTTACACCGAGGACGAAGCCGTCGGCAAGCACTTCTCCATGTTCTACGGTCCGGAGGACCTCGCATCGGAAAAGCCGCGGCGCGAGCTCGAAACCGCGACGGCCGAGGGGCGCATCGAAGACGAAGGGTGGCGCATCCGCAAAGACGGGCAGCGCTTCTGGGCCAACACCGTCATCACGGTCCTGCGCAACGACAAGGGCGAGATCACCGGCTTCGCGAAGGTCACGCGCGACCTGACCGCGCGCCGCCATGCGGAAGAAGAGCTGCGGCAGAGCACCGAAATCTTTCAACTGCTCGTCTCCTCCGTTCGCGACTACGCCATTTTCATGCTCGACCCGAACGGCAACATCGCCACCTGGAACAAGGGTGCCGAGCGCATCAAAGGCTACAAGCCGGAAGAGATCATCGGCAGTCACTTCTCGCGTTTCTACTCCGAGGAAGACAAGGCCAATCACAAACCGGAGCGCGAGCTCGAGATTGCGCGCGCCGAGGGGAGCGTCGAAGACGAGGGATGGCGCCTGCGCAAAGACGGCACGCGCTTCTGGGCCAACGTCGTCATCACCGCCGTCTTCGATCGCAGCGGCGAACTTCGCGGCTTCGCAAAAGTGACGCGCGACATCAGCGACCGCAAGGAAGCGGAAGAGACGCGGCGCGCGCTGCTCGAACAGCGCGAAGCGCGTCTGCAGGCCGAGGAGGAGCGGCGCCGTGCCGAGGACTCGTATCGCGTGGCGCAGGAAGCGAACCGCGCCAAAGACGACTTCCTGATGACCCTCTCGCACGAGCTGCGCACACCGATGACCGCGATCCTCGGCTGGTCGCGCATGCTGCCGGCGATGTCGGCGGACGATCCGATGTTCCACGAGGCCGTCGCGTCCATCGCCGGCGGCGCGCAACTTCAGGCGCGGCTCATCGACGACATCCTCGACGTCTCGCGCATCGTTTCGGGCAAGCTGCGGCTCGCGCCGGAAACGATGGAAGTGTCGCGCGTGATCATGAACGCGGCCGAGGCGGTGAACGCAACCGCGCAGGCGAAAGGCATCACCGTCACGTTGACGCTCGCACCAACCCTGGGTGTGATGATTGCCGACCCGACCCGCATCCAGCAGGTGATCTGGAACCTGCTCAACAACGCGGTGAAGTTCACGCCGCGCGGCGGCAAGGTGGAGGTTTCCGCACGCCGCACTGCCTCGCACGTGCAGATCTCAGTCACCGATTCGGGAGAAGGAATCGATCCGCGTTTTCTGCCGCACATTTTCGAGCCGTTCCGCCAGGCGGAGTCGCCGCAGACGCGCGTCCACGGCGGCCTCGGGCTCGGTCTCTCCATCGTCCGCTACATCGCCGAAGCGCACGGCGGAACGGTGAGCGCCGAGAGCGAAGGGCGCGGCAAAGGATCGACCTTCACCGTGACGCTCCCAGTTCGTTCCGTCACCTCGAGTGCCGGTCCTGTCCGCAAGTCTCTCGGCGACATGTTCCTGCACCGCGATCGCCTGCGCGAGATCTCCATCGTCCTGGTCGACGACGAAACGGAGTCGCGGAAGATGGTCGCGGCCGTGCTTCAGGCCGCCGGCGCGAACCTGACGGCATTCGATTCCGCCGCCGCCGCTCTCGAAGGGCTCGATGAGCTTCGTCCGAACATCATCCTGACCGACATCGCCATGCCGGAGATGGACGGCTACGCCTTCACGCGCGCCGTGCGCGAACGCGGATACGGCAACAAGGTAAAGATCGTGGCGCTGTCCGCCTTCCCCGCCACCGGCGACAAAGCCAGCGGCTTCGACGCCTACCTCACCAAGCCGATCGATCCGTTCCACCTCGTCGACGAGATCGCGCGCATCGCGCTCGCCGCGACCGCGTAACTGTCATCCTGAGGCCGGCGAAGACGCCGGAGCGCGCCGAAGGATCTCAAGCTTCCCAGGCTGCGTTGAACCCCAGCGATTTCAGCCGGAGTTGCGCAACTTGAACTACTAACCCACCGATTCTTCGCGCGCCGCGATTTTCTTTGAGGGTTCTCGCGCGTTCGTTACATCGAGAGCCCTTCTCCTCCGCGGTTTTTTTGCGGGGGAGAAGGTGCCGAAGGCGGATGAGGGGGCAGCGCTTGGCACGATCGAGCCGCGTAAAACGCCCCTCACCCGCACTTCGTGTCTCCCTCTCCCCGCAAGAAGACGCGGGGAGAGGGACTCTCGATGGAAAAGATGCTTTGGTTGCGGCTACGCCGCGTATGCCGTCGTGGTGAAGCGCCTTTCTTAGACAACCTTCCAGGCCTCGACCCGTAGTACGGTATCCATCAGGAGAAGCCATGCTCGAACTGCGCATCGAAGGTCTGTCCAAGACGTACTCGAACGGCGTCAAGGCGCTGCAGGACGTTTCGCTCACGATTCCTACCGGCATGTTCGGATTGCTCGGGCCGAATGGCGCCGGCAAGTCGACGCTGATGCGCACGATCGCCACGCTGCAGGAAGCGGACTCCGGCTCCATCGTCCTCGGCGACATCGACGTCCTTCGCGAGAAAGACAAAGTACGGCGCCTGCTCGGATATCTGCCGCAGGAGTTCGGCGTCTATCCGAGGATTACGGCCGAGGCGATGCTGAATCACTTTGCGGTGTTGAAGGGGATCGTCAACGCGCGCGAGCGTCGCGACACGGTCAACGCGCTGCTGCAGCGGACCAATCTCTACGACGCGCGGAAACAGAACCTCAGCACCTTCTCCGGCGGCATGCGGCAGCGATTCGGAATCGCGCAGGCGCTGCTCGGAAATCCGAAACTGATCATCGTCGACGAGCCGACCGCCGGTCTCGATCCCGAGGAGAGAGTGCGCTTTCATAACCTGCTGGCGGAGATCGGCGAGAACGTCGTGGTCATCCTCTCCACGCACATCGTCGAAGACGTCAGCGACCTCTGCTCGCAGATGGCCATCATCTCCGGCGGGCGCGTGCTCATGAGCGGCGAGCCGCAGGCCGCCGTGCGCGAGTTGAACGGCAAAGTGTGGCGGCGCGTGATCGGAAAGCAGGAGCTGGAAGACTTCCAGAGCCGCTACACGGTCATCTCCACGAAGCTCGTCAGCGGACGCACCGTCATTCATGTCGTGAGCGATACCCAGCCCGATCCGACGTTCGAGTCGATCAATCCGTCGCTCGAGGACGTCTACTTCCACTACTCGAAGCGCGACAGTCATCCGCAGGCAGAGGCGGCCTGACATGACCTGGGAGATTCTGAAGTTCGAGCTGCGCTATCACCTGAAGCAGCCGCTGTTTTACATCCTCTTCGTCATCTTCTTTTTCCTGACGTTCGGCGCGGTGACCTCGGACACCGTGACGCTCGGCGGCGCGCTCGGCAACGTCAATCGCAACGCGCCGTTCGTGATCATGCAGTTGCTGCTGGTCATGTCGACGTTCGGCGTCCTGACCACGACTGCGTATGTAGCCAGCGCCATCAACCGCGACTTCGAATTCAACACCGACTCGCTGTTCTTCTCTTCGCCGGTAAAGAAGAGCCAGTACCTTTTCGGCCGTTTCAGCGCGGCGTTCATCGTCTCCAGTCTGGTCTACCTCGGCGTGGTGACGGCGATCATGATCGGCTCGTTCATGCCGTGGCTGGACAAGGAGCAGCTCGGCCCCTTCGTTCTCAAACCGTACGCGTTCTCCTTCTTCGTACTGATTCTGCCGAACCTCTTCCTCTTTGCGGCCATCTTCTTCGCCGTGGCGGCGCTGACGCGAAGCCTCATGGCCACCTACACCTCGGTGGCCGCGTTCTACGTGGCGTACATCGTCTCGCGCGTTTCGCTGCGCGACCTGGAGAGCGAGAAGATCGGCGTTCTGCTCGATCCCTTCGGCTTCTCGCCCTTCGCGCGGACCACGCGCTACTGGACGGTGTTCGAGAAGAACAACAACATCCTGCCGCTCGACGGCGTCTTCCTCTGGAACCGCGTGATCTGGATCGGCGTCGCGCTGGTCCTGCTCGCACTGACGTTCGCGTTTTTCAGGATGGAAGTTGGAAGCGCCTCGGGGAAGAGAAAGAAGAAGAAGTCCGCCGCGAATGATGAAGTGCCGATTCCGGCCGCCGTCGCGCTTCCGCAGGTGTCGCAACACTTCGGCGGCATGGCCTCGGTGCGCCAATACTTCACGACCATCCGCGTCGAGACCGGCGCGATTCTTAAGAGCCTGCCGTTCATCGTGATCATGCTGCTGGCGGTGCTCAACACCGTCGGCGGCGCGGCGTTCGCCAGCCCGATTTTCGGGACGCGCTTCTATCCCGTCACGTGGGAGATGGTCGACGTCATCGAGAACAACTTCTTTTTCTTCGCCGTGATCATCGCCGCGTTTTACGCCGGCGAAATCGTCTGGCGCGAGCGGATGCTGAAGTTGAACGAGGTCACCGACGCCATGCCGTCACCGACCTGGTCGATCTGGGCCGGCAAGCTGACGGCGCTCTGCATCGTGCTCTACCTCACGCTGTGCGCGGCCGTGCTGACCACGATCGCCGTGCAGGCGTCGAAGCACTATCACCACTACGAGCTCGGTCTCTACTTCCGCGGCGCGTTCCTGATCCTCGGCATCAAGCTGTTGCTGATCACGATCCTGATGTTTGTCGGGCAGGTCCTCACCAACAACCGCTACGTCGGATTTCTGATCGCGCTCTTCTACATCATCGCGCAGGCGGTGATGGACGCGCTGCACTACGAGCACCATCTCTATCAACTGTTCGTCCTGCCGAATACGACGTACTCCGACATGAACGGCTACGGCCATTTCGTGCGCCCGTTCGAATGGTTCAGCCTCTACTGGACGATCTTCGCGGCGATCCTTCTGATCGTCGGCCATCTCTTCTGGGTGCGCGGCACGGAGACGGCCATGCGCATCCGCACGCGCGTGGCCGGCGGACGTTTCGGAATCCCGGTGACCACTACGCTGGCGCTGCTCGTGATCGCCTTCGTCTCCACCGGCTGCTACATCTTCTACAACACGAACGTTCTCAATCATTACTCGACCGAAGATCAGCGCGACAAGCGCTCCGCCGAAACGGAGAAGCTGTACAAGAAGTACGACCGCATCGCGCAGCCGCGCATCACCGACGTGCAGGCCAACGTCGATATCTACCCCGACAAGCGGTGGGTCGACATCCGCGGAACGTACAAGCTGATGAACAAGACGTCGCAGCCGATCAGCGATCTGCACATGGTGATGGTTCCCGACGTCCCGCTTTCAGTGCAGATTCCCAGCGCAACGCTGGCGAAGAGCGACGCCGAACACGGCTACTTCATCTATCACCTCGCGCAGCCGCTGGCGCCCGGCGCGACGATGCCGATGTCGTTCTCCGTGACCATCCACCATCAGGGTTTCGAGAACGCCAGTCGCGACAATTCGATCGTGGAGAACGGCACCTTCTTCAACAACTTCTCCACCTTTCCGCACCTCGGCTACAGCCCGAACGTGGAGTTGCAGGACACGCACAAGCGCCGCAAGTACGGCCTTGCGCCGGTCGTGCGCATGTCGAAGATCGACGATCCGAAAGCGCGTCTCGACAACGGCATCACCCGTGACGCCGACTGGATCAATCTCGACACGACCGTCAGCACCTCGCCCGATCAGATCGCCCTCGCGCCCGGTTACCTGCAGAAGGAGTGGACCGCCAACGGCCGCCGCTATTTCCAGTACAAGACCACCTCGCCGATTCTCGGATTTTTCGCCTATCTCTCCGCGCGCTACGAGGTGAAGCGCAGCACGTGGAAAGGCATCCCGATCGAGATCTATTACACGCCGGCGCACGCCTACAACGTCGACCGGATGATCTACGCCGTGCAGAAGTCGCTCGACTACTTCACCGCCAATTTCTCGCCCTACCAGCACAAGCAGGTGCGCATCCTGGAGTTCCCGCGCTACGCGCAGTTCGCGCAGTCGTTCCCGAACACGATCCCCTTCTCCGAGTCGATCGGCTTCATCGCCGACCTGCGCGATAAGGAAGCGATCGATTACGTCTACTACGTCACCGCGCACGAGGTCGCGCACCAGTGGTGGGCGCACCAGGTCATCGGCGCCGACGTGCAGGGCGGCTCGATGCTCGCGGAAACGCTGGCGCAATACTCGGCGCTGATGGTGATGGAGAAAGAGTACGGCCGCGACAAGATGCGCCGCTTCCTGAAATACGAGCTCGATCGTTATCTGGCCGGCCGAGGAGGCGAGCTGGTGGCCGAGATGCCGCTGATGCTGGTCGAGAATCAGGGCTACATCCACTACCGCAAAGGCAGCCTGGCCATGTACGAGCTGCGTGACGAAATCGGCGAGGAGAAGGTCAACGCCGCGCTGCGCCAGCTCATCCACGACCACGCCTTCGAACAGCCGCCGTACGCGACCACGCGCGATCTCATCGCCGACTTCCGCGCGGTGACGCCGCCCGATAAACAGTCGCTCATTACCGATCTCTTCGAAACGATCACTCTCTACGACAACAAGGCGGACACCGCGACGGTCTCGAAACGTCCGGACGGCAAGTTCCTCGTCACCGTCACCGTCGAGTCGAAAAAGTTCCGCGCCGACAACCGCGGCAAGGAAACCTCCGTCCCCGTCAACGACTGGATCGACGTCGGCGTCCTCGGCGCATCAAAGACGAAAGGAAATGAGCCGGTCCTCGCTCTGGAAAAACATCACCTGACCACCCCTTCGGCGAAATTCTCATTCATCGTTGCGACGAAGCCCGACCGCGCGGGGATCGATCCGCTGAACAAGCTCGTCGATCGCAATCCCGACGACAACACGAAGAAGGTGGAGTTGGTCGACGCGAAAGCTCACTCGTGACGGAAGCGGACGATTCGAAGGGAAACCGCGGCGGAAGCCGCTCCAGAGGGTAGCCAGGGGTGCGGCGAAGCGCGCACCCCTGGACAAACGAGGGCGTGAGATTTCCTGCCGCGTCAGCGGCAGCAGAGTTCTGGTGCCGCTGACGCGGCACAACAAAATCACGCGTTCTCTTTCCAGGGGTGCGCGCTTCGCCGCACCCCTGGCTACCCTCTGCGGCAACCTCGGATAAAGTGTTTGCACATCCTCGTGGAGAACGCGAAAGCGAATTCGTGATGGATCAGACTGACTATCTCGAACATGGAGCCGTACGCCTCGGCATCGACGGCGCCTCGGAGATGGATGGCAGCCGCAGGCTCGTGCACGTCCCGCGCGCGGACATTGTCGGCTTGCAAGTCGTTCACGGCTCGGCCGCCGAACGACCTCTGATCTCGCTGATCCTCGCAGTGCTACTCGCGACACTATCTCTCGTCGGTCCCATGATGTTGGTCGGCGCGCTTCTTGGCCGAGGCAAAGTCGAAATCAGATTCGTAACCACGATCGCGTTCATCGTCCCCGCCATCTGGCTGTTCTCGTCATTCGCCGCCGCTGGTTCATCAGGGTTGATACGAAGAACGGATCGCGAAAACTCATCTTCGGCAAAGGCAGCGATCCCGTCGCAGTGCAGCAATTTCTGCTCGCGGCAAAGGATCGGTTCGGGTATTTCTAGCGCGCTTCTTTGTCGCGGCGGAGCCGCTCCAGAGGATAGCGAGGGGTGCGGCGAAGCGCGCACCCCTGGACAAATGAGGGCGTGAGATTTCCCTGCCGCGTCAGCGGCAGCAGAGTTCTGGTGCCGCTGACGCGGCAAAACAACCTCGCACTCTCTCTCCAGGGGTGCGCGCTTCGCCGCACCCCTGGCTACCCTCTTAAGCCGCTCTGCGGCGACCTCGGATAAAGTGTCTCGCGATGCATATCCTCACCTCGGCGCAGATGAAGGCGATCGACCGGCGCGCGACGGAGCGCTTCGGCATCCCCTCGATGGTGCTGATGGAGAACGCGGCGCTGGCGGTGGTCGACGCGATCGGCGAGCACTATCCCGACTGCGATCGCGCGGCGATTTTCTGCGGCCTCGGCGCGAATGGCGGCGATGGGTTTGCGATCGCGCGGCATCTGGAACAGCGTGGCGTCGTGGCCAGCATTTTCATCGTCGGCGATCGGAGGAAGATCCGCGACGATGCGGCGGCGAACCTCGAGATCTGCGAACGGCTGGCGCTGCCGATGTACGAGATCGTCGATGACGACTCGCTCAACGAAGCACTCGTGCATGCCGCCGATGCGGACCTGATCGTCGACGCCATCTTCGGCACCGGACTCGATCGCGCGCCGGAAGCCATGTATGCCGAGGCGATTCGCACGATCAACGATTTCGGATTGCCGATCGTCGCGGTCGATCTCCCCAGCGGCGCGGATGCGTCAACCGCCGAACCGTATGATCCATGCGTCCGCGCGGCGCTCACGGTCACGTTCGCGGCGCCGAAGATCTGTCATGTTTTCGAGCCGGCCGCGGTCAACTGCGGAGAGGTGATCGTCGCCGACATCTCCATCCCGCACGCCGCGATCGAAGATGAGAACGTCACGCTGGCGCTCACCACGCCGGCGGACGTGCGGCCGTACATCGAGCCGCGCCTGGCCGCGACGCACAAGGGAACGTACGGCCACGTGGCCATCGTCGCCGGTTCGCCTGGCCGCAGCGGCGCGGCGGTGCTCGCCGCGCGCGGCGCAATCCGCAGCGGCGCGGGACTGGTCTCGGTCGCCACCGATCTCGAGACGGCGAAGCTCGTCCACGCCGGCTCGATCGAGTCGATGACGTTTTCCGGCGACGACGTCGCCTCATTCATCGCCGGCAAAGATGCCGCTCTGATCGGTCCAGGCCTCGCCGACGATGAAGGCAGCTACGCGCGCATCCGCCAACTCGTGGCCGCGATCCAGCTACCACTCGTCATCGACGCCTCGGCACTCAACGCCTTCGCCGTCCGCGGCGACGCATTGAATCCCGATCGCCGTCCGCGCGTGATCACGCCGCATCCCGGCGAGTTGGCGCGCATCATCGGATCTACCGCGAAGGAGATCAACGCGCACCGCATCGACGCCGCGCGTGAAGCGGCCCGCGCTACCGGCTGCATCGTCGTTGTCAAAGGATTCCAGTCGCTGATCGCGGAGCCGGACGGCCACGTGAACGTCAATCCTACCGGCAATCCCGGCATGGCCAGCGGCGGAATGGGCGACGTCCTCGGCGGCATGATCGCCGCGCTCCTCGCCCGCGGCGTCGATCCACTGGACGCCGCGATCGCTGCCGTCTACCTCCACGGCTTCGCCGGCGACATGCTCAAGGAAGAGATGGGCGACATCGGATTGACCGCCGGTGACCTCGCCGAGCGGATTCCGATCGCGATCAAGCGATTGTCATCCTGAGCCGCCGGAGCTGCGTAGGCGAAGCCGGAGCTGCGTAGGCGAAGCCGAAGCAGCGGAGGACGGTCGAAGGATCTCAAGCTTCCCAGGCTGTGTTGAATCCCCGTGGGTTTCAGCAGGATCTGGGAAGCTTGAGATCCTTCGCCGTCCTCCGCCGCTCTGCGCTACGCGCCGAGGCGGCTGCGGCGCCTCAGGATGACACCAACGCTCCCTGTTCCAGCCAATGCGCGACTAAGCGTCGCACGCGATACGAATCGGTGGCCAATTGCCGCTCGCATTCCGCGATGTTCGCGCCGGACGAGGCCTTGATCCACACCTCGCGCACGAGCGCTGGATCCGATTCTTCTTCGTGCGGCATCGGCTTCACGTTCGTCTTCGTCAGCGTCATGTCGTCGGGGACGAGGGCCATGAAGCGCTGCAGCTCGTCGTTGCGGCGCATTCCTTCGAGTAGCAATCCCATGATCTCGCGCGGCACGATGTCGCTGACCAGCTTCTCCGGCGGATAGGGGACGAATGCGAACGTTCCGGTCAACGGACGCTCCAGCGCCTGGTAGAGCGCCTCGTCGCCGCGGATCTGTCCCATCTGCGCGTTGAGAAACTTGCCGTCGGAGAAAACGAGTTTCGCCGCGGCCTGCTTCTGCTTGTTCATCAGCGTCAGCATTCCGGTCGCGCGCATCTCACTCAGGGATTGAACGACGGACGGCAGTCCGAAGAACTCCAAAGCGCCGGTGAGCGAGGCAGCGGCTTCCGCTCGCGCTGCCGGTTCGGCGGGCGACCATTTCGCCAGCACCTGCGCCGCCGCGCGGCCGACGTCCTGATCGGGAAAGCGATGCGCGATATCGGCAAGCAAAGACTCCGATTCATCCGTGTGCGTTCCGGAAAGCGCCTCGATGAGCCGCACCGTCGAATCCTGTTTCTTCGGCAGCAGGCGGCCGAGAAGTTTTCCCGGAATCTCTTCGCGAAGTGCCTTGAGCAACACGCTGACCGTTCCTTCATCGAACGAAAGATCGTGTTGTGCGAGCGCGGCCAGCCGCGCGCGCGTGTCGCCGAGGAGCGGGTTCGCCTTCATGCCGTGGCGGGCGATCGTAAGAAGCGCCGCCGACGTGCCGATGCGGGCCAGCGCGCTGATGATGCGGTCGAGCAGCTTCTGCATCTCCACGGTCGGATACACCGACGTATCGTTGCGCAGCAGCGTCGCTTCGAATTCGGCCAGCCTTGTCGTCAGCAGCTTCACCGAGGCGTCGGTCTTGATCAGGCCGAGCGCGGTGGCCGCTTCCTTGATGACGTAGATGATGTGGCCCGGCGCCGACGCTTTCACCAACGCCTCGAATTCGCGATCGATCGTCTCCGGCGACTCGCGTGTGATGCGATGCAGCAGGTAGATGAGGTTGCGCAGGTAGTACGTGGCGATGTCGTCGCGCTGCAATTCGCGCTCGAGCTCATCGAGTGCCGCATCGCGGCCGGTCACGCCGTACGCTTCGATGAAACCGAGAAGGCTGCGGCGCTGATCGGCGCTTTGTTCGACACGCAATTTCCGGAAGAGCGTGGCGATGTGAAGCGATGGGAAGAACTCCAGCACGATTTTCACCGCCGCGTGTTTCGATCGGTTCTCCGCAAACTTCCGCAGTTGCACCGCGCTCATCATCTCAACGGCCTCGGCGCGAATCTGATCGACGGCAGCGATGTCGAGCTTCTTTTCCGGGATCGAATCCTCGGCGACATCCAGCATCCACAAGGCCGCTCCGAGCGCGCCTTGATTGAACTTTTCGACCGCTGCCGTCACCAGTTCGCGAAACCGCTTTGTCGCGACCTCGGGACTCTCGGCAAGGTCGATGATCTTTTCCATCGCGTCGACCTGCGACGGCGGACGCGCCGAGCCGGGCGCGAAATTCGTCACGTCCCACGACGGAAGCGCGCCGCCGAGGATCACGAAGACGTTCTTGTCGCCGCCGCCGGCGAGCGGCCGGAGCTGATCGAGATATTGATTCAACTGCTCTGACGTCTGCGATCGCGTCGCCGCCATGGCCAGAAGTTGCGCGATCGCCTGCGGATCCGCTGCGGCGCCTGAATTCCCGGCCGATGCCTGCTCGCGCGTCAGCCGATCGAAAATCAGCGAGTACTGTTTTGCGGCCTGCGCTTCGCTGTCGCTGCGAGGGATCACGCTGAGCGCGGGCATCTGCGCCGGCGGGACGGTTTGCTCCAGCGTGGCCGAGGTCGCGCGCGACTGGCGCATCAGCGTGATGTCGGCGCGCAATGCATCGACCTCGGCTTGCGGACAAAGCCGCAGCGCGATGGCGGTCACGCGGTCGAGATAGTTCGCCACGGCCACGCGATCCAGCAACTGCAGCTCGCCCGTGATGTAGATTTTTTTCAGCGCGTGCAACAGAAGGTCGCACGCGGCGATCGAACGCGTCCGGTTCTGAACCGACGTCCACGTCGCCACCTGCTGCATCAGCACGTCGGGCGGCTGCGCCATCAACGTCGCCAGCGCGTACGAAGCGGCATTCGGCGGTATCTCCTCATCGAGATACCGCTGAAACATGGACAATGCCGCCGTCACCGTTTCAGACATTCCTGCCGCCCATCCGCTTGTTGGGAGCGAAGTGTAGCTCCAACCTACAATGCGCGGATGCCGCAGACGTATCTCTGCCGCGATGAATCCGAAACCGCCGCCGCGGGACGGGAGATCGCACGCACACTCACTCCCGATGCCGTCGTGCATCTCGTCGGCGACCTCGGCGCGGGCAAGACGTTTCTGGTTCGCGCCATCGCCGCGGAGCTCGGCGCGAATCCGTCCGAGGTCGCGTCGCCGTCATTCGCAATCGTGCACGAGTATCCGATTCCCGGCCGCGCGCCGATCATCCACATCGACGGCTATCGTCTCTCCGAAAATCGCCGCGAGTGGATGGAGATCGGCATCCCCGAACTGCTGCAAGGTCCCGGCGTGAAGCTGATCGAATGGCCGAAGCGCGATTTCGCCGAGTTCGAAGACGGCCACGTCGAGATCGCGATTCAAGTGAACGACGATGGCACGCGCGCGATTACTGTGATTTCTGAGCCGTAATGGTAGATGGTGCTTGCTTCAGAGAACATGGAGCAAAGGATGCTGAGGTGCCGAGGTCTATCCGCGGCGAGCATTGTACGAACCGTCCGCGTCATAACTGTAGCTACCGCGATGCCCGGCGGCTTGCCACATTGAATCAAACAGTGGTCGTAGTGTCTTCGCGTAGTCAATCGGGTCTTCGTAAGTGATTACCTCGGGCAAAACGACAATATCGCGATCGAATAACTTTGGATAAAGATCCGGGCGTCGGCCAGCCGGCATGATGCTGGACCCATCGACATGAAGAAGGCTAAGCGACAGGAGCACTGGACCGGAAAGTTCAATTTGTTTTCTGAATCGGAATGCGTTTCTTACCAGATCGAGCATCTGAATTTCAGCATCGTTGCCATCGAGATATCTCGGTTCCAAGCCGCTTTCGCCTGGTTCGCATTGAGCTTCGGCGAACTCAATGCCGCCATTTCGAAACACCTGCGTGTAGCTTTTCGACAGGCCGAACCTTTGCTCGTAAGCTGACGACACAATCGCCACACCATCAAGATTCGGCCGCGCGAATGACGCATAGACGAGCGCAGGGTGCTGGCCGGGCTCGTTCAGCTTAGAAAGAGCCCGTTCGATACTCCGGATATCAAAGTCGACACGATTGAAGGATGTGTCCACCGGTATGAGATGAAGGACCAGAGTCGGTGCGATCAGAGATTTGATTGGTGACTCCCCCGCCAAAATCCGAGCGATTCTGCCGTCTCGAAATGATCGGATCCGATCGTTCAGCGCCTCTGATCCAACAAACGCCGCACGCAATTCGACGACGTCCATTGCATGTTTTTCGCCGTTGCCACGCACAAAGAACTGGCGCAATCCTTTGAACGTGACCATATGCGGCCCGCGCCAACTCTGATGCGCTCGGAGCAAAAGAACGCTGCCGTTCGGAAAGCCTTCTATCTGTTCAATTTCTATCAGCGGCAGCGGGGGAGCCAGGCTAGATTGAAGAATATTTTGAAGCCGGAGCCGCAGGTCGTCAAAGTTGACGATTGCGACCCCCGGTGCCGAAGTCGGAATGCCGGCTTTTTCTTCTATTCCGTAGACAATGTCTCCGCCGAGGCCGTTCACGAACGCCGATACGTCGCGCAAAAACTCTCGACGATCCTCGTCAGCGGGTCCTGGCAGGTCCCGTTTGTATTCGATTGTTCGATCTTCAATTCGCGCATTCTCAATAAGAGCGTCGATGTCGGCCTTCTGAATTGTTGTCGCGGCTTTCGGAATCATTCCTGAAGCGTACTGCACCATCGTTACGCGCCAAAATGTCCTTCGCCGTCGGCTGTCAATCGTCCCGGCGTGAAGCTGATCGAATGGCCGAAGCGCGATTTCGCCGAATTCGAAGACGGCCACGTCGAGATCGCGATTCAAGTGAACGACGATGGCAGCCGGCTAATCGATCTTGCCGCCACTCCGTGAGACGACCGCCCCCGTCTCGGCGGACCAGCGGATGAAGCCGTGCTGGAAGTTGCTTCGGCGGTAAGCGCCGTCCTGAAACTCGTCGCTGATCGGATAGCCGAGCGGTCCGCGCTCCCAGCCCAGACTCTCCCATTTGTCGCGGATGTTGCCGTGCACCTCGTGCGCCCCTGTCGCCGCCGTCCAGTAAATCGAGCCGAGCTCGAAGTGAACGTAATGTCCGCGTTGGTCAGGCGTAAGCGACTCATCGCTGGTGGGGTAGCCGAACGTGCGGGCGCCGCCGAGAGCGATCCACTTCGGCTTGACCTGGCCGTACATCGAATGTGCTCCGGTCTTGTCCGACCAGTAGATCGTCCCGCCTTGAAAGTCGCTGAAACGGCCGCGGCCATCATGCATGTCGGTTTCGTCGCTGATCGGATAGCGAAGAAAGCTCCGTTCCGATCCGAGGCTTTGCCACTTGTCGCGAATGTCGCCGTGAACTTCATGCGCGCCGGTTGTGGGAGACCAGTAAATCGATCCACCTTCGAAATGCGCGTAGCGTCCGATTTTGTCGGGAGCGGGCGACTCATCCTCGATCGGATATCCGAGAAAACCGCCGCTGCCTTTCAGCAGGATCCACTTTGCCTTGACGTCGCGGCGGAGCAGGTGCGCGCCCGATTTGTCCGACCAGTAGATCGTTCCCGCCTGAAAGTTGCTCAAGCGGCCTCGTTTGTCGCCCATGTCCAGCTCATCGCTGATGGGGTATCCGAGTTCACTGCGTTCCCATCCGAGGCTGGCCCACTTGTCCCGGATGTATCCGTGCACCTCGTGCGCTTCGGTTGCCGGAGTCCAGTAGATCGAGCCGCCTTCGAAATGATTGAAGCGGCCGACGCCGTCGGGCGTGGTCGTTTCATTCGTCAGCGGCTGGCGCAGAAAACCGCCGACGCCGCCGAGGCTCTGCCACTTCTGCGCGATGGCGCCGTGGACTTCGAAGGCGGCGAGAATGGACGCAACGAGACTGCAGACACAGAACGTGATTGTGAGCGTGATGAAACGAGTGCGGGACGCCATCGAAACCTCCGTTTATCCGTAGTGACGGGAGGAACGAAAACGTTTCACTGAGTCCACATCAATCGAAAAAGCCATTCACCTCCACGCCGGTGACGGCGCGGCCGAGGGCGGTGAAGGTGCCTTGTTCGGCGATTTCTTTCGCGGCGGCGAGGAAGCCGGTCCATGCCGTTCGCGCGAGCGCTCCGCCGACGCTGATGCGGCGAACGCCGGTGGCGGCGATCTCGGCGACGGTCGTGCCGTCGGTGAATGGCGACGCGAGGAGATTGAACGGTTTCGGCGCGATGGCGTCGACGACGGTTTTGACGTCGCTCAGGGTGCGCAGGCCGGGTGCATAGAGGCAATCCGCGCCGGCGGCGGAAAACGCTTGCAGGCGCCGAATCGTTTCGCCGAGGTCCGGCCGCCCGGCGATGAAGCCCTCGGATCGCGCGGTGAGCAGGACGCCGCTGCCAGCTCGATCGATCGCCGCCCGCGCCGCTTCGATACGCCGCACGGCGAGGTCGAAATCGAAGAGCGGATTTTCGTTGTCGCCGGTGGAGTCTTCGATCGAGAGTCCGGCCACGCCGGTCGCGGCCGCGGCGGTGACATTCTTAGCGACATCCTCGGGCTCGATGGCGAAGCCGCCCTCGAAGTCGGCATTGACCGGCACATCGACGGCGGCGGCGATGGCCCGGAAATGCGCCAGCGCTTCCTCGAGCGGGACGTGATTGTCGCGGCGTCCTGTCGTCCACGCGAATCCGGAACTGGTCGTGGCCAGCGCCGGAAATCCGAGTTGGACGAGAAGCCGCGCGCTGCCGATGTCCCAAGGATTCGGCAGAACGAAACATCCCGATTCATGAAGCTGGCGAAAGCGATCGATTTTGCTCATCGCCCCGAGGATACGACAGGGACGCGCCACGCTACGTCTCGCGGCTGTCTGTGCCGACACGTGTCCAAATTAGCCGGCGTCGCGATCTGTGGATTCAACAGGGCTGCCGCGAAGCGGCGCGAAAGCCACCGTACGTGTCGCCTCCGGCGACGGCGTTCCGCTAATTTGGACACGTCTGGTCTGTGCCGCGCCGCTGCTACGCCTCGTCCGCATCCTCGCGCGGCGGGAAGCGCTGGCGGGCGTGGAAGGCTTTGTCGAGGCCGATCCACTTGACGTTGTCGAGGGAGACGGTGGGGGCGCCGTCGGGCCAGTTGCCGAGGGGGAGGTAGAAGTGGCCGTCGCCGAGGATTTTGTATTTGCGGACGAGGTCGCGCATGCTGGTGCAGCCGTTCTTGTGCGACTTCAGGCCGCGCAACTCCAGTTGTTCGCCGGTCCGTTCGGCGGTTCCTTCATAGACCCGGATCTCTTCGCAGATTTGCTTCATGAATGATGTCCGACATTTTGCATCGGTTGCAAAGATTGGGCACAGATTTTTCGGGCAACGGCGGCGGCCTCAGGCGGCTGGCGCCAAATCCGCATACACTCGCGCGAATGCCCCTGTCTCCGAAGGTTTTGGTCGTCGAAGACGATGATGCCATTCGCGCGCTGCTGGTGGCCGCGTTGCGCCGCGAACCGTTCGAAGTTCATGCGGCGGTCAACGGCGCCGAGGCGTTGACGCTGACGCGGTCCGCCGAGTACGCGGTCATCCTGCTCGACCTCATGATGCCGATGGTCACCGGCGTGGAGTTTCTGCAGGCCTTCCATGAGGCCGATCCCGCTTCGCGAACTGTGGTCTTCGTGATGACGGCGTTCGACGACGTGACCATCCGCCACATTGCGCCCAATCTCGTGCACGGAATCGTGCGCAAGCCGTTCGACGTGCCGCAGCTCGTGGCCATGGTTCGCGAAGTCGCGCTGGCGCGGATGCCGGCGCAGCCTTCGACGAACGCGGTGGCGGAATTGCCGCTGGACGCGGACGACGCGCAGCCGTTGGTCGAGCCGAACTAGCCGGCCTACTCGTAGCGTAGCGCGTCGATCGGATCGAGTCGTGCGGCTTTGCGCGCGGGGTAGAAGCCGAAGAAGATGCCGACGGCGGCTGCCACTCCGAACGACAGCGCGACGGACGTCGGCGTGACGATGATCGGCCACTGCAGGAAGCGCTTGATGATGAGCGACGCCGCGACGCCCAACCCGACGCCGACGCCGCCGCCGACGATCGCCAGCGTCACGGCTTCGAAAAGAAACTGCAGCAGGACGTGACGCCCTTTCGCGCCGATGGCCATGCGGATGCCGATCTCGCGCGTGCGCTCGGTGACCGACACCAGCATGATGTTCATGATGCCGATGCCGCCGACGAACAGCGAAATTGCGGCGATGCAGATCAGCAGCATGCGCAGGACGGTGGCCTGCTGCCCCTGGGCCTGCGCGATCTCTTCCTGCGACCGCATCTGAAAATCGGAGTCGCCGTTCGGCGGGATGCGGTGGCGTTGGCGAAGGACGGCATCGACCTCGTTCTGCGCTTCCTGAACCTGCGATGCCGAGGCGGCCGAGAGCTGAATCATGTCGATCTTCGTTTTGCCGGACAGACGCTTCATGACCGTCGTGTAGGGCGCGATGACGACGTCGTCCTGATCCTGTCCCATCATGTTGCCGCCCTTTTTTTCCAGGACGCCGACCACTTTGAACGGGACGTTCTTGATGCGAACGATCTGCCCTACAGCCTGCCCGTCGGGGAAAAGGTTTTCGGCCACGGTGTTGCCGAGCACGCAGGTCTTCGAGGCGCTCTTGACGTCCTGATCGGAGAAGAACGTTCCCTGCGCAACGTTCCAGGAGCGAATGAGCGGGTAGTCGACGCCGACCCCCTGGACCGACGTTCCCCAATTCAGCTCACCGGCCACGACCTGAGCGGAAGCGCGCACGAACGGCGAGACATACGCCACGGCCGGGCATTCCGCCTTGATCGCATCGGCGTCCTCGGCGGTGAAGTTCGAATTGCCGGTGAAGGTGCGTGCGCCGCTGGACGTCGTGGCGCCGGGAAAGAGCATGATGTAGTTCGTGCCGAGGGCGTTGATCGTGTTCTCGATCGACTTGGTGGCGCCGTTGCCGATGGCCACGACGGCGATGACGCAGGCGACGCCGATGATGATGCCGAGCGCGGTCAGGAACGAGCGCATCTTGTTGCGGGCGATGGCGCGCAGACCGACCAGGGTGATGTTGCTGATGCGCATCACGGAACTTTTCATCGGGTTGCCTCCACGGGGACGGGCGCAGCCGGCGCCGCGATGCCGGTGACGTTGACGCGAAGCTGCTCGACCTTCTCGTCATGCTGAATCACGCCGTCGCGCACGGTGACGACGCGCTTGGCGTGCTGCGCAATGTCCGGTTCGTGCGTGATCAACACGACGGTCTTGCCACTGTCGTTCAGCGCCTGAAAAATCCCCATGATTTCCTCGGATGTGCGCGAGTCGAGATTGCCGGTCGGCTCGTCCGCGAGGAGCATGGCCGGATCGGTCACGAGCGCGCGGGCGATGGCCACGCGCTGCTGCTGACCGCCGGAAAGTTGCGACGGATGATTGTGCTCGCGCCCTTTGAGGCCGACGCGATGAAGCGCCTCCATGGCCGCTTTGTGGCGCTCGTCGCGCGTCCAGCCGAGATCTCCGTAGATGAGCGGGAGCTCGACGTTTTCGACGGCCGAGGTGCGCGCGAGCAGATTGAAGCTCTGAAAAACGAAGCCGATCTTCGCATTGCGGATCACGGCACGTTCGTCGCGGTCGAGCGTGGAGACGTCGATGCCGTCGAGCTTGTACGTTCCTGCCGTGGGGCGGTCGAGACAGCCGAGGATGTTCATCAGCGTCGACTTGCCGGAACCCGACGGTCCCATGACGGCGATGAATTCGCCCTCATCGACGAGGAGGTCGACGCCCGCAAGCGCGCGGACTTCGACCTCGCCCATCGAATAGACCTTGGTCAGGCCGTGGATCTCGATGACCTTATCCGGCACTACCGCCCACCTCTTCCGCCGCCGCCACCACCCGGACGCCCACCGACCGGGTTGCTGCTTCCCGGAGGTCCGTTTCCTTCGACCTTCGACGTGGCCAGGCCGATGACGACGTCATCGCCCGGTTTGAGATCGCCGGAGACGACCTGCGTGTAGTGGCCGTCGGTGATGCCGGTGCGGATTTCGACCGCGGTGAGTTTCTTGTCGGGGCCGAGGACGTAGACGGTCTGCGGCCGTTTGCGTGCAGCGGGTGGAGCGCCGAGTGCGCCCGCGGCGCCTGCCGCTCCCGGCGTCCGGTTGCCGAAGCGCGCCGCGCGCTCCTCGGGACTCATGCCGCCGCCGGCGGTCGACGTTCCGCCGTTCTGCTGCATCCGTTCACGCCAGCGCGCCCTGCGCTCGTCGGACGGCGGACCGGTGGAGGTGGCGGTCGACGTCGCCGCGGTCTGAGTTGATGTGGTTTCGGCTGTGGCCGTGTTGCTGGCATTGCGCGAAGTTGTCGCCGGGGCGCCGGTGACCGCCGTATCCGGCTTGAACCGCAGGGCGCCGTTCGCAACGCGCAGGACGTCGCGCACGACGGCGACGTCGATGGTGACGTTCGCGGTCATCTTCGGACGCAGCTTCTCGTCGGGATTCGGAACTTCGATGATGACCGGGTACGTGACGACGTTCTGGGTCACGGTCGCATTGAGGCGGATCTGCGAAATGCGGCCGCGGAACTCCTGATCGGGATAGGAATCGACCGTGAATCGCGCCGGCTGTCCGACGGCGATGCGGCCGATGTCGGATTGATCGACGTCCGCCTGCACCTGCATCTTGGTCATGTCCTGAGCGATGGAGAAGAGCGTCGGCGCGGAGAAGGAGGCGGCCACGGTCTGGCCGACGTCGTACTGGCGATCGACGACGATGCCGTCGATGGGCGAGACGATCTTCGTGTACTTCAGATTCGTCAGCGACTGATTGAGCGCGGCCGTCGATTGCTGGACCTGCGCATTGGCGCCTTCGTACGCGGCGCGCGCGGAGTCGAGATCGGACTGCGGCGAGAGTCCCGCTTTCACGAGGCGGAGCTGGCGGTCGTAGTTGATCCGCGTGTTCGCCGCTTCGACCTTCGACTTGGTGACGTCGGCCTGGCGCTGTTCGACCTGCTGCTGAAACGGCGTGGGGTCGAGCTCGGCCAGAAGCTGCCCCTTCGTGACGCGGCTGTTGAAATCGGCGTAGAGCCGGGCGATCACGCCCGACACCTGGCTGCCGACCTGCACGGTCGTGACGGCCGACAAAGTGCCGGTGGCCGTGACGGTCATGGTGATGTTGCCGCGGTCGACTTTTTCGGTGCGGTACTGCTCGTCTTTACTGCCTCTGCCCTTACAGAATGCCAGGGCAGCAATCGTCAGAATCACTGCAAAACGTCTCACGCTGAAGACTCCCTCCGCGCTCCTTACGACCCGATTCCTCAGGCGTTGAACGAGCGCGGCGAAGTGTAATGCACCGTTCCCGCCTACTGCGCCGCCGAGCAAGCCGCAACCGATTCGTTACCTTCGAATGGACCCGAGCCGGGATGCTATGCTTCGCGCCCCATGGCGCTTTTTTCAACGAAGGACACTCCGCCGCAGACGCGCAGCTCCGAGCCGCAGGCGGCGCACAACAATACCTTTTTCGGTCCGAACGTGACCATCGACGGCACGGTCACCGGCTCCGAACCGATCCTCATCGAAGGCACGGTGCGGGGGAAAATCAATCTGACCGGCGATCTTCGCGTCGGAACGAAAGCGCGCATCGAGGCCACCGTTCACGCGAAGAACGTGACCGTGGAAGGGAAGCTGACCGGCGACGTCTCCGCCGATGAGCGCGTGGAGCTCGTGGCCAGCTCCACGGTCGAAGGAAACATCAAGGCGCCCAAGATCGTGGTCGCCGAGGGCGCGCGCTTCCGCGGCTCGGTCGATATGGGATCGCCGAAACCGAATGCATCCGCGGAGCCGCCGAAGAAGTAGCCCGCCCATCCTGCAATCCGCACAGACAGGAGTGTCTGTGCCACACGGAGATGTCTGTGCCACACACGGAGGAATCATGAGCACTCCCGGTCTGCGCGAAACGCGCGACTACAAGAATTACATCGACGGCCAGTGGATCGCTTCAACGACCGGAAAGACGTTCGAGAATCGCAATCCCGCGAATGACGATGACCTCATCGGCACGTTCCAGGAGTCGAACGAGGACGATCTGAATGCCGCGGTCGATGCGGCGGATCGCGCCTTTCACCCGTGGCGCCTCACGCCCGCGCCGATCCGCGCCGACTATCTCTACGCGGTCGGCAACATTCTCAAGCGCGACAAGGAAGCGATCGCGACGGAGATGACGCGCGAGATGGGGAAGGTGCTGCAGGAGACGCGCGGCGATGTGCAGGAAGCGATCGATATGGCCTTCCTGATGGCCGGCGAAGGCCGCCGCCTGCACGGCGTGACGACCCCCTCCGAGCTCCCCAACAAGTTCAACATGGCCGTGCGCATGCCCCTCGGCGTCGCGGGCCTCATCACGCCGTGGAACTTTCCGATCGCCATCCCGGCGTGGAAGTCGATGGCGGCGCTGATCTGCGGCAACACGGTGGTGATCAAGCCGGCCTCGCAGACGCCGCTGTCGGTAGTCATGCTGGCCGAGGCATTCGCGGAGGCGGGACTGCCGCGCGGTGTGTTCAATGTGGTCACCGGCGGCGGTAAGGAAGTCGGCGAGCCGATGCTGACGCATCCGAAGGTGTCGGTGATCTCGTTCACCGGATCGACGGACGTCGGCCGGCAGATCTCGATCGCCTGCGCGCCGCAGTTCAAACACGTTCATCTGGAGATGGGCGGCAAGAACGTGATCCTGGTGATGGACGACGCCGACGTCGATCTCGCCGTCGACGGCGCGCTGTGGGGCGCATTCGGCACGGCCGGGCAGCGTTGCACGGCGGCATCGCGCATCGTCGCGCATTCAAAAATCTATGCTGAGTTCGTGTCGAAACTCTCGGCGCGCGCGAAGTCCTTGCGCGTCGGCAACGGTCTCGATCCGCAGACGGACATGGGGCCGAACATTTCCGCATCGCAGATCAAGACGATTTCGAAATACGTGAAGATCGGTCAGGACGAAGGGGCGACGGTCACCGCCGGCGGCGCGACGCTGACCGATGGTGCCTTTGCGAAGGGACACTTCCACCAGCCGACGGTATTCGCGGACGTGACTCCCGACATGCGCATCGCGCAGGAGGAGATTTTCGGGCCGGTGACGGCGGTGATGCGCTGCGATTCGCTCGAGGAAGCGGTGGCCATCGGCAACGGCGTGAAGTACGGGTTGTCGTCGTCGATCTACACGCGCGACATCAACAAGGCCTTCGCCGCGATGCGCGACATGTACACCGGCATCTTCTACGTCAATGCTCCGACGATCGGCGCCGAGGTTCATCTGCCGTTTGGCGGAACGAAGCAGACCGGCAACGGACACCGCGAAGCAGGCGTGGCGGGCATCGACGTCTTCAGCGAATGGAAGTCGATCTACGTCGACTACTCCGGCGCGCTGCAGCGGGCGCAGATCGATACGGAAGAGTTGTAAGGCGCAACTCTGCGATCGTCGGCGAAGCCGGCGTGAGAACCGTAGCCCACGGTTTCAACCGTGGGAAACCGAGCGTTGCAGTTTTGGGAGCCCGCTTCAGTGGGCGAAAGAAAGCTTTCTGTCGCGCGCTAAAAGCGCGCTCACAATTCGGAGCGTGTCTTCGGACCCACGGTTAAAACCGTGGGCTACGATTCTTACGCCGGCTACGCCGCCGATTTGCAGAATCGTTCGATCGTCTTCGCCTCGCGTTAAACTTCGCGGTCGATGAAAACCTTCGTTCGACTTCTGCCGCTGCTGTTGGCCGTTTCGGCATCCGCGCAATCGACGGCGGACGCGATCGTTGCGCGCGAGCTGCAAACGTCGCGCGCGTACGAGACGCTGAGCCACATCACTGACGACATCGGCGCGCGGCTCACGGGATCGAAAGGGGCGGCTAAAGCGGTCAGCTGGACCACGCAGCAGTTTCGCGAATGGGGCATCCCTGTCACGAACGAGCCGGTGATGGTGCCGCATTGGGTGCGTGGGCGCGAAGAGGCGCGGCTGCTGTTGCCGGCGGATCACAACATCGTGCTCACCGCGATCGGCGGCAGCGTCGCCACGCCCGCGGCGGGAATCACCGCGGACGTCATCGAAGTCGATTCGTTCGATGAGCTGAAGACCCTCGGCGCGGCGAAACTGCGCGGCAAGATTGTCTTCTACAACAATCCGATGGACATGGATCTCGTCCGCACGCATCGCGCGTTCGAGGCCTATCGCATCGCCGTCGCGTTTCGCGGCGCCGGTGCGAGCCGCGCGGCGGAGTACGGCGCGAAGGCGGTCGTGATCCGCTCGGTCGGATCGGCGTCGCTGCGCACGCCGCACACCGGCGCGCTTCGCTACGATCCGAAGCAACCGAAGATCCCGGCCGCCGCGATGACGGCCGAGGATGCGATGCTCGTGCATCGATTGCTGGCGCGCGGCAAACGCGTGCGCATGCACATGATCCTGACGCCGCGGACGCTGCCGGACGTGATGTCGGCCAACGTGATCGCCGAAATTCGCGGCAGCGAAAAGCCGGAGGAGATCGTCCTCATCGGCGCGCATCTCGATTCGTGGGACCTCGCCACCGGCGCGATCGACGACGGCTCTGGCGTGGCCATGGTCATGGAGACGATGCGACTGCTGAAAGAGATGAGGCTGACGCCGCGCCGCACGATCCGCGCCGTTCTTTTCATGAACGAGGAGAACGGACTGCGCGGCGGTCTGCAGTACGCGAAGGATCACGGCAAGGAGAAACACGTCGCCGCGATCGAGACGGACGCCGGCGGCGCCGCGCCGACGGGATTCACGTCGACAATCAAAGGCGATGCGTTGACCGCGCTCGAGACGCGCACGAAGCCGCTGGCTGCGGTTTCCGCGAATCGCTTTGAAGTGGCTGAAGAGGCGGGCGCGGATATCGATCCGCTGACGCAGACCGGCGTCCCCAGTTTCGGTCTCGTCCCGGAGCCGCTGCACTATTTCGACTACCACCACACCAACGCCGACACGCTCGACAAAGTCGATCCGAAGGAGCTGGCGCAGGACACCGCCGCGGTCGCGGCGCTGGCGTGGATTCTGGCGGAGTAGGTTTTCGCTCCATCCTGCGCGAAGACGCAGGATCTCCGGTGACACCGCGCATTCGTTGATTGGGTCACTCCTGCCGGCCTGACCGGAGATCCTGCGTCTTCGCGCAGGATAGAGTTTCCAACCATGCGAAACGACATCCTCGGCGGAACGTCCACGTTTGTCGCCATGGCTTACATCATCGTCGTCAATCCGGCCATCCTGAAGGCGGCGGGACTTCCGATCGGCGCGAGCACGGTGGCGACGATCGTCGTCGCGGCGATCGGCTCGATCCTGATGGGCATTTACGCGAAGCGGCCCATCGCCGTCGCGCCGTACATGGGCGAGAACGCGTTCATCGCCTACGGCCTCGCGGCGCTCGGGATCACCTGGCAGCAGCGCCTCGGGTCGGTCTTCGTCAGCGGCGTGCTTTTCCTGATCATCACCGTCATCGGACTGCGCGGATGGCTGGCGAAGTCGATCTCGCAAAGCCTGAAGTTCAGTTTCGCCGCCGGCATCGGACTCTTTCTCGCGTTCATCGGATTGACCGAGACCGGCATCGTGGAGAGTGGAACGGGCGTGCCAGTGAAGATCGGCAATCTGCACAACCCGCAGGTCCTGCTGGCAATCGGCGGGTTCGTGATGATGATGGCGCTGATGCGGTTGCGCGTGCGGGGCGCGATCCTGATCGGCATCTCCCTCACCGCGATCATCGGCATCCTCCTCGGCTACGGACATGCGCCGCGTGCGATTTTCGCGATGCCGTTCGTTGGCGATTACAGCCTCGCGCCGATCGCGTTGCATCTCGACGTCGCGGGAGTTTTGAAGCTTTCGTTCCTGCCGATTCTGCTGACGCTCTTTCTCATGAGTTTTCTCGACACGCTCGGAACACTGGTCGGCGCCGGCGCCGCCGGCGGCATGCTCGACGCGCGCGGCAACTTTCCGGAGATCGAGAAGCCGATGACGGTCGACGCGATCTCCTGCTGCCTCAGCGGCCTTGTGGGTACGTCGACGAGCGGCGCGTACATCGAGTCGGCGGTCGGCATCCGCGACGGCGCGCGAACGGGGGCGGCGGCGATCACGACCGGCCTTCTTTTTGCGCTGTCGCTCTTCTGCATCCCGCTGGTCGAGCCGCTTCAGGCGCTCAAGTTTGCGTATGGTCCGGCATTGATCGCCGTCGGTGCGCTGATGCTGGAGTCGATCCGCCGCATCGACTTCGACGACCTCACCGAGCTCGTTCCCGCTTTCGCCACGATCGTGATGATGGTGTTCACGTACAACATCGCCAACGGACTGACGGCGGGACTGGTGCTCCATCCGATCATGAAGCTGCTGGCCGGACGGCCGCGCGAAATCGGCGGCGGATCGATCGTGCTGGCCGCGCTCTGCATCATCTACTACGTCTTCGGCCTGCCGCACTAGCGGGCAAAAAAAAAGCCCCGGCCGAAGCCGGGGCTTTCGTTACAAACGATGGAACTGACGGCTAGAAGCGCGCTCCGATCGCGTACAGGTACGTGCGCGGGAGCTGGAAGTTGCCGGCCTGCGAGAACGTGGTGGCCGTATTCGTAGCCTGACCGAAGGTCGTGTCGAGTTGCCAGTTGGCACCCATCGCTTTGCAATCCGCGAGAGGCGCGCCCTGGGGGCACTGGATCGGCGACTGCGTGAACGGGTTAAACGGTGCGAAGCTCGACGTCGTCTTGCCGGGGTCGGCGACGGCCGCGGTCCGGACCAACGTGCTGCCACCGAGCACCGCGCTGTGGTTGAACGCGTTGCGCACTTCTGCCTTCGCAAAGAGGGAGAAGTTGTGAATCGGCAACTCGTAGTTCAACGCCACGTCGGTGGCAGTGACGCTGTCCCAACGGAATGCACCGCGCGGGCTGAAGAAGTACGTCGTGGTGGTAGGAGCATTCGCGTACTTGTGAGCCGGATCGGTCGGAATGGCGCTGCCATCCGGATAGTGCGATGCGTCGGGCTGCACGACGAGAATCGACGCCGATGCGGAGAACGGGCTGCCCGAGTCGTAGCGCTCGATGACACCAAGGTTGAAGTGACCGATCCTGGTACCGAGGTCGTAGGTCAGCCATGCACGAGCTTTGTGACGCTGATCGGCCGCGAGGTATCCGGTCGGAGCATTCTGGTTGTAGTTCTGGAACTCCTTGTACGCCACGGCCAGGTTGCCGAAGGTGATCGGGCCGGAGCCCGTGTTCTCACCTTCGATATTGCCGGTGAGTTTTGAATAGGTGTAGTTGCCGCCGGCGCCGAAGCCGGCCGGAAGCTGGTACTGACCCTGGAGCTGTACGCCCCAGTACTTGCGGCTGGGCAGGCTGGAGTTGCCAGTCAGGGTGAGATCGGACGGCGTGCCCGTAGCCGGGTTGGTCACGGTGCCGATGGCCAGCGACGTGAATGCGGCGTAGAAATCCTGCCAGTCGCGGTGAATGTAGTCAGCGCGGAGATAACCTTTGCCGATCTGCGTTCCTGCGCCGAGGGTGAACTCTTTCATGTTCGGCGACTGGATTCCCGTGTCGACGAGCTTCGAGTTGAACCCCGGAATGGCCTGGGAAACGATGGGCCGTGAGGTGAAGCCGTTGTCGAGGAACCACTGGAAGGCCTGCTGGATGGCGACGCGGGAATCGAGATATCCCGTGTCCGGACCGGCATAGGCCCAACGGATCGTGGCAGGGTTGCCGGCCGCGGAGCCGTTGCCGGAGACCGACTCGGCCAGGCGGCCGACGTACGTGCCGTAGTTTGCATCGACGCGCAGGCGGCCGTTGCCGAAGACGTCGAAAATGACGCCCAGGCGCGGGCTGATGGCGCTGTCTCTGGAAACATCATGACCGGCGCTGTCGACGGCGGCGTTCTTGTCGTAACGCGCGCCGAGGTTGAACGTGAAGTGCTGGTTGAGGTCCCACTTGTCGTTGAAGAATTCAGACTTGGTCACCAGGTTCGAGCCGAGCGAGGCAAAGGCGACCGGGAAGTAGAGGAAGCGGTCTTTGCTGCCATTCGCCGCGCCGGCGAGGGCAATCTGGACCGTCCCATCGGGCAACTGCTTCGGCACATTGAAGCGGGAGTCGAAGCGGAAGTCAGTAGGAGACTGGTAGTTATTCGACAGCCGCTGTTCGGCCCAGTCGTCGTAGCCGAGCACCATGTTGTGCGTGCCCAGCGACTTGGTGCCGAGGAAGTAGCGGCCCTTGATCTCCCACTCTTTGTTGTTGCGAAGCTCAGGACCGCAGCTTCCGCAGAAGTAGGGAGCGTTGTAGACAAGTCCGGTCTTGACCTGGTCGTCACCGGGAGTTCCTTCCGCCAGGTAGGCGGCGGTCGGGTTGGCCTGATGGGCAGGAGTGTTTCCGCCGAAGCCGACGAAGGCGAAGTACTTCTTGGCCCAATCGCCTTCAACGAGGAAGTTGTTCGTGATGACGCCGTTGTAATGCAGGGTCTTGAAGTTGTTGGGATTTTCGACGCCGTCGGTGTTGATGGTGCGGAGATCGGCGCAGCCGACCTGGCAGTTCTTGTCCGCTTTGACGTCGTTGTTGAGATAGGACGCGACGATCGAGTGCTTCTGCGTCAGGTTCGCGGTCACCTTGTATTCCTGGCGAGGATTGCTCGAGGCCACGGTGTAGGCGCCGATGGCCGGATTCGGCAGCGAGCCGGAGATCGCCGAAAGGGTACGTGCAGCGGAAGTCTTCGCCTGGCGTCCGGCTACGAAGAACCACAGCCGATCGCGGATGATCCGTCCGCCGAGGGTTTCTTCGTACGTGTTGTTGGTGTGGTCGACGGGATCGGCCTGCGTGGAGTAGCTCTTTTCCGTCCACTTCGGATTGTCGAGCGTGTCGCGGACGGTTCCGCTGAACTCGTTGCCGCCCGACTTGGTGATCGCGGAGACCACGCCGCCGGTGAAGCGGCCGAATTCGGCCGAGATGCCGCCGGTGAGAACGGTCGTCTCCTGGATGGCGTCCTCGATGTAGAGGGCGTGCGGCTGGCCGCGGAGGTTCTCGTTCACGACGGCGCCGTTCACGAGGTAGAGGTTGTCGTACGACATGGCGCCGGAGATCGTGTTGCCGTTCACGCCGGCGGTGACGCCGGGCGAGAGCGCGGCCTGCGCGACAGGGTTGCGGTTCATCGGCAGACGATTGACCGTTTCCTGTTTGTAGTTCGTCTGCACCTGCGGCGTTTCCATCACCGTCGCCTGGTTGGCCGTAACGGTGATCGCCTCGGCCACTGCCGACATCTTCATGTCGGCGTCGAGACGGGTGGTCTCGACGAGGTTGACCTGCGCGTTCTTCACGACGTCGGTCAGACCCGACAGCGAGAACGATACTTTGTACGCGCCCGGCGGAATCGCAGGGAAGTTGTAGTCGCCCTGCTCATTCGTGACCGTGGTGCGCGTTCCCTGCAGTGCTGGTGATGCGATCGTCACCGTCACTCCCGGGAGATTGGCTCCTGCTTGCGTGACCGTGCCGGTCAGCGCCCCGGTCGTGCCCTGCGCGAATGCGCCGGCTGCAACCAGGAGCAGCAGGAAGAAACAGATCGTAAATCGTTGTAGCTTCATCGTTCCTCCTTGATTCCCCTCGTTAAACGTTGCGTAGACAGAACCTGTGGACTGAGCTGCGTACTGCATGGGCTGAACCATTTATGCAAACAGACCCTTGGACCTCAAGTCATTGAAAAAACGTGATTTAGATGAAAAGACGACGAATTTGACAAGCCGCACGATTCAATGCTTTGAACAGCCGCACCGGTTCACCGCATCGGGCGGCTTCCGGTCCGGCGAGGCATCTGCCGCGCGGACTCTCTTCGGTATCGTCAACGGGAACCCCTGAACCTTGCTTTGTGGCGGTGGACGGCCGCCATTCACTCTTTAACCGGGAGCGCGCATCGTACGCGCCGGGAGTCGCCGTTGCAAGCGTGGTCTTGCGGAATGGCGGTCGGGTGTCGGGGGTCGCGTGTCGTAGCTTGCTGAGCAGCCGCAAACAGCAACTTGTTCCGACTCCCCGCTCCCGATGGACCTACCGCGTCATCTGCCGGTATCGAATCCGATGCGGCTGGTCGGCCTCGGCACCGAGCCGCTTGCGCTTGTCTTCCTCGTACTCGCTGTAGTTGCCGTCGAAGTAGACCACGCGGCTGTCGCCTTCGAAGGCGAGGATGTGCGTGGCCACGCGGTCGAGGAACCAGCGGTCGTGCGAGATGACGATGGCGCAGCCGGCGAAATTTTCCAGCGCTTCTTCCAGCGCGCGCATGGTGTTGACGTCGAGATCGTTGGTCGGCTCGTCGAGCAGCAGGACGTTCGACCCTTCCTTCAGCATCTTGGCCAGATGAACGCGATTGCGCTCGCCGCCGGAAAGGATGCCCACTTTCTTCTGCTGATCGGAGCCGGAGAAGTTGAAGCGCGCCACGTACGCGCGTGAGTTCATCTCGCGCGGCCCGAGGAGGACGAGCTCCGTGCCGCCGGTGATTTCTTCGAAGATGGTTTTCTCGGGATCGAGCGTGCGGTTCTGATCGATGTAGCCGAGCTTCACCGTCTCGCCGACGCGGATCGTGCCGGCGTCCGGCGGCTCCTGGCCGAGGATCATGCGGAAGAGCGTGGTCTTGCCGGCGCCATTCGGACCGATCACGCCGACGATGCCGCCCGGCGGCAGCTTGAACTCCATGCCGTCGATGAGCAGCGTGTCGCCGAACGCTTTGCGCACGTCATCCGCTTCGACGACGATGCTGCCGAGGCGCGGACCGGGCGGGATGTAGATTTCGAGATCCTGCACCTTCTCCTGCGTCTGCTGATTGAGCAGGTTTTCGTACGACGTGATGCGCGCTTTGCCTTTGGCGTGGCGCCCTTTCGGCGACATGCGAATCCACTCCAGCTCGCGCTCCAGCGTTTTCTGCCGCTGCGATTCCGACTTCTCTTCCTGCTGCAAACGCGCCTGCTTCTGTTCGAGCCACGACGAGTAGTTGCCTTTGAACGGAATGCCGGCGCCGCGATCGAGCTCGAGGATCCAGCCGGCTACGTTGTCGAGGAAGTAGCGGTCGTGCGTGACGGCGATGACTGTGCCGGGATACTGCTGCAGATGTTTTTCCAGCCATTCGACCGACTCGGCATCGAGATGGTTGGTCGGCTCGTCGAGCAGAAGGATGTCCGGCGATTGCAGCAGCAGACGGCAGAGCGCGACGCGGCGCTTTTCGCCGCCGGAAAGGATCCCGCAAAGCGTGTCGCCGGGCGGACAGCGCAGCGCGTCCATGGCCATCTCCAGCTTCGAGTCGAGGTCCCAGGCGCCGGCGGCGTCGAGTTTGTCCTGAACCTTGCCCTGACGCTCCATGAGCTTGTCCATGTCGGCGTCGGGATCGGCGAAGGCGTTGTTGATCTCGTCGAATTCTTTGAGGAGATCGATGACCGGTTGCACGCCCTGCTCCACGATCTCGCGAACCGTTTTGTTCGGATCGAGCTGCGGCTCCTGTTCGAGAAAGCCGACGGTGTGGCCGGGCGAGAGCACGGTCTCGCCGATGAAGTCGCGGTCGGTGCCGGCCAGGATGCGCAGCAACGACGACTTGCCCGATCCGTTCAGACCGATGACACCGATCTTCGCGCCATAAAAATAGGAAAGGTAGATGTCCTTGAGGACCTGCTTCTTGCCGTGAAACTTCGACACTCCGACCATCGAGTAGATGATCTTGTTTGGTTCTTCAGGTTTGGCCATGGGGCGCGGATTGTACTTGCTGGGACCGCGGGCGTCTCGCCGCAATTACATCGCCGCGCGCGCCGTCGCCTGTTCCTCGAAACTCACCACGACCAGCGTCTGGTCGTCCTCGGGGGGACGATTGCGGGTGAACTTGCGGATCGAGTTCAGCAGCGTCTTCTTGATGTCCTCGGCGTGCATGTGGCCGCAGGAGAGGATGGTTTTCTCGAAGCGTTCGAAACCGTACGGATCGCCGTCGTCGTCGATCGCTTCGATCAGGCCGTCGCTGTAAAGAATGAGGCGATCGCCCGATTCGAATTCGACGCTGTGCTCCGTGAACGCTTCGCGGCGGCGCACGCCGAGGGGGAAGCCCCATGACGACAATGCCTCGAGACGCTTCGTCGCGGCGCGGTAGACGTATGGATCGAGATGGCCGGCCGAGGAGAAGCGGAGCGTTTGCGTTTCGGGATCGAGCAGGCCGAAGAAAAACGTCATCAGAATCCGCTTCGGCGCGGTCTTCATCACGATGTCGTTGAGCACGTTCATCACCGCTTTCGGCGACGGGTCGTAGCCGACCTGCACCAGCAGCGCGGATTTGGCCATGGCCATCACGATGCCGCTGGTCAGTCCGTGGCCGGAGACGTCGCCGAATGCGATGCCCATCTCGCCCGACGGCATCGGCAGAAAGTCGAAGTAGTCGCCGCCGATCTCCGTCGCGGCGCGGTAGTGCGACGCGAACTCGGCGCCGGACACCTCGGGTGCGTCGACCGGCAGCAGCGCGGCCTGAATGCGATTCGCCGCGTCGATCTCCGCCTTGACGCGCTCGCGCTCGACGATCCGCTTCACGTGCGGCGCGAGGTCTTCGTACGTGTAGACGACCTCGCGCTTCGTCATCATCGCGCCGATGCCGAAGACGAGCAGCGCGGCCAATGGCAGCGCAAGGACGAGCACCAGCTGCCGCAGCATGTGTCCCTGCGCGACGCTCATGAGTGGGATCGTCATCGAGATCAGCGTCGCGCCGAAAAGTGCGGTGGCGGTGGAGAGCAGGTCGTATTTGCGGAGCATCAGCACGATCGCGCCGATTCCACCGAAACCGAAGAGCAACTGCGTCAGCAGCGGATCGATCGGAACTTCGCAAACGGAACTGACGACGCCGACCGCAATCGCCGCGATCATGCCGATCCAGAGGAGCCGGAAGCGGTTCGTCCACGACATGAAAAACAGCGACGTGATCGGGAAGATCACAGCATCGACGGCCGCGAAAATCACGAGGAGGAAAGGTCCGCCGAGCCGCACCGCGACCTCGGTGCCGATGCCCATCGACGGATGCGCCATATGGGTCACGAGCGGGATCAGGCCGACCAACAACGACGCCGCGGCGACGGCCGGGGCGAAGAGCACGCCGTTGAAGACCGAGCGACCGACGGTGGCGTTGAGCGGATCGCGGCGAAGAATAGCGTCGAACGATGCGAGCCATTCGCCCCATCGCTCGCGCGTGTAACTCTCGCCGACCGACCACGCGAAAAAGACGACGACGGCGAGCGGAATGTCGTACAGCAGAAACTTGAACGCCATCTGAGCCGCGGTCGTCGACGCGGCATCGAGACTGGCCATCGTGTTCCCCTCGGTGGCCGAGGGACCCATGATCAAGTCGACGGTCAGGCAAAGCAGGACGACGACGGCGAACAAAATCGAGCCGGTGCCGATGCCGACTTCGCCCGCGTGGTACTTGCGCAGAAAAATGACCAGGAGAATCAACAGGAGCGCGTAGTTCGTGGCAAAGCGCACCAGCAGGCTGGCCACGCCGCTGCCGGTGTCGTCGCTCCTGAACTGGCTGCCATCCGCGTACTCCTCGTACAGCCCCCAGCCTGAAATGCGGTCGCCGACGACGAAGATGTAGAGGTACGGCACGACGTTGCCGATGGCGAAGTTCGTCTTCACGCGATAGCGGAACATCCAGTCGGTGCGAGAGCGCATCACGTTCGGCCGCGCGTCTTCGAACTGCGGCGACGGCGCGCCGGGGAAAACGCGCGAGTGAACGAAGGCGTCGACCGTGGGGCGCAGTTGCGCTTCCGTGAGCCGGGCTCCCGTCTCCTCGTTGCGCGCAATCCGCCGCGCCATGAGCACCGCGCCGGTTCGTTGATCGACGACGACGTAGCCGTACGGCGTGGTCTTTTCGAGACCGCGCCGGTAGTAGGTGCGCTTGTATCCGCCGAGGCGCGGACCGACCACAGGATCGTCGGCGGCGCGGCGGCGAAGCTCCGGTTTCGGCTCCAGCTCTTTGTCCAGCAGCGGCGAATTAGTCCACGCCAGCACGGTCCACGAACGATCGACAGGAATGCCGAGCTGGCGCGCCGCGGCGTCGGCGATCGGAACGGCGTCGCCGCGCGTCAGACGGATGCCCTGCGGCTGCGCGGCGTTGAAACGCGGCAGGAGCACGACGAGCAGCACGATGCCGAGAACGCACGCCAGATAGGGGAGAACTTTTTTCATGACGGAAGAATTAGCTGCATCATAACCGTGCTCGTTGATTACGTTCCGGCGCGCCGCGAGTTTCGCGCGCTACACTTCGGAAAATGTCTGCAGCGATCGACTCACCGGCCGCTCAACGCGCTGCCCGCTACGCGCTGGCCATCCTGACGCTGATCAACCTTTTCAATTATCTCGACCGCTGGGTGGTGGCCTCGGTGGTGGAGTCGATCAAGAAGTCGGAGCTGCATCTTTCCGATACGCAGCTCGGCCTCGTCGGCACCGGATTCATCGTCATCTACACAGTGGCGTCTCCGCTGTTCGGCGCATTCGGCGACCGCCGCAAACGGCCGCCGCTGATCGCGCTCGGCGTGGCGGTGTGGAGCGTGGCGACGTCGCTGGCTGGATTCGCGCGCGGATTCTGGTCGCTGTTCGTGGCGCGTTCGGGCGTGGGCGTCGGCGAGGCGGCGTACGGGACGATCGCGCCGGCGCTGCTGGCCGATTCGTTTCCGATCGAACGCCGCGGCCGCGTGCTGGCGGTGTTCTTCTGCGCGATCCCGATCGGTTCCGCGGCCGGCTACATCCTCGGCGGTTTGGTCGATCAGCATTTCGGCTGGCGCGCCGCGTTCTGGATCGCAGGCGCTCCCGGTCTGCTGCTGTCGCTGCTCGTGCTTCTCGTCAAGGATCCGCCGCGCGGACTGCACGACGCCGGCGAGGATCATGCGCCGGCGCATTGGACGGAGTCGTATCGCGATCTGCTCCGCAATCGTCCGTTCATCCTGACCGCGCTCGGCTACGGCGCCTACACCTTCGCGCTCGGCGGCCTCGGCTTCTGGATGCCGGCATTCCTCGAGCGCGTGCGCGGCATGCCGCGCAGCGAAGCGACGGTGACGTTCGGCGGAATCGCGCTGGTAACCGGATTCGTCGGCACGTTCGCCGGCGGCTTTCTCGGCGATTTTTTTCTGCGGCGATCGAAACAGTCGTATCTCTGGGTTTCGGGCATCGCCACGTTGATCGCCGCACCGGCGGCGTACATCGCCGTTTCGAATCCGCATCGAAGCATTTATCTGCCGGCGATTGCCATCGCCGAGGTGCTCATCTTCATGTGCACCGGGCCGGTCAACTCGGCGATCATCAACGCCGTCAAGCCCGGTGAGCGCGCCACCGCCGTGGGATTGTCGGTGCTGGTGATGCACGTGATCGGCGACATCCCGTCGCCGCCGTTGATCGGTGCAGTCTCCGATCACTCGTCGCTCGAACGCGCCTTCGTGCTCGTCCCGCTCGCGATCGTGATCGCCGGCTGCATCTGGATGTACGCGGCGTGGCAGGGGCGCGAAGCGTAGTGCGGGCGTCTCGCCTGCAACCGGCGGGCGTGCCGCCCGACGGTGGTTTCCTGGATTCAATTCACGGCCCGCGATTGATTCACGACCTCCCGTCGGGCGAGACGCCCAACGGATGCAGGCGAGACGCCCGCACTACGCTTTCATGATGTGGCGCAGGACAATGTGACCATGCGCCGCTTCATCACCCCCATCCTTCGCCTGATCGCGCGGACGTTCTTCCGGCGCATCAAGATCGTCGGATGGGAGAAGGTGCCGGACGGGCCGGTGATCTTCGCGGCGAATCATCCGAACGGGTTGATCGATCCGCTTTTCCTCCTTTGCTTCGTGCCGCGGCCGGTCTCGTTCCTCGCCAAGGCGCCGCTGTTCAAGATGCCGCTGATCGGCTGGTTCGCGCGCGGGATCGATTCGATTCCGGTCTACCGCACGCAGGACAACTACTCGACCTCGCAGAACCGCGACATGTTCGCCGCGGCGCGGGCGCTGCTGGTGCGCGGCGGCGCGATCGCGATTTTTCCGGAGGGGACGACGCACAGCGAGCCGCGGCTGAAAGAGTTGAAGACCGGCGCGGCCCGCATCGCCCTCGGATGCAGCGCCGAGGAGTGTCCCGACATCGTCATCGTCCCGACCGCGGTTTTCTACACGGCCAAACACAGCTTCCGCAGCGACGCCATGCTGTACTTCGGCGACGGCATCGACGTCGCGCCGGTCGCCGTCGATGAAAACGGTGAACCGCCGCGCGATGCAGTCGAAGCGCTCACGGATCGCGTCGAGTCCGCGCTCGCGGCGCTCACGCTGCAGGCCGACTCGCAGGAGGCGCTCGATCTCATCGGCCGCGCCGAACGCATCATGTCGCTCGGCCGCGCGGGCCTGCCGCAGCAGCTGGAAATGCGTAGGCGCTTCATCGACGGCTACACGCGCCTGCGCGAGCGCGATCCGCAGCGGCTGGACCAGTTGCAGTCGCGCTTCGAACGCTTCGAGGCCGAACTCGGCGACGCGAATTTGCAGCCGGAAACATTGCCGCGGCCAAGCGTGCGCGGCTCGATCCGAACGATCGCTACGCTCCTGATCACGCTCCCGCCGGCAATCATCGGCGCCGCCGTTCACTATCCGATCTATCGATTGATCGGCTTCATCGCCACGCGATTCAGCAGCGGCCAGGAGCTCGTGGCGACGACCAAGGCGATCGGAGGGCTGACGTTGTATCCATTGATCTACATCGTCGCCGGCGCAATCGTGGGATGGAGATTCGGACTCGCGTACGGCGTGCTCACCGCGCTCGTCCTCCCATTGCTCGGCTACGTCGCGCTGCGATTCTTCGAACAGCTCGACGACGTGATCGGCCGCACGCGCGCGTTGACGTGGCGCATCGCGCGCCGCAGCGCGTTCGAACGCCTCATGCGCACGCGCGGCGAACTGCGCGACGAGATCGCCGCACTGGCGGAAGAGATGGGCGTCTAAGGCTGCATCGCCGGTCGTCGCAGCGAGGCCGGCAACTGCGAGATCACCATCGCGCCGAGGATCAACAATGCGCCGGCGACGAAGCCGGGCGTGATCGGCTCGTGCTGGAAGACGATCGAGGTGATCGATGCCGCCATCGGTTCGAATGCCAGGATCACGGCGGCCTCGGTTGCCGTCACGCGCGACTGTCCCCACATCAGCGCCACGAACGCCAGCGCCGTCGTCACGATCGCGGTGAAGAGAATCACCGTGATGACGAACGGCGTGAGATGCGGGCGCGGTACGAACAGCGACGGCGGAATCGCGACGATGCCGACCACGATCACCTGCACCGCCGCGAGGCCGAGCACCGAGGTGCCGGTGCTGTACTTCGCGGAAAGCACCATGTGCAGCGCGAAGCAAACGGCGCAGATGATGGTGAGGACGTCACCGAAACCTGCGCGCGCGTCGATGCCGCCGATCAGCAATGTCGTTCCCGCGGCGGCGAGAACGCAGCCGAGCCACGCGCGCGCGGAGATGCGCCGCGCGAAGAGCAGCCGGTCGCAGAACGGAACCATGACCACGTACAAGCCGGTTAGAAACGCCGATCGCGACGGCGAGATCGACATCAATCCGCGCGTCTGCAGCCAGTAGCCGCTGAAGACGAGCGCGCCGAGGATCAGTCCCGGACGAAGCGCGGATCGCGGCAACTGGCGCGAGGTGCGCGCGATCACGAGCAGCACGATGCCGGCGAGCGTGAATCGCAGCACGATGAATGGCTCCGGCGGAATGCGCGCGAGCACGCTCTTCACGATCGCAAAGCTGGCGCCCCACGCACCGGCGACGAGAAAAAGGACGGTGACCGCGAGCCAGTGCTTCTTCACCGCGACCCTGACGTCGAGGAGTTCGCGCGCTGTTGCTGCATCGTCTCGAGCCGGTTTTGCAGATGCAGCATCAGCACGATGAAGATGATCAGGATCAGCAGTCCGACGATGCGCGCGCCCCATCGATTCATTGCGCGAAGCTCCCGGCATGCGCCGCCGCCCACTCGATCGCGTAGCGCATCGGCGCGGCGTCGGCGATTCCGCGGCCGGCGATGTCGAAGGCCGTGCCGTGATCAACGGAAACGCGCAAATACGGGAGGCCGATGGTGACGTTGACCGACTGCTCGAACGCCATCGTCTTGATCGGGATGAGCGCCTGATCGTGATACATGGCCAGCACGACGTCGTATTGTCCGCGAGACGCGGCGAGGAAGATCGTGTCGGCGGGATGCGGACCGCTGATGGACAATCCTGTTTCGCGCGCCAGCGCCACGCCGCGTTCGACGACGCGCTCTTCATCGCCGAACTTTCCCCCTTCGCCGGCGTGCGGATTTACGCCGGCGACGGCGATGCGCGGCGCGCCGCCGTAGAGCCGCGCATATTCGCGGCTGCTGAGCTGCGCTAGGGCGGCGATGTCATCAGCGTCGATGCTCGCGATCGCCTCGCGCAAAGGTAAGTGAACCGACAGCAGCGCGGACTTTAATTTCGGCGAGTCGAAGTACATCGCGTAGTCGTGTCCGTAGCGTTTCAATCCCGCGCGATCGGCGAGCAGTTCCGTGTGTCCCGGAAACGGCGACCCCGCAAGCGCGATGGCCTGCTTGTGAATCGGCGCGGTGACGAGCGCGGAACAATCGCCGGCGTCGATTGCGCGCAATGCGGCGTCGATCGAGTCGAGCGCGACGCGGCCGTAGGCGGCGTCGATGACACCGTAGCGGATCGGACCTTCGCCGCCGACGTCGACGAAATCAATGTTGTCCGTAGGCGCCGCCAGCGCCCGGCTGCCGAAGATTCGCGCGGGGATGTTCGAATCGCGCAACGCCTTGAACACGATCTCCGCACCGATGCCGGCCGGATCGCCGAGTGTGATGGCCAGCGGTTTCACGACGGCGATTGTATCGAGCACCGTGCCGAGCATCACCAGCACAGACAGGAGTGTCTGTGCCACACCGGCGCCGCCGGTAAGGGTTGGATCAATGGCGAAGCCATGTGGCACAGACACTCTTGTCTGTGCTTTGGCAAGTTGCAGCGCCTAGAGTTACTCCCCCAGCTCTTCCTCTTTGAACAGATACTTGATCCAGTGTTTCTGGATCAGCAGGTTCGGGGCGCCGTCGCGGTTTACTTTCAGGCAGGCGCGGTCGTACCACTCGATGCAGCCGCGGATCTCTTCGCCGTCGTTCATCACGATGACCATCGGCGTCTTCGAATTCATCTGCTTGATGTAATAGAAATTCTCGGCGTTCGTGACCTCGGGCGGCGCTGCTTTCGAATTCGGGCGGCTGTTGCCGTTTCCGTTGCCGCGGGTCTGGCGTTTGAAGTCGGTCATCGGCGACCGGAACATGCGGCGAGCGCCCGCCTGATTCGCATCTACCTCGTGCTGCCTGTTCATGAATGGCATCGCGTCCTCCTGCCGGCACGGCCGGCAACGTTTGTTGCCCGAGGCTCCATCATCAGTGTCGCTTCGATCGTCTGTCGCGTAGACCCAGAGAGATGCGAAGCCTTGTTTGCGAACCTTGTGCCTTTTCCCTAGAATCCGGGCGCTTTACCGGAGGCCAACCTTGAATTCCGTGGTGTGTATCGCGCAGGTGCCTGACACCGAGACGCGAATCAAAATCGGCGGCGACGGCCGCCACATCGACGAAACCGGCATCAAATACATCGTCTCTCCCTACGACGAATACGCGCTCGAAGAGGCCATTCGACTGAAGGAAAAACAGGGCGGCGACGTCACCGTTCTCGCGTTCGGACCGGACCGCGTGCAGCAGGCCTTGCGCGAATCGCTCGCGCGCGGCGCGACGAAAGCGCTGCACGTGAAAGGGGAGTCGGCCGACGCCGATTCGCTCGGCATCGCCAAAGTCCTCGCGGCCGCGATCAAGACCGTTCCGCACGATCTCGTCTTCTTCGGCAAGCAGGGCGTCGGCACCGACAACTCGCTCGTCGGTCCGATGGTGGCGGAGATCCTCGGCTATCCGCAGGTCAACGTCGTCACGCATCTCGAAGCCGCGGACGGCAAAATCACGGCGCACCGCGAGATCGAAGGCGCCGAGGAAATCATCGAGGCCGCGACGCCTGCGGTGATCACGGCGCAGAAGGGATTGAACGAACCGCGCTACGCGTCGCTCAAAGGAATCATGGCCGCGAAGAAGATCGCTATCGATTCGAAGTCGATCTCCGACCTCGGCCTCTCCGATTCCGACATCGTCAATCAGCGCGTCACCGTCGTCTCGCTGGAACTGCCGCCCGAAAAGAGCGGCGGCCGCAAGATCGACGGCGCCGATCCCGCGGCGGCGGCGAAGGAAATCGTCCGCTACATGAAAGAGGAGGCGAAGGCGCTGTGACCGTTCTCGTGTTCTGTGAAGTTCTCGATGGGAAATTGAAGAAGGCGTCGCGCGAGGCGCTGTCGATCGGACGCAAGCTCGCCGAAGCCGCGGGCGGCGATCTCGCCGCGTTCGCGACCGATCGCGCCGCTGCCGATGACGCAGGCCGCTACGGCGCGAAGAAGCTGTACGTCGCCAACGCCGGTGGCTACAACACCGAAACCTACACGGCCGCGATGCAGGCGGCGATCACCGCATCGTCCGCGACGATCGTGCTCCTCGGCGGGACGTCGAACGGACGCGATCTCGCGCCGCGGCTCGCTGCGCGTCTGAACGCCGGCGTAGCCTCGGACGTCGATCGCCTCGAATGGAAGGACGGCAAGCTGCGCGCGCGGCGTCCTGTGTACTCGGGCAAAGCGTTCGCCACAGTTGAAATCAGCAGCACGCCGGCGATCGCCACCACGCGCATCAACGCCTTTCCGGCGGAAGAGTCGGGCGGCGGTGCGGCGGAAGTTGTCGAGGTCAGCGCATCATCCGATTCGAAGACGAAAGTCGTCGAAACGAAAGTCTCCGAGGCTGACGAGCTGTCGATCGTCGAGGCGGACATCATCGCCTCCGGCGGCCGCGGTCTGAAGGAAGGCGCGAACTTCTCGCTGATTCGCGATCTCGCGCACGCCCTCGGCGGCGCGGTCGGCGCGTCGCGCGCGACCGTCGATGCGGGATGGATCGATCACCAGCATCAGGTCGGCCAGACCGGACGCGTGGTCAGCCCGAATCTCTACATTGCCGCCGGCGTTTCCGGCGCGATTCAGCACCTTGCAGGCATGTCGTCGTCGAAGCACATCGTCGCCATCAACAAGGACCCCGAGGCGCCGATCTTCCGCGTCGCGGACCTCGGCGTGGTCGGTGATCTCTTCACGATCGTCCCGGCGCTGACCGAGGAAGTGAAGAAAGCAAAAGCGCACTGAACGCAAAAAGGGCCGCCGAAACCGGCGGCCCTTTGATTTGCGAGTCTTGGGTTTAGTTTTTCGACGACGTGTTGCTCGCCGTCTGCTCCGGCTTTTCGGGAGACTGCGGCGGGCCGCCGATGATGGTCTTGGCGGCGTATCCGGCGGACATCGAGATCGGATTCGTTCCCGGCGGCAGGCACTCCAGCGTCAGCATGATGGCGTGGCGCGCGTAGGGCGCGTCGCAGTGGTGCTCATTTTTCGCGTTGTAGATCTTCGGGCTCTTGGCCACGATGCGCTTGCCGTCGAGAACGATGAAGTAGTACTCGATGGCCTCGTTCGGATCGAATTTCGGCAGGGTGACCTGCGAGACCTTGCCGAGGTTCTTGCCGTCGACGAAGCACCAGTCGGTGGCGCCCTGACGGCGGAAGTAGGCGCGGAGAAGGCCCTGATCGGCGGTCTCGACCTGCATGATCGGCATCTCGCCTTCGAGCATGCAGCCTGGCGGATTGTGATCGATCGCGCCCGGCTGGACGCCGAACGCGGTGACGGCGCACATCGCAAATGCGAGAGTGAGGAGGATGCGGGTTTTCATGGTCACCTCGGACAAAACGAGATGATACGGCAAAATTTCACTGCTGGGCCATGATTCGGTCGCGGTAGGCGAGGATGGCTGGCGTCTGCGGCAGCGCCGGGAGCGCGCGCGTGATCAGCTGCTTGGCCAGGCTGTAATCGCCGAGCTCGTAGCGATTTACTGCCTCGTAGAACATGTGCGACTCTTCGCCGGCCTTGAGCGGATACGTTTTGCGGTACTGCGCGGACGACTCCGCGTACAGCGCAGTCTGGCTGAGCGCGCGCGCCAGCGACTGCCGATCCGTGCGCTGCAGATTGGGAAGCAACGCGATCCGGCGGAGCTCCGTGCGGGCGCCGACGATGTTTCCCGCCGCCACCATCCGCTCCGCTGCGGCGATCTGATCGGCGATCGGCGCAGTGCTCGGCGCGACCTCCTGCGGAACGGGAACCGGCGCCGGCGTTTGCTGCTGCGGCCTCGGAACGGGCGCAGGCGCGACCGGCTGCGGTTGCGGGACGACAGGTTGCGGTTGCGGCGCGACGGCCTGCGGGACAACTGGCTGCGGAGCTGGCTTCGGCTCGATGCTCTGCAGCGCCTCGCGAACATCCGGCCGCGCGAGAACCGCGTTCGACGCGGTCCGCTGCACGCCGGTGGCGTCGGCGACGCGTCCGATCTTGATGAGCGCGATGAGATAGGCGGCCGTCTCATCGTCGGTCAGATGGCGGCGCGTGCGGACGATGGCGTAGTGCTCGGCCACCTCGCTCCACGTGCTGTGCGTGCGGCCGATCTGGGCGAGGGCGGCATGTGCGTTCGGGTTCGTGTCGTCGGACGCGAAGGCCAGCGCAGCGTAACGGCGCGCGCCCGCTTCGTCGCCGGCGGCGACGCGTTCGAGCGCGAGCCGGCCATAGTCGAGCGCAGGCTGGGGCGACTGCGGCGGCTGCGGTTCGACTTTGTCGTCTTCCTTCGGTGCGGTGACGGCCACGTTCGGCTGTTTCGTCGGTGTCGGTACGACGGACGTGTGCCGGCTCGGCCGCGGCGCGCCCGACTGCACCGCCGGCGCCAGAGACGCCAGATGGGCAAAGGCGGGCACATTCGCGAGCTGATCGCGCGTGAGGACCGCGGGAAGGAGCTGTTCGAACGAAGCGCGAACGTCCGTAGGAAGTTTCAGCGCCGCATACGAAGGCGTGATCTTTTCGGCTTGAAGAACTTTCAGCGCCGCCGTGCGCGCATCCTCGGCGTGCTCCAGGCGGTCATTCGTGACCGCAAGGTAGACTTCCGCAGTGATGTACGATGGGATATCATCGACCCGTCCGAACGCGGCCACGCGCAGTTCGTCCACGGCCCGGGCGTACGCCCCGCGGTTGAAGTCGACGATGCCGGTCTGGAATCGCGCCTCGTAAAAGTTCTGCGCGAGAACCGGGACGGCAGTCAGTAGCGAGAGAAGCGCCACGAGCGGGCGCACTAGTGCGTTCACTTTGTAAAAAGCTTTCGTAATCGACCGAACAGACCGCCGGATTCGGTGCTGATCGATTCCGGCAAGTCCGGATCGTACACGAGTCCGCGGCTTTCTACGATTGATTTTGGATTGTCCACGAAGAGCGATTGCGCGATTTCTTCGCCCATCAGTTCAGCCACGCGCTCCCTCGCCGCCCGAAAGCGCGGCCGCCGTTTGGTGACGTTGTGCGCGTCCGTGGCCATCACGTGAACCCATCCGCGCTGCAGCCAATCGATCGCCGCGGCTTGCGCTTCCGGTCCGAACTCGCCCGTCACGCTGCCGGTCGTGACCTGCGTCTTCACGCCGATCCGGATCAGTGACGCCAGGAACTCCGGTTTCGACTGGAAAACGATGTTGCGCTCCGGATGCGCGATGACCGGCACCCATCCTTCGAGCTGTACGCGGTAGAGCGGATCGCGAACCAGCGGCGGCACGGTGTGACTGGAAAACTCCACGAGGATGTAGCGTCCTCCGGCCAGCGGCAGGATCGATTCCGTGCGCAGCATCTCGTCCATGTCGTGTCCGAAAAAGTATTCGGAGCCTAGGACGATGCGCGGCCGGTCGCCGACCGCGGCGCGAAGATCGTCGAGGAGTTTCGCCAGTTGCGCGCGCGACGTGTTCTTCCAGCGGCCGCGCAGAACGTGCGGCGTGGCCACGATCGTTTCGATGCCTTCGTCGGCGGCCATGCGGCAGAGATCGACGGACTCCGCCATCGTTGGCGGTCCGTCGTCCACGCCCGGCAGGCAATGATGATGGATATCGATCATGCGAGGCGCAACGCGCCGATGTTAGCCGACGCGCTTCTGCTGCGGTTCCTTCGACGGGCTGCCTTCCTCGTCGTAGTAGTCGTAGTAGCTCTTCTTGAACGAGTAGCCGTACTGCTGCAGATCGAGGTTGTTGAGCAGCGCGCCGAGCACGGGGATGTTGCTCTGGCGAAGGCGTTCGGCGGCGCGTTGCACGATGTCGCGCGGCGTCTGGCCGCCGTGAACGCAGAGCACGACGCCGTCCGCATTCGCCGCGAGGACGATCGAGTCGGTCACGGCCATCACCGGCGGCGAGTCGAAGATGACGAACGCGAACTTCGCGCGGAGCTCGTGGATCAGGTGCTTCATCCGGTCGGATCCGAGAAGCTCGGACGGATTGGGCGGCGTCGGTCCGGAGAGGATCAGCGAAAGATTGGGAACCTGCGTCTCCTGGATGACGTCATCGATCGGGATGTTCGCGGCCAGGTAATTGACCAGGCCGAGGTTCATCTTTCCGCGGAAGACCTTCTGCAGCCGCGGACGGCGCAAGTCGGCGTCGATGAGCAGAACCGGCTTGCCCATCTGCGCGAGGACCGTAGCGAGATTGACCGACGTCGTCGTCTTGCCTTCGCGGGCGAAGGTGGACGAGATCACGATCACTTTCGGCGAGCTGGCCGAAGCCAGCAGCAGCGACGTGCGGAACGCGCGATAGGCCTCGGCGATGGCCGAGCGCGAGTCGCTGTGCGGCAGCAGATCGATGCCCGCCTGCGCGTCGCCCGCTTCCGTCACCGGACGCAGGCGCGCCGTTCCGCGTCCGTAGCCATAACCGTAGCCGTATCCGCTGCGGCTCGCGGAATTCGCCGACGGAATGACGCCGAGCGATGCGAACTTCGTGACGCGCTCCAGCTCCTCGGGCGTCTTGATCGAACGATCCATGTACTCGAGGAAGAAGATCGCTGCGAGGCCGAGCACGACGCCGAGTGGAAACGCGCTCTGCAGATTCTTCCTCATCGTCACGTTGAATCGCCCCGTCGGAAGATCGGCGTGATCGACGATGTGGATGTTGGTCGACGACGTTGAGCCGCGCAGCCGCGCCGTGACCTCGGTCTCGTTCTGCCGCTTCTCGAGTTGTTCGAGCAGCGACTGTTTCGACGTCAGCGAGTTCGTCAGGTCGGTGTAGCGCGCGGCGCTGGTGTTGATGTCCATCGTCTCGCGCTTTTGCATGCCGAGCGCGGACAGCATCTGGTTTTCATTCTGCTGCGCGGCGATGAGGTCGCGGCGCGCGGCGTCCTTGACACGCTCGAACGCCGCGGCGATGGCGGCAGAGCGCGCCTGATGCGTTTTGTCGATCGAGTTCTTCAGAAGCACCATCTCGGGATAGCCCGGCTTGAAGGTCGTCAGCTTCTGCTGGTACTCGCGCGTCTTTCTCGATTCTTCTTCGGTGAGCTGCAATACGAGCGGATCGCCGTTCGTGACCGATTCGGGATTCGTGCGAAGCAGGGAGTCGTAGGCGTTCTGTTTTTCGACGCGTATGGTCGTGGCGTTCTGCAAATCCGCATTCAACTTCGCCAATCGCTGGAACGGAATGCTGTTCGCATCGGCAGTGGAGATGATTCCTTTGCTTTCCCCGTACTTCTGCAGTTCACGGCGCGTGGCCTCGATATCGGAGCGAATCTGTGCGATCTGCCGGTCGAGAAACTCGCTGGCCTCCTTCACCGATTCGAACTTTTTCTCGTTGTTGAGCCGGATGAACGAGTCGCCCACGCCTTCGGCGATCTTCTGCGCCAGGCGCGGCGACGTCGAGACGTAACCGACGTCGACGAGCGAAGTGGCCCGCACCGGAACGACTTCGAGCGGACCGACGACCGCGCTGGCCATCTGCGAACGGATTTGCGCGATCTGCGCCGGCGTCTTGCCGTTGATGCCCGCGGGATAAAACTCCGGGTCGCTGAGCAGCTTGTGGTCTTCGATGACTTTCTCGCCCAGACCGCGGCTCTTCAGAAGCACGTACTGCGTCTGCAGGAACTCCTGGTCCGAGGCCGCGATGCCGAAGAGATCATCGACGGTGAGCTGGTTCGGATTCTCACGCTCGATCTGGATCTGAATGCTCGACTTGTAGAGCGGCTTGGCGAACTCGCTGGCCAGGTACGTCCCCAACATCACCACCACTACGATCGACAGAGCGACTTTCCATCGCTTGTAGATGATGTTCCAGTAATGGGAGAGATGGATTTCCTGCGTGTTCAGGTCCATGCGTGATGGTAACCGGTAACGGTTGCAACGGCTTCCAACGAATGAGGGAGCAGCCGCCAGGCGCTCCCTCGGCTTGCGATCAGAAGAAGCTTTCCTTGAAGACGATGCGATCGCCGTCGAGCAGCACCACGTCGTTCTGGCGTCCGTCGATGATCTTCTTGAAGTCGTATTTGAACGTCTTCTCGGCGCCGTTGACGATGCGCTTCAGGATGACCTGCTTCGAGGCGCGGTCGGTCGGTCCGCCGGCGGCGGCCAGCGCCTGCAGCAGCGTCGGCGTCTGCGAGCGGCGGAACTGCACGCTGCCCGGGTGCATCACTTCGCCGAGGACGTAGATGTTGATCTGGCTGTCGATGGGAACGTTGATGACGTCATTCGGACGCAGCGGGAGGTTCAGATCGGGATTGCCGTTGACCATCAGGTCGTCGATGTCGATCGCAATCTGTTCGGTCAGTCCGTTGGCCGCCGTGCGCAGGACGTAGAGCGACCGCCCGTAGCCGCTGGCGAGCCCGCCCGCCTGCGTGATGGCCTGGATCAGCGAGATGTTGCCGGTGATCCCGATGCGGCCCGGACGCGTTACGGCGCCGATCACGGAGATCGGTTTGCTGCCCGCTTCGATCACGGTGACGGTGACGTCGGCTTTGTTGATGTACTTCGCTTCGAGCAGCGACTTGATGCGCGCCTCGAGATCGGTCGGCGTCAGGCCGGAGACATCGACCTTGCCCAGCAGCGGCATGGTGATGCGGCCGTCGTCGCTGACGGTGATCTTCGTGTTGAGACTGGGATCCTGAAAAACTTTCACTTCGATGTAGTCGCGGGGGCCGATCGGCGCATCGCTCGCGCTCGGAGCGTTTTCGGTGAGGAGCGTCCCGGGCTGAACCTGCGCAACGGCCGGCAGCGCCAGCGCGGCGGCGGTCAGCATCACGGCGGTCAATGTGAGATAGGAGAGACGTTTCATTTGAATCCTTCCAACGCTAACGCCGCCGCCCCGTCGCCGGAGCAGCGGCGAGAAAAAACCCTCGTCGCTATTGGACCGGCGCTCATCGTAAGGGTGGGTTGTCATCTCGCCGTCCCTCTGATGTGAATCTTTCATCAAAAACGGCACCCTCGTTCGGGGTTTCGATTAGTTATTTGATTGACGTTACGGCGTGAAGGACAAGCGGAACAGGACGCGTATTCCTTTGTCCTCATTGATGTCGAAGTTCGAAGTCCGGTTGACGTAGCCGACGTCGAGACCGCCGCGAAGGCGAGCAAGACCGTACGTGAAGCCGATCGAGGGGAAGCTGAAGACGTCGCGGCGCTTGAGGAAGCCGTGCGGACCCAGGACAGGCACGTCGTAAAGATCCCGGCCGATCGCGTACTGCGCGGTCAGCGTCAGGCGCCGTGTCGCGTCCCAGGCCAGGCTGCTGCTGAGCCGGTCGGCGATGTAGTAGTTGTTCGACGTGAAGAGGGAGAAGTCGAGGTCGCGCGATGCGGCGATGGCTCCCGTCGTGGACCGCCCGAATTTCTTGTTGGAGGTGATGTTGCCGAGGGCGCCCTGGAAGGTGTGCTGCGTGGGGTCGTCGAAATCGAGCTTGCCTGCGCCGGCCTCCAGACGCGTCACCGTGCGCCCGCTGTCATGGACGAAGCCGGCTCCCATGAACGAGCGCCGGCTGTCTTTGTACAGCGCGTTCCGGAAGGTGTAATCGCTGAACTCTCCCGTCAGAAACAGCGCCGTGAGCGGGAAGGTCTTGTGGTTGATGGCGATGCGATAGTTATGTCCCTTCCGGTCAAGGATATCGACCGGAACCAGATCGGGCTGGATCTTGTCGAGCGGATAGGAAGTCTTCAGCGCCGATGCATTGAACGTCGCGCTGGTGCGGCTGGAGTACTTCAGTTCCCCGGTCACGCCGTAGTTCGAGGCGCGTTCGGAGAGAAGGCGCGCGATCTCGGCGACGTCGGCGCGAAGCTGATCGGCATTCTCGCCGTAGACGTCGAGGTACAGGTGATTCAGCAGATATTGCGCATCCGCACGGGCGTGATATCCGAAGACGTCCCGTTTGCCGCCCCGGTTGAAGAAACTCCACTCCGGACGGACGTCGATCGAGTAGATGGTCTTCTTCGACGGGACGATGTAGAGGCGCGTCGGCGCCTGGACGCCGAAGCGAAAGCCCGACTGCCGGTCGGCGGTCGGAACGTAGAAGCTGGAGTCGTAGCCGATATCCGAGAGCTGGAAGGTGCTGAGGAGGTAGAACGGTCCGTGATGGAAATGCGCTTTGCGCAGATCGCTGGCGATCTCCTGGCTTGCGGAGAACTGGCGTTCGCGGTCGCGAAGACCGTTCTGCGCCCAGAGGCCGCGCGCACAGGCGCACACTGCCAGGGCGACGATGAGAAGCCGCTTTCCTAACCGCACGTACCCTCCCATAGCCATCACGTAAGATTCGGACCGCGCTGATGTTAGCACGGCCTCAGCATCGCCTCTACAATGGCCCCACATGCGGAACGCGGTTGAGTTCGCCCTCTTTGCGGCGCTTCTGGCGTTTCTCGTCTGGGTTCCGATGCCGTTCGGATCGGCCAGCGACGCATCGCAACCAGCATTGATCTTGCCGCCGCTGCTGATCTGTTGCGCCGCCGCGTTGCTGCGCGCGTCCCGCAAGGAGCCGTTGGTGATGACGCGTTCCGGCCGCATCTGGACGATCGGCGGCGTTCTGTTCGTGCTCGTCATCGCGGTGCAACTGCTGCCGTTGCCGCCCGCACTGCTGGCGCTGATTTCTCCGCAGTCGGCGGCGATCTGGGCACGCGCGACGCACGCCGCCGCGGCGCTCGCCGGCGTCGCGACGGGAACGAATCATCCGATCACCATCGACCCGCAACACACGGCTCTGCACTTCTACCGCACGCTCGCGTACTTCGCCACGTTTCTCTCGTCGATGCTCCTCGTGCGCGATGCTGCGCGGCGCCTCGTGCTGGCCGTGATTCTCGCCTTTGCGGGCGTCTTCGAAGCGGCCTACGCCGTCCGCGAGGCGCTGCTGGGCCGCTACACGATCTGGGGGTGGAAGAACACGCTCATCTTCGGACGCGCGAGCGGTACCTTCGTCAATCCCAACCATTTCGCTCATTACGCCGCGATCGTTCTGCCGATGGTGCTCTACGTTTCCGCGTATGCCTGGCACACCGCCGCTCCGCCGGGCGCGACGTTCGGGCGGCGCTTCGTGAAGCTGATCGAGCGCCGCTTTCTCCCGTTCGCGTCTGGCCTCCTCGCGGCGCTCGCCTGCGTGACGGCGATGCTGATGTCGGAGTCGCGCGGCGCGTTGCTGGCGCTCATCGGCGGATTCGCGATCGTCGGCGCCACGGCCAGCGACAAGAAGAAGGCGGCGCTGCGAGCGATTCTGATCGCCGTCGGACTGTCCGCCGCGATCGTTGCCACTCTGCTCGTGCTCGGCCGCCCCGGGACCGTTACGCGCTTCGAGACCAGCCAGGCGTCACAGTTCGAGACCCGCCGCGACTCGATGATCGCAGGATTCAAGATCTGGGCGATGTTTCCGCTCTTCGGCAGCGGAGCCGGAACGTATCCCGACGTGGTCTTGAGCACGCGTGCGACCGCCGGCGACGCGCTCGCCAATCACGCGCACAACGACTACGTCGAAATCCTGGCCACGACCGGCGCCGCCGGCTTCGTCGTCTCGTTCGTCGCCCTGCTGGGCGGCTTCGCGGTGTTGACGCGCACTGCATTCGGTCCGTCGGGCGAGGCCATGAGCTGGCGCCGGCGCGCCTTCAAAGCGGCCGCGCTGACCAGCATCGCCATCGCCATGATTCACGCACTCGTCGACTTCAACTTTTTCATTCCTGCCAATCCGATCACGCTCGCTGCAATCGCCGGAGCCGCGGTCGTCGCTAGAGAGTCGTGATTCCGTTGATGTGCAGCCGGCGCACGCCGCCGTTGCGCGTCGCCGGATTGGCCAGCACGACTTCCACACGATGCGCGCCAGGATTTCCGGCCGGAACGATGAAGCCGCGCCGGGCTCCGACCTCCCCCTCGGCGCGCAGCACGTCGTCGACATACACCTCGGCGTACGCGGGCACGTTGTCCGTTTCCACCGTGGCGATGTTTACGGAGACGGCATGGCTGGCGTCGATGTTTCGCCACGCGCTGTAGCAGACGTTGGTTCCGCAGAGTCCCTGCCATTCGGAATCGGCGACCGGCGCGCGGCGCGGGTCGGCCGTCCCCATCTCGATCTGCGCCGCCACGTTGTTTTCGCCCAGTTTGCGGGCGAGGCGGATGCGCGTGGAGTCGGATGCGGATCCGCGGTTGTGCGCGATCAGTTCGAGACCGTCGAGCGGCTCGAGGTTGTGCCGCAACGAGTAATCGACGAGCGCGTCGATGATGGCCGGTTTGCCGGGCACTTCGTCCAACGGACGCCGATGCAGTTCGTCGAGAAGGGCAACGATCAGAGGCTCGGAGTCGGCGCGGTACGGCGGATCGGGGAAGCTTGCGATCAAGTCCGCCGGCGAGCTGCTGTGCGCGCGTTGAGCGAAATCGTCGAGGCGCTCGCGCTGCAGATCGGCGCGCAGTTTCCGGTAGTCGTCGAACAATCCGTTGCGGAGTGCCAGCGAAATCAGAATTCCGGTCGCGTACTCGGTGCGCGGCCGCGCGCGTTCCAGCATCGACAGATCGCCGGTCAACTCGAAAAGCGGCTGCGCCATCCGCGCGAACCGCGACTCATCCGCCAGCAGCGGCGCGTACGCGTTCAGCGCATCCTGCCGCTCTTTCGGCGAGAGCTCCTGCCAGTGAAAAAACGCGGCGCGGGCGAACGAGCCGGCCGGCCCAGGTCTGTCCGGCGCCAATCGCGACGCATGGTCGTACGCGGCCCGCCAGAGCTCGACGCGCTTTTCCAACCGCGAGTCGAGCGAGACCTCGGTCAACAGCGTCGCCGCTTCCCAATCGGTCGGATGCTTTGCCACGCGTGAAGCGAGCGCCGTCACGCCCGTGGGAAGAGGCGGCGATCCGATTTCGGGCGGACGCAGAACGAAGAGCAGCGCCGAACCGGCCATCGTCACCGCGACGACGAGGAGAAACAGCCGTGCGCGGCGTCCGGTCACGTCAGGATGCGTTCCCATTCCGCAAGCGCGATGTGCGGCGCGAAGCGCTCGTCATAAAGCTGCCGTCCGCGCTGCCCCATGGCTCGCGCGCGGCCGCGATCGTTCGCGAGCTCGCGGATGCGCCGCACGAGATCGTCGCCGTCTCCCTGCTCGATGACGAAGCCGCAATCATTTTCCCGGATGATACGCGCCAGCGCGCCATCGGCCGCGCCGACGAACAGCACCGGCCGCGCCACCGCCAGCACGCCGTAAAACTTGCTCGGCACGATCAATCCTTCGAGCTCGGGACGAAGCGTGACGAGATGCGCGTCAGCGGCCGAGAGGCTTTCGCTCAGCTGCTCGCGCGGCGCGTAACCGTTGAAGCGAACGTTCGGCAACTGCTTCGCACGCAGTTCCGCCGCCTGCGCGCCGCCGCCGGTGATCGCGAACTCGATCGCGTCGTCGTTGCGCAATGTTTCCATCGCGGCCAGCATCGTCGCGCCGTCGTGCGCGCGCCCGAGGTTGCCGGAGTAGCCGACGACGAACGGGGAGTGGGGGATGTCGACCGCATGCAACGCCGCATCGGCCCAGTTGTGGATCACCACCGCGTTCGGCAGGCGGTCCGCCATCAGGTCCGCGAGCGCGACATTCACTTTCGCGCGGCGCAGCGACCAGTCACGGATGCCGCGCAGCCACCGCACGCCGCGCATGCCGAGGGCTTGGGCTACGTCGGGGAAAAGATCTTGCGTCCAGTTGATCAGCGACGCGCCGCGCAGTTTCGCCGCCAGCGCCGCGACGACCGAAATCAGCGGCGGATCGGTGAGCGCAACGATCGTCGTACCGCGTCCGCCGCGCCGCAGCAGCGCGAAAAAAGCGCTGACGTAAAACGTCGCGTAGTCGAGCGCGCGGCCCGGCAGAAATCCGCGTCCGAATGTCGTCGACCAGACCCTCCGCACCTTCACACCGTTCACGGTTTCGCGCGGCGGTAGCTTCGCGGAGGCATCCTCGTAACGCTGGCGGCTGGTCACTACCTCCACATCCCAGCCGCGCGTTGCCAGATGAAACGCCAAGTCGGAGAGCATCTGACTTGTTGCAGAATGATCGGGATGAAAGTAGCGATTGACGAAGAGCACGCGTCGCGTCATTGCGGTGCAGGCATTATCGGCGAAGCACAGACGAGAGTGTCTGTTCCACAATGATCATCCTCGGCATCAATGCGCATCACGCCGACGCTGCCGCCTGCATTCTCGTCGACGGCAAGCTCGTCGCCGCGGCGGAGGAAGAGCGCTTCCGGCGCATCAAACATTGGGCGGGATTTCCGTCGATCGCCATCCGCTACTGCCTCGATGAAGCGCGCGTCGATCTCGACGACGTCGATCACATCGCCGTCAATCGCGATCCGAACGCGCGTCTGTTTCAGCGCGCGAAGTTCATCCTCGCCAAGCGCCCCTCGCTCGGCGCAATTCGCAAGCGGCTCGCGAATCGGATGCAGGTCGCCGGCATCGAGGATGAGCTCAAGCAAGCGTTCGGACTCGAAACGCTGAAGCCGCGTCTGCATCACGTCGAGCACCACCGCGCGCATCTCGCCTCGGCATACTTTGTCGCGCCGTTCGATGACGCCGCGGTCCTCTCCGTCGATGGCTTCGGCGACTTCGTTAGCTCGATGTGGGGCGTCGCGTCGAAGAACAAGATCGAAGTCCTCGGCGAAGTCGGTTTCCCACACTCCCTCGGCATCTTCTACACCGCGATGACGCAGTTTCTCGGCTTCCCGCATTACGGCGACGAGTACAAGGTCATGGGACTCGCGCCGTACGGCAAACCGACGCAGATGGATGCGATGCGCGACATCGTGCGCGTGCAGGGCGACGGCACGTTTCGTCTGAACCTCGACTACTTCACGCATCACTCCGCGGGGCTGGACATGGTCTGGCAGGGCGGGATGCCGGTCATCGGTCCCGTTTTTTCCAATCACCTCAGCGATCGCCTCGGCGCTGTGCGCGCGCCCGACGAGCCGATCGAACAGAAGCACAAAGACCTCGCCGCATCGATGCAGGCCATGTTCGAGGAAGCGTTCTTCGCGCTGGCAAACGCGCTGTACGAGAAGACGAAAAATCCGCGCTTCTGCCTCGCCGGCGGCTGCGCGTACAACAGCGTCGCGAACGGCCTCGTCTTCGATCGCTCGCCATACAAGGACCTCTACATCCAGGCCGCGGCGGGCGACGCCGGCGGCGCGATCGGCGCGGCGTATTGGGTCTGGAACGAGATCCTCGGCAACACGAAGTCGTTCGTGATGACGCACGCGTACTGGGGTCCCGAGTACGACGACGTCGCCATCGACGAATCGATCGCCGCGCGGCAAGCCGACCTCGATGTCGCGCAGTGCACGATCGAGCGCGTGACCGATGAACGCGAACTCTGCCGCCGCACCGCTGCGCGCATCGCCAACGGCGACGTCGTCGGCTGGTTTCAGGGAAGGTTGGAGTGGGGGCCGCGCGCGCTCGGCAATCGCTCCATCGTCTGCGATCCGCGCCGCGCGGACATGAAGAACATCCTCAATCAGAAGATCAAGCGCCGCGAGTCGTTCCGTCCGTTCGCGCCCTCGGTGCTGCGCGACGCGGTCGGCGAATGGTTCGAGACCGACTACGACGTCCCGTTCATGCTGCAGGTCTACCAGATCCGCGAAGAGAAGCGCGCGCAGATTCCGGCGGTGACGCACGTGAACGGATCGGGGCGACTGCAATCGGTCGACGAACAGCAGAACGCGCGCTACTACCACCTCATCGAAGCGTTCCGCGACGCCACCGGCGTTCCGCTCGTGCTCAATACTTCATTCAACGAGAACGAGCCGGTGGTGAACACGCCGGCCCAGGCACTCGACTGTTTCCTGCGCACGAAGATGGACCTTCTGGTGATGGGCGACGTGATGATCCAGCGGCAGTAGCTACTTCGCGGCGAGCGGTATGAGTGCGCGACATCAGCGCCTTCTCCGGAACAGTTCGAACGACAACATGCCCTCGGCCAGGAATCGTTCGAACGCGTAGCGCCAACCCGCGCGGCCGTCGAGGAGTGCGCGTTTCGCAATCAATGTGTAAAAGAGCGTCGCCAGCGGCGCGAGCACGCGCAGTTTGCGGATGCGGCCCTGCGCGGGCAGCGATCGCCACGGAGTCGCGCGAAGTTTCGCCGCCTCCTGGCGCATGTACTTCCGCTGGCGTTCGACGAAGCGGCGCAGGTCTTTGCGATCGTCGTGGATCAACGGTGTGCGCAGCCGTTCGACGCGGCCGTGGACGCGCACGCGCTGTGTGTGGCCGTCCTGCCAGAACTCGAATGCGCCGCGACGCAGCAGGACCGCGCGCGGCGGATAAAGCGCTGAGCGGAGCGGACGTCCATGGATCGCGTAGACGAACGCGGCCTCGTATGCGGCCAGGTCCGGTGGCGGCTGCAGCGACGCGATCTCGGCTACGAATGCTTCGGATACGAAGTAATCCGCGTCGAGAGTCAACACCCACGGCGTCGAAATCTGATCGACTCCGAAGCTCCATTGGCGTTCGTGCGAGTCGAACGCCCGAGGAATGATGCGGACGTTCGCGAACTGCCGCGCGATCTTCACCGTGTCGTCGGTGCTCAGACTATCGACGACCACGACCTCAGGCGCCCACGCCAGCTGCGCCAGCGTGCGGGCGATGTTCGCCTCCTCGTCGCGGGTGAGGATCAGCGGTGTGATGCGGTCGAGCATCAAAGGGCATGGTACCAGCGCGTGTGCGACACTTCCGCCGTGACTGGAGCCCAACCGCGAGAGCTGACCCGCCGCGATCTCGCCGCCATCGTTCTCGTCTCGTACGCCTGGTTCGCCCTGTTGATCGTCGTCTTCGACAGCTATCCCTCGCGTGTGCTTCATTGCGGCGACAACCCTTCTTACGCCGGCGAATCGGCCGCGATTCGAGGAGGAACGGCGCAGGCGTCGATGGCGCGTCACTTCCTCGGCTACTCACTCGTGGCCGCGCCCGTTGCCGCGCTGCTCCATATCTCGGACATGAACGCGCTGCCGGTCGTCTCGATCCTCGCTTCGCTCGCCGCGATCTACCTGGCGGGCGAATTGTGGGGCGCGTGGGCGGCGGCATGGTTCGCGGTCATCAATCTCGACTGGATACAGCGATCGCTCCTCGGCGGCGCGGAGCCATTGTTCGTGGCGCTCGTATTCGCCTGCTTGCTCGCGGCGCGTAAGGATCGCTGGACGGCCGCGGCAACCTTCGGCGCATTGTCGACGGTCGTCCGCCCACTGGGCATCTTCGCGCTCGCCGCCATCGGCATCGTCCTTCTGCGGCGGCGCCGCTTCGGCAGCCTTGCCGCCGCCATTACCGTCAGTCTCATCGCCGGCGCGGCCTACCTTGGCGTCGTGCATCTGTTATTCGGCCAATCGTTCGGCAACTTCAAGTGGTACCAGAGCATGGGACTCGGTCACGACCGGACGTTCATACCGTTCGTCACGATCTTTCTGACCTACGCGGAACGGTATGGCGAGCATCAACTCACGGCGAAGAATTTAGTCAAGACGCTGACGTGGATGACGTTCACGGCCGGCGGCATCATCGCGGCATTCTGGCGGAGGGAGATGCGCGAATCGATGCGCACAGTCCCGGTCGAGTGGATCTTCGCGGCGATGTACGTTGTGTCCTTTCTCTTCTTCCCGGCGTGGTGGATCGAAGGAGAGTTTCCGCGCTATCTCGCGCCGGTGATCCCGCTGCTCCTCATCGCGTTGCGGCCGTGGCTTCCGAAAGATCGGCGCGTGATCTGGATCGTCGGTCTGCTGTCGGTCACGCTTTCCGCAGTCGAAGACATGCCGCTGTTCAGGGACGCGCTTCACGCGCTCGCGCGCTGATCCGCTCGTATTGCGCTTCCATCAGCGACGCGACGTAGTCCCAGGTGAAGCGCTCTTCGACCAGCCGCCGGCCGCGCGCGCCCATCGAAGCGCGCAACGCACCGTCGCCGAGCAGGCTGCGAATCGCTTCGGCCAGCGCTTCCGGCGCGTCGCTCGTGACGAGGCCTGCTCCCGATCGCGCGACGTCATCGGCCAGGCCGACGCCGGGCGTTACGATGACCGGCATTGCCGCGGCCATCGCCTCCAGCACCGCGTTTGCGAAGTTTTCCGATTGCGACGGGAGCACCAGCGCCGTCGACGTCTGCAGCAATTCCTCTTTCGCGCCGCCGGCGACATGTCCGCGGAATTCAATCCTGCCGGAAACGCCGTTGCGTGCCGCCTGAGCGCGCAATTTCGGTGTCAGCTCCTCTTCATCGTTGCCGGCCACGATGAGCCTCGCGTTCGGAACGAGCGGAATCGCATCGATCAGGCGGTCAAGGCCCTTCTTCCAATTGACTCGTCCGAGAAACAGAAGGGTGCCGGACGCGCGCATCGCCGCATGGAGGGGCGGAAGGTCGATGCCGTTTGCGATGACGAACGGATCGGGAAGCGGCATCGGCATTTGCCGGGCGTCATCCCATTCGCGGGCGGCGGTGAAGTGGATCGCGGCCGCATGCTGGAAGGTGCGCCGTTCGATGGCGCGGATCCAGAGCGTCTTGGCCACTCTGCTTTTTCGCGCGATCAGATCGGGAACGAGCATCCCGCGCGGCGAGACGATGTACGGAACGCCGAATCGCCGGGCAGCGCGTGCTGCCGCGTACGTCGGCCACAAGAATACGGAGTGCAGGTGAACCGCGTCGTACGTATGGACGGACGCGGTCAGTGCTCGCCGCATCGCAGGTGAAACGTAGAGGCGGCGCAGCGTCGATCGAAAGTAGTGAACGTGAACGCCGTCGAGATTTACAGGCACGCCGATCGGGACTGCCGAGTCTTGCGCGCCGTCGACGTTCGTCGTGAAAACATCGACGTCGTGTCCCCGGCGCGCGAGCGCACGGCACAATCCGTGGACCGCGTAGATCGGACCGCCGTAACGCGTTGCGGGCAGATAGGTCGGGACGACGTGAAGCAGGCGCACGCCGTACGGTGCTACGCCGTGGCCTGCGCCGTCAATGCTGCCCGGCCCGGCGGCGTGGCCGCTGGGGATGCCTCGCCCGCGGGCATCCGCTCATCGAGTGCCGCGGTGGCGAACATGCATCCGACGAAGAACGCCGTCAGAAGCGTGAGCACCGGATCGGAGTACGCCTGCGCCGAAACCATGAACTCCACCACGTTCGCGGCAATGATGCCGAAGAGCGCCGCGCGCGACAGTTGTGACGACCCCGGAATGTCGGGATGAGCGGAGATCTTCATCATCGTCAGAATCATCGTGAAGCCGAGCAGTAGCACGGAAAGGAGGCCGGGAACGCCGAGCTCGATGGCCAACTTTCCGAGGCCGCCTTCCTGCCAGCCGAGAGTCGTGGAACTGTCGTCGCCAAGGACGTGATAGACGCCCTGCGTGGCCGTGCCGAGGCCCGCTCCCATGATTCCTGCCTGCTCGACCGTGCCCGAGAGGCCGCCCTCCAGGCGCTGCCACACTTCCTCCTGCGTCGTAAATGCGCCGCGCGTGTAGACGCTCGATTCTTCGTCCCGAGAGATGCGCGTCACGACGAAAATCATCACGATGCCGAGCAGCGCGAAGGACGTCACCTGCACCGTCGAAAGCTTTCGAAGGTAGCGCCACAGGAATGCGGCCGCGAATACCGCGATCATGTAGATCGCTTTGCGCCGTCCGCTGATCAGGCAGTTCAGGAATCCCCAGCCGCTGACCAGCATCCACAGCCAGGTCGTTCGCATCGCGCGCGAGCGGATGGTCATGATGATGCCGATCATCGTCAGCAGTGCGGCGTGCCACCCCATGATGTCCGGAGCGCGATAGAAACCGGAGAGCATGCGGATATTGAAACCGGTGATGAAACGGAAGTTCTCGCTCAGCGACACGGTACCGAGCGCTCTCCACTGCACTTTCAGATACTCCAGCGGCGTGCCGATCATGGCGATCGAAGTTACGGCCGCGTAGAACCGGAACAGTACGTAAAGCTGTTCTTCACGCTGCAGAAACGCGTAGCCGATGATCACGGCCGGCAGCGGCGCCAGGTAGAGGAAAAAGCTCATCGCCGGCGCCTTCCACTGGTCCAGGCCGAACGTGAACAGACCGTTCACGCCGGCCAGAAAAAGGAAGATGAAGAAGAAAAGGAGCGCGCCGAAAAGGCTGGAGAATCGCCGTGAAAATTCGCGGCCGTGCCGCTGCAGCGTCGACTGCGCCGCGAAAATCACGGCGACATAAATCGCCACGATGCTGATCGACATCACCACCGGCGATCCAGGCGTCAGCTTGCGCGCTGGATCCTGAAGGACGCCGCAGAGGATCGCCAGCAGCCATCCGCGCCGCCAATCGACGAGGGTGATGCTCATCGACATGAGCATGAAGGCGCCGAAGAGGATAGGAACGATCATCGCGATGTGCCGTTTGGAACGTGATCGGCGCGCGCCTCATTTCTGGCGATCAGGCGCCGCCCGCCGCGCGCCAGCCGCGCCGCAAGTTTCCATCCGCGAAATTCGCCGATCAGCTTCGTCGGAATCGCCCACGGATGCGCGAGGTGATAGCGCGTGATGACGTTGCGCCGCAGGCGCCGCAGCGCGTAGCGAACAAGCGGCGGACGATGGTGAATGGCGAAGTAGTAATCGCCGGCCGAATGCGCGGGCGAAGGACTGCTGCGATGGTCGCCATACGATCGCAATCCGCCGCTGGCCAGTTTGAGATGACGCAGTCCGGCCTCCGGCGAGAACCAGACTTTGCCGCCGGCCGCGACCAGCCGCAGCGCGAAGTCGGTTTCGAAGCGGTAGGCGACGCCGACGTAGTTTTCGTCGAAGCCGCCGGCGTCGATGGCGTGCTCGCGTTTCACGGAGAGGTTGCCGGCCATCACGTTCGCCACGAAACAACCGGCGTCGTGATTGAAGCGAAACTCCAGATCGTCTTCCGGCTGCTCGTAGTGCTGCGGCGTTTCCCCCGGCTGCAGAATCTGCCCGACGACTGCCCAGATCGATTCGTCCGCATGCGCGCGTTCGTGCGCGGCGATCAGTCCCGCGGCCGGCTCGACGTCGTCGTCGACGTAGAGCACGAGCGGGGTCGTCGCGGCGAGCAGCGCAACGTTCATCGCGTGCGGGATGGACGGTTTGTCCAGCCGGATGAGCCGAATGCGTCCCTGCCGGTGCCACCGCGACAGCGCCTGATTCTCCTCGGCGCTCTGATCGACGACGATGATCGCCTCCGGCGGCGGATCGAGCTCGAAGAGCCTGCGAACGGTCTCCGCGACGATCGCTCCGCGGTTGTACGTCGGAATCGCCACCGTAATCATTTCGCCGCCCCTCGGCTGACGTACGCCAACGCCGCTTTGACGCCTTCGACGCCGCGCGCGAACGTCCACGTTCCGATGATCTCGCGCGACCGCCGAGCCATCGCCGCGCGTAATTCCGGATCCGCGATCAGACGCTCCATCGATTTCGCCAGCTCCTCGGCATCGCCAGCCGGATAGATGAACGCGTTCTCTCCGTCGAGCACGATGTCGCCGATCGATCCGCAGCGGTCGGTGACGATGACCGGCAGCCCGCACGCCATCGCTTCGTTGATCACCGCGCCGCGCGGCTCGTACGTCGATGGCAGCACGAAGACGTCCGACATCCCGTAGTACTTCGGCAGCTCGCTCTGATTGACGAAGCCGGCGAAATGGATGTTGCTGAGATCGTGCTCGCGCGCGAAGGTCTCCAGCGATTCGTGCAGCACGCCGTCGCCGAGAAACAGCACCGCCGCGCGATCGCGATCGGCAAGTTGCTCGAACGCGCGCAGCAGCGTCATCGGATCTTTCCGTGCAACCAGCTTCGCCGAAAAAACGAAGAGCGTCTGGTCGGGACGGACGCCGAGTTTCGCGCGCATCGCCTCACGCTCGTCCGGCGCGAACCGGCTTGCCTCGAAGAAGCGCTCGTTGTCGACGGCCCATGGCAGGAGAAAGAAGTGCTCCGGATCGGCGCCGTAGTGGCGGTAGTAGTCGGCGTTCAACGCGCCGGACACCATGAATCCGCTCGCCCCTCGGAACAGCATCCGCAGCAGCCGCGCACGAATCCGGCTGCGCAGCGTGGTCTCCTCCGGTGGAAAGCTGCTGTCGCCGTAAAGAAAAAACGGGATGCCGGTCCACCAGCACGCGAAGATGCCGAGGAGCGCGCTGACCGAGCCCCAGCCGAGCATGAAGATCACCATTTCGTACGGCTCGCGCAGCAGCGCCGGAACGAGGCCGGGATTGATGTGGCGCGTCCAGCCGCGATTGCTGTCGTGCACCAGGTTGCGCAGAAATTTGTGCTGGTAGCCGCTGAGCAGTTCGACGTCCCACTTCAGCGCCGTTCCCATGTCGGCGTCGCGATACGTGCGCACGCCGGCATCGGAGAGATAGAGAACCGTGAGATCGACGTCAGGTTCGGCCGCCAGTAGACGAAAAAACGGATCCTGATACTGGATCACATGCGAGGCGACGATAGCGATGCGGCGGCGTTTCACCAACGGTCATCTTCGCATAGCGTTCCGGCGCGACTGGTAGAACGCGGCGGTCTCGCGCGCCACGCGCTCCCACGAATACGCGCGCGCCGTTTCCGCCGCCGCGGCGCTCATCCGCAGCGCACGCTCCGGATCGCGCACGATGGACAACGCCTCCGCCGCGAGCGCATTCGCGTCTCCCGGCGCGACGAGAATGCCGTTTCTCCCGCTCTCGATCACGTCGTGCATTCCGCCGGCATCGCTGGCGACGACGCACAAGCCGCGGCTCATTGCCTCGAGAAATGCTTTTCCGAATCCCTCGAAGAATGAGGGGAAAAGAAAGATGCCGTGCGCGTCGTAAAGATCGCGAAGCGCGTCCTGCGTCGTCCACGCCGCGACATTCATCCTTTCGTTTGCCTCGGCGGTCAGCAACGCGCGGATCGCCGTTTCGCTGCTGCGGTCGCACACCCATGTGAATTGAAGGCGGCGATCGACAGCGGCAAGTTGGTTCATCGCGGCCGCCGTAATCATCGGCGCCTTGAAAAACGCGAACTGCGCCACGTGCAGCACGCGGCTGAGGCGCTCGGCAGTCATTGGCGGCGCAGCGGTACGCGTGTACGACTCCGGCGGCGCCTGCGGAATCACGGCGACCTTGTCCGCCGCCACGCCGAGGCGGTCGCGGAGAAATCCGGCATCGAGGGAGGACGAAACGATGTGGCCATCGGCCTCCCGCGCGATCGCGCGTCCATGCCGGTCGAGGAGCGAACCGAGGGCGCGTGAGGACATCCGGCGCACGGCGCTCCGTTCATCGTCGCCGTAGATCGCCCGCCATGGCCGCAGCGTCTCTTCGACGTTCAGCTCGAAGCCATGCGATCGATGGATGAAGACCGTTCCGGGCGAAAGCTGATGCACGATTCGCGCGGCGCGAAATCCGTGAGGCTGGTTGACGTGGACGACGTCGTATTTTTTTTCGCGCACCGCCCGCGCCGCCGCATGCGCGTACGTGCGCGGCAGCTCGAACAGCAAGTGCAGATTTCCATGCTGAATGCGCCGTCCGAGCGTGTCGGACCAGATCGCGTCGACTTCGTGGCCGAGCGCGCGCAGCGCTTCCAGAGTCTGCACCTCGGTGCCTGCCGCGCCGGAGTGCGGGTTGTACGGCACGTCGGCCATGAAAAGGATTCGCATCACCGCAGCATCCGTTTCATGACCTTCGCGGCAAGGCGGCCGAATCGCGGCACATTGCGTGCGGCCGTGATTGGCGACGCAGCGGCGATTTCGCGGAACGCGCGAAGGCTGTCCGCAACGTTTGCCGCTTCGACGTGATATTCGAAATGCCGCGCGGCGGCGCCGCCGCGTGTCCAGCCGCGCGCCGGTGCGCGAACGCCGCTGCGGACCGCGTCGAGGATGGTGGCCACGCGTGCATCGTATGTGTGCTCGCGGAGCACCAGCTCGCGCGCACGTCTTGCGATCGCCGCACGCTCACCGTCGCGTTCGAGCCATTGCGCCACGAGATTCGGGATCTCGCCCGGATCGCCGTAGCCGGCGAAGTGGATGCCTTCTCGAAATCCGAGAAGCGTCAATTCGGAAGGGATGCCGGTGACGAGCAACGCGCCGGCGGCCATCGCTTCGAAGCAGCGCATGTTCGCGTCCTGCGGATAGTCGTCACGGCTGATGTTCACCACGATTTTCGACCGGCGATAAACGTTCGCCATCTCTTCGGGCCCATAAAACCGGCCAGCTTCATTCATCGCAAATCGCTCCGTCAGCGCCGCCAGAACGCGATCGCGCGTACCGTAAATCGAACGGCTCTTGTGCCCGACCCAGCCGACCTCGAAATCGCGTTCGAGCTCCGGCCCGTCGAACAGATCGTGCTCTGCTGCATGCGGAAGAAGCCGGACGCCGTCGATGCCCTGCGCTCGAAACGCTTGCTCGAAGCCGGGGTGAAACACAAACGTGTAGTCATACATCGCCGACCAGCGAACACGCCGCTGAAGAGCGACGTAGGTGTCGATGTGGAAGAGGGCGGTCGGAGCGGGGGCGCGCTCGATGAAGTCGGGGAGCCAGGGCCGCCCGTCCGGATTCAGGATCAACAGCGGCGATTCGCCGGCGCGAATCTGCCAATCGTCGGAACGTTCGACGAAAGTCACCGCGGCGACGCGGCTGAAGGCGCGCGCATACCCTCGCCGCTCCTTATCGAGCTCGTCTTCGCCGCATAGAAAAACGACCGGCGCGCGCAATCAGGCCTTTCGGGAAACCATCGTCGTCGTGCGGGTGCTCCTCATAGCAGGTCCTTCGCGTCGATGCCGAGTGACGTGTCGTCTTCCGTGACCGACACAAAATTGGCGTAGGTGAAAAAATCGCCCCAGATCCGGTAGTCGAACCGGTAAAGTCCGTCGCTCTTGAGGAGGTAGGAGCGGTAGCCGGCGGCCGTCATGAATTCGAGTGCCGCCGCGAGTGTGCCGCCACCTGCCGCCCAGGCATCGCCATACTCCCACTGAACGACAGCGACCCTTCCCGCTCGCAGCAGCGCGGCTGCTCCACGCAGAACTGCCAGATCGCTTCCTTCGGTATCGATCTTGAGGAAATCAATTTTTGCGATGCCGAGGCGGCGCGCCTCGGCGTCGATGGTCGTGACACGCACCGTTGTGGCCACCGCTGCCGCAGTCGCTGCGCCGCGCATGAGGGATGACGTTTCCCCTGCGTTCGGCTCCTCGAAAAAGTGTGCCTCAGCCTCTTGCTGATCGCTGAGAGCGGTTTGCACGATCTCGACGCGGTCTGACGACGCGAATCGCTCGCGCAGCAGCTCCGCCGCACGCAGACCCGGCTCGAAAAGTATGGCCCGGTCGAGATTCGGCATGTGTCTCAACGCCACCTGGTACCAGTCGCCTCGATTGGCGCCAACGTCAACGATGATGCGGCAGCGCTGTCCGATGCGCTGGAGCAACCACTCCTCGCCGCTCGCGCGCACGTCATGGCTAGTCATCAGGTGGTATTTGATGATGGCGCGCGATTGGTTCCGCAGCAACAGCGCGGCACGTGTAGGAAGACGCCAGCGGCCGAGCCAACGATGGATACGGTCTACCGCGGCGGAGGATCGCGACATCTCAGGTCAGGATAGCAGCGACTGTAGCAAGCGAATCCAGGCCGGCAGCAGGAGCGGACAGCGCGATACGGCAGCGCGCAGATATTTTCGTGCGCGCCGGTCGCCGTTGCGGCGCAGCGCCTCACCGATGAAGTAATTGCCTCTGGCCTCAGGGCATCGGCCGCGGGATTGCGGCCGCCGGACTCGCGCCGCGTCCTCGACGATCGATTCGTCGGATTCGGAACGCCGGCGCGCCGACAGCGCGGCGCGCGAGAGACCTCCGAGCCGCTCCTGTTGCGCGCGCGCGCCACTGCTGATGCTGCTCGGCGTGATCCGGGCCGTGTAGAGCACTTCGTCGATCGATTGGAACTTCCCGATCTCCGCGAGGCGATACCAGAGATCGAAATCCTGACCGTAATAAAACGCGTCGCGGTAACCGCCGGCGCGCTCATACGCATCGCGGCGAAACATGACGGAGCCGTGGTGTGTCGGGCCGTCGATGAGCGGATGTTCGGAATCCGTCCCCAGGACGAATACCGGCGCGAGCGCAGCCCCCGTGCTGCGCAGCACGTACAGCGGTTCCAACTCGGGGCCGGCGAAGCGCGTGGCGCTGGAAACGAAAGCGATTGCCGGATCTGCATCCAGCGCACGCTTCTGCAATTCGAAGCGCCGCGGATCGGAAAGGTCGCCTGCATCATGCCGCGCGATGTAGATGCCGCGCGCTTCGGCGCAGCCGGCGATGAGCGCGCGCGTCAGCCCCGTGTTCTTCTGCGTGATGACCCGAACCCGTTCGTCGCGCGCGGCGTACGCGGCGAGGATCTGCGGCGAGGCGTCGGTCGATCCATCGTCGACGACGATGCATTCGAAATTGCGCTCCGTCTGGCCGAGGATGCTGTCGAGCGTCGCGGCGAGCGTGTCCGCGCCGTTGTAGACGCCCATGACGACGGAGATCGACGTCATCGCCGTTCGATCCATGCCGCGGCCCGGCCGGCCAATCGCCAGCCGGCCAGCCGCGCCGCCAGTTGATAGATGCGCATGTCCGCGGACGGCGCAATGCTTCCGGCAATGGCCACGAGCCGTTTCGCTTCTTCGGACAAGCCAGCCGCTCCGCACTGACGGGCGATATGAAAAAGCTCACGTGCGAATCGCTGGAACTCCGGCGCCTCGGCTGAAACCCCCGCGCGCCGGGCATGCGAGGCGATCAACTCGTGCGCCCTGGCGCGGTCGCGCAGCCGCGCCGGATCGGCACCGCTGCCGCGCGAAAGCCGTCCGTCCGAATGATCGCGATGTTCGGCCACCACCTCGTCGACATAGGCCAGCCGTGTTCCGAGCGCGCCGACGCGGCAGTCGTACTCCCAGTCTTCTTCCAGGCGCATGGGCATCCACGGACCAGCGGCATCGCAGACCGATTTCCGATAAAGCGGCGTGGCCGTTTCCCACCAGCGCGCGACGAGAAATGACGGAAAGATCGTCTCGCGAATCTGATTCGCCTCTTTCCACGTGCAGGCGATCTCATTGCCGTCCGCGTCGCGGTAGCGCGTGATGCCGTAGGCCACGCCGCACTCCGGCTGTTCCTGCAGCGCCTTCACCTGCCGCTCGAATTTGCGCGGCATGAGGAGGTCATCGCTGTCGAGGTATTGGATGAATTCGCCCCGCGCCTCGTTCCGGCCCGCGTCGCGCGCCGCTCCCGGTCCGCCGTTCGGGATGCGGATCGACCGCACTTCGGGATGCCGCGCCGCCAGCTCCCCGATGACGAGCGGCGTCTCGTCGGTCGAGGAGTCGTCGACGATGATCACCTCGACCGGCCGGTACGTCTGCGCGACCACGCTTGCCACCGCTTCGCGCAACATGGCCGGGCGGTTGAACACCGGGATGATGGTCGACACCAGCGGGGAGACGGTCGGCGTCACGCCGAGAGAATAACGCGGCCGGCGTCAGATCATCCGCACGATCATCGTGAAGTCGAAGAGCTTGTAATCGTGCAGCAGGGCCACGTCGCCGGCGATGTTCCGCTTGCAATAGTCGAAGATCTGCAACGGGTCGGCGTAGAAAAGTTCGGGGCGCTGCTTCTCGGGATCCGAATACGTCGTCAGGGCATTGAACGCGATGCCGTGTCTGGCAAGGCTGGCCATGTCGTCGATCGTGGCCAGCATGTAATCGCGCCAGGCGCCGGGATCAGCCTCCAGCTTGAAACTGAAGATGCCGCTGGCGATGCAATAGTCGGCGCGCGGCAGCTCCGCGCGATCGGTAGTGAAGTGCGTTCCCGGCTCATTGCCGAACTCGATCTTCGCCGCATCGATCATCGCGCCGCACATGTCATAGCCCCAGTACTCGAGATCGCCGGGCCGTGTGCGGAGGTACGGGAGCAACGCTCCGTAGCCGCAGCCGTAATCGATGATGGACACATTCGTCTCGCCATCGAGAACGCTGCACAGCTTCCCGAAACGGAGTTGCTGCGCTTTCACCGAGTTCCATCCGACGCCGAGCGGAGTCGGGCCGTGCGAGGCGAGGATCGTCTGGTAATACGCCAGCAAAGGACGCAGGACAGGATCAAGCGTATTCACGGAAGACCGCATGATACGGCGGTGCACACGGCCTGGGCGAATACGCGTCCCGCTCGACGCCACCGCGCGATGACGCGGCGTGTAAGATGCCACGACCCCGATCCGATGAAATCGACAAGTACCAACGATCTCCGCGACGGCCTCTCCGTGGTCGTTCCTGTCTATAACAGCGAAGGATCGCTGACGCCTCTGGTCGAGCGCCTGGCGGCGGTTCTGCCGTCGGCCGCGAGCGATTGGGAGATCCTCCTCATCAACGACGGAAGCCGCGACCATAGTTGGGAAGTGGTCCGCGATCTGGCCGCGCGTTATCCGCAAGTGTGCGGCCTGCGCATGATGCGCAACTTCGGTCAGCACAACGCCCTTCTCGCGGGCGTCCGCGCCGCGCGCTATGCCATCACCATCACCATGGATGACGATCTTCAGCATCAGCCGGAGGACATCCCGAAGCTGCTGCCGAAACTCGGCGAGGGATGGGACGTCGTTTACGGAACTCCCACCGCGCTTCCGCACGGACTGTGGAGAAATTTCTTCTCGCGGTTCACGAAACGCGCTCTCGGAATCGCGATGCGCATCGACGATCTCGTCGACATCAGCGCCTTTCGCGCATTCCGCACGGACCTGCGTCGCGCCTTCCAGTCCTACAGCAGCCCGCAGGTGCTCCTCGATGTGCTGCTTTCGTGGGGAACGTCGAGATTCACCGCGGTGAAATGCGACCATCTGCCTCGCACGATCGGACGGTCCAACTACACGCCGGCGAAGCTGTTCAATCAGGCCATGCTCATTCTCACCGGTTACAGCACGGCGCCGCTTCGGCTCGCCAGTTCCGTCGGATTTGTATTCACGCTGTTCGGATTGAGCCTGCTGGCGTACGTCCTGGGCCGTTATTTCATCACGGGGGCCAGCGTTCCCGGCTTTCCATTTCTGGCATCGGCAATCGCTATCTTTTCCGGCGCGCAGCTCTTCGCGCTCGGGATCATCGGCGAGTATCTGGCGCGTATCTTCAATCGCACCGTCGAGCGGCCCGCCTACGTGATCAAAGAGACGACGGCGCCGGCCGATTCTTCGCGCGTGTAAGATGAACTCTCGCTATGCGTCCAACCGCTCCAGTCCTGGGTAACGGCGTTTCAGCCACGCGGCCCGCACGATCGTGAGCAGGTTGCGCGTCGGATTCTGCGTCTCCGGCAATGGTTCTCTGTTTCGCGCCGCCGTCGAGCAGATCGACGCCGCGCTCATCGATCCAGCCGTGCTGATCCTGGAAAGAAAGGCAGCGCCGGATCTGGAACGGTTCGCCGCCGCCGCCGGTATTTCTTCCGTTCGCCTCGACCCTTCCGATCGTCCGGCCTTTGATCGCGATCTGACGGCTCTGCTCGTCGACGCCGGTCTCGATTTGATTGCGTTGACGTTCGACCGCGTGCTGCCGCCGCCGCTGGTCCGGCACTACGCCGGACGGATCATCAACGTTCATCCCGCTCTGCTTCCGGCATTCGCGGGAATGCACGGGATGCGGCGCACTCTGGCATCGGGAGCGCGCTTCGGCGGCGCAACGATTCACGAGGTCGTCGATGAAGTCGATGCCGGTCCGATCGTCGCGCAGGCCGTCGTCGGTACGATTCCCGGCGAGAGTCCCGATGACTATGGACGCCGCGTCTACGAGATCCTCGAGCCGATGTATCTGCAGGTGATCGCCTGGTATGGCGAAGGACGCGTCGAGCACGACGGCGAAGGGCGCGTCGTAATCCGTGATGCCCGCTACGGCACGCTGCCGGTCTCACCGGCTCTCGAGCGATTCGGTCTGCGCGAATGAGATGCGTCATTCTTCAGCCGTCCTACATTCCCTGGCGCGGCTACTTCGATCTCATTCATCGCGCCGACGTCTTCGTCTTCTACGACGACGTGCAGTACGACAAGAACGGCTGGCGCAACCGCAACCGCATCAAGACCGAGAGGGGAGCGGCGTGGCTCACCATTCCGGTTCCGCAGCGCGGCATCGTCAGCGCGAAGATTCCCATCAACGCCATCGCGCCGGTCGGCAACGCGTGGCCACGCGAGCATTTCGAGGCGATTCGCCGCTCGTATGCCGCCGCGCCGTACTTTGACGAAGATTGGATCCGCGACTTGTACGCGGATCCGCCGCGGCTGCTGGCCGACTTCACGATCGCGACGACGATTGAAATCGCAGCGCGGCTCGGCCTTCAGAAAACGCGCTTCGTCCGCTCATCGCAACTGCACGCCACCGGCACAAAAACGGAACGGCTGATCGGAATCCTGCGCGAGCTGGGCGCCACGCATTATCTGAGCGGCCCCGCGGCCCGCGACTACATCGAGCCGCAGCAGTTCGATGACGCCGGCATCGCGCTGGAATGGATGACGTACGACTATCCCGAGTATCCGCAGCTCCATCCGCCGTTCGATCCGTTCGTCTCGGTGCTCGACCTCATCTTCATGACAGGGCCGGGCGCGCCACGCTACATCTGGGGAGATGCGGGTACTCTTTCGCCATGAGCACGCCGATCCCGTTCAACAAACCCTCCGTCGAAGGACGCGAGCTCGACTACGTGCGCCAGTCAATCGACAACGGTCACATCTCCGGCGACGGTACGTTTACCAGGCGAGCCAGCAGGAACCTCGAGGCCGTTTTCGGCGGCGGGGCGCGAGTGCTCCTCACGACCTCCTGTACGCACGCGCTGGAGATGGCGGCCATCCTGCTCGATCTGAAAGAGGGCGACGAGGTCATCGTGCCGTCGTTCACATTCGTATCGGGCGTCAACGCCTTCGTCCTGCGCGGCGCGAAGCCGGTGTTCGCCGATATCCGTCCGGACACGCTGAACATCGATGAGGAGCAGATCGAGGCGCTGATCACACCGCGTACGCGCGCCATCGCTCCGGTTCACTACGGCGGCGTCGGATGCGAGATGGATGTCATCGTGGACGTCGCCCGGCGGCACGGGATCGACGTCGTCGAAGACAATGCCCACGGTCTCTTCGGCACCTACCGCGGGCGGTTGATGGGTACGTTCGGACGCATGGCCACGCAGAGTTTTCACGAGACGAAGAACATCAACTGCGGCGAGGGCGGCGCACTCGTGCTCAACGATCCCGCGCTGGTCGAACGCGCGGAGATCATCCGCGAAAAGGGAACTAATCGAAGCCGCTTCTTCCGCGGACAGGTCGACAAATACACATGGGTCGACGTCGGATCGAGCTATCTCCCGTCCGACATGCTCGCCGCCTACCTCCTCGGGCAGTTGGAGATGGCGGAGCAGATCCAATCGAAGCGGCAGCGCGTCTGGGAGCGATACGCCGAGGCGCTCGCGCCGTGGTGCGATCAGCACGGAGTGCGTATGCCGGTTGTTCCCGAGTATTGCCGGCAGCCGCACCACATGTTCTATCTGCTCTTCCCCGATCTCGATGCGAGGCAGTCGATGATCGCGTATCTGCGGGCGCGGGAGATCACGGCCGTCTTTCACTACCTGCCGCTGAACGACTCGGAGATGGGCGCGCGTTTCGGCGGCTTCAAAGGGCAATGTCCGGTGACGGAAAGTGTGAGCGAGCGGCTGCTGCGCCTGCCGTTCTACAACAATCTCAGCATCGCGGATCAGGACCGCGTGATCGAAACCATGATGGCGTGGCGATCGTGACGAAAACGATCATCGTCGCGGTCATCGTCGCGGTACTGCTTTTCCTCGGCGGCGGCCCCGCCGCGGCGGGCGTCTTCGTCATCTTCGCGATTTTTTTTCTGCTGCCTGCATTCGTCATTGCCTGCCGCGCGCCGCTGCTGCGGACCATGCCGCCCGATCTGCGCATCACCGCCGCGGCGATCATCGTCGTGCTGCTGACCGTGCCGTGGTACTTCGTGCGGAAGCTCGTGCCGATGGCGCTGCCGTTCGATCTCACCGCATCGGTTCTCTTGACGGTGATTGCGGCGCGGTTCGCTGCGCCGAGGGGATTGTTCGAAGAGTTGCGTCCGGCGTTGCGGCGATTGGTCGTTCCCGCACTCATCGTTCTGCCGCTGCTCTTCGCGATGGTCTGGCTCGGATTCGAAGTGCGCGCCGGAAACGAAGTCCGGTACTACGGCCTGCTCGCGGTCGATTTCGGCAACCTTGCCTCGGTCGTTTCGACGTTGCGCGCTTCGCCGATGCTTCCGCAGTCCTACGTCGCCGGCGGTGGAGTCTTCAGCTATCACTGGCTCTACTTCACGCTTCCGGCGATGCTGTCCGACTTTTTCGGCGTGACGATGCCCAGCGCGAACGCGCTGATTCTTACGAACCTTCTGATGGCGGCGTTGCTCTTCCACACGATCGTCACCGCGGCGCGCTGGTTCGGGGAAGAGCTGAGCGAGCGCTTCGCGTCCCTGGCCGCAGCGATCGTCGTCTTTGCGCCATTCACCACCTACTTCTACCAGGCCGCGGCCACCCGCTTCCCGATCGGCTGGTTCGCGCTTCCGACCCGCAATCACCTGCTGCTGTCGCCGCTCACGAGCATGCTCATTTTCGGCAACAACACGTTTGCGCTCGTGCTCGCGCTCTTCGTCGCGATCGCCGTCGACCGCTGGAACCGGGAGGGGAGAATCGGCGATGCACTTTTCGGCGTGATCGCGCTGGCGCTGATCATCGGTTACAGCGTCACACTCGTTTTCCCGCTCGCGTTGACGTTGATGGCCTGGACGCTCCTCGGCCGCGTGCGGCGTCCGATCGTTGCGCTGGGACTGGCAGCGGTGAGCGGCGCGGCGGCCGTGGGCCTCTTTTTCACCATCGGCGTCCTCACCATCGGCGGTTCGCGCCACATCGCCGTCGCCTTCGATCGCGGCCAGTTCTTCCGGATGGTGCTGTTCGGATTGGCGCCGCTGTGGGTGATCGTGCTGCTGGGCGGACGCCGCCGGCTGAGCATCTTCCACGTACTCCTCGCCGCGGCGATCGCCGTTCCGACGATGCTCTACACCGTGGGAAGCGCGGGATCGATGATCGATTTCTCGATGAAAACCGGATCGCTGGTGGCGATCGCGTTCGCGCCGCTTCTGCCGCCCGCGCTGGAGCGCCTTTTTGGCGGCGCGGCGCGCTGGCGAATCGTCGCGGCGACTCTCGTGGCCGCGCTCGGCGTCGTCCAGACGGCCGCATTCGTTCTGCAGTTTCCGTGGTATCGCGCCACGCGGCCGGCCGCGCACGCCTATGCGATTCCGGCTGACTATCACGACGCTCTGCTCTGGATCCGCGACCACACGCCGCGCGAGACGGTCGTCGTCGACCCGCAGGGCCTGCATACGCAGGAAGTGCTCTACACGATGATGGTCGGCGAGCGGAGAGTGTGGCTGCCGACCGTCTTCACGAACGAAGTGTTGATCAGCAACCCGCGCGTCGCCGGCCGCGCGCCGGTTTGGAAAGCATTCGCCGCCGGCGATGAGAGCGCCCGGCGGGAGGTCGCCGCCGGCTCCGATTACCTCGTCCTGCACGGCAGCGTGACCTCGCCGTCATGGCGCGAAGTTCGGCGCGGCCAGTGGAGCGTTTACCAGTCGGCCGTCACGAAGAGATAGCAGCGTCAATCCGCTTCGCGATCCGCTCGACCTCCGCGATATCCACTTCCAGATTGTTGTACCCCGGATTCGGTTCGCCGGCACATTCGCCGCGGATGAGCCAGTACGGATGTCCGATGGCGCCGGCCAGCGCGTAGTACTGCGGATTGGCGAAACCGGGATCGAACACCTCGACGACGTGAAGACCCTTCGGCGCGAACATGATGTTGACCATGCCTGCGCCATGAAGGCCGAAGAAAACCGACGCCTCCTGCATCAGATCGAACTGCTCCTGAAATCGAAGGTTCTCCATAAAGACGCGTTCGAATCCGTATCGGCTCAGGACCGCCCAGCAGTCGTCCTCGTTGACGAGCTTCCGCCACTCGGCATTCTTCCGGCTGACGAAGATCCTTCGCCACGGCGGCTTCGCAGGCGAGTCGACGCGCAGACGGCCGCGCAGATTGGCGATGAGCGACGTCCGGTAGTAGTCGATCCCGGCCACGGTCAGCTCATCCACATGCAGAATCTTCGGTCTCATTCGCGGCAACGAACGGACGTCGATGCCAAGCGCGCCGATCGAGCTCTCCACGACTTCCGTCAGACGATGCCTGCGCGGGAGAAGCAGGTCGCGTTCGAGACCGCGCGTCTGCAGCAGCGCGATTTTGACGAGCATCCACTCCACCCAATGCGCGTAGTTGCGGTCCCATAATTCCAGCACCCACGACGCGCGGTGAATGCGCCCGACGCTCGCCGTCCGCGTCGTCAGCAGCTGTTTGTGGAGATCGGCGTTGTACGGCGTGCCGGTGACATTCAGCGCCCGGTCGTCGTCGGTGACGATCGCGTAGTACTCGTTGCCGTCCGGCTCACCCCAATGATCGAACTGCGAAAGGATCCGGCAGTTCGGCACCGTGGCGATGAACGTCTCGCGCATTTCGCGTTGGGGCGTGTCGTAATACGAAAAGCCCCAAACGCCGCGGTCGCGGCTGAGCATTTCGCGCGAGGTGATGTTCTCCGGCAGCGGAACCACGCTCACGCCCGGCGGATCGATGACCGTGTAATCAAATTCGGCCGGCGACGCCATGGCGAGATACGGATAGCCCAGAAGCCGCGGCGGAACGTGAAATTTGCGGATCAGATCTCTGGCGACGCGGTCGGTCAGGCGGTGCGCGAGAGAACGGCGGCCGGCCATGAGTCAGCGCGTGCGCTCCGCGACGAAGCAGATGCTGGCAGCGCGGTAAAGCGCCTCGAGATCCTTGTCGCGCGCGGTGGCGCGAAAGAATGCCCGCGGCGCCAGGAAAGGCGTGGCCTCCGCGAACCGGTAGAGAATCTCGATCAGCAATTTCGTCAGACGCGGATAACGGCCCATCACCGCCAGTGCGTGCAGCGTGTCGTACGAGGGCCACATCCGCCGCACCGTGAAGCCGGCCGCGTGCAACAGTGCCAGCACGCCCAGCGGCGTATGGTGAAAGTACGAGACATGGAACGGCTCTCCCTGGGATACCGCGCCGAAAAACAGTCCGCCCGGCGTGAGTACGCGCGCGACTTCCTCGGCCGCAAGATACGGATCGTGAAGATGCTCGAAGACGGCGTATGACAGCACCAGATCGAATGATTCTTCGCTGAACGGCAGCGCGTGCGCGTCCGCCAGCAGATCCGCCTGTTGCGAGGAGTAATCGACGCCGGCGTATCGGAGCGCGTAATGCGCGGCCACCGGAGCCTGATCGCGAGGTCCGCAGCCGAGGTCGAGGAAACGGCCGCCTGGGTGCAGAGAATCCGCCACGGCGGAGAAGAGCTCGGCGGAATCGCGGACGGCGCGGGGACCCGAATACGTCAGTTTCGGCCGGCTGATCTCACAGTTGTCGAGAAGGGACGGCGCCGTATTCGCGATGGGCAACGAGATCGTTCGGAAGAGCGGCCGCACCGGCCGAAGATCGAGCGGCAGATTCGGCGACGGAGAGAATCCGCATCCGCATGCTTCCGGCGGCCGGAGCCGCGCCCGGCACTCGGGACAGACCAGACGGTCGAAATACCACGGTTCCGGCGGTACGACGTTCTCTCGTTCGTTCGCGATCACAAGCGGGACGATCATTATGAAGGAGAAGCCCCCTAGAATGCCGCGATGCCGCTGCGACAATTCCTCGGCGCACTCGCATACGACGGACTGCGCTTCGAGCGCGCCGTCCGCGGACGCTGGGAGCGGATGCACAACCGCAACGAGACCATCACCGTCAATCCGTCGGGTCGGGGCGTGCGCTGCGAATGGCAGTGGACGTCGCCGGTCGACTACTGTCGCTTCGTTCCGCGAGCTGACGTTCGGCTGTTGCGCGCGGCGTTAAAGGAATGGCCGATCCGGTTCTCCTCTACGCGACCCGGCGATGCGAATCCCGAGGTCACATTTCTGATCGGCCATCGCGGCGTTTCCCGGACGCCGCACTTGCTGCTCACGCTGCAATCGATCGCGGCGCAGAGCGGCGTGCCGATCGAATGCATCGTCATCGAGCAGTCGCACGCGCGCGAGGTGGAGCAGTCCTTGCCGGAGTGGGTCCGCTACATCCACCAGCCGGCGCAGAAGGGTGAGCCTTACAAACGTGCCGAGACGTTCAACGCCGGTGCCGCGGCGGCGCGCGGCCGCATTCTCGTCCTCCACGACAACGACATGCTCGTGCCCGAGCGGTACGCCGCCGAAATCGTCGCGCACGTGAATGCCGGCTGGGATGCGGTCGATCTGAAACGCTTCATCTTTTACCTGACCGAAGAGGAGACCTCCCGCGTCCTGCGCGATGAGCGGCTGCGTCTCGATGAACGCAGCGAGTCGGTCATCCAGAATCTCCACGGTGGCAGCCTGGCCATCACACGCGATGCGTACGACGCCATCGGCGGCTTCGATCAGACCTTCATCGGATGGGGCGGCGAAGACGTCGAATTCTGGGAGCGCGCGAGCACCAGGCCGGCCACGCGCTTCGGATATCTTCCGATCGTTCATCTCTGGCACGCGCCACAGCCGGAGAAACTGCAGGCGAACGAGGCCCCCGCGGTGAAGCGCTACTTCGATCTCGCCGCCATTCCTGCCGAAGAGCGCATCGCGCGGCTCAAGGCCGGAAAGGTTTGATCCCTCACGTATCCTTACCCACGATGCGCGTACTGATCCTCGGCGCGGGCGGGATGCTCGGGCACAAGGTGTGGGAAGTTTTCCGGGATCGTTTCGACTGCCGCGCCGCCATGCGCACGCGCCTTCCGTTGCCGCTGTTTGACGGTGAGCGCGTCATCGACGGATTCGATGCCACGAACTTCGATGCCGCGAGAGAGTTGATCGCGAAGATCGAACCCGACGTCGTCGTTAACTGCATCGGCGTCGTGAAGCAGATCGCGGCCGCACACGATCCGATCGCGACGATCACGCTCAACGCGCTCTTCCCCCACATCGTCGCGCGTGCGTGCGCCGAGCGGGGAGCGAAATTGATTCACATCTCCACCGATTGCGTCTTCGCCGGAACGCATGGGCATTACCGCGAGACCGACGTTCCCGACGCCTCCGATCTCTACGGCCGTTCGAAGCTCCTCGGCGAAGTGACGGACGAAGACGCACTGACCATTCGTACCTCGATCATCGGCCGCGAGCTGCGCACCGCGAACGGGCTCATGGAATGGTTCCTGTCGAATCGCGGCGGATCGGTTCGCGGATACACGAACGCGATTTTTTCCGGCGTCACCACGGCCACGCTTGCGCGCATCCTCGCCGAGGTCGTCGAACAGCATCCCGATTTGCGCGGGCTCTATCACGTGGCGGCGGCGCCGATCAGCAAGTACGATCTGCTCATGATGTTGAATGCAGCCACCGGAGCCGGAGTCACGATCGCGCCGGACGCCAGTTTCGTCATCGACCGCAGCCTCGACGCCACACGCTTCCAGGCCGCGACGGGATTACAGCCGCCCGAGTGGCCTGAGATGATTGCCGCGCTGGCGGCGGAATCGCCGCAGTACGAGCGCTGGAGAACGGAATGATCCTGGACGGAAAACGGGTGCTGGTCACGGGCGGCACCGGGTCGCTGGGCGGCAAAGTAGTGCGCGCGCTGTTGCGCGGCGACATGGGCCGGCCTGCCGGCATCACCGTCTTCTCGCGCGACGAGGCGAAGCAGAACGACATGCGCCTGTCGTTTCTCAACAATCCCGCCGCGACCGACGAAGTGATCTACACGAACTCGCAGCAGATCCTCAACTTTCGCATCGGCGACGTCCGCGATTACGCAGCCGTCCGCGCCGCCATCGAGCACGTCGACGTCGTCATCAACGCCGCCGCGCTCAAGCAGGTGCCGTCGTGCGAATACTTCCCGGTCGAAGCGGTGCAGACCAACGTCATGGGCGCCGCGAACCTCGTCCGCGCCATCCGCGAAAGCGGCGCGCGCGTCGAGACCGTCGTCGGCATCTCCACCGACAAAGCGTGCAAGCCGGTCAACGTCATGGGCATGACCAAGGCGCTGATGGAACGCATCCTCGCCGAGGCCAATCTCGAGTGTCCGTCCACGCGCTTTGTGTGCGTTCGCTACGGCAACGTCATCGCCTCGCGCGGCTCCGTCGTCCCGCTTTTCGTCGAACAGATCGCGCACGGTGGGCCGGTCACGATCACGACGGAAGAGATGACACGCTTCCTGCTCTCGCTCGACCGCGCCGTGGAAACCGTCTTCGCTGCAATCGCGAGTGCGCGTCCCGGCGAGACGTACGTGCCGCGCGTGGCCGCGGCGCGCATCGTCGACGTCGCGCAGACGCTGATCGGCGGCCGCGAAATTCGCATCGACGTCACCGGCGTCCGCCCCGGCGAAAAAACGCACGAGATCATGGTCTCCGAGGAGGAGTGCCACCGCACGATCAGCCGCGGCGACTACTACGTCATCCTGCCGATGCTGCCCGAGCTTCGCGCGAAGGATCCGTTCACGCCCGCGCTGACGACCGAGTACTCATCCTCGGCCGTCAACCTCGAAGGCACCGCGTTGCGCGACGCGCTGGCTCCGTTCATGGCGGCCACGCGATGAAAGTCGTCACGTGGCTCGGCACGCGCCCCGAGATCATTCGGCTCAGCCGCATCATTCCGCTGCTCGACCAACACTGCGAACACACGGTCGTGCACACCGGCCAGAATTACGACGAGAACCTCCGCGACGTTTTCTTTCGCGAACTGCAGGTGCGCCAGCCCGACGTCCACCTCGGCATCGAGGCGAGCTCGTTCGGCGCCATTGCCGCGCAGGTGATCGAGAAGTCGTTCGAATTGTTCTCGCGCAATCGTCCCGATCGTCTTTTGATCCTCGGCGACACGAACAGCGGCCTCGCTGCCATCAGCGCCGCGCGCCTCGGCATCCCCGTTTTTCACATGGAAGCCGGCAACCGCTGCTTCGACGATCGCGTCCCCGAGGAGATCAACCGGCGCATCATCGACAACTGCAGCGACGTGCTCATGCCGTACACGCACCGCAGCAAGGAGAACCTGCTGCGCGAGGGCTTCGAACGGCAGCACATCGCCGTCACCGGCAATCCGATCTTCGAAGTGCTGCAGTTTTACAAACCGCAGATCGATGCCTCGGACGTATTACAGCGGATGTCGGTCGCGCCGAAAGGCTTCTTCCTGGCCACGCTGCATCGCGCCGAAAATGTCGATGAACAGCAGCGCCTGCGCGGATTCATCACCGCGCTCGATCGCGTGGCCGCGCTTCACGGATTGCCGATGCTGATCAGTCTCCACCCGCGCACGCTCGATCGCCTGAAGCACTTCGGCATCGACCTCGGCACGCACATTCGCGTGATGAAACCGCTCGGCTTCTTCGACTTCGTGCGCCTCGAGCTCGAGGCCGCGTGCGTGCTGAGCGACAGCGGAACGGTGCAGGAAGAATGCTGCATCTTCGGCGTTCCGAACGTGACGCTGCGCGACGTCACCGAGCGCGCCGAGACGATCGAGTGCGGCAGCAACATCCTCACCGGCGGTGACGGCGCCGCGATCGAACGCGGCGTGTCGCTGGCGATGGCGAAATCGCCATGGACGCCGCCTGACGAATACCTCGCTGCGAACGTGTCGCAGACGGTGGCGAAAATCGTGCTTGGTTACGCAATTTAATGCCGCGCGTCTCCATCATCATCCCCGTCTACAACGGCGCGAACTACATGCGCGACGCCATCGACAGCGCGCTCGCGCAGACGCTTAACCAAAACGGCACTGAGGTCGAAGTGATCGTCGTCAACGACGGCTCGCGCGACGACGGGGCCACCGCGGCGATCGCGCGCTCGTACGGCGACCGCATCCGCTACATCGAGAAGGAGAACGGCGGCGTCTCCTCGGCGCTCAACCGCGGCATCGCCGAAATGCGCGGCCGCTGGTTCTCCTGGCTCAGTCACGACGACCGCCATCTGCCGGAAAAAGCGGCCAGGCAACTCGCGTATCTCGATCGCAATCCGGACGCGCGCATCGTCGGCTGCAACTTCCAGATGATCGACGAGCGCGGCAACGTCACCGACGAATATCGCGAGCATCTGACCATCGTCCGCACAGGCCGCGAAGTGCTGAGCTCCTGGGTCAACGGCTGCGCGCTGATGATCGACCGCGCCTTGCTCATCGAAGCGGGACTCTTCAACGAGTCGAACCGCACGACGCAGGATCTCGAGATGTGGCTTCGTCTCGTCGAGCGGAATCCGATCCATCTCATCCCCGACGTCCTGGCGCAGTTTCGCCGCCATCCCGAGGCCGGAAGCCAGACCGAAACCCGCTACCAGCAGGACAAGAACGAGCTCTTCGGCCGCATTCTCGAACGCTACGAAGCGACGTACTTCGATCCCGCCGCGACGACGCCGCGCCTGCGTGCGGACCTCTACTGGTTCATCGCCGCCAACGCCATGTCGCGCAACTCCTGGGGCGGCGCCGATCTCGCAGTCGCACGCGCCTGGCGCGAATGGCCATCGCCGCGCAACCCCGCCTTCAAAGCCCACCTCCTCGGCTCGCGCCTGATCGCGCGATGGTGGTCGCTATGGCGATTCTTCATCCACGCCCCGCGCCGCATCGCCCGCCGCGTACTGCCGGAGTCGATCGTCGCGCGCTTGCGCAAGAGATAACGGCGAATCGCGATGCGCGTAGGAAGCCCCTCGCCCGAGGGCTACACCACCGCGTAAGCGGCTTCAGAGGGTGGCGAGGGGTGCGAGCAGTTTCATCGCTCGCACCCCTCGAACGAGAGTCGAGATTGAAGTGTGCCGCGTCAGCGGCACTGGATGGAGTGTGACATTTTTCCAGTGCCGCTGACGCGGCACAAAAATCGTGGCACTCCGATCTTCGAGGGGTGTTCGCTTCGCTCTCACCCCTCGCTTCCTTCTGAAGCCGCTCCGCGGCAGGAAATGAGGCGTGCTGGTGAGGCTCGGCATCGTGCGAAAACTTCAGCCGCCGCACCTTCCCCAAGCACAGACAAGAGTGTCTGTGCCACATCTCTTGTTATCGTTAACCCATGCACGCATTCCTCTTCGCCCTGGCCACGCTCGGAGCTGTGGACTGGTTCGGCAGCGATTGTCAGGAGTTTGTGCCGCGATCGGCAGTGCAGCCGGCGGCGGGCGTCACGCGCGTCGTCGTCATCGGTCGCGCGGGATTTCTTCACATCGAAGGGCGCAACGACGTCTCTGAAATTCGCGCCAGCGGAACTGCTTGCGCACCGATCGAGCATCTGCTCGTGGCCATCCTTCTGAAGGCGACCCGTTCCGGATCGACCGTGACCATCGAAGCGATGGTCCCGAACCAGGACGGCGGCCGTTTCGAGTCGGGACCGAAGCTCGACTTCACCGTCACGCTGCCATCCGGCATCGACGTCTACGTCGCCGACACCTCGGGCGATTTGACGATCAGCAACGTGCGCAGCGCCAGCGTGTCCGACACGTCCGGCGACATCCGTATCGAGCGCGTGCGCGGCTCTGTGACGATCGACGAAGACGGCTCCGGATCGGTCGACGTCTCCGACGTCGGCGGCGACTTCACGCTTCGCTCGAAGAGCAGCGGCTCCGTCGATTACCACCGCGTCGCCGGACACGTTTCGATTCCAGATCGCTATCGCCGCAAGTAGAGAAATCGAATGACGCAACTCGTCGAACGCCGCGACCGCGGCATCCTTCGCCACACCAGTGAGACCTACGGCACCTCGGTCGATGGCCTCCCGCTCACCGTTTACCTGCCTGATGCAACCGCCGCGGAGATCCTCATCCTCGCGGCCATTCACGGCGACGAGGCGGAGACGACGGTCGTCGTATCCGAGGCGCTTCGCTGTCTGCCGCGCGGCGCGCTGCAGGCGGCGGTGATCCTCTGCGGCAATCCCGACGGCATGCTGCGCGGAACGCGCGGCAACGCCCGCGGCGTCGACCTCAATCGCAACTTTCCGACATCGAACTGGAGTCCCGATCCGGTCTTCTACAAGTCGCGCGCGAACGATGCGCGCGACATCGCCTTGACCACCGGCGAACGCCCCGCATCGGAGCCGGAAACCGCCGCGCTGATCGCGCTGATCGAGAAACTCGAGCCGCGCGCCGTCGTCTCACTCCACTCCGCCCTCGCCTGCGTCGACGACTCCGGCGCCTCTCCCCTCGGCCGGCAACTCGCCGATCGCTGCGCGCTCCCGTTCCTCACCGAGATCGGCTACCCGACGCCTGGGTCGATGGGCACATGGGCCGGCGAACGGCAGCTCAACCTCGTCACGCTGGAGCTCGAAGACGCGTCGCTCTACACGCTCAAGGACCGCCACGTCCCGATTCTCATCGACCTCATGACCGGAAAGTTCACGCTCTGACGATGCACATCCTCATCACCGATTCCGGCGTGGGCGGCCTCTCGGTCTGCGCGTATGCCGAGCGTTTCGTGCGCACGTACGGATTCACCGAGCCGGTGCGGCTGACGTTCGCCAACGCCGCGCCGGAGAACGACTACGGCTACAACTCGATGCCGACGCGCGAGGAGAAGCTGGCTACGTTCGACCGCTTCCTCCGCAACGTCACCGACCGCTTCGCGCCCGACTTCATCTACGTCGCCTGCAACACGCTCTCGGTCCTGCTGGCCGACACGCCGTACTTCGCGACTGCGCAAATCCCCGTGAAGGGCATCGTCGAAACAGCCGTGGCGCTGATGCTGAAGGATCTCGAAGCCGATCCGCGATCCGTGGCGATGATCTTCGCCACGCCGACCACGATCGATGCCGGCGCCTATCCGCGCTTGTTGGAAGAGCGCGGCATCGCGCCGTCCCGGATCGTCACCCAGGCCTGTCCCGGACTGGCCGACACGATCTCCGAAGATCGCGAAGGGACGAAAACGGCGACGGAGATTCGAGGATGGGTCGCAACGGCGGTCGCAAAAATGCAATCGCGCGATGCGCACGTCGTCGCCTGCCTGGCCTGCACGCACTACGGCTATCGCAAGGACGTTTTCGCCGCGGCCCTCGCCGCCGCCGGAATCGAAGCCGCGGTCATCAACCCCAACGAATCCGCGGTCAACGATCTCTTCCCGCGCGGCGCTGAGGGCCAGAATCGCGACGTCCCCGTCGAGTTTGTAACGCGCTACGCCATCCCGCCGGCAACGATCGAAAACCTGACGCGGTTTCTGAGCGACATCTCCCCGCGAACGGTCGACGCGATGCAGCACTTCGTCCACCTGCCGGATCTCTTCTGACGCTCGCGCTGGTGAGATCGAGCCTCAAAAAACGCTACGTGAAATCTCTCGTCCACTCCAGAATTGGCGCGATCTTTCCCTGCCTCTGATCGCGCGCGGCGACGCTGCCTTCCTCCGTCACCGTGAACGTCAGCACGTTCTCGCGGAGGATGTCATACGAGCCGTACGGCTCTGTGATCGTTACGAAGTAGCGGCCGGGCATCAGAAAACTCGCGGGAATCCGGCAGCGGAAACGTTGCGGACCGCGTTCCCAGTCATGATTCAACTTCCCCGACGGATCAGCGCTCGTCGACGTCAGCAATACCTCGCCGCCGTCGTTCAGAAGGCGCATCTCCATCCGGCCCGCCGGAAACTTGTCGTGGATGGTGATGTCGAAGAAGACGTCGATCGGTGCATTCGCCGGAAATCCTTCGCTGCTGGCCGGGTCGGCGCTGGCGACGGAAACCGACCGGTACTCGAACGCGCTGAGAATCCCGTGTCGCGGCGTCCATACAAAATCGTTCTCCACGCCCTCGGACAAATATTTGCGGATGATGTCCTGCGCATCGCCGGCCGCCTTCACCTGACCGTCCGCGAGCCAGATCACCTTCTGGCAGAGCGACGACACGGTCCCCATGTTGTGGCTGACCACGATCACCGTGCGCCCTTCGGAACGGATGTCGCGCATCTTGCCGAGGCACTTCTGCTGAAACGCGGAGTCGCCGACGGCCAGCACTTCGTCGACGATCAGGATGTCCGGCTCTAGATGCGCCGCCACCGCGAAGGCCAGCCGGACGTACATCCCCGAGGAGTAGCGCTTGACGGGCGTGTCGAGGAACTTCGAGATCTCCGCGAATTCGACGATCTCATCGAACTTGCGCCGGATCTCGTTGCGCGACATGCCGAGGATCGCGCCGTTGAGGAAGACGTTATCGCGCCCGCTTAACTCCGGATGGAATCCGATGCCGACTTCGAGCAGACTCGATACGCGGCCAAAGAGATCGATGCGGCCCTCGGTCGGCTCGGTGATACGGCTCAGGATTTTCAGCAGCGTCGATTTCCCCGCGCCGTTTTTTCCGATCAGCCCGACCACCTCGGCCTGTCCGATCGTGAACGAGACGTCCTTCAGCGCCCAGAACGGCTCGCGCGCCGCCGCCTCTTCGCGCTTTCGGAACGGCGCCTTGATCGTCTCGACGAGGCGCTCCCGCAGCAGCGTGTACGCCGTTCCCTGCTCGCCGAGGCGATAGGTCTTGCCGATGCCCTGTCCGATGACGGCGTCGTTCATCACATCACGTCCGCGAAAATCCGCTCGGTCACTTTGAAGTAGTAGAGCCCGACGATGAGCAACACGATCGACGTGGCCGTTCCCGCGATGATGCCGGGTACGTACAGCGGCGTCGTGCCGAGCAGCGACCAGCGGAAGCCGTCGATCACCGCGGTCATCGGATTGAGCGAGTAAAGGAAGCGCCACCGCGGCGCCACCGATGACGTGCTGTACGCGACCGGCGAAACGTACAGTCCGAACTGCGTGACGAACGGGATGAGATGCCGCATGTCGCGATACCGCACGTACAGCGCGGCGGTGAAGAGCCCGAGCCCGATGGTGAAGACTACGCAGAGCAGAAGAAACAGCGGCAACGCCCACGCATGGATCGAGACCGGCGTGCGGTACCCGATCATGATGAAGAGGAGGATCACGAACGAAACGAGAAAGTCGACGATCCCCACCGCGATCGATGCCAGCGGCAGGATCAGCCGCGGAAAGTAGATCTTGGTGATCATGTATCCGTTCCCGACCACCGACCCGGCCGTCTCCGCAAACGCCGTGGCGAAGAACTGCCACGGCAGCAGCGCCGTGAAGGTGAATACCGAATACGGCACGCCGTCCGACGGCAGCTTCGCGATCCGCCCGAACACGACCGTGAAGATGACCATCGTCAAAAACGGCCGGACGAATGCCCACAGAACCCCGATCGTAGTCTGCTTGTACCGGACGACGATGTCGCGCCAGGCGAAGTACCCGAGAAGCTCGCGATAGTCCCAGACCTCGCCAAGCTCCAGCTGCGCGAGCCCCCGTTTGGGCTTGATTACGGTGTGCAAGGGGTGGGAGTTTAACAAGCCTGCCGTCGCGCAGGTCGTTGATCCAGCGACCGGATAGAATCGCGCTTCGATGGAGCATCTGAGCAAGGCGCAGATCGATCGGCTGGGCGACCGACTCCGTCGGCAGACTTTTGGGGAAGCTGAGCTCAGGCTTCTGGATGAATATCGTCGTACTTTTGGTGCCGCTTACGACTTGGTGGTAGCGAAGGTTCAAACAATCATCGGCGTCCCCGTCAGTGGGCGACCCGCAAAGTCAACGAGCTCGATCATTGAGAAACTAAATCGAGAGTCGATCCGCTTGTCACAAATGCAGGATATCGCTGGCTGTCGGGCGATCGTCGCCGATGTGCCGCAGCAGAACATTGCCATGGACGCAATAGGCGGGCGTTTGACAACGTTGCGATACTGGACCGGCGGGAAAAGCCAAGCCACGGATATCGGGCGGTGCATCTGATCGTACGCGAAGCAGGCAACCCCATCGAAGTACAGGTCAGGACGTCGCTTCAACATGTTTGGGCGGAGATTTCGGAGAAGTTTGCCGATCGTATTGATCCGGCAATTAAGTACGGCGGTGGCGAGTTGCCCGTACGACAAACATTAGAAAACGTGTCAACCCTGATAGAGAGGATCGAAATCCAAGAAGCGAAATTGGCACGCGTCGGCGCAAGCGATGGCGTGTTTGCAAGAGAGCTGCGCGATATTCGCGATGATTACGTTGCGACTCTGCGCTCTATTATCGAGAAATTTGAATCTGAGGCAGAGGAGTCCTCGTGATTTTCTTAATTGATTATGATCGGTCTCGGGGCGAGCTTTCGAGTATCGAAGCTTACGAAGATTCTGAAAGGAATCTCGCTGAGAACCAGCGCCTGCAGAGGGAGCTGGAGCTGCACCGAAAAGGCGTACAGCGCGAAATTGTCTTGCTGCAGGCTCTCAATGAAGATGCGTTGAAACAAACTCATAGAAGGTATTTTGCGGATATCGCGACGTTGGCAGAAAACGAACCACACGGGGTCGCAAACTAAGCGGCTGAGTGCAACTCGCCGACAAGATGTAACCTCCGCGCTGTCATGAGTTGCTCAGTTCGTCGATGATCGCGTGCGTCTTGCGCTCGAAGTTTGCGTAGCTGAAGTAATCGAGGCCGTCAGGGATTCGTTTTTCGCCTGACGCGAGGGCGTCGATGATGGCCAGGCGGATCTCGGCGGGGTTGGTTGGATCGACTAATTGTCCGAGCTGGCCTTCGCGGACGGCTTCGCGTCCGCCGTCGAGACAGCTGCCGATCACCGGGACGCCGCAGGCCAGCGCTTCGAGGAAGACGAAGCCGAAGCCTTCGCCGCGGCTCGGCATCACGTAAACGTCCGCCAGGTTGTAGAGGTCCGCCTTCTCCTCCTCGGGGAAAAGTCCGGTGAAAACGACGCGATCGGCGATGCCGAGGTGCACGGCTTTGCGCTGCAGGCGCGGGACGTCGTTGCCGCCGCCAGCGATGACGTAGGAAACGTCGGCGTCGAGATGGGGGAGGACTTCGAGAACTTCGTCGAATCCTTTGTAGCGTTCCGCCGCGACGACGCGTCCGAGGGTGAGGAGTACGCGCTTGCCGTCGAGCTGATAGCGCGAGACGAGCGCGCGATTTTTCGGACGGATGCCGTACCACTCGGCGCGAATCGAATTCGGCAGGAGCTGCGACGGCCCGTCGTAGTGCGACCAGCCGGCGAAACGTTCGCGGGTGATTTCGCTGATGGATACGACGCCATGGACGCCGTGCAACAGGCGATTGGAAATCGGATCGCGCAACGGTTTCCACGCCTCGATGCCGTAGAGCATCAGCAGCGGATGTTTGGTGACCAATCGCGCGGCCGGCAGGAGGTTGACGTGCGCGCAGAGGACGAGATCGAAGCGGCTGCCGATGCGGCGCACCGCGCGCAGAAAGGCGAGGCGGCCTTGCGCGGCTTCGGCGACGAAGGTCACCTTCGGCGGGAGCGGCTCGCGCTCGCCGACGATGATTCTCGGGATGACTACGACTTCATCGACGGCCGGATGCGACGCCAACGCTGCGATCAATTCGCGGTTGTAGAGCGCTATGCCGCCGTAGCCGCCGAACGAGTCGGTGCCGATGTGCAGGATCCTCACGCCCACTGCTCCATGACCCGCCGCGCCCAACTGCGCATGCGCGTCGACGTGCCGTCGGCGGGGAGCCGCGCCCATTCGGCGAGCGGAACGCTGAAGCCGGTTTTCTGCCGGCCGCTGAGCCACGCGGGCAGCGGGTTGCGCGGACTCTTCGCGAAGTGTTGCTTGCAGCGGCTTTTCTCGACCATCAGCAGCGGCGCGATCTGGCGGAGGAGCGTGGCGTCGACGAGCGGCGTACGCACTTCGAGCGAGTGGGCCATGCTGGCCCAGTCGGTGTCGCGCAGAAGCTGATTGCGCATGTAGAGCGACGCTTCGAGCGCGGCCACGCGTCCGAACGCGGTGCCGGGATCGGGCTCCATAGTGCCGGCGATGTGTTCCAGCATCGACAATCGCTCCAGTCCTTCGCGCGCGGCGTCGGCGCCCATCAGCGACGGCAGGTCGTCGGGAAGAAAGAGTCCGCGTTTCAACAGGTACGCGCCTTCCCACGTCGCGCCGAATCGAGCCGCCGCTTTCGCTTTCGGGCTGCGGCCGATGCGCCCCGCGATCGACGCCGCGAGCGGCAGGCGTGCGGCCCGGACGATGCGCGGCAACGCGGCAAATGATGGGTAGCTGCCGAAAAGCTCGTCGCCGCCGAGGCCGGAGATGGCCACTTTCAGCCCGCGTTCAGCGGCGGCCTTGCTGACGAACCACGTATTCGTGCCGTCGATGGTCGGCTGGTCCATAGCGTCGAACAGCTTCGGCACGTCGGCGAGGAATTCGTCGCGCGTGACGAGCCGCGTGACGTGATCCGATCCGATCTGGCGCGCGAAGCGCTCCGCCAGCGGAGCTTCGTCGCGCGGGGCGCCGGCGAATTCTTCGAATCGCAGCGTCACCGTCCGAGGTGGTTCCCCGGCAGCCTCAGTGGCTAGCGCAACGAGAGCAGACGAATCGATGCCGGAGGAGAGGAACGCGCCGACGGGGACGTCTGCGATGAGATGGTGGCGCAGCGAATCGGTGATCAGCTCGCGCAGCAGAACGTTCGGCTGCACCAGCCGCGCCGCTGCTTCGTCCTGCACGCCGCGCCGGAATGTGCTGGCGATCGAGTAGTAGCGCCGCGCGTTTTCGACGCCGCGCTCGCTGACGAAGAATGACGTTCCCGATTCGACGGCGCGAATCGATTGGTAGATCGTGTGCGGCTCGGGAACGCTTCCCATCAGCCAGAATCCGGCCACGCCTGCCGGATCGTGTTCGCGCGAGATGCGGCCGCCGGCGAGGAGCGCTTTCACCGTTGACGCGGCGCGAAAGGTCTGGCCGTCGTCGGCGACGTACAGCGGCTTGATTCCGTACGGATCGCGCGCGACGAACATGCGCCGTTCGCGCGGATCCCAGATGGCGAACGAGAACATGCCGCGCAGCAGTTCCACCATCGCCGCGCCGTCGTGCCGGTACAACTGCAGCAGTACCTCGGTGTCGGTCATCGAATGGAAGCGCGCGCCGAGCCGCTGCAACCGCACGCGCAGCTCGCGGTAGTTGTAGATCTCGCCGTTGAAGACGATGCGAAGCTCGCCGTCGACGTCCGTCATCGGCTGCGTCCCTTCGTCGGTCAGGTCGATGATCGCCAGACGGCGCGAGCCGAGGGCGACGCGAGAGTCGGAAGAGATCCATGTGCCGCCGGCGTCGGGGCCGCGCGGACGCATCCGCTCGGTGATCGCCTCGATCTCAGTCGCATCCACCGGCGGTGCGGCGGATCCATACGCGAACATTGCCGCGATCCCGCACATCGCCGGTCAGGCCTGCCGCTCGACGGCGGCCGTGCGCACGTCCCCGCGGCGGAACCAGTAGCGGAGGAAGATCATCGCCACCAGGCCGACGATGCCCACCGCGTAACCGGCCATCTTCATCGTGTCGGTCACCGTCAGCACGGCGGAGACGGCAAAGAGCAGCGTGACGAACCAGATGGAAAGGATGGCCTTGCCGATGCTGCCGTACTTCTCGACGAGGATGTGGTGGAAGTGACGGCGGTCGGCGTTGAACACGCGCATGACGCGCGCGCTCAGGCCGGTCTCGCTGCCGAAGCGCTGTTTCATCACGATGAGCGTGTCCAGCACAGGGAGCGCCAGGGCCAGCATGGGGCCGCCGACGATCAGCGCCGTTGGCGATTTGATCGGCCTGGCGATCGAGCAGGCCGCCAGCAGGAGTCCGATGAAGAGGCTGCCGCTGTCTCCCATGAAGATTTTCGCCGGCGGCCGGTTCCAGCGGTAAAAGCCGATCAGGCTTCCGGCCAGCGCCGTCATGATCACGATCGAGAAAACGTCCGAGCGGATCAGCGCGATGACCGCGAAGGAGACGGCGATGGTGATCGAGAGAAGCGTAGCCAGCGAATCGATCCCGTCGATGAAGTTGACGGCGTTGACGACGAAGACGATCCAGATCACCGAAACGACCGAGCCCAGGATGCCCAGCTTGATCGTCATGCCGGCGAAGGAAACTTCGGAGAAGTGAAAGCCGAAGCTGACCAGGATGATCGCGGCGGCCGTCTGCACCAGGAACTTTTTCGTGGCGTTCGATCCGAGGAGATCGTCGTAGACGCCGAGTCCCACGATCAGCGAGCCGCTGGCGAGGACGGCGAAAAGGTAGGTGAGGTTCTTCGACACGAGCTCCGCGGCGTGCGCGTTCGCGGCGAGGAGCATGAGCGGAAAGCCGAAGCCGAAGATGATGGCCAGGCCGCCCATGCGTGGCGTCGATTCGGCGTGCTGCTTCCTCTCGTTGGGATGATCGATCGCCCCGACCTCCTCGGCGATCCGCTTCACCGCCGCAGTCGTGATGAAGGAAGTCACCGCGCAGGTGATGAACAGCAGAAGGAGTGGAACGGAGTATTGAAGCATCGAGACCGGCGACAAGAATAGCAGGGTGGGACGCTGTCATCCTGAGCCGCCAAAGCTGCGTAGGCGAAGCCGGAGCAGCGTAGGACGGCGAAGGATCTCAGGATGCGCGAGCTGCGTTGAATCCCACGGGGTTTCAGCCGGTGACGGGAAGCTTGAGATCCTTCGCCGTCCTGCGGCGTTCCGCGCTGCGCGCTCCAACGCCTTCGGCAGCTCAGGATGACAAGCCATCACATAGAATGCGCGCGACTTTGTGCACCTCAAGGAGCATGCATGGCTGAACTTCCCGGCATCGAGCGCGACACTCTCGACGTCGATGTCGTCATCGTCGGCGCGGGGCCCGCGGGACTGGCCGCCGCGTACCGTCTCGCGGAGATGGTGAAGGCGCACAACGAAACGAACGAGAAGAAGCTCGATCTCTCCATCGCCCTTCTCGAGAAGGGGAAAGAGGTCGGCTCGCACGGCATCTCCGGCGCGGTGATGGATCCGCGCGGCATCTCCGAGCTGATGCCGGACTGGCTGGAGCGCGGTTGCCCGATCGAGTCGCCGGTCACCGACGATGCGTTCTGGTACCTGTTCGAGAAGATGAAGATTGCGGCTCCGATCATGCCGCCGCCGCTGCAGAACCACGGCAATTACGTGATCTCGCTCGGCGAGTTCGTGCGCTGGATGGCGCCGATCGTCGGCGACATGGGCGTCGATCTTTTCGCGGAGTTCGCCGCGGCGCGCGTCCTGGTCGAGAATGGACGCGTGGTCGGCGTGCGCACCGGCGACAAAGGGATCGACAAGAACGGACAGCCGAAGGCGAACTTCGAGCCGGGCGTGGACATCCGCGCGAAAATCACCATCCTCGCGGAAGGGCCGCGCGGCACGCTGACGAAACAGCTGGCCACGATGTTCGATCTGTACGCGGGGAAACATCCGCAGGTGTATTCGGTCGGCGTGAAGGAGCTGTGGCAACTTCCCGATGATCGCTTCGAAGCCGGACGCGTGATCCACACGCTCGGCTGGCCGCTCGACGGCGATACGTTCGGCGGCGGTTTCATCTACGGCATGAAGGATCGCATCGTCGACATCGGCCTCGTGGTCGGCCTCGACTACAAGAATCCGACGCTCGATCCGCATCACGAGTTCCAGCGCTACAAAACGCATCCTTCGATCCGGACGCTGCTGGAAGGCGGGAAGATGATCAGCGCCGGCGCGAAAGCGATCCCCGAGGGCGGGTACTTTTCGATGCCGCGCATGTTCGGGGAGGGATTTCTTATCGCCGGCGATTCCGCCGGGTACCTCAATGGCGCGCGCCTCAAAGGCATTCACCTCGGCATCAAATCCGGCGCAATGGCGGCGGAGACGGCGTTCCAGGCGCTGGTCAATGAAGACTACTCGTCCGCGCAGCTCAGCGAGTACGAGGCGATGTTCGAGGCCTCATGGGCGCGCGAGGAGCTCTGGAAGCAGCGCAATTTCCACCAGGCATTCGACAGCGGCCAGCTCGCGGGCCTCATCAACGCGGGACTCGGCATCGTGACGGGCGGACGCGGCTACGGCGTCATGAACCGGCTGCAAGGTCACGGCGGTCACGAGCGGATGGAGCGCATCCAGCGCTACTTCGGCGACGAGCATCCGCATCCGCCGGCGAAGATGAAGTTCGACGGCGTGCTGACGTTCGACAAGGTGACGGACGTCTACAACGGCGGCGTGCTGCACGAGGAAAATCAGCCGGCGCATCTGCTGATCGCGGACACGGAGGTGTGCATAACGAAATGCACGGAGGAGTACGGAAATCCGTGCTTCCACTTCTGCCCCGCGCAGGTCTACGAGCCGCAGCCGACGGCGGACGGGCGAGGGAAGGTGCCGTTCCTCAATTTCACGAACTGCTACCACTGCAAGACGTGCGACATCATGGACCCGTATCAGGTGATCACCTGGGTGCCGCCGGAAGGCGGAGGCGGGCCAAACTACAACAAGTTGTAACGTACGGAATCGCCGCCGCGTCGAAATGGCGTGACGGTCATGCGCGTTGCAGCGAGCTACTCTGAAATGACGACGCAGCCCGTTCCGCGCCACCACACGTTCGAGAAAGTCGCTGCACTGCAAGCGAACGTGGAGCGCGTGATCCGCGGCAAGAGCGAAGTAGTGCAGTTCTGCATCGCGGCGCTGCTGGCGCGCGGACACATCCTCCTCGAAGACGTTCCCGGTGTCGGCAAGACGACGCTGGCACACGCGCTGGCGCGATCGCTGTCGCTGTCGTTTCAACGCATCCAGTTCACGAGCGATCTGCTGCCGGCGGACATCGTCGGCGTGACGATCTACAACCAGGACGCGCAGGAGTTTGAGTTCATCTCCGGCCCGGTCTTTACGAACATCCTCCTGGCGGACGAGATCAACCGCGCCACGCCGAAGTCGCAGTCGGCGCTGCTCGAAGCGATGAGCGAGGGGATGATCTCGATCGAGAAAAAGCGCCTGCCGCTGCCCGATCCGTTCCTCGTGCTGGCCACGCAGAATCCGATCGAGCACGTGGGGACGTATCCGCTGCCCGAATCGCAGCTCGATCGTTTCCTGATGAAGTTGACCATCGGCTATCCGAATACGACTGACGAGAAGAAGCTGCTCCGCGCCGGCGGCGCGCACGATGCGCTGGAACATCTGGAGCCGGTCCTCGAAGCGCAGGAAGTCCGCGATCTGCAGGAGCAGGTCTCCTCGATCCATATGAACGAGTCGCTGGTCGACTATCTGATGGCGATCGTGCACACGACGCGCACGCATGCCGAGGCGGCCCTGGGTGTCTCGACCCGCGGCGCGCTGACGTACTTCAAAGCATGTCAGGCGCTGGCAATGGTCAACGGCCGCGACTTCGTGATCCCCGAGGACGTGAAGCGCCTGGCCGGCCCCGTCCTCTCCCACCGCATCGTGATGAAAGACCGCCGCCTTCTCCGCGGCGACGTCACCCCCGAGCACCGCTTCATTCAGCGCATCGTGAGCGAGATTCCGGTTCCGAGGTGAGCGGGCACGGCCGGCGGCGTGGGTTGCCCAAGGCTCGGCCACCGTTCCGGGTTGAATTGCTACTGCGCAGATTCTCTTGGTCGCTACTTACGTGAGCGAGATTCCGGTCCCGCGGTAACAAAGCCGATCGGGCGCTTTTTACCTCGCTCTTTTTTCAATCCATGAATCGCCCAGAAGCCGACGCTGAGCAGCATGCCGGAGAACGCCAGGAACGCTAACGTTCCGTAGTACATCGGATTAATTGCAAACATGTTCATTCACCAAAGTGGGAGCGAGACCGCGGTGGCGATGTCGTGAAGCCGGCTTCGCGTTTCTGATCTTCTTCTTTTCTCAACCCGCGAAGCATCCAGAACGCGAGCGCGAAGAAGAAGCTCATGAAGCCAAGAAATGCAAACGTGCCATAGAACATCGGATTCATAGCCTCTCCTTCACCCGGAGCTCAAAATACATTCCGAGCAGCCAAACCGCGGCAGAGCCGCTTGTATTCAGTGCCGCCCACGGCACGGTTAGCCGACCGCTGATTAGTGCATCAAGAGCTGAGAACACAAACCAGAGCAGCGCACTCTCCCGCGTTGACTCCGCCGCACGCTCGATTACCAGTCGCCTCTTCTTCGCGCTAAGCCATCTCATCCCACCGAGGCTACCTCGGAAATAGTCACATCGTGCAAACCTCTACTTACTGTGGATTTCTCGATAACAGCGCGTGTACTGCCGCGTCGGTGGTCTGCGTGAAATCGTCGTACCAGAGGCCGACGGCTTCGAAGGGTTCGGGGGTGCGGAGGCAGATGGTTTCGTCGGCGATCTCGCGAAGGTCTTCGCAGGTCTGTGCGGCGCCGACCGGAACGGCGACGATGATGCGTTTCGGTTCCATTGCGCGGAGGGCCTGGACGGCGGCGCGCATCGTGGAACCTGTGGCGAGGCCGTCGTCGACGATGATCACTGTTCGACCTCGTACGTCTAGCGGTGGATGATTGCCGCGGTACTCCGTTTCGCGGCGCGACAACTCGCGCTTTTCGCGTGCGGCGACGGCATCGATCTGTTGTTGCGTGATTCTGGCGTAGTCGATTACGTCGCGGTTCAGTACGCGCACGCCGGCGCTGGCGATCGCGCCCATGGCCAGCTCTTCGTGCCTGGGAACGCCGAGCTTGCGGACGATGAAGACATCCAGCGGGGCGTTGAGAGCCTTCGCCACTTCGGCGCCGACCGGGACACCGCCGCGCGGAAGGGCCAGCACGATCGCATCGGCAATCGCGCCGAGGCGCTTCGCGATCTCGCGGCCGAGGAGTTGGCCGGCCTCGATGCGGTCGCGAAAACGAAGCCCGAACATGCCACAAGTCTGCGCCGCCGCAGCGTCAAAGAGAAACGGCGGTTACCGCAGGTCCTGCGCGATTACCTGCTGCTTGTCGAAGCCGCTGGTGTTCGACACATCGTCGACCACGCCCACTGAAATCTTGTTCAGGCCGCGCTCGCACATCAGATCGAGCGTGTACGTGTAGTACTTCCCTTTCGATCGCGCGAAATCGTTCACCGGAATCGTGATCTGGTGCGTCTTGCGCGCGACGTCGGACATGTCGCCGTCCTTGTTGCCGACCACGACGTAGATCGAGAAGCCGCCCATGTAGGCCTCGCCCTGCTGGATCAGCGTGAGGTTGTCGATCGGGATGTGAATCTCGACCGGCACCTTGAACAACTCGTCGGCGGGAACCGGCGAATTCACCTTCACGCGGATGCCGAGGTCGTTCGCTTTCGTCTTGTAGAGCAGGTTGGCGATGACGCGGTCACTCATCTCCTGGAACGTCGATTTCTCGACGAACGTCTGGCGGTTGCGGACGCGCAGATTGCGGTTTTTGACGCGCACTTCCAGCGCGCGCTGGCGATCGACGCGCTCCGTGCCGGCGCGGTAGCCGAGCGAGTAGTACGAGTCGAGGTCGCGCACGATGTTCTTGAACGCGCCGGCGAAATTGTTGGTTCGCGTCGTGGCGATGCCGCCGGTGAGGTCGGCCATGATCTGCAGCGACTCGGTCGTATTCGACACCGCGGCCGAGGTCACGTTGTAGGAGGTGGCCTGCTGGTTGTCGGCGGTCGTTCCTTCGCTGCCGGCGGCCAGACCGCCCGCGTGGATCGGATAGATGGTGATGCCGTTCGCGTTGGCGGTTTTCGCGATCGACTCGATGAGCATGTTGCCGTTGTAGGTCATCGCCTCGAGCATGGAGCTGGACTGCCACCCCTTCTCGCGCGCCACCTCGTCGATCAGCGTGAAGGCTTCGCGGCCGGGCTGGATTTGAAAGCCTTCCGTGGCCAGCACGACGATCTTCTTTCCTTCGACGCCGGCCAGCGTGGTCAGCAGGCCATTGATCGATTCGACGCTCTGCCGCAGGTCGTGCTCGACCGACTGCGCGTACGAGCGGGCCTGGATCAGGGCATCGTCGTAGCTCTGGGCGTCATTGATCCGGCCGGAGACGTCGCGGAATTCGCTGCGGTTTGCGAGGCCTAGCGCGGACTCGCCGGCGATGGCATCGAGGGTCTGCTGAACCTGGACCGGATCGCGCGTGAACGGCGCGCGCACTTTCAGGCTGCGGTTGTACGTGGCCACCATGGCCTCGTCGCCGGGGCGCATGGCGTCCTTGACGAAATCCTTCATCTGTTTGAAGACGCGGTTGCGGTTGAACGGCGCCAGCGAGAGGTTGTCGATATAGAGAATGATGCGGCGGCGGAGCTGCTCGTTGACCTCTTCCTTCGGAGCCGGGGCGGCGGGAGCGCCGGGAGCGGTCACGGTTACGGCCTGCGTGGCTGTCTTCCCTTCGATCTCGTAGAAGTTGGAGATCGGCTTTTCGACGCCGTTCTCGAAGATCTGGAAGTCGTCTTTGGTCAGGCCGGTGACGGCGTTGCCCTTCTTGTCGGTGACGACGACGTCGACGCCGATGACGCGCACGTCGACGACCTCGGTCAGCTTCGGCATCTCCGCAGGCTGGGTCTTCTGTTGTGCGGCGAGCGGAAAAGTATTGAGCGCGGCGATGAGGACAACCGAGGTGACGCGGCTGAGGCGAAGTCGTTTCACGCGATCTGCTCCGATGATGGTGAGATTCGGACGGTGCCGATGAAGAACGCCATCTTGCGCGCCGGCAGGTCCTGACGACTAGACGAATCGGAGGAGCACGCCGTTACATGCGAGAATAGGCGCCGGTCTCAACCCGCGCCCGGCGCGAAAACTTCCGGCGGCCAGGACGGGCCAGCCGCTCATGCAAATGCAGGCGTCTAAACAAGATCCGCTGACGTTCTCGAAGATGGCCGGCGGCGGCAACGACTTCGTGATCATCGATAACCGCTCCGGGCGGATCGACGACGCGGCGTCGCTGACGCGGCGCATCTGTACGCCTCATCTGTCGGTCGGCGCCGACGGGCTGATCCTGATCGAGAACAGCGGCCGGGCCACGTTCCGGATGCGTTATCTGAACGCGGACGGTTCGCTGGCCGACTTCTGCGCGAACGGGACGCGCTGCGCGGCTCGCTTCGCGTACGTGAATGTGATCGCGCCGAAAAAGATGACTATCGAGACCGGCGCGGGGATCATCGGCGCCGAGGTGAGCGATGGCGGTCACGTGACGCTGTCGCTGCAGCCGCCGCACTCATTCGTCGCCGATCGTCCGCTGCGCGTCGGCGAGACGGTCGTGCACGGCAGCTCGATCATGGTCGGCGTGCCGCACTACGTGCTCTTCCTTCGCGACGATCTCTGGTCGCAGGACATCGTTCCCCTCGGACGCGCGCTGCGCATGCATCCCGATCTGCAGCCGGCAGGCGCGAACGTGAATTTCGTGGTGGTGCGCGACGCGAATGCGATCGAAGTGCGCACGTACGAGCGCGGCGTGGAGGCGGAAACGCTTTCGTGCGGCTCGGGCGTGGTGGCGTCGGCGGTGACGAGTGCTCTGTTCGGAAAGACAAAGTCGCCGGTGAAAGTGCTGACGCGCAGCGGCATCACGCTGGAGGTGTCGTTCGCACTGGACGGCGGAGCGCCGCGCGACGTGCAGCTCCGCGGCGACGCGCGCGTCGTCTACCGCGCCACGATGACGCCCGAGACGGTGGAAGGCTTCGATCCGGAGTGGGTCCGCAATCCGGCCGAGAACGTGGTGTGCTGACGACGACGCCGATCGACGCGCACCTGCCGCTCGTGATCGCGCTGGTGCTGGCCTGCGCCTGGGCCGCGCGCGGAAGTCGGCTTTCAGGAGTCATCCAGTGCGCGGTGCCGCTGCTCGTCGCGGCGATGATGACCATCGCCGATGAGCGGACGCGGCTCATGGCGTACGGGATGATCGTGGCGGCGGCGTTTGCGGTTTCCGCCGTTGCGGTGGCGTGCGAAACGGAGCGCTGGCGTCTGGCCGGCTGGCCCGGCGGCGTCTCGCTGCCGATTGTGGTGCTGGCCACGGCCGGCATCATCCTCCTGCGTTGGATTCCGCTTCGGGATGTTCACGTGGTGAAGGAGTTGGTGCTTCTTGCGGGCAGCATTGCGCTGCTATTCGCCATTCGGCGGCGCGATCCTTCGGCTACGCTCAGGACAGGCTCTGCTGAGCCAGCCGGCGGGACGCCAGCGCTCCTTTGCGTCCTCGTTCTCGCGGCAGTTACTCCGATTCCGCCCGGCAAGATGGCGCTGCTGCCGTTGACCGTGGCCGCGCTCGTATTCGTCACGCGGCGCGTGCCGCAGGTTCTGATCGGCGCCGCGTTCCTCGTCTTCGCGTTCTTCGCGCGCTACTCGCTGGCGACGGTTTACGTCGCTGTGGCCATCGTCTTCCTGATGCCGCTGCTCGCTCGCGTGAAACCGTTGACCTACGCCACCGCCATCGCCATCTTCGCGCTCTGGCCGTGGAGTGGGATCATCGCGCGAGCCTTGCCCATCGTCCGTAACTACGAGCCGGCGACCGGCAGCGGACGCGCAGTCAGTTCGGCTCTGGCGCCGTCGGAGGCGATCGAGATCGGCGTCCCGCCGCACGTGCGTCACGCCGTCGTGACGACGAGCGGGGGAGAGATGGCGCGGCTGAAACGCGGCCGCATCGTCGGCACGATCGAAGCGCGGGATACGCGCGGAAAGATCACTACGCGTCCGATCACCATCGGCGACATTGCCGATTTCGGTTTCACGCGCCGCGATCAATTCTTCGCCTCGCGCAATCCGCTGCCGCGGTTTTCGAGCGGCGAGATTCGCGATTACGGCGCGAACGCGTGGGTGTGGGGCGGTGGCCGCACCGCGATCGCGGCGACGGCCGACATCGCCTCGCTTCGCATCATCGCCGCGCCCAACCTTCCGCACGACGCGCATCTGCAGATCGACTCGGTTGAGTTTCCGGCGCGATGACCGTGTCCGTCTTCGCCGCCGCGATCGTCATCCCGCTCGTCGTGCTGCGCGGCCGATCGTTGCGGCGCTGTTTGGAAACCGAACTGGCAGCGGTCATCGTTTTCGCCGGCATCGCCGCATTCGGACGCGTTCTGCGAATCGACGTCGATCCCTACCTCACACTCGTCGCCGCGGCCATCCTCTTCCTCTCCATCCCCCTCGGCTTTCTCGCGTTCGCGAACGAAGTCCGCTGGAGCGCGAACCGCGCCTTCGTCATTGCCGCGATCGGATACGCGCTGATGATCCCGCTGCAGCTCCGTACGCCGATCGACGGCGACGAGCCGTACTACCTGCTGATGACGGAGTCGCTCGTCCGCGATCACGATCTCGATCTCACGAATCAATATCGCGATCAGGCGCATTCGGATATCGGCCGCTCCGATCTCCTGCCGCAGCCGGGCGATCCGCGCGGGCCGCATGGCGAGCAGTACTCGCGTCACGAGCCGTTCCTGCCGATCCTGATGATGCCCGGCTACGCGCTCGGCGGGCTGCCCGGCGCGCTCGCGGTCATCGCCTTGTTCGGCGCGCTGCTGGCGCGTTCGACGATCCGCTTTCTCGAAGACGAAGGGATCGGCGACGCCACGACGCGCATGCTTTTTCCGCTGATCGCGTTCGGGCCGCCGGTCGTTTTCTATGCGACCAGGATCTGGCCCGAGGTGCCGGCGGCGTTTTGTTTTGTGGAGGCGGTGCGCGGGATCCGCCAACGCCGTCCGCCGCGCTGGATCGCGGCCATCTTCGCGCTGGTCCTGCTGAAAATCCGCTTCGGTCTGCTCGCGGTCGTGCTGCTCGTTCGCGTGCTGCGTACCAAACGGCAAGTCGCGATCGGCGCCGCGGTCGTGGCCGTGCCGCTGGTCATCGCATGGCTGATCTCCGGCAACGCCATGAACACGCATTCGATCCGCGAGCTGCTCCCGAGCGGCGCGATTTTTTACTGGCTTGGCCTCTTCGGGCTGATCCTCGATGGCGCCGCCGGTCTCGTCTTCCAGGCGCCGTTCTTCGCGCTCGCGATCCCCGCCCTCGCCCGATGGCGCTCCATGCCGGACGGTTTCCGCCTGGGCATGTCCGCATCGCTGCTTTACGTCCTCTATCTCATCCCGCGTTCCGAATGGCACGGCGGCTGGTCGCCACCGCTCCGCTACATCGTCGTCCTGATGCCGATCCTGGCCCTCGGCGCTGCGGTGATGTGGGAGAGTGTTTGCGCCGGCAGCCGGACCGTGATCGCGCTTTGGACGCTGATGCTGCTCGTCCACGGCGCCGCGTTCCCGTGGCGCCTCTTCCATCTCGCCAACGGCGAAAATTTCATCGGCGAGTCGCTGAGCACGATCTGGCGCAGCGATTTTTCCCGATTGATGCCGAGCTTCATCCGCCCGAACATGGCGGCAGTGGTTGGGAGCGTGGCGTTGCTCATAACAATGATCCTGACTGTCATCCTGAGCCGCCGGAGGCGCGAAGCGCCGCAGGACGGCGAAGGATCCCCGGCTGCTAACCCGCGAGGGTGGCGGTTTCAGCCGGGGATCCTTCGACCGTCCTCAGCCCCTCCGGGGCATCGGCGGCTCAGGATGACAGCGGTTTCTCCGCTGGTCTTTGCCGCCATTCTTCTCGTCGCATTCACTTACGGACGCCGTCCCGGCGATCTCGTTCAGTTCGAAGACGCATCGGTCACGCACACCGGCGGCGAGATCTTCCCGGCCGAATGGACGGTGGCGCGTTTCCTCTACCAGGGCGGCTGGATCGTGCGGCGCGGCGATTCGCTTTCGTTTCTGGCGAAGGCGGGACGATCGACGGTGCGCTATCAATCGCAAACGGGGGCGACGATCGAAGTGGGCGGGCGCGCGTTCGTCTTTCCGCCGACCGGCTCGAACTACGGCTATCTTCCGATCAACCTCGCATCTACCGGACGCACCGACTTGCGCTGCATTGACGGAAGCGCGAATCTCGATTGGATGCGCCATGAGTGACGTCTCCATCATCGTCCTCGACGTCGACGGCGGCGACATGCTCCGAGCCTGTCTCGACTCGATCGCCGCGCAGACTTTGCCGCCGCGCGAGGTGATCGTGTTCGACAACGGGTCGCGCACGCCGGTGTCGGAGCGGATCGGATTTCGCCACGGCCTGCATATCTATCGGAGCCCAACGAATCGCGGCTTCGCCGGCGGCAACAACGCAGCGTATCGCCACGCCACCGGCGAGTACGTCGCGCTCATCAACAATGACGTGGTCCTCGACCGCGATTGGCTGGCAACGGTCGTGGCCGCGCTCGACGCCGATCCGAAACTTGCCGCCGTGCAGACGATTCTCCGCCGCGACGAAACGACGATCGACGGCGCGGGGATCGACATCACCGATGGGACATTTCGGCAGGCAGAGTCGGGAGCCGGGAGTCGGGGGTCGGGGGTCGGAGTGAACCCTGCCTCTCCGACACCCGACACCCGACACCCGACACCCGCCTGGGGCGTTTCCGCCACCGCCGCCCTCTATCGCCGCGAGGCGCTCGGCGATTCGATCTTCGACGAAGCGCTGTTCGCCTATTACGAAGACGTCGATCTCTGCGCACGGCTGCATGAATCGGGATGGCGTACCGAGGTGCTGCCGGTGATCAAGGCCACGCATCGCGGATCGCAATCGGCCTCGATCCTCGGCGGCGACGCGCTGCGGCTTCGCACGCGCAATCGCTATCTCGTCGCGCGGAAGCATCGCGGCGTCGGCCGCATCACCGCGTTGCTCATCGAAGACTTGAAGCTCGCGTTGCGCGGACGGACGTCGCTGCGCGGCATGTGGCAGGGACTCTTCACGCGATAAAGTGCGCGGCCATGTTTGGGGTCGTGGTGCACACGCCGGATGTCGTCGGCGAGCGGATGGCGGGGCCGGGCATTCGCGCCTGGCACCTCGCGGGCGAACTGGCGAAGCACTTCACGACCACGCTGGTCTGTAAGCGGGAAGGGGAGTTGCCGGGCGCTGCCGATTTTCGCGTCGCGGAGCAGGGGAACGCCGAGGCGCTCGTGGCCATGCGCGCGGCGAGCGTCGTGATCGGGCAGCCGGCGCGCGGATTCGGGCGGCAGCGGCGCGAGCAGCGCGTGGTCTATGACCTCTTCGATCCCGTTCTGCTCGAATTGCGCGAGATGTACGGCCGCCATCCGTCGATGCGGCAGCGCGTCCATCTCGCCGCGGAGCACTGGCGAGTCAATCGCGCGCTGGCCGAGGGCGATTTGCTGATCGTGGCGGCGGCGAAGCAGCGGGAGCTGTATCCGGATACGAAAGCCCCGATCATCGAGATTCCGTTCGGCATCGAAGCCAACGTCGTAGCCGCGGCGGACGAGCGCGAGAACATCATCCTCTGGGGCGGCGGGACGTGGGAGTGGCTCGATCCGGCGATGGCCGCCGAGGCGGTGGTCGAAGTGAACCGCCGCGGCGTCGACTGCCGTCTTCTCTTCCTCGGGCGTTCGCGGCCGAATCCGCATGCCGTCGACCGGCGTCGCGAAGACCGGCTCAACGCCATCATCGCCGGCGGGGCGCCGTTCGTGCAGGCGAACGACGCGTGGACGCCGTATCGCGATCGCCTGTCGTGGCTGCGCCGCAGCAAAGCCGCTATCATGCTGCATCGTCCGACGGCGGAAGCCGCGTACTCCATTCGCACGCGGCTTTTCGACGCCATCGCGGCGGCGGTTCCGGTGATTACGACAGAAAACGGATTCGCGGCGGAGTTGGTAGCGGCCGAGGGATTGGGTGTGGTGGTGCCGGCGTCGGACGGGCAGGCGGTAGCGGACGCAATCGAAAAATTGATTCGGGACGACGCTTTCTACGCGAGGTGCGTATCTAACCTGATCCGCATTCAGCCGCGGTTTGCGTGGGACGTGGTCACGCGGCCGTTGATCGAGGCAGTCAAAGAATGGCAGAGGCAACCAGAACGCTGAATCACGACGAGCCGCGCATCCTTCGCGGCGTTTCCACGCGCCCGCTTGACCTGTCGATCGCCATCGTGACCTGGAACAGCGAACGCTGGATCGCGCGCTGCCTGCAATCGATCGCCGCCGCGTGCGGCAGTCTCGCGTACGAGGTCGTGATTTACGACAACGCGTCGGCGGACAAGACGCTGAGCGTGGTCGCGGATGCGGTCGAAGTCATCCGCGGTAACGCGAACGTCGGCTTCGCCGCCGGCGTGAACCGCGTCGCGACGCGGACGAGCGGCCGCTACCTCTTTCTGTTGAATCCCGATTGCGAGCTCGAGCCGGGCGCGCTGGAAACGCTGGTCGAATTTCTCGACGCCAATCCTGTCGTCGCCGCCGCGGCGCCGCTGTTGTCGGACGAAGCGGGCGACTCACAGCGCGAGTTTCAACTGCGCCGCCTGCCGACGCTCGGCACGCTCGTCAGCGAAGTCTTCGGCATCGACAAACTTTTTCCGGCGAATCGCACCACGGCGCGTTACCGCTACCGCGAACTGGAGTTGACGCATCCGCAGCCGGTCGAACAGCCGGCCGCGGCGGCGCTTCTGCTGCGGCGCGAGGTGTTCGCTGAGGTGGGGGCGTTCGACGAGCAATTCGCGCCGGCGTGGTTTGAGGACGTTGACTACTGCCGCCGTCTGGCGGAAGCGGGCCATACGATCTTCGTCGTCCCGGCGGCGCGGGCGCGGCACTTCGGCGGGGCGAGCCTCGAGCACGTTCCGTTCGCCGAATTCATCGCCCTCTGGTATCGCAACATGTGGCTCTACGCGCGCAAGTGGCTGTCGCCGGGGCAGGCGGAGGCGCTGCGTTGGGCGATTGTGGTCGGGATGCTGTTACGAATCCCGCCCGCGCTGGCCGGCATCGCCTACCGGCGCCTCGGGCGCTGGACGGCGGCGCGCGCGTACGCGGGCGTGATGCGGAAGGCGTTCAACCGATGGAGCGGCGCCTGACGAACGGCCTGGTGTCGGTTGTCATCGTCACCTGGAACAGCGCACCGTTTCTCCGACGCTGCCTCGCCGCGCTGGCCGCGCAGACGTACCGGCAGATCGAGGTGATCCACGTCGACAACGCGTCGACGGACGATTCCGCGGCCATTGTCCGAGGAGGCGCGCGGGCAACGCACATCATTAATGATACGAACCGCGGTTTCAGCGCCGCCGTGAATCAGGCCGTGCGGGTGGCGAACGGCGAGTTCGTCCTGCTGCTGAATCCCGATGCGTATCTGGAACCCGATTACGTCTCGTCGCTCGTCGCCGCGCTGAACGGTGATGGTATCGGCATGGCCACCGGCAAGCTGTTGAAAGCGGATACGGATCTCATCGACAGCAAAGGCATTCGTATGACGCGATCGGGACGCCATTTCGACATCGATCAGGGAAAACCCGACACCCGACACCCGACACCCGACACCTGCGAAGTATTTGGCGTCTCCGGCGCCGCGGCGATGTATCGGACCACATTCATTCGCGACGTCACCGTCGCCGGCGAATTTCTCGATGAGGACTTTTTCGCCTTTCGCGAAGATGCCGACGTGGCCTGGCGCGGGCGGCTGTTCGGATGGAAAGCGGTCTACGTGCCGGACGCGGTCGCACATCACGTCCGCACCGTTACGCCGGAGAAGCGGCGGGCGTTGTCGGCGGTCATCAACATGCACGGCGTCAAGAACCGATTCCTCCTGCGATTAAAAAACGAAGGGGTGTATCTCGCGCTGCGCAACGCGCCGTTCGAGATGACGCGCGATCTGATGGTCATCGTTGCCACGCTGACGATCGAGCGAACATCGCTTCCGGCGCTGACATGGCTGTGGAAGAATCGCCGCCGGATCATGGAAAAACGCCGCGCCATCCAGAGCCGCAGACGCGTCTCCGACCGCGATCTGGCGGGATGGTTCGTTTGAAGATCGCCATCGCCGGCACGCGCGGCATCCCGGCGCGCTACGGCGGCTTCGAAACCTTCGCCGAGGAGCTGTCGGCGAGACTGGTGGAACGGGGACATGAGGTGTGGGTGTATTGCCGGGAGGGGAGTGGGGAGCGGGGCGTGGGGAGTGGGAGTACGGCAGAAAAAACTCCCACACCCCACACCCTACTCCCCACACCCCAGGCTCACCGCATCGTCCTTCCCGCCCTTCGCCACAAATACTTCGAGACCGTCAGCCACACGCTGCTGTCGTCGCTCGACGCGCTGCGGCGCGACTTCGACGTCGTCCTTCTCTGCAACGCCGCGAACGCGTTCGTCCTCCCGCTGCTGCGTGCGGCGCGGAGTCCGGTGGCCATCAACGTCGACGGCATCGAACGGCATCGCCGCAAGTGGAACGTCGCCGGAAAGTTCGTCTACGCGATCGGCGAGTCGTTTTCGGCGCTCTTCGCGAACAGGGTTGTGGCGGATGCGGACGTCATCGCTGATTACTACCGAAGCCGCTACGGCATCGAGCCGGTCACGATTCCGTACGGCGCCGAGTTCCCGGCCGAGGATGGCAGCGATGTGCTGGAACGGCTCGGCGTCGAGGCGGGCAACTACATCCTCTACGTCAGCCGCTTCGAGCCGGAGAACAATCCGCTGGAGGTGGTGGAGGCGTATGAGGGAGTGGGGAGTGGGGAGTGGGGAGTGGGAGAAAAACCATCCGCGGCATCAGGTTCGCCTCTCCCACACCCCACTCCCCACACCCCACCCCCCAAACTCATCATGCTCGGCGCAGCCTCCTACGCCCACGACCTCGGCGCATCGCTGCAACGCCACGCCTCCGATCGCATCCTCTTTCCCGGCGCGCTCTACGGCCGCGATTACCGGACGCTGCAGCGCAATGCGCTCATCTACATTCAGGCCACGGAAGTTGGCGGCACTCACCCCGCCATGATCGAGGCCATGGCTTCGGGTGGCTGCGTCCTGGCCAACGACACGCCGGAGAATCGGGAAGTGGGAGGAGACGCCGTCGGTTACTTCCGCCTGCGTCCCTCCGAAACGCTTTCAGGCACACTTCGAGAATTCCTGGCATCGCCGGCCTTGCGCGAGCGGATGAGGATTGCCGCCCGGGCCCGCGCCGGCCAGAGGTACAGCTGGAGTGCGGTAACGGACGCGTACGAGCGGCTTTTCTGGCAAATCGCATCGCGCTAGACGCCGGAGAACTGATTTCCGTATACCGGACGGACGCCAGTGCAGTACATTCGTTCCGGTGGCCGAGAGGTTGAATGCTTAAAGAAAAAGCGCGCATGATCGCGAGGGTCGTCTACGTAGCCGACCTGGCGCTCACGACGGCTGCCTTCTTTGCGGCGTTCTTCATCCGCGACCTGATCCTGCCGAAGCTCGCTCCCGGCCAGTTCCCGACCGGACTTTTCCCGCTGCACGAGTACATCAAGATCTACCCGGTCGTCCTGATCCTCTGGTCCGTCCTTCTCTTCAGCTATCACAGCTACCACAGCCACCGCACCGTGCCACTGCTGCGCGAGGCGCTGACGGCGATCCGCGTCGTCTTCGTCGGCAACGCCATCCTGGCCACGATCGCCTACCTAGTGCCGCTGCGGCAGCTCTCGCGCGCCTGGTTCGTCCTCTTCGGCGTCATGGCGGCGCTGCTGCTGGTGCTCGAGAAGGTCGTCGTGCGCGTCGTGGCCCGCTACGTGCGCGCGAAGGGGTTGAACTATCGAACGATCCTCATCGTCGGCACCGGCCGGCGCGCCATCGAAGTGGCGCGCACGATCGAGGGCCACAAGTACTGGGGCTACAAAATGCTCGGCTTCGTCTCGGACGGCCATCGGCTGTCGAACGGCTGGGCGCGCTTCCGGGTCTATGGCACTGTCCCCGATCTTCGCCGTCTGCTCGAAGGTGGCCAGTTCGCCGAGCCGATCGACGAGATCGTCTTTGCCGTCACGCGCAAGAAGCTCGACGAGATGAAGCAGATCTTTCTGATGTGCGAGGAGCTCGGCATCCGCACCCGCGTGGCCATGAACTTTTTCCCAAACCGCGTGGCCCGCGTGGAGCTGGAAGAGCTGGAAGGGATTCCGTTCCTCACCTTCACCACCACGCCGTCGAACGAGACGCAGCTCGCGCTCAAACGCCTCCTCGACGTCGCCGTCTCGATGCTGCTCCTGCTGCTCGCGCTTCCCGCCATCGGCCTGGCGGCCATCGCCATCAAGCTGTCGTCGCCAGGCTCGGTCCTTTTCAAGCAGGAGCGGATGGGGCTGAACGGCCGCGTCTTCACGCTCTTCAAGTTCCGGACGATGTACGAGGACGCGCACGAACGCCGCGGCGAGGTGACGCATCTGAACGAGATGACGGGGCCGGTGTTCAAGGCGAAATCGGATCCGCGCATCACCGCCGTCGGCCGCGTGCTGCGCAAGTTCTCGCTCGACGAACTGCCGCAGCTCTGGAACGTGCTCAAAGGCGACATGAGCCTGGTCGGTCCGCGCCCGCCGATCCCCGAGGAGGTCGCGGCGTATCACCGGTGGCATCGGAGGCGTTTGTCGATGAAGCCGGGGCTGACGTGCCTCTGGCAGGTGAGCGGCCGCAACAACGTCGACTTCGATCGCTGGATGCAGCTCGACCTGCAGTACATCGACAACTGGTCGCCGTCGCTCGATCTGAAGATTCTGCTGCGCACGATTCCGGCGGTTTTGTCGGGCCGCGGCGCGTCGTAATGCGACAATCGCGCGGTTGAATCTCCGACGAATCCTCACCATCGCCTGCCTCGCTGCACTCGTGGTCATCGGCGTCGAATCGCGCATGTTGCTGTTGCCGTTCATCGACCGCGGACCGTCCGAGCAGGCCATGGCGACGTTTACGGATCGCGCCTGGCCCGACTATCCCCGCTTCCTCGAAGGCGTGCGCGAGCACACGCAGCCGGGCGACACGATCGCCATCATCGTTCCGGCCATGCGATGGGAAGCCGGCTATTCGTACGCGTTCTACCGCGCCAGCTACTTTCTGACCGGCCGCGAAGTCCTTCCGCTGTTGACGCCGCACGACGAACCGCTGCCGCAGAACTATCGCGCCGCGAAGTACATCGCCGTGTTCGGCGTCGGCCTGCGCATTCCGCCGGATGCGGTGTGGCGCACCCGTCGCGGTGCGCTGTTGAGGCAGCGGCAGCGATGACGGCAACTCTCGTCGCCATCCTCAGCCTCACGGTCTTCGGCGTGCCGGTCGCGCTGGCGCTCGATCGCCGCGCCCGAGGTCCGCTGCTCGTCGGTTCGGCCTTCCTCTACGGCAGCGGAACGATGTACTTCGTTCTCCTCGGGCTCTCGATCGCGCACATTCGCTGGACGTTGATCAGCGTAACGATCGCGTCGCTGGTGATTTTCTGCGCCGCTGCGTTCATCGCGCGACGACAATCCGCTGAACCGTGGCGGGAAGCGGTAAAACCACACCTCCTCGATCTGCTCACAATCTTCACCATCTTCTGCTACGCGCTCTACGCCACGCTGGCGAAGGTTTGGGAGTGGGACTTCTGGGCCATCTGGGGATTGAAGGCGCGAACGTTCCTCGAGATCGGCGGGATCGACTGGCGTTTTCTGGAGAGCCGCTGGAACACGTTCGCGCATCCTGACTATCCGCTCCTCGTGCCGCTGAATTACGACTTCGTGGCACTCTTGGGCGGCGGATGGAACGACCGTTGGCTCGCGCTCCTCGGCGTTGCCTCGGCCGTCGCGCTGGCGCTCGTCGCGCGCGCGCTCGCGGCGCGCGAGACCACGCCGTTCTTCGCCGCGCTGCTCACGATGCTGGTGGCGGCGCTCGGTTTCAGCCGTTACGTCGGATTGGCGGAAGGACCGCTGATCGCGTTCGGCGGAGCCGGCATTCTCTTCATCCGCGCTGCGCTGGAGTGGGACGACGACGCGTGCTGGCGCCACGGCGCGTTGATGCTCGGCTTCGCCGCGAACTGCAAGAACGAAGGAGTGGCGTTGCTGGTGTCCGTGACGATTGCAGTCATCGCATCGTCGTGGTCGTCGGCGCCGGCCAGACTTCGCAAGCTCACGCCCGCCTACGTTCTCGCCGCGCCGTGGCTCATCCTGCGCGCCGCGCACACGCTCCCGACGGACCTCGCCCAGGGCTCGGCAGTATCCCGTCTGCTCGCGCGGCTGCCGCATGCGCATCAAATCCTCGCGTACCTTGCGGAACAGTTGTCGAGTCCGTGGTTCTGGGTAGTGATCCTGACCGGCATTCTCATCGCGCCGGCCGCGGCACGGCGCCGCGAGCGCTTCGTCTTTCTCGTCACCGCCATCCAACTCCTTTTCTACGTCGCCGCGTACCTGGCCACGCCGAACAATGTGCACTGGCATGTGCTGAGCTCGTGGTCGCGGCTGACGACGCACCTCGCCGTTCCGATCGCCTTCGCCGTTTTCCTCATGCTTGCGAATTCGCTGCGCCGCAGCCAAGATGCGCCGCATGCCGAAGACGCGCGGCCGGTCGTACCGGCTCGATCCGACGAGTGATGAATTCCGTGCCGCCGGCCACAAACTGATCGACTGGATCGCCGACTACCTCGACGGAGTCGATCGCTACGACGTCCTCTCGCGCGTCAAGCCGGGCGATATCGAAAAACAGTTCGCCGCGAAGCCGAGCGTCGACGGCCGACCTTACGACGCCATCCTCGCCGAGGTCGACGAGAAGATCATGCCGGGCATCACGCACTGGAACCATCCGGCCTTCTTCGCCTACTTCTCGATCACCGGTTCGCAGGCGGGCATCCTCGCGGAGCTGTTGACCGCCGCGTTGAACGTGAACGGCATGATCTGGCGCACGTCGCCGTCGCTCACAGAGCTCGAAACCGTCACGCTCCGCTGGCTTCGGGAAGCCCTCGGGCTTCCGGACGATCTCTTCGGCATCATCAACGACACGGCCTCGATCAATTCGTTTCTCGCGCTGGCCGCCGCGCGCCAGGCCGCCGCGCCGAACATGCGCACGCACGGTTTCGCCGGCGCTCCGACGCTGCGCGTTTACTGTTCCGAACACGCCCACTCCTCGATCGAGAAAGGCGCCCTGGCCCTCGGGCTGGGCATCGAAGGCGTGGTGAAAATCCCCGGCGACGAGACGTTCGCTATGAGCGTCGACGCGCTCGAAGCCGCGATCGCCCGCGATCGCGCCGCGGGATTCGTTCCCTGCGCCATCTCGGCAACCGTCGGCACGACATCGTCCGCCGCCGTCGATCCCGTGCGCCGCATTGCCGCGATCGCGAAACGCGAGAAGGCCTGGCTGCATGTCGATGCCGCCTACGCCGGTCCGGCCACGATCTGCCGCGAGTTTCGCTGGCTGTGGGACGGGATCGAAAGCGCCGACTCGATTGTCGTCAATCCGCACAAGTGGCTCTTCACGCCGATCGATTGCAGCGTGCTCTACACCCGCCATCCCGACGTCCTGCGCGAGACGTTCTCACTCGTCCCCGAGTACCTGAAGACGACCGACACCGCGGAAGTGAATTACATGGACTACGGCCTCCAGCTCGGCCGCCGCTTCCGCGCGCTGAAGCTGTGGTTCCTCTTCGAGCACTACGGCATCGCGAAGATGCAGTCCGTAATCCGGCAGCACGTCGCCGACGCCGCGCGGCTAGCGGCCGAACTGCAGAAGCGTGACGACACGGAACTGATCGCGCCGCAGAACCTGAGCGTGGTCGTCTTCCGCAAAGTCGTTCGCGACGACGGCGTCATCGACGAAGCCGCCTCCGAACGCGCCAGCATCGAAGCCCTCGAACGAATGAACGCCAGCGGCCGGCTCTTCGTCTCCCACACGAGACTCGGAGGCCGCTACGGCATCCGCGTTGCCATCGGCAATGGGGCAACGGAATGGGAACACGTGGCGCGGGTGCTGGAGTATTTGTGAGCAACCCTCGGGCAATCGACATTCGCATTACCGATGATGAACTGGTCGTTCATCTCGCCGATGGCCGCGTCGTAGGTGTCCCGCTGGCGTGGTTCCCGCGCCTTCTTCACGCGTCCGCCTACGAGTGCGCGAATCTCCGTCTCATCGGAGACGGCGAATACATCAACTGGCCGGCGATAGATGAAGACTTGAGCGTGTCAGGTCTATTGCGCGGTTTGTCATCCTGAGGCTGCCGGAGGCGCGGAGCCGAAGGCGAAGACGCCGTAGGACGCCGAAGGATCTCAAGCTTCCCATCTCTTGCCGAAGCCACTTGGGATTCAACGCAGCTTGCGCATCTTGAGATCCTTCGCCGTCCTGCGGCGTTCCGCGCTTCGCGCTCCAACGCCTTCGGCGCCTCAGGATGACAGCGCACTACACTTACCCGAATGGGTCACATCGAAGCGGCGCCGAAACCTGCTGCGCCAACCTTCCTCGATGCGCTGATCGAAGACGCGCGCGAATGGTGCCGCGGACGGATGTGGATTCCGCGCGCGATCCTGCTGCTGTTCCTCGTCTACATCTTCACCGTCAAGTTTCGCGATCCGACGCGGTGGACGATCTTTTACGGCATCACGCTCGGATTTCATGAGATGGGGCATCTCGTCTTCGCGTGGGCGCCGCACTTCATCACGGCGATCATGGGGAGCGTGTTTCAGATCGCCATCCCGATCATCTGCGTCCTCTACTTCGTGGTCCGGCAGCGCGATTACTTCGGCGCGTCGGTCGGCGGATTCTGGCTTTCGTACAGCCTTTACGAATTGTCGGCGTACGTCGGCGATGCGCGATCGAAAGACCTGCCGCTGGTCGGCTTCGCATCGTCCGAGGATCTGGAACACGATTGGGGATACCTCCTCGGCGCGCTGCACATGCTGCCGGCCGATCACTTTTTCGCGTTCGTCCTGCGCATGCTGGGATTGGCGGCGGGCGTCGGCTCGTGCGCGTTCGCCGTCTGGCTGCTGATCACGATGGCGCGATCGCGCAATGCTCGCGGATTTGTGTGATGAGCGTCTTGCCGAACGCTTCCAGTTTCGCGTCGCCGATGCCGTAAATTCCGCGCAGCTCGTACAGCGTCGTCGGCCGCACGCGCGCGATTTCGCGCAGCGTCTTGTCGCTGAAGATGACGTACGGCGGCACGCCGCGATGCTCGGCCTCGGCACGCCGCCACACGCGCAGCCGCTCGAACAGCTCGCGGTCGTGCGGTTGCATCGGGTCGAGCGGCGCCGCGCCCGACGATGACCGCGACGCAGCCTTGTCCTTCTTCCGCACCGCCGGCTGCCGCAGCTTGACCTCGGCGATTCCTTTCATCGCGTCGCGAGCGCGCGCGCCGAGGCGGAGGATCGGATATTCGTCGTCGGTCTGACGAAGGAAGTCCTGCGCGATGAGCTGATAAATCCATTCGCGCAACTCATGCTTCGTCGACGACTTCAGCAATCCGAACGTCGACAAACGCGCGTGCCCGCGGTCGCGAACTTTCTCCGTGTCTTCGCCACGCAGCACGCTGACGACGTGCCCGACACCGAACGACTGATTCACGCGGTAGACGCACGACAGGATCTTCTGCGCGATCACGATCGCGTCAGGCACGCTCTCCGTTTCGCCGAGGCAGATGTCGCAGCCGTGGCAGTTGTCCGCGGTGTATTGCTGACCGAAATACTCGACCAGCGCGCTGTGGCGGCACGCGGCGGCGGAACAGTAGCGATCGAGATCGCGCACGTGACGCATCGCTGACTCGACCCAGGCCGGATCGGGTTCGATGCCGTCGCCGCCGCGTTCGAGCATCGTTCGCCAGACGATCGCGTCCGCGGCGGAGTAGAGCAGCACGCACTCCGCTTCCAGCCCATCGCGGCCGGCGCGTCCGCTCTCCTGCTGGTAATGCTCGATCGACTTCGGCATCCCCGTGTGCAGCACGTAGCGCACGTTCGATCGATCGATGCCCATGCCGAATGCGACGGTGGCGACGACGAGGTCGCACTTCTCGGTCGCGAATTTTTCCTGCGCGTCGCGGCGCTCTTCGGGGGAGAGTCCGGCGTGATACGCGACGGCGTTGATCCCTTTGCGCCGCAATTTTTCGGACAGCGAATCGACGTCGCGCCGGCGGATGCAATAGACGATTCCCGCCTCCCCTTTGTGCCGCTCGACGACTTCCAGCACTTGCTTCCACTCATCCGTGCGCGGCAGAACGCGATACGTCAGATTGGGGCGATCGAAGTCGCCGACGAGCATGAGCGGATCGCGAAGCGAAAGCTGCTCGGCGATGTCGCGCCGAACCTGCGGCGTCGCCGTGGCCGTGTACGCGTGCACCGAGGCCTCGGGGAAGGTCTTCCGAAGATCGCGAAGCTGCCGGTACTCGGGACGGAAATCGTGTCCCCAGTGGCTGATGCAATGCGCCTCATCGATCGCGAAGGTGCGCACGTTCGCGCGCTGAAGGAGATCGCGAAAACTCGCCATCGCCAGCCGCTCCGGCGACGCAAAGAGCAATTTGATTTTTCCATCGAGCACGGCGCGTTCGACGGCGCGCTGCCGATCGCTGCTCTGCGAACTGTTGAGCTGCGCCGCCGCGACGCCGCACTCGCGCAGTCCGTCCACCTGATCCTTCATCAGCGAAATCAGCGGCGAGACGACGACCGTGACGTGCTCGCTCAGCAACGCCGGCGCCTGGTAGCAAAGCGATTTGCCGCCGCCGGTTGGCATCACAACCAGCGAGTCGCGCCCTTCGATCGACGCCATCATCGCTTCCTGCTGCAGCGGGCGGAACGAGTCGTATCCCCAATGATGAGAAATGAGTTCGCGAAGACGGTCGAGCACTGCGTTGATGGTACTAGCTCTTAGCTGTTAGCTCTTAGCTCTGAGGGAGCGACGCAGACGACCGTCGAGCTCCTGAGAGCTAACAGCTAAGAGCTAAGAGCTTCGAAACATATAATCCGCCACTCATGCATCCGCTCCGCGCAACGCCGCGCCACGCACGAGCAGTCGAAGCCGTCGCGGAGCTGCTATCGAAGCTCAGGATCGAGTCGATGTTCGTCGGCAGCGTCGCGCGCGTGGCGTGGCTCGGCGGCCTGGTCGACAGCGGCTCCATCGACGTCCTCGGCCTCATGCAACCGCAGCAGAAGAATCAGGTTGCGATGATGGCTAACAATCGCGGGTTCCGGGTCGATCGCGATGAGATCGATCAGGCCGAGGAGCTCGATCTGATTCCGCTCAACTGGGTCGACGAAGAAGGCGACGTCCGCATCCACGTGCTCGTCGCCAGCAACGCGCTTTACGCGCGGATGTTCGCGAATGCGCGCACGGTCGCATTCTACGAGCGGGAGATTCGCGTTCCGGCTGCCGAGGACGTCGCGCTGCTGCTCAGCATGTCCGAAGATCGCGATGATGTTCGTTCGCTCGCGGCATCCGAGGGATTCGACCGGCGCGCGTTCAACGAGAAACTCGTATCGATCGGATTGCGGGAGCTCGCGCTGTGATCTTCATCGACAACCAGCAGGATTTTGACGCCGCCATGGCCCGCGTGGCCGCGCAGCCGGTCGTCGCGCTCGATACCGAGGCCGACTCGCTGCATTCGTACTTCGACAAAGTGTGCCTGATTCAGATGTCGATTCCGGGCGAGGATCTGATCATCGATCCGCTCTGCAAATTCGATCTGGCGAAGTTCGGCGAGATCCTCGGCAATCGCAGCATCACCAAAATCCTGCACGGCGCCGACTACGACCTGCGCATTCTCAACCGTGACTTCGGCTTCACCATCGCTAACCTCGTTGACACGATGGTCTGCTCGCAATTGTTGGGATACGAAGCGTTTGGACTAGCCGCACTGCTCGAACGCCACTTCGGCTTCAAGGTCGATAAGAAACACCAACGCGCCGATTGGGCGATGCGCCCGCTGCCGGCCGACATGCTCGACTACGCGGCTACCGACACGCGCCACCTCATCGCCCTCGCCGATCGCCTTCGCGAAGAGCTGACCGCACTCGGGCGCTGGGAGTGGGCGGTGGAGGAGTTCGCGCGGTTGGAGCAGATCCGCTTCAACGAAAAGGATGCCGATGAGGAACCGTTCCGGCGATTGAAAGGTCTCGGCGCGCTCGACCGCCGCTCGCTGGCTGTCGTCCGCGGCCTCTACGACTATCGCGACGGCCTCGCGCGCGAGGCGGACCGTCCGCCGTTCAAGATTTTCAGCAACGATCTGATCTTCGAAGTGGCCAAGGTCAAGCCGGTCACGCCGCAGGAGTTCGGAGTCATCAAAGGCGTCTCCGGATATCACCGCGGCCGCTACAGCCGCGACGTCGTCCGCATCGTGCAGGAAGCCTTGGCGATCCCCGAGGATGAGCTGCCGGAAAAGGGCGAAGCGAAGACCTGGCTGCGCGACCGCGAGCTCGAAGCGCGCGTCGATCGCATGAAAAAAGCGCGCGACAAGATCGCCAAAGACCTGAAGGTCGACGCCTCCGTGCTCGCGCCGCGCCACGTCCTGGTCACCGTCGCACAGGCGCAGCCGCAGGAACCGTCCGACCTCGACCGCATCCCCTACATGCGCAACTGGCAGAAAGCGTTGCTCGGGCAGGCGCTCATCGACGCGCTGCGCGGCGGCGCGCCGAAGCCGCCGCAGGCAAAGTTGTTTTAGCCGGCACGGCCGGCGGCGTTGGTTGCCCAAGGCTCGGCCACCATCCGATCTGTCATCCTGAGGCTGCCGAAGGCGCGGAGCCGCAGGCGGAGACGCCGGAGGACGGCGAAGGATCTCAGGCTTCCCAAGCTGCGTTGAATCCCACGGGTTTCAGCTGAAGTTGCGGATCTTGAGTTCCTTCGACCGTCCTCCACAGCTCCGGCGGCTCAGGATGACAGCGTGGCGATAGAATGCGCGCCGCAATGGATATCATCAAAGACTACAAAGTGATCGTCATCGGATCCGGCCCGGCCGGATGCACGGCGGCGATCTATCTCTCCCGCGCCAACCTCGCGCCGCTCGTCCTCGAAGGCTTGCAGCCGGGCGGGCAGCTCACCATCACCACCGACGTCGAAAACTATCCCGGCTTTCCCGACGGAATCCTCGGGCCGAAGCTGATGGATCTGATGCGGCAGCAGGCCGAGCGCTTCGGCGCGATTTTCAAGATGGAGCAGGTCGAGAACGTACATCTCACCGGCCATCCCTTCACGATCACCACCGACTCGCACATCTACGAATGCGAGGCGCTGATCGTCGCCGCCGGCGCGTCGGCCATGCAGATCGGATTGCCGAGCGAAAAGGCGCTGATGGGATTCGGCGTGTCGGCCTGCGCCACCTGCGACGGATTTTTCTTCAAGAACAAAGAGATCGTCGTCGTCGGCGGCGGCGATTCTGCGATGGAGGAGGCCACCTTCCTCACCAAATTCGCCACGAAAGTCACCGTCGTGCACCGTCGCGAGGAGTTGCGCGCCTCGAAGATCATGCAGGAGCGCGCGCGCAGCAATCCGAAAATTCAGTTCATCCTCAACTCGACCGTCGAGGAAGTCATCGGCACGAAAGAGGGCGGTGTCACTTCGCTCAAACTGCGCAATCTGAAATCGAACGAGGTCACCGACTTCGCCACGCAGGGACTCTTCGTCGCCATCGGCCACTCGCCCAACACGCAGGCGTACGCGGGGCAGCTCGAGCTCGATGAGCGCGGCTACATCTGCCTGCGGCATCCGCATTCGACGGCCACGAACATTCAGGGCGTCTTCGCCTGCGGTGATGCCGTCGATCACGTTTACCGGCAGGCCGTTACCGCGGCCGGCACCGGCTGCATGGCGGCGCTCGATTGCGAGAAATGGCTGACGCATGAGCGCATCACCGAGCGCTGGGACCTTCCGAAAGGGGAGGAGGAGCGCGTTTGACACGCACCGCCGACACGGTTCTCATCCTCGGCGGAGGCGGCATGGTCGGCGTCCAGGTCGCACGCGAAGTGGCGCGCGAGCTGAGCCCGAAACGCATCGTCATCGCGGCGGTGAGTGAGGCCGAGGTGAAGTCGGCGCTTGCGTTTCTGCGCGACCAGCTCGGCGACGGCATCGACATCGTCGGCGAATGGGGCAACATCTTCGTCCCCGAGGAGTTGAAGGGCGTCGATCGCGTTTCAGTGGTGGAGAACCGCGAGTACTACGACAAACTCTTCGACGCCGTTTTCCGGCGCGAGATGAGCTACCAGACCTCGGCGCTCTACCAGCTCGTCGCGAAGTACAAGCCGGAGATCGTGATCGATTCAATCAACACGGCCACCGCAATCAGCTATCAGAATGAATTCGAGCTGGCCATCGAGACGAAGGAGTTGATCGACGGCTTCCGCGACCGCACCGGCGACATTCCGCGCGACGAGCTGGAGCCGCTGTTCGCGACGATCCGCAAGCTCCTCATCGCGCAAGGCATTCCGCAGATCGCGCGGCACATTCTCCTGCTCCAGGAGACTCTCAAAAACACAAACGTTCAGACGTACGTGAAGGTCGGCACCACCGGCACCGGCGGCATGGGATTGAACATTCCGTACACGCACAGCGAGGACAAGCCGTCGCTGACGCTGCTGGCGAAATCGGCGATCGGTTTCGCGCATACCGGCCTGCTGTTCCTGATGGCGCGCACGCCGGGAGCGTCCGAGGACGAACAGAGCGCTATCGTGAAGGAAGTGAAGCCGGGGGCGATGATCGGATTTCGCCGTGTTGAGAAACGGCACATCGGCGTACGCGGCGAAAGCGGCAAGGCGTATCTCGTCGAGCCGCACGAGGAAACGCTCGGCGCGCAGTTGCAGTTACGCGACGACGCGCAATACGAGCGATTCGAAGATCGCGACGTTCCGCTCGAAGTCATCGGCGCTGACACCGGCGAGAACGGTTTCTTCTCCATCGGCGAGTTTCAGGCCATCACCTTTCCGCGGCAGATGGAGTACGTGACGCCCGAGGAAGTGGCGCGCACGGTGGTCCTCGAAATCCTCGGCGCATCGACCGGTCGCGACGTCCTGGCGGCGATCGACGGCGCCATCACCGAGCCGAGTTATCGCGCCGGCGTGCTGCGCGATCACGCCATCCGCCAGATGCAGACGCTCGAAGCGCAGAAGCGCGGCGAGGTCCCGTCGATCGCCGTCGGCCACCTCGGGCCGCCTCGGCTGTCGAAGCTGCTGGCCGAGGGATATCTGATCCGGCAGGCGGCAGGGACGTCGAAGATCGTCGAAATCGCCGCGATCGACGCTGCGGAAATGCAACGCCGTGTCGAAGACTATCTCGCCGCGAATCCAGCCGTAGCCAGCACCATCGTCCGCGTCGGGACTCCCATTCTTCGCGAGCGCGACGGCCGGTTGATCATCACGCGCGGTCCGCGCATCAGCATTCCGGCCGTCGTCGCGGGACACACACTCGTTGATCTGAATGACGATCGCGTCGAGCAGTACGCGGCATCCGGTTGGGTCGATCTGCGCCTCTCGAACTTTGAACGTTGGCAGCGGCGTCTCACCAACGCGAAGCCGGGCGACATCGAGCGCTACGGATCCGCCGCCTTCGACGCCAAGCGCTATCCCGGCGAGACTTTCGAACCCGGCGATTTCGTCGGCTGGCTATTCGTCAACGAAGCGGACGAACAGAAAATCTACGGCCGGCGATTGTTTTAAACGGCGCCGACGTACGAGCGGCCAGCGATTGTTGTGCAGCGCGCGGCAACCGTGCAAATCGGAATCACGACCGCGCCTGATTTTCCGACCGCGGCAGCGGTCGCGGAGGGAATTCACGCCGCCTGGTATTTGATACGCGACGCCCTCCGGGGTCGAACTCCCATTGCGCACATTTCATCCGGTGGTCTCTCGCTTCGCGAGCGACCACCGGCTACCGTACGGGACGCCATCCGGCGTCGGGTTGCCGTGCGCGGCGTCTGCGACCAACGATAACGCGCCTAGAACGCGTTCAAAATGTACGCGAGCGGGTTGACCGGGTTGTTGTTCAGGCGCACCTCGTAGTGCAGGTGTGGGCCGGTGGAGCGGCCGGTCGAGCCGACGTAGCCGATGATGTCGCCGCGCTTCACGTGCTGTCCCGGCTTGGCCGCGTAGCCTGAAAGATGGCCGTAGCGGGTCGAGAAGCCGTAGCCGTGCGAGATGTAGATCACGTTGCCGTAGCCGTTGGCCCATTCGGCCTTGACTACGATGCCGTCGGCGGGAGCGCGAACGGCCTGGCCGACCGCTGACGAAATGTCGACCGCATTGTGCGTGCCCGGCTCGCCGGTGAACGGATCGGAGCGTCCGCCGAAACCATCGGTCAGGATGCCGCGCACCGGAGCGATCGACGGCGTAGAAGCCAGAAGCTGCGACTGAGCTACCAGTTTCTGTTCGAGCACGGAGAGATCGCTCTCGATGCGGTGCGAGCGGAAGGCCATCTTGTCGACGTCATCGCGGTACGGGTTGTCGCCGAGGTCCTGGGGACGAAGGCCGCCCACGCCGCCCTGGGCGCTGTCATCGAGGCTGCTGATGCCGGCGTAGATGGCCAGCTTGCGGGTGCGGTCTTCAACGGTGTGGAGCTGGCCGCGGAGCGCTTCGACCGACTTGCTGAACTGCTCGTTGGCGGTCTGCAGCTCCTTGTTTTCGTGGCGAAGTTTGCTCAGTTCGTGGGTCTGGGAGAGGGAGGTGAAGTACTGGACCGAGAAGAACGTCGAGAGGCAGAGAGACGACGTAACGATCGAAACGAGGGAGAAGAGCAGGCGGTGTGACACCTTCAACTTCCGGAACTTCGCCCGTGCGTGGGGGACGAAGATGATTGTTGAATAGCGTTGATCCATGCTCACTCCTTGGCGCCGTATTGGACAGAGGCGAGGGCGTATTCTATGGATTGAGGCTTCGGAGTCAACGCAAATTCGATCGTTAACTTATGTGTCTGCAAGCACTTCCGGGCGTATTTTATGGGGATACACCATATTCCATGAACATGCGGAAGGGTTTTCGGTGCATAACGCAAATAACTGTTTTAGCTCTTAGCTGTTAGCTCTTAGCTCTTAGGAGGACGAAGGACCCGGGCCGCGGGCAGTTGGTGCCTCGCTAAGAGCTAACAGCTGACAGCTAAGAGCTCCGAAGATAGTTCGACCAGAAGTTCCTGAGGATGGCCGGATGCAGGTCGAAGATCCCGCGGTTCTCATTCAGCCAGGTGTTGTAGCAATCGAAGCAGGAGTGGCTCGAGGCGTGACGCCAGGCCGCTTCGACGCCGTCGCGGAAGGCGTTCTTCGGCTGGAACGTCCCGATCTGCAGGACGCATGGGTAGATGTCGCCGTTCGGCTCCATCTGCAGAAAGTACTTGCCGGCCGTGCAGGGTGAGGCCTGGCCGGGGCGTTCGTCGCGTTCCTTCGAGTAGTCCTCCCACTGCAGCGTGCGGCCGTAGGAGCGCGACGAGAAGAGGACCGGCGCGCCGGCGTCTTTCGCAGCGATGATCTTGCCGATCAGTTTTCGGATCTCGCCCGGTGACGGCATCCACTGCCTTGCGCCGCTGCCGTACATCTCCGGGTTGAATTGCGGGATCTGGAAGTTGACGGAGACGCCGTAGCGGCGGGCGGTGTCGATTAGCCAGTCCACCTCGCCGGTCGTGTCCCGCGTCACGACGGCGCTGAGAAAGAAATCGAGCTTCGCCGCCGCGCAGGCGTCGATGGCCTCCATCACTTTCTTCCACGTTCCCGCCCCGCGCTGCGCGTCGTGGGCCTCCTCGCTGCCGTCGATGGAGATGACCACTTCATCGAACTGCGTCATGAGATCCATGCGCGACGGGATGAGAAAGCCGTTGGTGACGACGGCCGTGCGCATGCCGTGCGACTTCGCCTCCTGAACGAGAGCGCCGAGGTCACGATGGAGCAGCGGCTCGCCGCCGAGGAACTTGATGCGCACGGCGCCGAGGCGGGCGAACTCGGCGAGCACGGAACGATGCTGTTCGAGCGAGGCGCGCGGATCTTCGCGCTCGGGGCAGTTGCAGTAGACGCACTTCGCGTTGCAGGCGTTGAGCAGCGAGTACTGCACAAAGAATGGTCGCGGCCTGTTCGTCACCTTCGACGCCAGAATCTTGCTGCCGATGAGGAGCTTGTCGCGGTTCTTCATCAGTATTCGGACGGCCGGAGGATTTTCGGAAACGAGGCCTGCTGGCGCGAGAACGGATGCATCACCAGCGCCGCAGCGGAGACGGCTGCCAGCAGCGCCGCCAGCGCGAAGCCGCGTGCGGCGGGGACGACGAACAGCAGCATCGTCAGAATCGTCGCGACGATGATCGATGCGAATGACGCCGCCATCGCCGCGATCGCCGTCACCGCTCCGATGACGCCGAGAAGCGGAACGATTGTGAGCAGGGCAGCGCGCCAGAGAAAGATCGCCCGCATCGGACGCGGGATGCGGCGCACCTGCGGGAGGAAGCGGACGATCTCGCGCAGGTACGCGTCCGCTTTCCGGTACTTGTGGCGCAGCAATGCCCGAAGCGTCCGCGGCGAGCGGAGTTCGACCACCGCGGCGTCGCCGGCGTGCCCGATGCGGCGTCCGCCGAGCATGGCCCGGCAGGTGACGTGAACATCGTCCGCAAGTGTGTCGTCCGGCATGTGCGCGATGAAGTCGCGATGCGCGAGATAGCACGGCGCCGCGACGATCCCCGCCGAGCCGCGATCCGATTCGCGCGCACGCAGCCAGTCGGTGGCGCTCCAGTGCATCGATTCGAGCGCGTGCGCCGCAACGGGCCGGACATGCGACCCGACCACCGCCACGCGCGCGTTCGCGGCGGCGACGTCGAGCATCCGTTCCAGTGTCTCCGGCTCCAGCAGCGCGTCGGCATCCGTGACCAGCACCCACTCCTCGCACGGATTCAGACGCAGCGCCTCATTCAATTGCAGCGTCTTGTTGCGATGCGACGTCTCCAGCAGCGTGAAGCGCTCGCGCCCCGAAATCCAGGCGCGGATGATCTCGATGCTGCCGTCGGTAGAGCCGCCGTCGACGATCACTACGCGGCGCGGAATCGTGAGCGCGGCGAGATTGGCTAGCTTGCGCTCGATGAGCGGCGCTTCGTCGAACACTGGGACAACGATGAGGACGTCCTCCGGCCGCGAGCCGGCCGGACCCTGCGACGGCCTTCCTCGCATCAGCCACCACGCGTAAGCGATCACGATGCCGACGGCTGCTGCGAGCGAGCCGGTGGCGGCGAGGGAAAGGAGCATTCGCGGGGAGTGTAGACGAAGGCGCTCATCAGGACGAGAAATGGAATCGCCGGCACGCGGAAGCGGTGATATCCCGGCACGCCTCCGCCGGCGAGGACGAGCCAGATCGCGATCAACGCGAAGAGTCCAAAGGCGAGCCGCGAGTGCGCGGGCACATGTGTCGCGGCGGCGATCGGCAGCGCGATGAGCGGCAGCAGAACGATCGCCCAGAGGATCGAGACCGCGATCAGAATCGGATGCTTCTGCGCGAAGCGGCGAAAGCCGCCATCGACCATCGCCGATTGCCCGCCGCCGCCATAGAGTCCGAACGTGCGCGCCCATTCTGCGGCGCCCGGCTCGAAGAGTGTGCGGAACGTTCCAAAGAGCTGCGTCTTCGTCCAGCCGAACGGATCCGACGCCACGCGCGAAACTCCTTCCCGCCGCATCTCTGCAAAGCGTTTCGGATCGGCGGCGCGGGAATCGTCGCGGGCGATGAGCCGCCGCCGCATCTCCGCGAACGGCACCCTTTGTTCTCGCGCTGCGACCGAGCCCCCTGCGCTGATGTAGAGCGAACGGTCCATGAGGCTCGAGAACCCCACGTAATCCGCCGTCGCGTAGTTGCGGAGATGCCACGGCGCCAGCAACGCGATGCACGTCGCCAGGAGGATCAGCGCCTGTTTCGGCCGCACCCACACGCCGGCAAACGGCACGAGCAGCGCCAGCGGCCAGGCGATTGGTTTCACATAAATCGCCGCGCAGAGCGCGATCGCGGCGGCGATCGGCTTCTCGCAGATCGCCGCGTATGCGAAGAGCACGAGACACAACGTAAAGAGCGTCTCCGGCATCACCTTCAATGACCAGAGCAGCATCGCCGGCTCGACGGCGACGATCAGCGCGCAGACGCCGGCAACGCGATCGTCCGCGAACAGCTGACGCGCGATCTTCCACGTCACGATGACCACGAGCACAGCGAAGACGATGTTCATCGTCACGATCAGCGCATCCGAAGCGTGGAGCGCCAGGAACGGCGCGAGCACCAGCGGATAACCGGGCGTGCGGAAGATTTCCGGATTTCCTCGGGCATCGAGGAACGCGCCGCGCGCGGCAATGCTTTGCGCGCCGGCGATGTACGTCGCTGTGTCGTCGACGCGGAAATTGCCGAGGACGAGGATGAGGGAAAGGCGAAGCGCGATGGCCAGCACGACGGCAATGCGCAACATCGGCCGATTCTAAAGGGAACGGTTCACGCGGAGATCGCGGAGAGGCGGAGAAGAGCAGAGAAAAGCAACTCCGCACCCTCCGCCTCTCTGCGAGCCCCGCGTGAACCGTCTCCCTCTCCCAATCGCCTCGCCTCTCGGCTAAAATCTCCGCCCCCATGCTGCGTTCCGTCATTGCCGCCACCGGGAGCTACATCCCGCCGGTCCGGGTTCCGAACTCGGAATTCCTGAATCACGATTTCCGCACGGCCAACGGCAAGCCGCTGGAAAAGACGAATGCTGAGATCGTGAAGCAGTTCGAAGCGATCACCGGAATCCAGGAGCGCCGTTACGTCGAGCCAGGCACGGTCACCTCGGATATCGCGTTCGAAGCGGCGAATGAGGCGCTGAAATCCTCCGGCATCGACGGCGAGTCGCTCGACCTCATCATCGTCGCCCACAACTTCGGCGACGTGCGCCGCGGCGGCGGTCATCCCGACCTCGTCCCGTCGCTGGCCGCGCGGGTCAAGGCAAAGCTGCGCATCGTCCAGCCGCGCGCCGCGGCGTTCGACCTCGTCTTCGGCTGCCCCGGCTGGATCCAGGGCATGATCACCGCCGACGCCATGATCCGCGCCGGCGACATCCAGCGCGCGCTGATCATCGGCGCCGACACGCTCTCGCGCATCTCCGATCCGCACGACCGCGACAGCATGATCTACGCGGACGGCGCCGGCGCCACGCTCCTCGAAGCGCGCGACACCGACTCCGGCATCCTCGCGCACGCCACCCGCTCCGACACGCTCGACCACTCCACGATGCTGACCATGGGACCGTCGTACAAGGATGAGGTTTTCCTCGAGGCGCTCTTCCTGAAGATGGAAGGCCGCAAGCTGTACAAGTACGCGCTGCAGACGGTGGCCGGCTCGATGCAGGCCTGCCTCGATAAAGCCGGCATCCCGCTCAGCGACGTCTCCAAAATCCTCATCCACCAGGCCAACGGCAAGATGGACGAAGCCATCATCAATGCCCTCTACGGCGCGCAGAACCTCACGCCGCCGCCCGACGTGATGCCGATGACCATCTCCTGGCTCGGCAACAGCTCCGTCGCCACCGTCCCCACGCTCCTCGACCTCATCGCCAAGCAGCAACTCGACGGCTACGCCTTCCACAGCGGCGAGATCGTCCTCTTCGCCTCCGTCGGCGCAGGGATGCACATCAACGCATTCGTCTACCGGATGCCGTAGGCGATTGATCCGCAGATGACGCAGATGTTACGCAGATGAAACCTCTGCGAGCATCTGCGTAATCTGCGGATAGACTCAATCGAAAAAGGAGAAGCCTGCATGCGCCGAGTGCTGTTCGGAATCGGAGTCCTCTTCCTCGCTGTCAACGGGTTCGCGCAGACCGCGGACGAGATCATCGCCAGGTATATCAAGACGGTCGGAGGCATGGACCGAATCCAGGCCGTCACCTCGCTCAAGCGCACCGGCAAGTTCACCGGCGGCGGCGGATTCGAGGCGCAGATCCTCGAGGAGAACGCCCGTCCCAACCTCGTGCGGCAGGAGTTCTCGCTGCAGGGGATGACCGCCGTCAACGCGTACGACGGCACCACCGGCTGGAAGATCGATCCGTTCGAAGGAAAGAAGGATCCCGAGTCGCTCAGCGAGGAAGAGCTGAAGTCGATCATCGAGGATTCCGATCTCGACGGCCCGCTCGTCAACTACGCGAAGAAGGGCAACAAGGTCGAGTCCCTCGGCACGGAAACGGTCGAAGGTTCCGAGGCTTACAAGATCAAGGTGACGACGCCGAGCGGCGACGTGCGGACGTACTTCATCGACAGCAGCTCGTACGTGCCGATCAAGATCGAGACGCGCCGCATGATCCGCGGCGCCGAGCGCAACTACGAAACCATCCTCGGCGACTACAAAGAGGTCAACGGCTGGTACCTCCCGTTCTCGGTAGAAAACGGCGTGAAGGGAAATCCGAATCGTCAGAAGACGACTTACTCGAAAATCGAAGCGAACGTGCCGATGACCAGCGCGTTGTTCGTGCGGCCGGGCAGCGGAGCGACCGTTGCCGTTGCCACGGCATCCTCGTCCGCGCCGCAAGTCACGGCTTCAACTCCCACCCCCAACACCCCGCCTTCCACGCCCCAAGCGCCCATCACCGTCGACTCCGAAACCATCTCCGGCCTCGGCGCACGCAACATCGGATCGGCGGCCATGTCCGGACGCATCGCCGCCATCGACGCTGTGCAGGAAGGCAATCGCGTCACGCTCTATGTCGGTGCTGCCAGCGGCGGCGTCTGGAAGTCGATGAACGGCGGCACGACCTTCAAGCCGGTCTTCGACAAACAGCCGGTGCAGTCCATCGGCGCCATCGCCATCGATCCGAAAACTCCGAAGACCGTCTGGGTCGGTACCGGCGAGTCGTGGACGCGCAACTCCGTTTCCTACGGCGACGGCATCTACAAGTCGACCGACGGCGGCGACAACTGGACGAACGTCGGCCTGCCGAACTCCGAGCGCATCACGAAGATCGCCATCGATCCGAGCGACACCAACACCGTCTACGTCTGCGTCCCCGGAAAACTGTGGAGCGACAGCGACGACCGCGGCGTCTACAAAACGTCCGACGGCGGCAAGACGTGGACGAAGGTGCTTAAAGGTTCGAACGCATCGACCGGCTGCTCGATGCTCACGCTCGACCGCAGCAATCCGAAGACGCTCTACGCCGGCATGTGGGACTTTCGGAGAAAGGGCTGGACCTTCCGCTCTGGCGGCGACGGCCCCGACGCGCCCAGCGGCAGCGGACTTTTCAAGTCCACCGACGGCGGCGCAACCTGGCAATCGCTCGATGACAAATCCGCGGCCGGACTTCCGACGAAACCGTGGGGACGCATCGCCGTCACCGCCGCGCCGTCGAATCCCAACATCATCTATGCCCTCATCGAAGCCGAGCCGCCGAAAAACGGGCTGTACCGCTCCGACGACGGCGGCAAGACCTGGCAGGCGCGCGATCGCAGCCAGATGATGATCTGGCGCCCGTTCTACTTCGCCAACCTCATCGTCGATCCGAAAGATCCGAACAAAATCTACAAGCCGGGCGGCGGATTGATCGCCTCGAACGACGGCGGCAAGAGCTTCAGCGGCATCGGCGGAGGCGGCCACGGCGACTGGCACGACGTCTGGGTCAATCCCAACAACACCGACCACCTCATCGCCGGCGACGACGGCGGACTTTGGTATTCGTACGACGGCGGCAACCGCTGGTGGAAGGCCGACAACCTGCCGGTCTCGCAGTTCTACCACGTGAGCGTCGACATGGATCAGCCGTACCACGTCTACGGCGGCCTGCAGGACAACAGCTCCTGGGTCGGCGATTCGGCGTATCCGGGCGGCATCACCAGCAGCCGCTGGGAAAACTTCTACGGCGGCGACGGCTTCTGGATGTTCGCCGATCCGAGCGATCCCGATTACATCTATGCCGAGGCGCAGGGCGGCGAGATTGGGAGAGTGAATCGCAAGACGCACGAGACGCGTCCAATCAAGCCGCTCCCGAATTACAAAGAAGGAAAGCTTCGCTTCAACTGGAACACGCCCATCCACGTCTCCAACACCGGCACCCTCTACCTCGGGTCGCAATTTTTGTTCAGATCAAAAGACCACGGCCAGACCTGGGAACGAATTTCGCCCGATCTCACTACGAATGATCCGAACAAGCAGAAGCAGGAGCAATCCGGCGGCGTCACCGTCGACAACTCCTCGGCCGAAATGCACACCACGATCTTCGCCATCGCCGAGTCGCCGAAAAACAACAACGTGATCTGGGTCGGCACCGACGACGGAAACGTTCAGGTCACGCGCGACGGCGGCAAGACGTGGACGAACGTCGTCGCCAACATCGCCGGCCTTCCGAAAAACGCCTGGGTCTCGAGCGTCGAGCCGGGACACTTCGACGACGCTACCGCGTACGCGACGTTCGACATGCACACGTTCGGCGACATGAAGCCGTACGCATACAAGACCTCCGACTTCGGCAAAACCTGGACGCCGGTGATCGCCGACGGCGCGCCGATCCGCGGCTACGCGCACGTCATCAAAGAGGATCTCGTCAATCGCGACCTCCTCTTCATGGGCACCGAACAGGGACTCTGGGTCACGCTCGACGGTGGGAAGCAGTGGGCGCAGTACAAAGGCGGCGACCTGCCGAACGTGGCCGTGCACGACATCGCCATCCATCCGCGCGACAACGATCTCGTCATCGCCACGCACGGCCGCGGCATCTGGATCGTCGACAACATCACGCCGCTGCGCGCGCTGACCCCCGAGGTGCTGCAGAAGGATGTGGTGTTCATGCAGACCGCGCCGGTGGTGCAGCGCATCCCCGCACAGGGCGGCTGGGCCAACGGCGACGCCGCATTCGAAGGCGCGAATCCGCCCGACGGCGCCGTCATCACCTACTACCAGCGCACGCGCCACATCTTCGGCGACCTGTCCATCGAAGTGACCGACGCGAACGGCAAGAAGATCGGCACGATCCCCAGCAGCAAACGCCGCGGCCTCAATCGCGTGCAGTGGGCCATGCGCCTTCCGGCGCCGAAAGTTCCCACCGCCGCGACCGCGGCATTCTCAGCATCACAAGGTCCGCGCGTTCTCCCCGGCACGTACACGGTGACGATGAAGAAAGACAAGAACGTCTACACGACGCCGGTCGAAGTGATCGCCGATCCGCGCTCCAAACACACCGCCGCCGACCGCCAGGCGCAATGGGATCTCGCCAACAAGCTCTACGCGCAACTCGGCGAGATGAGCTTTGCCGTCGAGCGTATCAACGGCGTCCGTACGGCTCTGGACGATCGTGCGTCGAAACTCCCCGCCACCGACGCGCTGACGAAACGCCTGCGCACAGCGTCATCAGACGTCGACACCCTCCGCCGCAAAATCGTAGCCACGAAGGAAGGCGGCATGATCACGGGCGAAGAACGCCTCCGCGAAAACCTGACCGACCTCTATGGCAACGTCCTCTTCTACGAAGGCCGCCCCTCGCAAACGGAAGTGGAGCGGACGGATGCGCTCAGCCGCGAGCTTGCCGACGTCGTCCACGACTTCGACGCCTGGACCGCGAAAGAGCTGCCGTCGATCAACGCCGCACTGGCGAAGAAGAAGCTGGATCCGATTACGCCGGTCACTCGCGAAAAGTGGGACGCCGCGAACGGCGGTGCCTCCGGCGCGGCTGCACCAACGGAGAAGTTCAACTTCTTCGAACGCGACTAACCCTCGAGAGCCCTTCTCCCTCGGCGTCGGTTTGCCGGGGGAGAAGGTGCCGGGCGGCTACAATCGCGCGAATGCTCAACCGACGCGATTTCGCCCGCCTCTCCGTCGTCGCCGCTGCAACGCCGCTCCTCGGCGCGACCGCATCCAAGCCGCCAATCATCAAACCGAAGCGTCTCAGCGCGGGCGACACCGTCGGCCTCGTCCTCCCTGCCACCGCCGCCTTCGAAGCGGACGAGATCCAGTTCGCCAAAGAACAGATGGAAGCGATCGGATTCAAAGTCGTCATCGGCGCCCACGCCTTCGACAAATGGGGCTACTTCGCCGGCCACGACAAAGACCGCGCCGCCGACATCAACCGCATGTTCGCCGACGACGGCGTGAACGGCGTGGTCTGCTACACAGGCGGATGGGGATCGCCAAGAGTCCTCCCATACCTCGATTACGACTTGATTCAACGCAAGCCAAAAGTCCTGATCGGCTACAGCGACATCACCGCCCTCCTGAACGCCGTCCACAAAAAGACCGGCCTGATCACCTTCCACGGCCCCGTCGGCGGCTCGACGTTCGATCCATTCACATTAGAAAACTTCCGCCGCGTAGTGATGACCGCCGAACCCGCCGGCGTTCTCCCAACACCGCAGAAAAAACCAAACGAGCTAATCGACCGCACCAACCGAATCCTGAAAATCACCCCCGGCAAAGCGACCGGCCCGCTGATCGGTGGCAATCTCACCATGATCGCCACGCTGATGGGCACCCCCTACCAACCCGACACGACGAACGCAATCGTCTTCCTCGAAGACGTCCACGAAGAGCCCTACCGCATCGACCGCATGCTCACCACCCTCGCCCTCGGCGGCCTCTTCGAAAAAGCCGCCGGCATCATCTTCGGCCGCTGCAGCGACTGCGGCGTCAAAGGCCCGAGCTTCAGCCTCGAAGAAATCCTCCGCGATCGCTTCGGATCGTTAACCATCCCCGCCATCTCCGGTCTCTCCTTCGGCCACATCGAACAAAAGCTGGTATTGCCGATTGGTGCACGAGCAACGCTGGACGCGGATGCCGGAACGGTGCGAGTGGAGGAGGGGGCGGTGGGATAGGGCGGCGGCGATTCAGGGCCGGCCAAGGTCGAAGCCCAATGCAAGGCACACTCGGTCCGTAAGCGTGGCAATCCCGCACTTACTTTGTCGGTACCGTCAGCTGTACTTCGCCGGGGCCGCGGCCGACCTCCAGCGAGGCGTGTAACGAGCGGGGGCCGGAGCCGAACGTTACGTCGTAAGAACCGGGGGCCAGGCGGCCGATGTTTGCCGTGCCGTCGGTTGAGTAGGCGATGGCCTCGGAGCGGAGGAGGAAGGAGGCTAGATCGATGCCGGAGCGGGTGGCGATCTTCATCAGGCCGATCTTTTCGCCGGCGCAGCTGAAGCCTTCGCAGCGGAGTACGACGTCCTTCCCCGCTTCCAGCGTCAGAGCGGTGCTCTGCGATCCGGAGTGCAGCGCAATTGGATGCGAAACTCCGACTCCGAAGAGTGGATCCGAGGTGATGACGTAGACGGTTCCCACCGGGATCTGAGCCATCGCAACGACGCCGTCCATGCGCGTGGCGAGTGCTCTCACCTGCCGGCCCATCTCATCCACGACGGCTGTGCTTACGCCGGCCGCAGGGATCGCCGTCTCGCGCTGGATGACGACGTCGAGGCCGGCTTCTGCAGCGCGCTTCATCGGTAGTTCGATCGGAGCCGCGGCAACGTTGTCCAGGCGAACCTGTGCAATGGCGGTGGGCGTATAGCCCGCCATCCGAGCGGCGACGCTGTACTTTCCTGACTCGAGACCTCGGACGACGAATGTACCGGTCTGGTCGCATTGCTCCGAGGCCACGCGGATGCCATCCTGATCGACAACGTCGATTACGCCCGCCAATCCGCCTCCGGTTTCGGCATCGACAAGATGTCCGGAGAGCTCAAATCCGGCAAGGTCGATACGAATAGACGCTTCACGATCGTGTGGGATTTGCAGCGTACGCGTTACATGCTCGGAGGAACGTCCGAAAACATCGATGACGACCTGGTCGGCGGTGACGTTGGCAACAGTGAAGTGGCCAGTGGAATCGACGGTCGCGGTTACGACCGAGGGTTGGCGGCGCACCCATAGCTGCGCACCCGAGGTGAGGTTTTGCGCAACTGCGACTCCGGAATAGCCGGTGCGGCTGCTCGCGTGATCGATGAGTACTTCGCCGCCGCTGACAGGAACTCCATTCCTGAGGACCAGGCCGGTGAGCGTTGTCATCCCGAGCCGAATGTCGATGTCGGTTGGTTCGCGGTCTGCGCGCAGATCGATTTCCTGATCCAGCATCAGATCGGGAGCGTAGAGAAGCATGCGGTAGCGTCCTGGCGAAATTGTCGCGGGGCGCCATGTACCGTCGCTGGAGGTCTGGAATGTTGCTGTCGGCTCTCCGTCCACTGCGTGTTCCGGCAACAGGCGGATTTGCGCGCCAGGCAGTGGCGTTCCCTCGCTTCGTTCCACTTTCCCCGCGAATCGCACGCCCGGGGACATACTCTTCAATCCGATGTCGACGATCTGCTCGTGGTCGACATCGACGATCCATTCACTCGGCGTGAATCCGTCGGAGTCGATGCGGGCGCGATAGCTGGCGACCGGGAGTCCGGTGACGGCGAAGCGACCGTCATCACCGGAAACGGCGCTGCTGCGGCCAAGCTTGCCGAAGATGACGCGGGCCATGCCCTGAGGCTCGAGAGTGACCACTGCTCCGCGCAACGGTTTCCCCGAACGCCCATCGAGCAACTGACCCTGAATGCCGCCGCCTCGGCGGAGAACCAGCACGCCGAGGTCGATTGTCTGGCCAGCCGCGGCTTGAAACCAATCGCTCGTCAGTGGCAGCGTCGCAGCGTTTTCGATGCGCAGCGCTCGGCGTTCATTCGGCGGAACGAGTATCCGAACTTTCGATCCTGAGTACGAGCGGGGATCGACGGGCACAGCGCCCCAGCCAAATTCTTTATGATCCTCGAGCAGGACGAAGCGAGGCGTGGTCAGCTGAGCGCCGTCGTCCGACAGGAGCGTTGCGGTGACAAACGCGCCGCGTTTCATGTGAAGGACCGCCGGCTTCACGGCGTGGGGATCGATCACAGCGGACTGGGATGTTTCGCTGTCGGCGTCGGCAAAAGCCTGGCACGGAGACGGCGCTCCTGCCATCGAGACTACCGATTCGCCGCGGCTTCCCGTGATGGCGGGTACCGAGCCGGTGCACTCGACCCGGGCACCCACTGCCGGTTTTCCGTTCGCGTCCTCGACGCGAATCCCGACGCGCAATCCCGGCTCCAGCCGGCCGCTCCATTCCGCCTCCGTGGCCGAAATGGAGAACGTCAGCGGAAGATACGCGGGCACCTTCACCTCGACGTGAAGAGTCCCGTCGGGAAGCGCTCCGAGCAGCCACGTACCGTCGGCGGCGACGTCGCCGCAGCGGCGGATTTCAAGTTTCGCTTCCGATTCCAATGCGGTAGCACACACGCGGCCCGGGCCGGGCGGATATCTGCCGTCTCCCGTGACGCGCCCGCGAATGCGCGAGCCGGAGCTCAGCGTGACGTTGCCGTTCGTTCCACCGGAGTGAACAATCAGCGGCGCGTAGTCCTGATGATCGACGAGCATGACGGCGCTCTTTGCGCGCGGCAGGGCGAAGGGAAGAGCGCCGCGTGCGTCGGTCTGCGCGGTAAGCCTGTGCGAACCAAAAACAGCACTGGCGTCGTCGATCGTGGCGAAGACCACCGTAACGGCCGCATCTTTGACGGGATGGCCGTTCTGATCCACGACATGCTCCGTCGCGAGGCCGGAACCGGAAGCGCCAAGAGCGATCAAGCCGGTGATGAACAGCAGCGATTTCATGGCTTCCTTTGCGTCGTGTCAGGAGAACGGGAAACCGGGGCCGTGAAGGAGCGAGCCGAAAGCAGTTCCTGGTCCAGGAGCTCGGACTCGCCCGAATAGTTAGGGATTGTTCGTAGCAATAACAAATGGCCGGCCGCATCCCACATCTCCACGCGGGGCTTTGGGGCCAGGGCGACGTAACGGACGTAGTCGGAAGAGCTCAGGAAAATCGTCTTTCCCGGCAACTTCTTGACCGAGGAGAGCTTGGCCGCACTTTCGGGAGCGATCGAGACGATGGCGATGTCCGCTTGACTCGCGGACTTCATTTCATCGAGCGTCTCCGCAATCGTCCGGTCGCACGCGGGACATCCGGTCAACTGTGGCCAGAAAACGATCGCCAGCCGATGCGGCACGGTCGCCAGATAAATCGAAACCGCTTCCGGGCAAAGTGGATGGTTTTTCGGCGCGGCGGCGTCATCGCTGTAGCCGCGCGGCGCTGCCAGGAGCAGCGCGGCACAAACGAAGAGGAACGCGCGCCGCGGCTTCAATGCGTCCCCCTGTTTATGGCGCCCGCGGATGGCCGCGTCGACGGCGCGGGCAATACGACGATCCTCGACAGCGGCTGAATACCGACCCGTTTCATCTCGCCTTTTTCGAGGATGGCCCAGCGCTTCTTTCCCGGCACGAAGACGATCTCCCCGGCGTTCGTCGGCAACTCGACCGCTGCGCCGACCTGGTTCCTGGTGACGTCGATTGGATAGACGAGCCATTGCACGCCTTCGCCTTCACGGGGGCGGTGAGCGAGAAGAAGCAAATGGGATTCGTCAGTGCAATACAGCCCCTCGGCCACGGCGGCGTGGCGCACCGCCATTTTGCGAAGCGGCAATGAATCCCGCTCGAATGCTGGCAACGCGGGACGCTTTTGAAATACCGGCGGAAGGCTGCCGACGGTATGCGGCGAGGGTGCTACCTGTTCGACGGAGACCGTCTCGCCCATTTTCAACAGGTAGACGCTGCTGCCGCACGCGGCGAGGTTCGAAGGCGGATTGAGATAGAAGCTTCGTTCGGCGAAATCCTTGCTGATCGGTACAAGTTGCCGCGCCGTGTGGCCATTGAGCGGCACTTCGAAAACGCCCCAATCGGACCACGTGGCGTCCTGCTTCTGGATCGCGCCGATTGCATAGAGGTCTTTCGCGCCGATGGCAACGTCGTACGGAGCGAGCGCTGCGTAGTCCGGATTCAGATGCCCATCCCACTCCAGTGACCACCCGGATACCGGCTCGAGCGCGGCATTGAGCCAGATCCAGCGATAGGGAGATGCGGCGATCAGAAACTTGTCGCCGATGAGAAATGGCAGATTCGGTTTTTCAAATTCGAGATTGCCTCGACCCGGATTGGCGATGCGACGAAGGATCCGGCCATCAAGACCATAAACGTAAATACGGCCGGTGCCGGGATCGGCAACTACAAGCTGCTCCTCCGATTGGTCGAAGATCGCTTTGGTGACCCAGATCGGTCCCGCATCGATTTGCGCACTCATGGCACCGCGAGCTGATTGCTCCGCCGCGTGCACTGCGAAAGCGACGCTCATGCAACTGACCAGACACGCTGCGGCGCTGGAGTACATCCAGCGCCGCGAATACGTTCTGCCTACGGACACACGGTTATCCGTTCGCAATTCGAGGGGCTTCCGTAGCAGTCATTCCACCCGGTTTCGTACGTCAGTATGCATGTCGCGCCGCAGTCGCTGCACTTTGGCGGCATCGCGGTCGTAGACGCTGCGAACCCCATAGTGACCACCAAGAGCAGGAATACCTGAAACAGTCGAGCCTTCATTGACAACGCTCTCCTTTCAAAGATTCTGGGTCGGTCAGAGTTTGGGAGGCTCAAATATGAGCTGCGACTGGCCTTTTGTCAACCCTTCCGCCGTTACTGTTTGACGCTCATGCGTCACTTGATGCGGGAAGCAGCAGGCGCGAAGCGAGACTACTGGTGGCCTCGCTTCGCTTCCAACTCGACCCACCGCGCGTCGAACCGGTCCACCTCCGTTTGCGCAGCGGTCACCTCGACCAAGCGTTTGCTGGAGTAGATCCGAAGTCGGTGGCGAGGTCCTGCGGGACGTAGCCGATGCGGACGCCTTTGCGGACGGCGCGGTTGCCGGAGTCGGGATCCTCTTCGCCGGCGATGATTTTTGAGCAGCGTCGATTTGCCGGAGCCGTTGGGGCCGACGAGGCCGACGAGGTCGCCTTCAAAGATGGAGAAGGAGAGGTCGTTGAAGAGGGGGCGGGGTGTAGGACTTGATCTCCGGCCTCTCCTTCGGCCACATCGAACAGAAGCTGGTGTTACCAATCGGCGTGCAAGCGACGCTGGACGGCGGATGCTGGAGCGCTCAGGATCGACGAGACCGCGGTCGGTTTGATCGCGCGATCGACGTTGTACAAAACCTACCGCTGGAGGCGGGAGCATCACGTTTCAGTCAAATCGCGTATTCGGACTTCGTCTCGACGCGAAACAGGTCCTCGGCAGTCATCGTCCGGATGTCGCTGATCCGGATCTCAAGGCGTCCGCCGGATTGAGTTTCCGCTTCTGATTACCGTCCGCTTCCGCGCCAGTAGTCGATGTTGAAGTTCAGGCCGAAGTAGGTCTGCACGCTGTCGGAGCCTTTGCCGCCGTCGAAGCTGCCGGTCAGTTGGATGAACGGCCGGATGCGCCCTCCCGGTCCGACGATGTTCCGGAATCCCGGGATGTAGTACGGATCGGCGGTCAGGTAGCCGTTCACCATCAGGCGGTGATTTCGATTCTGCTGAAACAGATCGTCCTTGCCGACGCCGACCTCGAGGAAACTCTGCTCGAAGATCCCATTCACCGCCATCGCGCCGACGCCGAAGTGGTGCAGGTTGACGGCGTCCGCGCCGCTGCCGGATACGGCCAGGAAGCCCAGCTCCAGGTTGGCGTAGACGCGGGCCGGGCTGTCGCTTGAAGCCTGAAGCAGCGCGGTTTCATAGCGCAGGCCGAAGAATGCCTCGAGGCTGCTGGCGCCGCGCAGGATGGCGATGAACTGATTTGGCGCGCCCTGCAGGACGGTGGCGGTGGAGGTTGAGCCGAGGTTGTTCGAACAGACGGAGAGCTGCACGGTGTTCGGGTTCTTGCAGTCGACGTCGGCGCTGCGCACGCCGTAATCGGTCTCGCCGTAGATCCAGAGTTGCTTCTTCGACGTCCGATCGCCCATCAGCCGGTACTGAAAATTGATGCCCGCGATCGATCGCAGCAGGTTGCTGTTCGCATCCTCGGGATTCAGATATTGCAGCGTTGTGTCGCCGGCGAAGTTGTCGACCGCCTCGCCGATGTAGGCCAGCGCCATGAACGCGTTGCGCTGATCGCCGCAGGCCGGATTCGTTCCCGGCTGCGAGCAGTCGGGCGCGACGTCACCCGACGTTGTTTGCGTCGCTGGTTGCGGCACGGGAACAGGAGCGGGAGCCGGCGTCTGGCCGAAGACTGCAGCGCAGGCGAGGAACAGAATCACAGTCAGGGTGACGATTCGAGCACGCATTCACTTGCCTCTTTTCTGCGGGAGTGGAACGGACGCGCGAATTCTCCTACGGCATCGGCGAAAGAGGAAGCGTTCGTTACGCCATCGCTTCGGCGAGGCCGGCCAGGTCATCGAATTTGTACTTCGGCGTGCCGCCGGGGAGTGGATTCTGGCGCTGACGATTGATCCAGGCGTTGTCGATGCCGAGCGTGTTCGTAGGGACGATGTCGTGAAAATTGCTCTCGGCCGCGTGCAGCCACGACGACGATCTCCCGATCAGGTCGCGCGCCGTCTGAAAGTGCGCGTGTCCCGGTTTGTACGACCGCACCTGCTGCGCGGTGACGACGACGTCGAAGTCGACGGTGAAGTGCTCGCGTGTGGCGGCGAGAAGATCGTCATCGATGTTCGACAGGATGCCGAGGCGGCTGACCGACGCGAGCCGCTCCAGCGCGGCGTTCGTGTCCGGAAACGGTTGCCACGAGGGAAGGCTGTCCGCGAGGAAGCCGGCGCGTTCCGCCATCAGCGGCCAGCCGACGATGCGCGCAACGCGCACGGCCGTGTCGCGGAGGATCTCGCGATAGGGACGGTAACTCGCGGCTTGCACGCGATGTTCGTTGTCCGCATACGCGCGCAGGACGGCCTCGCGCGTGAGCGTCACGCCGTCCGTTGCCGCGGTGGTGAGAAAGGCGTCGGCGATGCCCGATTCCCAATCGATGAGCGTTCCGTAACAGTCGAAGGTGATGATGTCGTAGCGAGGCATGGCCGCAGCATTATGAGTGATCGGGCTCACAAGGCACGCCGTGGCCGTGCTATACCGTTCGCGTTCATCCCGCCATGTACGAAGCCGCCGCCAGAAGTCTGCGCACCGCTGAGCGTTTCCTCATCGCACCGGCGCTGAACGGCCGCTTCGCGTCGTCGCCGGTGCTGGTGTCCGACATCTCGGTGAAGGGCGCGCGTTTCCGCCACGCGCAGGCCGTGGAGATGGGGCAGAAGTCGCTGCTGCAGATCGCGATCGAAGGGCTGCCGCCGACGAATTTCGAAGCGGTGGTGGTCTGGACGAAGCCCGATCCGCTCGCAGCGGGGCGCTTCATGTCCGGGGTGCGCACGTACGTCGAACCGGCCGTGATCGACGGCGTCCTCGCGCACCTGCAGAAGATGCAGCGGACGACGCGGATCGAAGAGTTGCGATCCACCGATCGCTTCGACCTGTCGCCGGCGATGGAAGGCGAATGGAACGGCGCGGAAGTGCGGATCGAAAACCTCTCCGCGCGCGGCGCACGTATCGAGACGTCGCGTCCGCTCGCGGCCTCCGCCACCGGTACGCTGACGTTTGCCGTCGCGCAGCTCAACATCTCGGTGACCGCAGCCGTGGCCTGGACGTCGATGAAGGCGGTGAATCCGTCGATGTACCGCAGCGGCTTGATGATCGACGAGAAGCCGGAGCTTCTCCGCCTGGCCATCGGTCATCTCTGCGAGGCCGGCACCGCGAGTCTCGATACGCATTCGCTCGCACTGAAGCTGAAAGTGATTCGCGCCCGCGCGCGGCAACTGGCGTCGTACGCGAACGAAATGCCCGGCCTTCCGACCGAGCAGTACTTGTTGATCCAGTGCGTGCGCGAGGAGCTCCGCCTCAATCCCGAGGAAGCGATGCACTGGTACCGCCGCGCGCGCCTGACGATCGCCGACCCGGCCACCCGCGCCGCCGCCCCCGCCATCGCCGATCATCCCGACGCGCTGGCGGTTTGGGAGTACCTCGATCGCTCGATCGACCCGTCGATCATTGGCCGGACGTTCGAATTGCCTTAGATACCGAGAACGGGGAAGCGCACTTCCTCAGCAGCCAGCGCCAACTGCCGGTCATGCGTGACGAAATGGATCAGCTCTTCGCCGCGTCGCTTTCTGAATTCGATAGCACTTCCGAGATGGATGGCGTCAAGGGCACCGAGGATCACCGATGAGGGTTGGGATGCGGACTCAGTGACCGCGTTCGTGAGCCTGACTATCTTCAATCGATTGAGAATCGCCTCGACCGCGCGGCGCGCAGCTTTGAGTGCAACATCATCGATGCGGCCGGTCAAGTGTGCCTTGTACAACCCGCGGCGGCATTCGACGATCGCGATCTGGCTGGTAACTCCTTCGGTGATTTGATCCCATCCATGCCATGTGTTCGGCTCAAACAGCACGTGCCGGACGATGACCGAGGCGTCGAGATAGGCAATCACCGGTATTTGTCGCGTTCCGCGATTAGATCGGGAACGGGATCCCAGTCGAGATGCAGCGAAGGGGGAGTCCAGTCGCCCAAACGACCAAGCGCCGGATCCGGTACGTGGACGAAGAAGTCATCATCAGTTTCCGAGGGCCCGATCTGCGCGACTGCTTCTCCGTTCTCGACAACACGAATCGTTACGCCATCGCTGACTTCCGCGAGATGACGCGGCAGGTCGCTTTGCAACTCAGCAACTGTCAGATCCTTCGTCATGGCTTCAGCATCCCTCGGCTTTCGGCCTCTGTCAACGCGGCCACGTTCCGTTGCATGCCAGCGAGCTTCTCGCGTCTAACTGAGCCTCTAGTAGTCTTCGACGCCGAGAACGGGGAAGTCATACGACCGCGCCGCTGCAGCTAGCGGTTTGTCGTGCGTGAGGAAGATGACTTCTTCGTTGATCCGTTCGCGCCATGCGACGGCAGTCACTAGGTGAATCGCGTCAAGCGTTTTTAAGGGAAGCCCGAATTGTCCGCCGGCACGTTCGAGGATCGTGTCGTCGATCTTCAAAAGCTCGATCCTTCTCATCGCTTCGTGCAGCGCCGCGTAGGTGCGCGGGATCTCGGCCCGTCTCAGCTCTCTGGACGTCTGAAAGCGGTCGAGTGTGCGAAGACACTCAATTTGGAGCAGTGCGCTTGAAGTGGGATACAGAAGTTGTCCCTCGGTTAGCGCATCGTCAGCGCGGACAACGATACGCAGAATGACGGACGCGTCGACATACTGGTTCAACGCGTGTCTCGGTCCTCACGAAGAAAGGCAACGATATCAACGTCAGACTCGATCGGAGGTGGTGGGACGAAATCGGCGAACGAGCCGTAGGCGTGCCGGTAGATCATGTCCTCAGGAGTGGTAGTGATCCGCCTTGCGGTGGGCGAAATCTCGGCAACGAATTTGCCGCCGTCGACGAGTCGCAACGTCACGCCGTTGCGCACTTCCTGGATGTGATCCACGAAGTGCTCCTGCATTTCCTGCACACTGATGTCCTTCGTCATGGCTTCAGCATCCCTCGGCTTTCATCCTCTGTCAACGCGGCTACGTTTCGTTGCATGCCGGCCAGCTTGGTGCGCTTGACTGCGCTCTTGCGAAAGAGCGTCGAGAAGTCCGCTTGCTCGTAGCGAAGGAGATCGGTGATCGGTGTAGCGCGGTACTCGTCGCGCGGGGCGAAGGCGGGGTGCGGCGCGGCTGGCTCTCCGTTCCAGGGACAGACTTCCTGGCAGATGTCGCAGCCGAAGGCGTTCGATGCCAGCGGGATGTTCGGAAGTTCGCCGCGATGTTCGATCGTCGCGTAGCTGATGCAGTATTCGGATGCGACGGTGCGATTGGGAAGGATCGCGTTCGTAGGACAGGCATCGAGACAGCGCGTGCAGGTGCCGCAGCGATCGGCGACCGTGTCGGGCGCGATGTCATTTTCGAGGGACGTCAGGAGCGTGCCGATGAACGTGTACGAGCCGATCTGTTCGTTGATCAGCATCGCGTTTTTTGCGATCCAGCCGAGTCCTGCCCGCGTCGCCAGCGCGCGGTCGGAAAGCGGTCCGGTATCAACATAGCGCCACGTCTTTCCATGCGGCGCGACCTCGGCTTCGATCTTCCGCAGAATGCGATCGAGGACGTCGTGATAGTCGTCGCCGAGCGCGTAGCGGGCGATGTGATGCGACAGCGAGCCGGCGGGAGCGTCGGGCCGCGCCGAGGCGTACGGAACGAGAATCACGAGGGCCGACTTCGCCCACGGAAATCGCGCGGATGGATTGCGTCGGACTGCTGCCGTCTTCGCCAGGTAGTGCATCGTGGCGTGATGACCGCGATCGAGCCATTCGTCGAAGAGCGCGTTGTGGTCATCATCGAGATTGCTCGCGCCGAGGCGAACGACTCCCTCATCGCGCGCAATGCGCTCCACGTCCTGCCAGACCTCAGACAATCTCGTGATCATTCGCTTCGGCTGCCGCGCTTCAGCACGAACGTTGCGACCTCGGGACGGCAGAGGATGCGCAACGGCGGAATCGCGCCGATGCCGCGGCTGACGTAGAGCAACACCGCTCCGATGCGGTGAAATCCGGCCGCGTATTCGCCTTCGTGGCGCGACGGAACGACCACCGGACCGAAAAATGGGAAGCGAATCTGACCGCCGTGCGTATGCCCGCACAGCAGCAGGTCGATGCGCGGCCCGCGGATGATATCGACGATGTCGGGATGATGGCTGATGGCGATGCACGGCTTGGCAGGATCGAGTCCCGCGAACGCGCGCGCGACGTCTGGCGTGCCGCGATAAATCTCATCGATGCCCGCCAGCGGCAGCCGCGCCGATCCGCGGGCGAGCATCACCGCATCGTTGTTGATGAAGCGGACACCGTGCGCGCGCAGGATGCCGATGATCGCGTCGGCGCCGGCCCAGTAATCGTGATTGCCGAGGATGGCGAAGAGACCGTCGCGGGCGGAGAGGCCGTCGAGCAGAATTTCCGGCAACAGCTTGATGTGCCGCGTGAAGGAGACGAAGTCGCCGCCGAAGAGGATCACGTCAGGCGCGAATCGCTGCACCTGCTTGACTACCTCGCGATAGAAGCCGCGCCGCATGAACGAGGCGACGTGTGTGTCGGTGAGGAAGGCGATGCGATAGCCGTCGAACTCCGGCGGGAGGTCATCGATCACGATCTCGTGGCGCGTGACTTCGATGTCGTAGACGTCGTTGTGCGCGCCGAGGCGGCGCAGCCACGGGAACGGGACGTGCGCTCTCCGCAGCGGGATGACTTCGGATGGTTGGTCGCGAACGCCGATCAGCGGCGCCGAAGGCAGGTAGTTCACGCGGATGCGATCGAGAATCCAGTAACTGCCGACGGCCGCCGCGACGATCAGCCAGACCGCGCCGATTTTCGCCAGCGCCAGCGACCACGCGATCTCCTGAATCCGCTCCGGCGTGATTCGCTCTACGACGCGTGTCGAGAGGAGCCGGTCGAGCCACTGGTTGAGCGGCCAGAGCAGCGCCGTCAGAACGATCAAGACGGGCGGCGTCACAAACATCAGCCACTTCCATTCGCTGCGCTCTTCGCGATGGTCGCCGAAGACGAAGCGGTTCATGACGAAGAGAAAGATGCGCGCGTCGCCGAGGAGGGCGAGAAGGATGAAAGCGAAGAAGAGAAGGCGGAGGGACATGTTGCGTCGCGATGATAGGCGCTGTCATCCTGAGCCGCCGAAGGCGTTGGAGCGCGAAGCGCGGAACGCCGCAGGACGGCGAAGGATCTCAAACTTCCCAACTCTTGCCGAAGCCACCTGGGATTCAACGCAAGTTGTGAAGCTTGAGATCCTTCGGCCGCGCCTCGCCGGCCTCAGGATGACAGTCGCTGCAAAATCTCCCCGATCCACTCTTCCGGCACCTTGATCGTTCCGAGCGTCTCGGTTTTCTTCACGCTGCCGTGATCGTCCGAGCCGCCGGTGAGCATCTTGCCGCGGAAGCGGGCCATGTTGCTGTAGATCTCGCGCCATTCCGGATTCACGTCCGGATGCAGCACTTCGATTCCGTCGATGCCGGCGTCGAGCAGGTGCGGAACGATCCGTTCGTGATCGGGATAAAGCGTTGGATGCGCGATCGACGTCAGGCCGCCTGTTGCGCGCATCAGCGCCACCGCTTCGTCGATTGCAAATCGATCTTTTTCCACGTATCCCGGCTTGCCGGGACGAAGGAGTTTGTCGAAGGCATCGGACACCGAGGCGACATAGCCCGTCTCCACCAGCGCGCGCGCTACATGCGGACGTCCGACCGCGCCGCCGGCGGCGAGCTGTTCGACGCGCTCGGAGCTGATGTCGTAGCCGAGCGCGCGCAAGCGTTCCACGATGCGCCGTCCGCGCGTTTGACGTGCGTCGCGAAACTTTCGCAGCTTCACCTCGACTCGCTCGTCGTGCGCGTCGAACGCGTACGCGAGGATGTGGATGTCCACGCCTTCGTACGCGCAGGAAAGTTCCGTCGCCGGAATCAACGTGACGCCTTTCGAATCGGCGTAGGTCTTGATCTCAAAGTACGCGGCGAGGTTGTCGTGATCGCTGATGGCGACGATCTCGATCCCATTCGCCAGCGCCACGTCGATCACCTCCGCCGGCGAGCGCGTGCCGTCGGAGTGATAGGTGTGCGTGTGCAGGTCGGCGTAGCGCATTGCTACACCGTCGGTTGCTCGGGCACCACCAGATTCACGATCACCTCGTCGCAGCGCGCGCACAAGCCGCCGTCTTCGACGACTTCCTCGCGATACTGCCAGCAGCGTCCACACTTTTTGCCGCGCGCCGGCGACATGGTGATGCCGATCGGGCCGACGCCTTCGACGTCGATCGTGTCGGTTGCCGGAGTGAGCATGAAATCGACGTGCGAGACGATGAAGACCTTCGCCAGATCGACGTCGAGCGAGCCGACCAGCGCTTCGCGCGCGATACCGTGAAGCTGGATATCGGCTTCCAGCGACTGTCCGATCGTTCCTGCGGCGCGCGCGTTCTCAAGAACTTTCGATACCGCCTCGCGCACGCGGAAGATGCGCTCCCACGCAGCGCTGTCGATTGCCGGCGCAGTGATCGTCGGGAAGTCGGTCAGATGCACCGACTGCTCTTTCGTTCCCGGCATCGCCTCGTAAATCTCCTCGGCCGTAAAACTGAGGATCGGCGCGAGGTAGCCAACCAGGCCGCGCAGGATTTCGTACATCGCCGTCTGCGCCGAACGCCGCGTCGGCGACGCCGGTCCATCGCAGTAGAGCGTGTCCTTCGACATGTCGAGATAGAGCGACGACAGCACGACCGTGCAGAGATCGAGGATGCGGTGATAGACGACGTGAAACTCGTATTCGCCGTACGCCTTGAGACAGCGCTCGAACACTTCCGCGGCGCGCGAGAGCACCCATTTGTCGACGTCGCGAAGCTGATCGTGCGGAACGGCGTCCGTTTCCGGATCGAAGCCGGCCAGGTTCGACAACAGATAGCGCGCCGTGTTGCGGAGTTTCTTGTACGACTCCGCGCTGCGGCTCATGATCTGCGGCCCGATCGACATGTCGTTCTGGTAATCGATCATCGCCACCCAGAGGCGGATCACGTCGGCGCCGTGTTGCTTGAGCACGTCCTGCGGCGACAGCGCGTTGCCGGACGACTTCGACATCTTGTCGCCCTGTTCGTTGATCAGGAATCCGCAGGTGATGACCTGGCGGTACGGCGCCCCGCCTTCGATGCCGGTGCCGACCAGCAGCGACGACTGGAACCAGCCGCGATGCTGGTCGTGCCCTTCGATGTAGACGTCGGCCGGCCACGTCAGCTCCGGACGTTCTTTCAACACCGCGACGTGCGAGCAGCCGGAATCGAACCAGACGTCGAGGATGTCCAGCTCTTTGCGGAACGCGGTGGCGTTGCACTTCCCGCACGCGTAGCCGGCCGGCAGGAAGTCGGTGGACAGGCGGTCGTACCAGGAGTCGGCGCCTTCGACGAGAAAGATTTCCTTCACCTTCTCGAACAGCTCCGGCGACGTGACCGGCTCGCCGCACGATTCGCAATAGAGAACGGTGATCGGAACGCCCCACGTGCGCTGGCGCGAGATGCACCAGTCGGGGCGGTTCTCGACCATGCCCGCCATCCGGTCCTCGCCCCAGGCCGGGAACCACTTGACCTTGTGAACTTCTTCGAGCGCGCGGCCGCGCAGATCGTGATCGTCCATCGAGATGAACCACTGCTCGGTGGCGCGGAAGATGACCGGATGCTTGCATCGCCAGCAGTGCGGATACGAATGCGTGATCGTCTCGGAGTACAGCAGCGCACCGCGCTCGCGCAGCAGCTCGATGATCTGCGGATTCGCTTTGAACACGTGCAGGCCAGCCCACAGCGGAACGTCCGGTGTGAACTCGCCGCGGTGATTGACGGGCGTGTAGGTCTCGAGGCCGTAGCGCTGGCCGGTGTAGAAGTCGTCAGCGCCGTGTCCCGGCGCGGTGTGCACGAGGCCCGTGCCCGCTTCGAGCGTCACGTAATCGCCGAGGACGAAGACGCCTTCGCGCGGAAGGAAAGCGTGGCGGTAGCGAAGGTGCTCGAACGCCGATCCCTTGAACACTTTGACGACTTTGTAGTCAGTCCATCCGAACTTCGGGGTAACCGTTTTTACTAACTCCGAGGCGATGATGAAGTTCTCGCCGTCATGCTCGACGACGTCGTAATCGAAGTCGGGTTTGAGAGCGATGGCCAGATTGGCCGGGAGCGTCCACGGAGTCGTCGTCCAGATGACGGCATAGCACGGCTTCTCGATCGGAAGGTCGAGGCTTTGCACCGATTCGTCGGTCAGCCGGAAGCGCACATACACCGACGGCGACGTGTGATCCGCATACTCGACCTCCGCCTCCGCAAGCGCGGACTGGTCGTACGTGCACCAGTGCACCGGCTTGAGGCCCTTGTAGACCATGCCCGTGCGGAAGAAGCGGCCGAGGGCGTAGGCGATGTCGGACTCGTACTGATACGACATCGTCATGTACGGATGGAACCAGTCGCCTAGTACGCCGAGGCGGATGAAATCCTGGCGCTGGATGGAGACGAATTTGTCGGCGAACTCGCGGCAGGCGCGGCGGAAGTCGGCCGGCGACATCTCCTTCCGCTTCGAACTGCCGATGACCTTGTCGACGGCGTGCTCGATCGGCAGGCCGTGGCAATCCCAGCCAGGCACGTACGGCGAGTCGAAGCCCATCATCGTCTTCGATTTCACGACGATGTCTTTGAGGATCTTGTTGAGCGCGTGGCCCATGTGAATGTGGCCGTTCGCGTACGGAGGGCCGTCGTGCAGGATCGACTTCGGCCGCCCTTCCGACTTCTCGCGAATGAGCTTGTACAGGTCGATGAGGCGCCACTGCTCGAGCCTCTTCGGCTCGTTGACGGGCAGGTTGGCCTTCATCGAGAAGGAGGTCTGCGGAAGGTTCAGCGTCTTCTTGTAGTCACTGCTTTCGGCCATGGTGGGCGGCGAAACTAACAGCCGCCTCTGATGATTTCAAGCGCCGCCCGCTACTTGATCTTCGCCAGCTCGCTATCGAGATGCGCGAGCGCCGCCTGCAGCGACTCACGTCGTCGCTCGTTGGCCGTCTCCATCTCGTGAACGATGCGGCGCCGCGACAGCTCCAGCCCTTCGCGTTTCTGGCGCCGCTCGATTTCATGCACGTCCGGACGCTGCCGGTTGCCGCGCGCGGCGCGCTCGTCCTCGGCATCCTGCCGGTTCGACTCAACTGCCTTGCTTTCAAATCCTCTTGCCATGGAAAAAATCGGCGTGCATGTCGCGCGCCTGACGCGCTACATCCCGCCGGCACTCACCGCACGCGGCGCGGTGACGCGCAGCCGTTCGCCGGGGTGGAGTTTGTGTTCGACTTCGAGCTCGTTCAGTTCGAGAAGTTCGTCCACGGTCAGGTTGTGGCTCTTGGCGATCGAGTAGTACGTGTCGCCTTTTTTGACCGCGTAGTAGGCGTCGCTGTGCGCGAGGAGGGCGCCGAGCTCGCGGGCGCGAACGGGGAGGTAGACGGCGTCGCCTTCGCCGATGGCGTCGGACGAGCGGAGGTTGTTCATCGCCACGAGCGTATCGATGTCCGTGCCGAGGGCGCGCGCGATGCGTTTCAGAGACTCGCCTTCGCGAAGCCGGTAGGAACAGACCGCGACGTTCGCATCCTCATTTCTCAGCGTTGCGGCTCGTGCGGCGACGGTTTCCGCCGATTTCGACGGAACGCGAACGGTGATCTTGCCTGGCGGAATGATGCCCTGGCGAAGCGACGGATTGAGATCGCGCAAAAGCGCTTCGTCGACGTGGGCGACCGAGGCGAGGTAGCGGAGTGAGAGCGGACCTTCGATCTCGACGGCGCTGCGATCGAAATCGATCGGCGTGCCGAGGCGGAAACCGTAGGTTGTTGGATCGCTGGCGATGGTCAGCGTGGCGAAGAACGTCGGGACGTAGCCGCGCGTTTCTTTCGGGACGGCTTCGTTTTCGAGCAGGTCCCAGAACGTGGCGGCGCCGGACGATTGCATCGCGCGCCGGATGCGGCCGGGGCCGGCGTTGTAGGCGGCCAGCGCGAGCGGCCAGTCGTTGAACTGGCGATAGAGGTCTTTGAGATACGCCGCGGCTGCGCGCGTGGAACGCTCCGGATCGGCGCGCTCATCGACCCACCAATCGACGCGCAGGCCGTAATCGCGCGCGGTCTCCGGCATGAACTGCCAGATGCCGTGCGCGCCGGCGCGCGAGGTCACCGACGGCACGTACGCGCTCTCAATCACCGGCAGATAGGCGAGGCCGTGCGGCAGCTTGTAATCGTCGAGCGCTTTGTCGATGAGCTTCTTGTACTTGCCGGAGCGAAGCAGCGATTCCTGAATGCTCGGCTTGAGGTCGGTGGTGAAGTACTGCAGCGCGCCGCGGATGGTCGGATGATCGGGAATCGGAATCGACGCCGCAGCTTCGACGTCGACCGCCGGCGCGGCGACCGGTTTTCCTTCGCGCGCCACGATCTCCGCATACGCTGCTTCCAGCGCTTTCCGATACTCCTCGGCCTGCAGTTTCGTGACGGATGGAGGCTGCACCGCGGGCGCGACGGCGACGGTTTTCGGCGCGGGAGTGGAGGAGGCGCAGGCGACGGCGTAAATCGCGATCAACAGAACGACCGCTCGCTCTCGATTCATCGCACTTCCCTCCCCACCCTTAGACGTCTTCGAACTTCAGATTGACCGAGAGCGACTGGATGTCGCTCGTTTCGCCGAGGTCGATCGATTGCTCCTGAGACTGAATGACCCCGCCGTCATTTTCAAAGGATACCGTAACGCGCAAGTTCTTCGACTTCGGGAGCGTCCCCGGCGCCATCGGCAGCGTGACGGTGCGATGCACGTCGCGCTTCGGCTTCGGCGGATGCCGGAGCGCATCGAGCGGCGACGATTCTTTCTTCGCCGGCGCTTTCGGAGCCGATTGCGTGGCGCGTTTTCGCAGCGATTCCAGCTCCGCCATGATGTCCACCGAAGATCGGACCTTGACGTGCTTGACCTCGGGTGCGGCTTTGGCCTGCCTCTCGGTCTGTCCGAAGTCGATCTCCGGCTCGGGAGGCGTTGGGGTATCGGGTGTCGGGTGTCGGGTGTCGGAGTGGGGAGCATCGGCACCAGCGGCTCTCGCAACCTCCGCTCCGATCCCCGACTCCCGACTCCCAACTCCCGACACCTCCGGCGTCGGCGGCACCGGTTCCGGCTCGGGCGCAATGAACGCCTCGGGTGCGATCTCCTCAACTGGCTCGGCAGCCGGCTCGACCTCCGGCACCGGGTTGTACGCAGCGATCGGCGCGGTAGCCGCAGGCGACTCCGGCATCGCGCGAATCGGCGCCGTGTCTTCGCGGACGCGGAACGACACATCGGGCGCGGGGCGGCGCGGCGTCGGTTTCACCGGCTCCTCGCCGGTCATGCGGCGGCGCAGCGTGCGCAGCGTCAGTTTCGAGATCACTTTCAGCGTCTCGAAGACGCCATCGCCGCGCGACGCCACCGCTTCGACGAAGTCGTACTTGCGCTCCGGATCGATGACGTCGACGACGTCGTCTACCGGCGCGATGTTGGGGAGATCGCGTTTGTTGAGCTGCAGGACGAGCGGGATCTCGTCGATGGAGAGGCCGATCTCGGCCAGGTTTTCGCGCAGGTTCTTGAAGCTCTCCAGATTCGCGTCGAGCATCGCCTTCTGCGAATCGGCGACGAAGACGATGCCGTCGACGCCCTTGAGGACGAGCTTGCGCGTGGTGTTGTAGAAGACCTGGCCGGGGATGGTGTAGAGCTGCAGGCGGGTCTTGAATCCGCCGATCACGCCGACGTCGATCGGGAGCAGATCGAAGAAAAGTGTGCGGTCGGTTTCGGTCTCCAGGCTGACCATTTCCCCGCGGCTCTGCGGCGAGGTCTTGGCGTAGATGTGGTGCAGATTGGTCGTCTTTCCACAGAGGCCCGGACCGTAATAAACGATCTTCGCGGCCATCTGCATCGTCGCGTAATTGAAGAAAACCATTCCGCCCGCGCTCCGATCGAAAGGGGGTCGATGGTAGCACCCGCTACTTTGCAGCCGCAACAATGCGCGCGGCCAGAAGTCTGTAGATCTCTGCAAGTTCCGGGGAATCGCGCAATGCGGCGGCGTGCCGCTGCATGACGGCGTCGTCGCCGCGCACCGCCGGTCCGGTGAATCGTTGTGCGTCCGTATGCGCCGCCCAGTTGTCGATCGCGGATCGCGCCAGCGCGGCGATGTCCTCCCGCGCGCCGCCGATCGCGATCAGCTCCTCGGCCACGTCGAGAAGGGCCGCGATGTAGTTCGATCCGAATACGGCTCCGGCGTGATAGCGGATCTTTGCCTCGGCCGAAATCTCGGCGAATCGGGCGCCGGCGGCGGTTGCGATCGATTGCGCGACGTCGCGATGTTCCCCTTCGAAAACGAGCAGCGTCCCTTCGAGATCGGACGGTTCGCCGGCCGGCGGCAGCGATTTCAATGGATGGAGCGAGAATCCGCCGCGAAGGGCGGGGAGGGCGCCGCTGGGGTGGAAGATGATCGCGTTCGTCTCGGGGATGCTCTCCGCGACTTCGTCGATATTGCGGTCGGTGACGGCGACGAGAATCAGGTCGCTGCTATTCGCGAGTTCGTCGATCGGCTCTCCGCGTTTGGCGATGCCGGTGATCGGCCAGCCGATGCGGCGCCAGGTGCTCGCGAACGCCCATGCGGCGCGGCCGCTGCCGATGATGCCTAACTTCATCGCGAGAGTGTAAAGGGAACGGGTTCACGCGGAGGCGCGGAGACGCGGAGTAAACTGCTGACGAATGCGCGGCACTCTTTTGCTTTTCATCTTCGCCATCGCGATGAGCGCGAATGCGAAGCCGCCTTCGACCTGCGGCGGCACGGACGAATACTCCAAAGCGCTTTGCGCGTATCAGCGCCGCGCGTTCACCGAGGCCGAGGCGGGATTTCGGGGGATCGTGGAGAAGGGGGAAGTCGATCCGGTCACCATTCGCGCCATCTATTTTCTGGCGCGGACGGAGATGAAGCGCGGGCGGTTCGACGAAGCGGCCCCCTTGTTCGTAAGAATCTACGCCATGGATCCGGCGTTCTATGCGAGCTGGAACTGCGACTTTCTCCTGGGCGAATGTCGGAGAGCGATGGGAAGAGATTAGTGGCGCAACAATCGACCTTCGAGCTTCGCCGCAAGCTCCTCCAGCTGGAGGCGCTCTACGACGTCGGCCGCGCGTTGAACACGCTGCGGCCGGAAGGGGAGTTGATCGAAGAGCTGATGCATCGCGCCATCGCCGTCCTCGATGCCACGGTCGGCTTCGTCTTCTCGCTCGATGAAAAACTCAACGTGCAGCAGATCTTCACCTTCGGCGTGGAGATCCCAACGCCGGCCAACGCGATTTTGAACGAGCCGCCGATCAAGCAGGTGCTGGCCTCGCGCGAGCCGATGTCGGTCACCGTCTCGAAGTTCCTCGGCGGGGCGGGCAGCGATCTTCTGCTCGCGCCGATGATCTCCGGCGAGACCATCATCGGCATCATCGGCGTCGGCGGGAAAGAGGAGCGCGGCGCGAAGAGCGGCAGCTTCGTCGAGGACGATCTGCGATTTCTGGCTTCGCTCGCAGCCATCGGCGGCGCGGCCATCGACAACGCCCGCAACTTCCACAAGCTCTCGGTTCTCCGCGAAACGCTGGAAGACGAGAACCGCAACCTCAAGCAGCGCATGCTGCGCGACTACAGCGACCGGCTGATGATCGGCGACTCGCCGAAGATGCAGCGGGTCATCGATCTCGTCGCGCGCGTGGCCGACTCGCAGGCCAGCGTGCTCATTCGCGGCGAGTCGGGCACCGGCAAAGAGATGGTGGCCCGCCTGATCCACGGCAACTCGCCGCGGAAGGATGGCCCGTTCGTGGCCATCAACTGCGCCGCGCTCCCCGAGACGCTCCTCGAGTCGGAGCTCTTCGGCATCGAGCGCGGCGTCGCCACCGGCGTCGATGCGCGCCCCGGCAAGTTCGAGCTGGCCAAAGGCGGAACGATCTTTCTCGACGAGATCGGCGACATCCCGCTCACGCTCCAGGCCAAGCTTCTGCGCGTGCTGCAGGAGCGCGAAGTGGAAAAACTCGGCGGACGTCGCCGCATCCCGATCGACGTGCGCATCCTGGCCGCCACCCACCGCGATCTGGAGCAGATGATCGAGAGGACCGAGTTCCGGCAGGACCTCTACTACCGGCTGAAAGTCGTCGAGATCGTCCTGCCTCCGCTAAGAGATCGCAAAGAAGACATCCCCAAGCTGGTCCGCTTCTTCCTCGACAAGTACGGCAAGCGCGAAGGGTTGGGCGACGTGCGCATCACGCAGGAGGCGCTGCAGAAACTGCTGCGCTATCCCTTCCCCGGCAACGTCCGCGAGCTGGAGAACCTGATCGAAGGATCGCTGGCGCTGACCACCGATCCGGTCATCGATCCCGGCGACCTCGCGCTGCCCGAATCGGCCTCCGGCGCGGGCGGCGTGGAGATGCTCACCGACTTCCCCTCGCTCTCCGAACTGGAGCGTCGCTACGTCGCTCGCGTTCTCGTCCACACCAAGGGCAACATCTCCAAAGCTGCCAAGATCCTCGGCGTTGACCGCAAGACCCTCTATCGGATGCGGGAGTCATTGTCCCAATTAGCCCCAACTGTGGAATCGTGGGACGTTCATTAATAAACAGCGTACATTCATGCGCTTACGATCGCGTGAATCTTTGAAACCTTCGTTGTGTGGCATTTCGCCACAGTCGCACACTTCGTCACATTCCGCCGAGTTCTCGTGTAAACTTCGCAGCATCAGAGGCTTAGAGAGAGTGCAGCAGAAAAGCCAACCGTGGCAGTCGCGTTGCTCTTGGTGGGTCCCGACAACTGAGGGGGGACACCATGAAAAGCATCGCTCAAACCCGCACCACCGCCGTTTCGCTCCAGTACGCACTTCCCATGCTGCTGGCAGTCAACACCTTCGCCCTGCTCGCCATCGAGCAGCTCGGCGGCATCCCCGAATGGATCAAGTCCGCCGTAGCGCTGCTGCTCGGCTTTTGATCGCGTCCTTCAGGACCCTTCCGAAATGACCACAACCGCCGAGCGGCAGATGGAGCTCACGCTCCCGATGGTCGCGGATATCGAGATCGCAGCCGCCCGCGCGGCAGGCAATCTCGCCCGCGAGCTCGGCATGAGCTCCGAGAAGATCGATGAGATGACTCATGCGATCATCGAGGCCTGCATCAACGCTCGCGAGCATTCCGGTTGCGTGGACAACCGCATCTATCTAAGATTCGTCGGTACTTCCCAGGGCGACGGCAGCCGGATCGATGTCTGGGTCACGGATCACGGACGTGGATTCGATCCAGCCGAGGCCCGGTCCCGAAGGCCGGCTCCAGGGGTTTCTCACAAACGCGGCCGCGGACTGCAACTGATCGAAGCGCACATGGACGAGGTAAGCATCTCGACGTCGTCGGGCGGCGGAACCACCATCCATATGGTCAAATACGAGAAGAAAGAATCATGACTGAGGAACTGAAAGTCGCGGTCGACCGCAAGGACAACGGTGCGGTGCTCTACACCAAGGGCTACATCAACAATGTAGGCGGCGAAGAGATCGCCGTTCGTGCCTACGAACTGATGGACGCCGGCGTGCGCACTCTGCTGCTCAACCTTCGCGATACGAAAATCGTCAACTCCATCGGCATCAGCATCCTCATCGAGATCATCGAGAAGATGATCGACAAAGGCGGCAAGATTGCCTTCTGCTGCCTCACGCCCGTCATCCACAAGACCTTCCAGATCATGGGCCTGGCCAACTACGCGATGATCTTCGAGAACGAAGAGGCCGCGATGAAGGAACTGGGGCTGTAGGCCGTTACCTGAGACTCGCGCGTCGCTGCTATCCTTCCACCTCCCGTTATGTCGTCCCTCGTTCACCAGTTCGCGGAGTTCCTGCATGACCTGCAGCAACTCGAGCGGGCGGCCCTTCCGTCGCATGGACCGCTGATCCTCGACGCCTTCACCAAACACACGCCGTACGACGTCGGCGCCGTCTATCTGCGCGATGCGCGCGGTCCGGAGATGCGGCTGGCGGCGAAGTCGCGCGTGTGCGTCGCGCCGGAGATTCTCGAGAACGATTCACTCGAATCCGCAGCGCTCGATCCGAAGCCGCGCCACATCATTCCGATGCGCACCGCGCGCGATCACTTCGGCGTCATCGCCCTTTCCGGCGACGCGGCCTCGGACGACGATCTCCAGATGCTCCACGCCGCCGGCACGTTCGCGGCGTCGCTGCTGAACATGCACCGCCTCGCTGCGGAGATGCGCGAAGGCGACTTCCAGCTCAAGTACCGGCTGTGGGAGCTGGAATCGCTATACGACATCGGCCTCTCCATCGCCGGCACGTTGAACATCGACGCCCTCGCAGACGAAATCCTCTTCCGGATGATTTCGCTGATCAATGCGCGCCGTGCCGCGCTCTTTCTGCGCGACGGCGACAAGTTCAAGGTTTATCGCGCGTTCGGCGACACCCGCTCCGATTTTCTCGACGACGAGATCACCGACCGCGTCGTCGCCGCCGGCGAGGCGCTCACGTTCGAAGACAACTCGGAATGCATCTTCCCCGGCTGCATCGCCACGGTCGCTGTTCCGATCAAAGGCAACAACGCCGTGATTGGAGTGCTCGCCGCCGGCGATCGCGAAACGCGCGAGGGCGACGTCGGCGCATTCGAGGCGAACGAATTGCGGCTCCTCTCGCTCTTCGCAAACCAGGTCGCCATCGCCCTCGAAAACGCGCGCCTTCACAAGGAAGCGCTGGAAAAGCTGGCCATGCAGCGCGAGCTCGACCTCGCCGCCACGATCCAGAGCGACATTCTTCCGAAGTCGATCCCGGTCGTCGAAGGCGTCGAGCTGGCCGCGCTTTCCCGTCCCGCCAAACAGGTCGGCGGCGACTATCACGCGTTCTTCCAGCGCGAAGGAACGCTGACGACGGTCGTGGCGGACGTGGCCGGAAAGTCGATGCCGGCCGCGTTGCTCGTCTCCGCGTTCCACGCAGCCATCCAGCTTCTTTTCGCGGAAGGGCGCGAGCTTGGCGACATCGCCACGGAGCTGAACCGGCACATCCACAGCTGGTCGGCCGAGAACAAGTTCATCACCATGATCATGGTCACGATCGACCCCGAAGCAGAGACGATCCAGTTCGTCAACGCGGGCCACAATCCCTGTTACATCATCAGCGGCGATCACATCGAGCTGCTCCGATCGCACGGACTACCCATCGGCATCCTCGGCGCGTCGAAGTACATGACCCAGACGCGCCCGTTCCCTGCCGGATCGACGGTCGTGCTCTACAGCGATGGCATCTGCGAGGCCGAAAACGCCGCAGGCGACGAATGGGGCAACGAGGTCTTCGAGCAACTCCTGGCGCGCCACGCCAACTCCTCGGCCAGCGAAGTCCGCGATGCGATCGCGGAAGCGGTCGACGCGTTCGTCGCCGACGCGCCGCAGAAGGATGACGAGACGCTCGTCGTCGCCCGCACCGCGTCGTAGCCGCACGTTGTTACAACTGCGCCCCTCCGCGTAACCGCGCGAAATCGTCGTCGTCCAAACCGGCAAGGAGGAATGCGATGAAACGCTATGCGATGGTTGCAGTGCTTCTCTGTGTCGTTCTGGCGGGGGCAGCGTTCGTTTATGCGGCGGAGTCGGGGAGCTCCAGCCGGCTGACGATTTCGCCGTCGGACATGAAAGACGGCGAGACCAAGACGCTCGTGGACGGCGACAACACCATCACCGTGAAGCGCACCAGCGACGCGCTCGACGTCAAGATCGACGGCGCCGGAAAAACGCGTCACATCACGATCGTGCGCGGCGGCGACGGCGAGATCCGCGTCGAGCGCAACGGCGCCGGACACGATGGAACGCATACCTGGGTGGTCGGTCCCGACCGTCCGCGCGTCATGATCGACGGCATGAATTTCGACACGCCCGGCCTGCGCGTCCTGCCGCGCAGCCCCGCGTCGCAGACGTGGTTCGTCTGCCCGAAGGATCACACCATGCTGCGCGTCCCCGAGGACAAGAAGGACGGGACGTTCAAATGCCCGGTGGACGGCACGACGATGGAGCAGCGCAAAGGCCGCGGCTTCGCCTTTTTCTTCGACGACCACGAATTCCGGTCGGACGATATGTAAGTTTCGAAAAGGACGGTTCGCGCGGAGCGCTCCGCGTGAACCTCCCTATCTACCCTCGAACTTCGGCGCCCTCTTTTCGAAGAACGCCGCCATCCCTTCTCCAGAGTCGTGCGAAAGAAACGCGCGAACCTGGTTCTCGTTCTCCAGCTCCACCTGCGCGACCAGCGAATTCGTACGCGATACGGACAGCGCGCGTTTGATGTCCGCGATCGCCTGCGGCGGGCCGGCGGCGATCGTGCGGGCGAGAGTCATCGTCTGTTTGGGCAAGTCCGCCAGCGGCACGACGCAATCCACCATCCCGATCGCCAGCGCCTCATTCGCATCGACCATTCGTCCCGTGGTCAGCAGTTCCAGCGCGCGGCCGGGGCCGACGAGGCGCGGCAAAAGCCACGTCCCGCCCCAATCGGGGTGCATTCCGATTTTCACGAACGTCTCGGCGAGCTTCGCGGTGTCGGACGCGATGCGGTAGTCGCAGGCCAGCGCGAGATTGCATCCGGCGCCGGCGGCGACGCCGTTGACCGAGGCGATGACGGGCTTCGGCATGTCGGCGATCTGCGTGACGACGTCGCGCCCGGCATTGAGCAGCTTGCGGAACGATTCGACGTCGCCCTTCTTCTGCAGGCCGGACATGTACTCGACGTCGCCTCCCGAGCAGAACGCGCGTCCGGCGCCGGTGATGATGACGACGCGGCAGTTCTCATCGTCGCCCGCTGCTTGGAGCGCCGCGAGCAACTCCTCGCGCATCGTCCCGGCGAAGGCGTTCAGTTTTTCGGGACGGTTCAGAGTGATGGTGGTGATGTGGTCGTTCGTTTCGCTGCGGATCATGGTTCTGTTAACTCTATCCTGCGGGACGCGAAGCGGCCCGTCAGGATCTCCGCGAACCCGAGATCCTGACGTTGGGCTTCGCCCGCCGCAGGATAGAGTTAGAAAACATGCAACGGATCATCCGCTGGCTTCTCTACGCCACCATTCCTGTCGCCATCGCCCTGCAATTCATGCATGGCCACCTTGTCGCGGAGTTTGTCTTCGCGTGTGCGGCGGTGCTTCCGCTGGCGGCGTGGATCGGCGTGAGCACCGAGCAACTCGCGCATCGCATGGGGTCGACGTACGGCGCGCTGTTCAACGCCACCTTCGGAAACTTCGCGGAGATGGTCATCGCCATCTTCGCCATTCGCGCCGGACTGCCGGGCGTCGTGCGCGCGTCATTCACCGGATCGATCGTCGGCAACCTGCTCTTCGTCGCGGGATTGTCGATGCTGGCCGGCGGATGGAAACATCGAACGCTGAAGTTCAACGCGCTGGCGGCCGAGTCGCAGGCGGGTCAGCTCATTCTGGCCGTCGCGTCGTTTCTCGTGCCGGCGCTCTTCTTCCGTTCCGCAGCCTCGGCGCATCAACCGCAGTTGATCCATCAGGTGTCCATCGGCACGGCCATCATCCTGATCATCGTCTACATCCTCGGGCTGCTCTTCGCGTTCAAGACGCACAAAGAGCAGCTCGCGGCGGTCATCGACGTGCCCGAGATGGCGGCTGAAGAAGTGTGGAGCGTCAAACGCGCGATCGGGCTGCTGCTCGTCGCCAGCGCGTTGATGGCTGTGGTGGCCGAGGGGCTGGTGGAAGCGGTGGGGGCGGCGGGGAAGGCGTGGGGGATGAACGAAATCTTCCTCGGCTTCGTCGTTCTGGCCATCGTCGGGAATGCCGCGGAGCATTCGACGGCGGTCATGCTGGCCATGCGCAATCAGATGGACACGGCGCTCAACATCTCGATGCAGTCGAGCGTCCAGATCGCGCTGTTCGTCACGCCGCTGCTGGTCTTCCTGTCGTACCCGCTCGGGCATCCGCTCGATCTACTGTTCACACCGTTCGAGATGCTCGCGGTCGGATTGTGCGTGGCGATCTTTTCGTACCTGGTGATGGACGGCGAGACCAACTGGTACGAGGGGATTCAGCTTCTGGCCGTCTACGCCATCATCGCCGTGGCTTTGTATTTCCTTCCGGCAAGTACTGCTCCCGCGCACTGAATTGATGATTATTTTGCGCTACAGATGACGCCGCTTCCGCTTACGATGCGCGCGTGAAGTTTGCGCAAATCGCGCGACCGTACTTTTTCGAAATTTTCACGGTCGTCAACCTCATCATTCTGTTCGCTGTCTACCCCGCAGTCGCGCGACCGATGGCCGGCACCTTCGCTCCCGCTTTTGCCTCATTCCTGATCTTCTTTCTCCTGCCGCTGCTGATCGCGATCTTCGTCCGTCTGGCGCTTGCCTTGCGCCGCGGAACATCGACCGAATTGCTGGCGACTTACCGATCCCGCGATTGGATCTCGGACTCCATCCGCATCACCATTTTCAGCGGGCTCTCGATCCACGCCTATACGTGGATCAAGCTGGCGATCCCAGTCCTTCATCCTCAGCTGTTCGATCAGCAGCTCTGGAACCTCGATCGCGCCCTCGCTTTCGGCTACGCGCCGACCGTGTTTCTGACCTCGCTGTTTTCCGCGCCCGTTTTGATGCGCTTCTTCGACGCCAGCTACATCACGGTGCTGTTCCCGGCGCTGAGCATCGTGCCTGCCTTCATTGCCTCAATGCCGGAGCGGCGCGTGCGGATCGCCTTCGTGAATTCGAATGCCCTGCTCTGGCTGATCGGAGCGTGGCTTTACGTTGCCGTTCCGTCGTTAGGGCCCGCCTACCGTTTCCCCGGGGTCTGGTTGCCGCTGGGCCCGATGCTGAAACATTCGCAGGACGCGCAGCACATGCTCATCGAGAACTACGCCGCCGTTCGCAGCCCGCCGGGATGGAACGCGAAGCCGATCAACATCTTCTTCGGCGTGGCCGCGTTTCCGAGCCTGCACGTCGGATTTCAAGTCCTCTCGTTTTTCTGGATGCGCCGGCTCACGCGATGGGGCTATGTCTTCGGCATCCTGGCGTTTCTGGCGTTGATCGGCTCGATCGTGACCGGATGGCACTACCTCGTCGATGGAATCGCCGGCGGATTGCTGGCCTGGGCGTGCTACGCGGCGGCCGCGCAGCGCGTCCCGGCAATACGCGCCTGATTCGCGGCGTTTTCCACGCCATGCCCGCAGCAACCCAACGACAAACTGCGCTCGGCGAGATCCTGGCCGCGAGAACGGCCGAGGGCGCGCCGGAGCTGTACGACAAACTCGAGAACAAAGCGGTGCGCTGCTACTCATGCGGCCATCGCTGCAAAATCCTCAACGGCCTCAACGGCATTTGCAAAGTTCGCTACAACGAAGACGGCGTGTTGCGCGTCCCTCGCGGCTACGCGGCCGCGCTTCAGGTCGATCCAATCGAAAAGAAGCCGTTCTTCCACGCGTATCCCGGCGCGCTCGCGCTGTCCTTCGGCATGCTCGGCTGCGATTACCACTGCGGCTATTGCCAGAACTGGGTCACGTCGCAGGCGTTGCGCGATCCGGTCGCCGGCGCGTCGCCGGTCGATATCGAGCCGGCCGAGCTCGTCGCACTCGCCAAACGACACGGCGCGAAGGTCATCACCTCGACCTACAACGAGCCGCTCATCACCTCGGAATGGGCCGTCGAGATTTTCAAAGAAGCCAAACGCGAAGGTCTGATCTGTTCCTACGTCTCGAACGGAAACGGAACGGAGAAGGTGCTCGACTACATCGCTCCCTACGTCGACCTCTACAAAGTCGATCTCAAAGGTTTCTCCGATGCCCACTACCGCGACCTCGGCGGCACGCTGCAGCCGGTGCTCGACACGATCAAAGGTCTCAAGCAGCGCGGCATCTGGGTCGAGATCGTCACGCTCATCGTCCCCGGCTTCAACGATTCTGATGACGAATTGACGAAGTGCGCCGAGTTTCTGGCCAGCGTCGATCGCGATATCCCGTGGCACATCACCGCGTTTCATCAGGACTACAAGATGACCGCGAACGCGAACACCTCGGCCAACCAACTCCTGCGCGCGTACGAAATTGGCCGCCGCGCCGGACTGCGCTTCATCTATCCCGGCAATATCCCGGGCGCGGTCGGCGATTTGGAGAGCACGCATTGCCCGTCGTGCGATGCTGTCGTCATCGGCCGCACCGGTTTCCGCGTTACCTCGTATCGATTGAATGACGGCCGCTGCCCCGATTGCGGCACAGCCATCCCTGGCGTCTGGGATGGCAGCGCCGCCGTCGGCCGCAACGGCGTCCCGCGCCCCGTCTGGCTCGCATGAAAGGAACCACCCGAATGAAACGAATTGCAGTTGCCCTCAGCGCGGCGCTGATCGCGTCCGCCCTCGCCGCCGCCACTCCCGCCACGACTACGGTTCCGGACAAAGGCCCGAACAACGGCTGGATCGTGACGACGTCCAAGCAGCACGATCATCTTCTGCTGCTGAAAGTCCGCAGCGAGATGCCGGCGGACGTGCAGCCCGCGAAGTATCCGAACGCGGTCGAGATGCATTGGAAGTACACGCCCGACTCCAAAGGAATGCCTGCGGAAAAAGTGGTCACGCAGATCGCGAAGTTCGAAGCGACGCTCGATCCGATCCAGGGCGACCGCGTCGGCTACCTGATGATGATCGTGACCGGCAGCGGCGAGCGCACGTGGCTCTGGTACGCCGCCGATCCGAAGGCGTTCGCGAAAGAGCTCAACAAGCTCATTCCCGGCCATCCGTTTCCGATCACGATCAATGCCGCCGGCAAAGAATCGGACTGGAAAACGTACCGCGCCATGCGCGAAAAGATTCACTGACACCGCTTTTGCTACAGTGCGCCTCCGATGAACGAAGCCTTTACCGAGGTCCTGAACGCGGCCGAACTTCCGATCGGCCGCATCAGGGCCGTGAAGGTGGACGACCGCAGCATCGCCATCTCTCACACCGCCGGCGGATTCTTCGCCACCGATAACATCTGCCCGCATCGCGGCGGTCCGCTCGCCGAGGGGGATCTGATCGGCGACGAGATCATCTGTCCGTGGCATCTCTGGGGATTCGACGTCCGGACCGGCCTCTGTCCCGGCAACTCCGAATACACGATCGCGACGCATGAGGTGAAGATGGACGGCGATCGCATCCTGGTCAGGCTCGCGCCGGTGCGCGAAACGTCGGGCGTACTGTGAATCCGAAACCTCTCCGCCACGTCGATCTCTTTTCGAGCGCCGGCAAGCTCGAGGCGCTGTATCGCGATCTCCAGGATCCTGCGGCCGTGGCCGTGGTCTGTCATCCGCATCCCCTCGGCGGCGGCACGCTGCACAACAAAGTGGTCTTCCGCGCCGCGCGCGGGCTCGAGGCCGCCAACGTGGCCACGCTTCGCTTCAACTTTCGCGGCACAGGCGCCAGCGCCGGCCATCACGAAGAAGGCGAAGGCGAGCAAGGCGACGTCGTCGCGGCGATCGACTGGCTGATGAAAAAACATCCCGGCAAGAAGGTGATCGTGGGCGGCTTTTCGTTCGGCGCGTGGGTGGCCTCTCGCGCGGCGTGCGAGATCGCCGCGGTCGACGCGCTCTTCCTGATCGGCACGCCCGTCAACAAGTACGACTTCGGCTATCTCCGTTCCTGCGAAAAGCCAATGCTGATCCTGCACGGCACGCAGGACGAACACGGCGACGTCGAAAAACTCGAGAAGCTCGGCCAGGAGATTCGCAACGCCGAGACGATGATCATCACCGGCGCCGATCACTTCTTCACGCGGCAGCTCGATTCGGTCGAAGAGACGCTGCGCATCTGGGCCACCGGCATCATCGAAGGCTGACTTAGAATTTCGACATGCGATTCGTCCGTGCCGAAGACCAGCTTTCGAGTGACGCTGCGCCGGGCGGCCGCGTCGATCCATCGCCGATGCTCGGCACCTGGTTCGCCACGGACAAGCAGTCCGCCGGCGTGGTGAAGATGGAGCTCTCCGAGCGCGACGGCGCCTTCGTCGTGCGCGCGTTCGGCGCGGGAACGCCTGATCCGATCGATTGGGGCGAGGTTCCGGCGATCGCGTACGCAAAGAGCGTCGACTCCGGCGAAGGCATGGCCGTGAGTGCCGTCTTCGATTTCGGATTCGAGGAGAGTCTGCTGGCGGCTTACTCGAAAGGCGGCATCCTCGTCCTCGACACGTTCAACACGTTCAAAGACGGCAGCGGACGCTCCGCCTACTTCAGCCGCGAGTTTTTCCACCGGTGATCGCGCGCCTCAGCGATCGCCCCTCCGGCAACGCGGCGCCAATCGATCCCGCCACGCTCCTGGGCGAATGGATCAACTACGACACGTCCAGCCGCAACATCGCCGGCCTGACGATCGCCCGCCGATCGGAGGACATCCTGTTGAGCATCGACGATTGGGGTGAAGCAACAGTCCTACCGTTCTCTCTCACCACCGCCGGCGGCGAAGCAGCCGCGTTCCGCGCCGCATACGACTTCGGTTTCGCGCGCATCGCTATCCTCGCGTATCTCAACAAACGACTCCTCGTCGTCGACGCCTACACGACGTTCCACGACGACAGCGGAAGATCGAGTTACTTCGCGCGTGATCACTTCTGGGCCAGGTGAAGACGTGTCGCCTTCCTTCGAGATCATCGGTCCGATTTACGGCATTGAAGTCATCGCCAGCGGCCATGGCATCCGTGACCTCGCTGCGCTGCAGAAACACTTTGGCCGCGGCAATTGGCGTAAAGTAAAGGGCTTCGCGACCGTGCGCCTCTCGGATGGTAGGATTGCCGAAGCCGAGATTCACTGGTACGAAGCGCACGGAATCGGACGGCGCTGGATCAAAATCAAGCAGTACCTCGATTGACCAATGAGCGACTCAAAGCACTTCGTCATCTGCATCAATAACGGCGAATACGCGGGCACGCTCGAGTTGCGCAAGGTTTACGAAGCTCTCGAAGATCCCTCGGCCGCCTCGCGCGACTACGCGCGCATCATCGATGAATCGGGCGAAGACTATCTCTACCCGAAATCGTGGTTTGTTCCAGTTGCAGTTCCGCAGAACATCGAAGAATTGCTTCACGACCTCGTCATCAAGTAGCAGTCACCCACCCAACCGCTCGCTCAGAAAACGCAGCCCGAGGATCGTCCGCGTTCCGTGCCATGTGAAGAGATGGCCGGGGAATGGTCCGATCACGCGCGCGCCTCGGATTTCTGCTGCATCCTCGGTGCTGAATTCGTACGGTTCGTCGGGGAGAAAAATGATGTCGGGACGCAGCGTCAGAACTTCTTCGATTGCAAGCGACGGATAGCGTTCGCGATCGCGGAGGACGTTACTACCGCCGATCGATTCGACCAGATTCGAGACGTACGTATCGCCGCCGCACCACATCCACGGCTTCTTCCAGATCGGCACGGCGAAGGTGAACGGCGCGACGGTGCCTCGTTCGCTCGCAAGCGCATCCGTCAGTTCGCGCGCGCGATCGTGGCGTCGATGAATCGCGCCGAGGGTCGTGATGAGCGTGGACACGTCATCGACTGTCTTCGGCTCCGTGACGAATACCGGCGCGAACTCCTCGATCGCGGTTGCATGACGCGCGATGTTCTCCTCGAGATTCATGTAGACCAGATCCGGCGACAGCGCGCGGATCTCGTCGATGCGAGGATTCTTCGTCCCGCCCACACGCGGCCGTTCGATTCCCTCGGGGAAGATGCAGAAGTCAGTGATGCCCACCACCACATCGCCGGCGCCGAGGTCGAACAGCGTCTCCGTCAATGACGGGACGAGCGACACCACGCGCGACGGTGGCGTTGCGAAGTCGAAGGATCGTCCGAGGAGGTCTTTCATCGAGAGATGTGGCACAGACACTCCTGTCTGTGCGAATCGCCGCGAATATTAGCGGTATCCTTCGCCCGCTTTGGCCGCCCCTTCCACGCTCCTTCGCTGGTGGCTCCTCGTCGTCGTCATCGCCCTCTCCATTCACCTCGGCGGATTTCCGCTGCTCGACCCTGACGAAGGTCGCAACGCCGAGGTGGGGCGCGAAATGGCGGCGACGAACGACTACGTGATGCCGCGCCTCGACGGTCTACCGTACCTCGACAAGCCGATTGTCTATTTCGGGTCCGAGGCGGCGGTGATGGAGGTCCTCGGACCGACAGAGGTCGCCGCGCGCCTGCCCGCGTTCCTCTTCACCATCGCCGGCGCGGCGTTCCTATGGTGGTTCGCGCGACGCGTGTGGGGCAGCGACGAAGCGTTCATCGCCGCGATCGTTTTCCTGGCGACGCCGCTGGCGATCGCCTTCTCGCGGACGGTGATTTTCGACGCCGCGCTGGCGCTGTTCATCACGATGGCCACGGCGTTTTTCTACCTCGCTTGCGAAGATGGCGCGCGCAAATGGTCCGCGTTGGCGTGGCTTTCGATCGGCCTCGGCGTGATCACGAAAGGCCCGGTCGCGATCGCACTGCCGCTGCTTGTCGCTATTCCGTACGCGATCTGGCGCAAGCGCTTTCGCGCGCTTTGGTCATGGGCCGGACTGGCGCTTTTCATCCTCGCGATCGCGCCGTGGGTCTGGGCAATCTCGCGCGCCATTCCCGATTTTCTGCACTACGTGCTCGTCACCGAAACCGCGCAACGCTTGGCTACGAAAGCGCTCAAACGCACCGGCCCGCCCTGGTACTTCATCCCGTATTTGCTCGCCGGCGCGCTGCCGTGGTCAATCGTTCTCCTCGGCAGTCCGCGCGCGATCGATCGCCGCGACCGGTCGACGATCTATCTGCTGCTCTGGATCGCCATCCCGTTCATCTTCTTCTCGATCTCACAGTCAAAGAGGCCGCAGTACATCCTGCCGCTGATGGCGCCCATTGCATTGCTGGTCGCGCACATCTGGCACAACGCGCGGATCGCCGCGCGCGCGGCGGCGATCGTGCTGCTCATCTTTGGACTAGCGCTCGTGATCGCGCCGCAGTTCCTCCACCTGCGCGCCGAATACGGCGACGCCGCACGCCTCTCCGCGACGTCGATCGGCATCGCATTCATCCTCGGCGGCGCGCTGGCCTTCGTGCGGAATCGCGACGTCGTCCTCATCGCGCTGACGATCCCGATCATCGCCATCCCGCTTGCCGCGAATCCAATGATGCGCGCCATCGGCGCGCGCCGTTCCGAGGCCGCGCTGATGGCGCAGTTGCGCCCGATCGTCACGCCGCAAACGGAGATCGTCGGCGTCGAAGCCTTCACCGGCTCCATGACGTTCTACCTCCGTCACCCGATCGTCGTCGTCACGCCGGACGCCGAGGAGTTCACCAGCAACTACCTGATCCGCCACTACACCAACTTCGCCGGCGGCACGTCGATTAAACCGATGCCCTGGCTCGACACCGTCCTCGCCGACGCCGTCACTCCGCGCATCTTCATCGTCCGCACAAACGACGCCGCCCACCGCGCGCAACTCACCGCGCATCAATTACGCGTCGTCGCCAGCGACGCGCGATACGTCGCGTACGGGCGGTGACGTGATCCAACCCTTCGGTAATTCCGAATAGTGGTGCGCTGCCAACTATCGCTCGCGAACTTGAAATCCTTACAAGTTGCATCTCACCCCAGCAGCATCTCGATGTCCTCTACCTCCAGCCGGCGTAGAACGCTGTTGTCTTCGGAGATGATCGATTCGGCCAGTTCCTTTTTCTTCGCCTGCAGCTCGAGGATCTTTTCTTCGACGGTGTCGCGGGCGATGAGGCGGTAGGCGACGACCGGTTTCTGGCGGCCGATACGATGGGCGCGGTCGATCGCTTGCGCTTCGACGGCCGGGTTCCACCAGGGGTCGAGCAGGAAGATGTAGTCGGCGTTGGTGAGGTTGAGTCCGAGGCCGCCGGCTTTGAGGCTGATGAGGAAAAGGGGCGGGCCGGAAGAATTCTGAAACTGTTCGACGAGCGTCTGGCGATTGGTGGTTTTGCCGTCGAGGTAGAGATACGGGATTCGTTCGCGATCGAGGACGCCGCGCACGATCGACAGGAACGACGTGAATTGCGAGAAGACCAGCGCGCGATGGCCGGAGTCGAGTACATCGCGCAGTTCGTCCATCAGCAACTCGACTTTCGCGGAGGGTGCATCGGTATTGCCGTCGATGAGCGCCGGATCGCAGGCGGCCTGGCGCAGGCGCAGCAGCGCCTCGAGGATGTGCATGCGCGCCTTGTCGATGCCGCCCTTCTTGATGCGGCCGAGGAGCGCGGCGCGGTAGTGATCGCGCAGCTCCTCGTACTGCTTCTTCTGCGTTCCTTCCAACTCGCAGTAGAGCGTTTGTTCGATGCGTTCCGGCAATTCCGGCGCGACCTGCTCCTTCGTGCGCCGCAGCAGCAGCGGACGGATGGCGCGCGCGAGCGCGTCGCGGCGCTCGGGCGGCGCGTTTTTCGCCGCGAACGTTCGCGCGAACGATCGCGACGATCCGAGAAGACCGGGATTGAGAAACTCGAAAAGGCTCCAAAGCTCGCCGAGGTGATTCTCGATGGGCGTGCCGCTGAGCGCGAGGCGATGGCGTCCGCGCAGAAGGCGGCTCGCCTTCGCCACCTGGCTGGTCGCGTTCTTGATCGCCTGCGATTCGTCGAGGATCACGTATTCGAATTCGATTTCGGCCAGCTTGGCGATGTCGAGGCGCATCGTCGCGTACGTCGTCAGCACGAGGTCGGCGCCGGCGAAGTCGTTCTTTCCGCGCTCGGTTCCGTGATGTTCCATCACTCGCAACTGCGGCGCGAATCGCCTGGCCTCGGCGGCCCAGTTGAACAGCAGCGACCGCGGCGCGACGACGAGCGACGGCCCGTGGTTGCCGCTCGCGCGAAGCCCTTCCAGCAGCGCCAGCGCCTGCACGGTTTTGCCGAGGCCCATGTCGTCCGCGAGGCAGCCGCCGAGGCCAGTGGTGCGGAGGAACTGGAGCCAGCCGAGGCCCGCGCGTTGGTACGGGCGCAACTCGGTCATCAGCGTCGGCGGTTCCTGTCGCGGTTCCGGCGTTGCGTCCGCGATGCGCTGCCGCAGTTCCGCGAACGCCGTGTCGACGCCGCGCGTGTTCGTCTTCAGCAGCGCGTCGATCAGCAGCGCCTGCGACGGGCGGAAGCGCACGCCGCTGCCTTCGCGTTTTCCAAGCTCCAGCGCCGGCGCGAGCGATTCCATCCACGACGACGGCATGATGCCGAACGAGCCGTCCGACAATCGCAGCAGCGAGCGATTTCCCTCCGCTGCCGCGAGCAGTTCCGGCAGATCGACTTCCATGTCGTCGAAACTGGCGCTGACGTTGAGGTCGAACCAGTCGATTCCACTGGAGATCTCGACGTCGAAATCATCCGCGACGCGCACCTGCGCGGAGTCGAGCTCGATCGTCCATCCCTCGGCGCTCAACTTCCGCACGATGTCTTCGACCTGCGACTGCCGCACGCGGTAGCCGTCCCAGGTGGAGATCACGCCGAGCGCGCCAAGCCGTCCGCGAAATTCTTCTTCGGCGGCGCGATTGCGGCGAATCAGTTTGCGCGCGAGCGTCGTCTGCATCTCCTCGGAGCGGCTGGAGACGCGCCACTCGTCGTACACGAAATCGAGTTGCGCGCTGAGCTCCGAGGTCCACGATTGATTGGCGAGGGAAAGAATCGGATGCGGACGGATGTCGGTGATCGTCCAGCCCAGCTCCTCGGGCAGTTCGATGTTTGCGATCGGCGCGCGAAGCAGCGCCTGGCGAAAACGATCGGCATCCGCGTGCGGAATCTCGATGTTCGGATTGGCGCGAACCGCTTCCAGCCACGACCCGCGTCCGCCTTCATCGAAACGGCTGGCGCGTCTGCCGGCAATGACGATTCCGGGCATCGTGTACTCGATGCTATCCAGCGGCAACGTCTCGCCGTCGCGTTCGATCGTGGCCACGATGCGGTACTTCGACGCCGCGGCATCGTTGACGATGGCCACGCGCAACGTAAACGGCGGGCCGTCGTCCCAGGCAATCGCCTGCACCTGTTCGTTGCCATCGAGGACGGCCAGCTTGCCCGCGCGCGCGAGACGCTCCACCCACCACGCCACCATCGTCGGCGCGACGGTGACCATCCGTTCGGTGTTGTAGGCCCACGAATTCGGATTGAGGAGCGCGAGGGAGTCGCGATCGAACGGCGGCAGCCTTTCCAGCTCGTCGAGACGAATCGACAGCGGTTTCCACTTTCCCCACTCGCCATTTTTTTTGTGGGTGCGTCCGAGAATTTCGAGCGTGAGCGATTGCGCGCGCCGTGAGGCCACGATGACGTACGCGATCTCTTCAGGGATGCTGCGCGATCCACTCTCGCGAACCGGCGGCGGAGGCGGCGGAAGCGCGTTCAGAAAACTCTGCCACGCCGGCGGCATCTGCCGATGCGGAACGGCTCGCGGATAGGTCACGGCCGGCTCGTCGTCATCGTCGAACTCGTCGTCTTCGAAGGCATCGTCGCCCTCGTAAAAATCGCCGAGGACCATCTCGCGTTCGGGCAGCATCTTGCGCGCGCTGGCGGCGCGGATGACGGCCCAGATGTGCTTGCACTCCTCGAGGTTCTCGTGAAACCAGGGACATTCACACTCGGCGGTGAGGTGATCGCCGTCGATCATCAGCTCGACCGAGTAGATGCGGCTGCCCTGCACGTCGGCGTGGATCAGATGAGGACTGAGCCGCTCGATGCGCCGCACGCGCCCTTGCGCGTAGTACGCGTCGCCGCGCGACAGCGTGCGCGGCGCGACGAACCTGCGAAGCGCATTTTCAGCGAGCATCTCGGCGCAAACGAGTGTGGGGAGGTGGCGATTCCGTGATTTGAAGAACGGAGAGGGTTACGTGATGCCCAACTTTTGTTCGAGCTCTTCGCGTCGTCCGCGGCTGAGGCTCAGCTCCGTGCCGTTTTTCAGGCGGACGCCGTAGTCGCCGCCGGGGTGGCGGAGGAGGGTGTCGATGCGGTCGAGGCGGACGATGGCGGAGCGGTGGATGCGGAAGAAAACTTCGGGATCGAGGCGCTCGTCGAGCGTCTGCATCCGCTCGCGGATGGCGAAGACGCGGTCGCCGACGTGCAGCTCCGCGTACGGGCCGTCGGCGGTGATGTAGTCGACCTTATCCACCGGCACCACGCGCACCTGGCCCCGGCTTTCGACGGAGATGCGTTCGAGGTAATCGTGTTTCGGCGCCGGCGGAGCAGCGGTTTCGGCCGGCGGATTGTGAAGAAGAGACAGCAGGCGCTGCGTCACTTCCTGCACCTGCTCCAGCTCGATCATCTTGCGCGCGCGGCGGAAGGCCTGCGCGAAGCGCTCGTCGTCGAACGGTTTGACCAGGTAGTCGACGGCAGCGCGGTCGAAGGCGTTGAGCGCGAACTTGTCGAAAGCGGTGACGAAGATCGTGGCCGGCATCTTCTCGGCGCCGACGTCATCGACGACTTCGAGTCCCGTTCTTCCGGGCATCTGCACGTCGAGGAAGACGAGGTCGGGATGCAGTGTGCGGATGGCTTCGATCGCTTCCAATCCGGTCGACGCCGTCCCGGCGATGGCGACGTTCGCTTCGTGCGCGAGCAGGTCGGCGATGCGGTCGCGTGCCAGCGCTTCGTCGTCGGCGATGAGGACGCGGATCGGTTTGTCAGACATGCATGGCTCGCGTTCGAAGATCGGCGGCAGTGTGATACGGAACGCGCAGCGTGGCCAGCACGCCGCCGGCCGAGGGGGAGGTGAGCGTGAGCGAGGCGGGATCGCCGTAGAGTTGATCGAGGCGCGCTTTCGTATTGGTCAGGCCGACACCCTCAGCGTTTGACGATAAGCCGGGACCATTGTCCTGAACGGTGACCACGAGATCGTCGCCGTCGACCTTCGCGTCGATCGTCACCTCGCCTTGTCCGGAGGCGCGGCTGGCGCCGTGCTCCAGGGCGTTCTCCACGATCGGCTGCAGGATCAGATTCGGGACGAGTGCCTCCAACGCTCGATCGCCGGCGTTGACCGTCACCGTCAGCCGTCCCTGAAAACGGATCTCCATGATCTCGATGTAGCGCCGCAGAAACTCCAGCTCGTCGCGCAGCGGAACCTCGTCCGCGCCGCGCGCTTCGATCGTATGCCGCAGCAACTCGGAGAGGCGCGCGATCATCTTTCGGACGCCGGACGGATCGCGCTCCACGAGCGCCGAAACGGCGTGCAGCGTATTGAAGAGAAAGTGCGGATTGAGCTGCATGCGCAGCGCGTCGAGGCGGGCCGCGGCAAGCTGCGCCTGCAATTCCGCCGCGCGCGCTTCGAGCGCGACCGCCTCGCGCTGCCGCGCCAGATCGCGAAGGTAGAAGTTACGGGCATAGCCGGCCGCGAGGACGGCCAGATAAACCAGCAGTTGATTGAGGAAGCGGAAACGCAGAATGGCATTGATGGGTGAGAAGACGCGCGGCCGCCGCGACGGAACGCCGGCCAGGACGGCGATGCGCGCCAGATCCATGGTCAGGTCGACGGCGATGGCGATCACAACGCCGATCAGCAGCAGCGCGCCGATCCGACGCAGCCATCGCGACCGTTCGATCGGAAAGCGCTGCGTCAGCAGGAAGACCGCCGGCGTGATCACCGCCCAGAGCCACGACTCGATGTACTCCAGCGCAATCGGACCCGCCGGTGAGCTGAGCTGGAATCCGAATCCGCGCGGATCGAGGGCGCGATTCACCGCGGAGAGCGTGGCGATGAATGTCCAGAACGCGAAGATCAGCAGCAGCTCACGGCTGCCGATGCGTGCGTAAGTCGGTCGTTGCGGCGTGTCCACGGCTGTGCTCGATGCAAGTTTGCGCCCCGGCGAAGCGCGTTTGCGTGCGACTCGTTACACGGAAGTGCAGTTCGTGTTCAAGCGGAAAGAGATGGCGCCCGCGGATTGTCTCATCGCCCGTCCGCCAGCAATCAAGCGGCGGCAAGCCAAAGGAAAACCATGAAAAAGAAAACGATTTCGGCAGTGGCAGTCCTCGCGCTCGGCGCAACGCTGGCCTTCGCCGGCATGCACGACGGCAAAGAAGGAAAAGGCGGATGGGAAGGACATCGCGGCGGCAGTTTCAGCGAGATGTACGCGCAGAAGCTGAACCTCACCGACGCCCAGAAGGCGCAGATCGCGGACCTTGACAAGAATTTCCGCGAGACGAACAAGGCCTTCTTCGAAGCGCAGAAGCAGACCCGCGAGCAGTTCAAGGCCGCGAAGGACGCGAATGACACGGCGAAGCTCGATGCGTTGCGTCCGGCGATGGAGTCGCAGCGGGCGCAGATGAAGCAGCTTCGCGACGCGCAGGACGCGAAGATCAGGACGATCCTCACGCCCGAGCAGCGCGCGCAGTTCGACACGCTGAAGGCCGAGCGCGAAGCGCACCGGTCTCAGTACAAGCAGCAGCAGTAATCCCTCTCTCCTCCTCATACTGCTGCGCGGTACCCGCTCCCCGTTCGCAAGGACGGGGAGTTTTTTATCCGCAGATTTACGCAGATGGATCGCAGATCAAGACGGTGGCTTTTATCTCCGTCCCATCTGCGTAATCTGCGGATCATGACGTCCGCGTGCATTTCATGCCGTCCGCGTGCAACTCATTGAAAACGCGAAACATGGGCCGGTATCGCTCCGTTAGTACCGGCATCATGAGACAGAAAAAATCAGTCATCGCAGTCGGACTCGTTCTCATCCTTTCGGTGATCGGCGTGCTCGTGCATCGCCTCGCCTTCGCCAAGGAAACGACGACATATCGCTTCGCCACGATCGAGCGCGGCAACCTGCAATCGACCGTCTCCGCGACCGGAACGCTGAACGCCGTGACCACCGTCAGCGTCGGCACGCAGGTCTCCGGGCAGGTCTCGGAACTGCTGGTCGACTTCAACGACCACGTGAAAAAGGGCCAGCTGCTGGCGCGCATCGATCCGACGCTGGCCATGCAGGCGGTGACCGACGCGCAGGCCAACCTGGAGAAAGCGCAGGCGCAGGCGCTTCAGGCTTCGCGCGACTACGACCGCAACCGAGAACTGACTAACGACGGGCTCGTGGCTCGTAGCGCGTTCGAGGTGTCGCAGTCCGGCGCGACGGTCGCGAACGCCAGCGTGAAGTCGGCGCGCGTCGCGCTCGATCGCGCCAAGCAGAATCTTTCCTACACCAGCATCTACGCACCGATCGATGGAGTCGTGGTCGAACGCAACGTGCAGCAGGGGCAGACCGTCGCGGCCAGCCTCTCCGCGCCGCAGCTCTTCCTCATCGCCAACGACCTTTCGCAGATGCAGATCCTGGCGCAGGTCGGCGAGAGCGATATCGCCCAGATCAAAGAAGGACAGCCGGTCTCGTTCACCGTTCAGGCGCTGACGGGCCAGACGTTCAAAGGGACCGTCAAGCAGGTGCGCCTGCAATCGACGACCACCGACAACGTCGTCAACTACACCGTGGTCGTGTCGGTGCCGAATACCGACGGCAAGCTCCTTCCCGGCATGACCGCGCGCGTTCAGTTCCTGACCAAGCAGTCCGACAACGTGCTCAAAGTCTCGAACTCCGCGCTTCGCTACAAGCCGACCGATGCGGAGCTGGCAGCACTGAAAGCGTCGCGGCAGGCGGCGACGACCACGTCGACCACTTCCACGACCTCCACCGCGCGTCCCGACCGCAAAGCATGGAGCGGAACTCGCGGTGCCGGCAGCAGCAGCAACTTCGGCACGCTCTACTACCTCGACGCCAACGGCACGCTGGCCGTGGCGCGCGTGAAGACCGGAATCAACGACGGCAGCACCACGGAGATCACCGGCCGCAACATCAAGGAAGGGATGAAGGTCATCGCCGGCACGATCAATCCGTCCGCGACGACCGCGCAGACCAGCACCGCGCCGGCCAGTCCGTTCCAGGGTGGACAACAGGGCGGCCAGCGTGGCGGCGGAAGGGGAGGCTTCTGATGAACGTCATCGAAACGACCCAACTCGTCAAGACCTACACCACCGGCAGCACCGAGGTGCACGCGTTGAAGGGGATCGACTTGTCAGTGAAGAGCGGCGAATTCATCGCCATCATGGGTACCTCCGGCTCCGGCAAGTCGACGCTGATGAATCTTCTCGGATGCCTCGACACGCCCACCTCCGGCTCCTACCTGATCGACGGCGTTCGCGTCGACGGCATGGATCGCAACGCCCTCGCGGCGCTTCGCAACGAGAAGATCGGCTTCGTCTTTCAGGGCTTCAACCTTCTGCCGCGCACCAGCGCGCTGGAGAACGTCGAGCTGCCGATGCTCTACGACCGGAGCGGCAAAAAGCGCGACACGCAGGCGCTGGCTACCGCCGCGTTGCAGCGCGTCGGACTCGGCGAGCGGCTCGATCACCAGCCGAGCGAATTGTCCGGCGGTCAGCAGCAGCGCGTGGCCATCGCCCGCGCGCTGGTGACCGAGCCGGCCATCATCCTCGCCGACGAGCCGACCGGAAATCTCGACACGCAGACGTCGATGGAAGTGATGGCGCTGTTTCAGGAGCTGAACGAACAAGGAATCACCATCGTCCTCGTCACGCACGAACCCGACATCGCCGTCTACGCGAAACGGATCGTGGAAGTCCGCGATGGCCGCATCCGCCGCGACGAGCCGGTGAAGTCGCGCCGCTCCGCCGCGTTCGACCTCGAACATTTCGAGGAAAGGGAGGTCGCATGAAATCCAAAACACTCATCAAAGTTGCGACGCAGAGCATCCGCAAGAACAAGATGCGTGCGGCGCTGACCATGCTCGGCATCATCATCGGTGTGGCCGCGGTCGTGGTGATGGTGGCCGTCGGCTATGGCGCTCGCACGCGCATCCGCGCCCAGATCAACAACCTCGGCACGAACATGATCGTGATCACGCCCGGCGCCGCGCAGCAGGCCGGCGTCAGCCAGGGCGCGCAGGCCTTCCCGAATCTCAGTTTGAAAGACGTCGACAAGATTCGCGCCGAGGCGCAGACGGTGAGCGCGGTGTCACCGGTGATCGTGAGCAGAACCGCCGTCATCGGTCCGTCCGGAAACTGGCGAACGCAGATCAACGGCGTCGACACCGACTTTCAAACGATTCGCGATTGGCAAACGTCCTCCGGCGATTTCTTCACCGCCGACGACGTTCGTTCCATTCACAAGGTCGTAGTCCTCGGCAACACCGTCGCGCAGAATCTTTTCCCCGGACAGGATCCGGTCGGCTCCGAAATCCAGATCCGCAACTCGGTCTACAAAGTCGTCGGCGTGCTCGCGCCGAAAGGGCAGACCGCCAGCGGCAGCGACTCCGACGACGTCGTGCTGATGCCGTACACCACGGCCTCGGCCACGCTCTCCGGCCGCGCCTTCATCCCGCAGATCCTGGCCAGCACGGCGAACGAGCAGGACATCCCCGCGGCGCAGGAGGAGATCCGTACGCTCCTTCGCGAGTCGCACAAAGTGAGCGATGGCAACGACGACTTCACCGTGAAAAATCAGGCGGACCTGGCCTCGGCCGCCGAAAGTTCGACGCAGGTGATGACGCTGCTCCTCGCCGCGATCGCCTCGATCTCGCTGCTCGTCGGCGGCATCGGCATCATGAACATCATGCTGGTCTCGGTGACGGAGCGGACACGCGAAATTGGCATCCGCATGGCCATCGGCGCGCGCGGCTCCGACGTCCTCACGCAATTCCTCGTCGAGAGCATCGTCATGGGCATTCTCGGCGGCGTGGCGGGACTGCTGTTCGGCTACGCCGGCGCGAAGATCGTCGGCCACTTCACCGGATGGGAGACGGTGATCTCGCCGATCATCATGATCATCGCCGTCGGCTTCTCCGGCGCGGTGGGCGTGTTCTTCGGCTACTACCCGGCCAGGAAAGCTGCGGCGCTGAATCCGATTCAGGCGCTGCGTTACGAGTAATGCGAATCAATCGATGTGGGGCGCCGCCGAGGTGCCCTACATCACATAACCGGCCACATCCGTGTGCTACGGTCCGCCGCGAATTTGGACGGTATCGTTCCGCTCCGTTCCGTCCTCCTGAGCAAACGGAGCAGCGCGCCGCGAGTGACCGCGGCGTGCGCGGAGCTGCACCGCCTCTTTTCCGCAGCGACGTCCGCCGCGGTGGTTACGACAACGAACACGTTCGATGCAAACGGAGCGATCGCGTTGTCGCCATCGTTGGCGGCTTCCTGTCTTCTCGATTCGGTTCGCACGGCGGCGTTCGTGCGCGGCGTACACGCGGCACTGCGCGAAGCGCGGCGGCGGTTTCCGCATGAAGTTCTCGAAGTCGTTTACGCCGGCACCGGACCCTTCGCACCATTCGCCTTGATCACGGCCTTCGGCACCATCGACGAGAAAATCCGATGGACGCTCGTCGACATCCATGAAGAATCGATCGCATCGGTGCACTCGCTCGTGCAGCGCTGCCGCCTGGAACGATTCATCCGCACCGTTCACGCCGACGCGACGACATACCGTTACGATCGAACGATCCACATCATCGTCAGCGAGACGATGCAGCGAAGTCTGTGGGGCGAGCCGCAGGTAGCGATCTTCCGCAACCTCCGCCGGGAGCTGGCGCCCGGCGGAATCTCGGTCCCCGAGGAAGTGACGATCGATTTGAAGATGATCGCCGCGCGCGACGAAGAAGCGCGCTGGCGAGGCGAAGCGATCGCCGATCGCTCCATCCCCATCGGCCGCGTTTTTCAACTGACGACCGAAGGCGAGACGCCGGCCGTTGTTCTTACGCTCGTACCTCCCTCGACTTCGTCCGCGTATTGGGCCGCGCTCTTCACCCGAATTCGCGTTTTCGGCGACGACGTCCTCGGCGCGTACGAGTCGGGACTCACCATCCCCGAGATCCTCTGGCCCATCTCGCCCATCACCCGCGTCACCACGCTGGAGTTCCGCTACGAAACGGATGGAACTCCAGGCGTGCGTTGGCGAGAAGTGTGATCACTTCTTCGTCAGATTCACGGAAACCGTATCCGGGACGCGGTTGTAGATCGCTCCGTCGGCACCGTCCACGATCCATCCGATGATGCCGCCGATGGCGAGATTGCCCCAGGTCCATCCCGAGATCGACTTCGCGAAGGCAACCTTCGCGTCCTCATACCCATCCTTGGTGACGGCGAGTGTGCAAGGCTCCGCGTTCCGCTTCAGTTTCACGGTCACCGGCGTCTGCCCGGCCGCTTGTGTCCCGTTGCCGCAATCGACGGAAACGTTCGCGCCGGACGGACTGGAGTTGACCGGCACCTGCTGATACCGGCCGTGCGCGACAGACGCGCAGCGCAACGCAAGGCAGACCACGGCGATCATCAGGAACATTCTCTTCATGACTTCCCCTCTCGTTCTGACCCTCTCCGCCGACGGGGCGGCCGCGCGTCCTAGACCCATTCCATTCCGCGCGGACGGTCGTCGGGGAGAAGGCTGTTCCTTACGACACGGCTTCGCGGCTTTTGTGGCGTGCGCGTTCCGCTGCGCTAATTCAGACACGCTCTTTGCACACCGTTTCGCCATGATCCGGAAACTGAAATCGGGCGAATACCGGCTGTACTCGCGGAAGAAAAATCCGGCCACCGGCAAGCGCCGCAACCTCGGCACGTTCAGGACGCGCGACGCCGCACAAGCGCACGAACGGGCAGTGCAATTCTTCAAGCGCCACTAGGAGGTCGAAATGCCGGAGAAGGAAACGCTGGAGCGGGCGAAAGAGGACAAGCGCGAAGGGAAGGCGCCATCGACGCAGGCGGGCGAGTTCGTGCGCGAGGAGATCGACCACATCCGCGAAGGAAAGCATGGGGCGCGCTCGACCAAGCAGGCCATCGCCATCGGATTGTCGAAGGCGCGCCGCGCCGGCGTCGATCTGAAGCCGCCCGCGAAAGGGAAGGCCAGCGCGAAGACGCGCCGCAGCGCGGCGCTGGCGCTGAAGGAAGGGAAAGAGAAGCGCAAGCCGTCCGCGAAGCGCTCGCGCGCGGCTGAGAGCGCGCTGAAGCGCGAAGGGCGTTCGGCGGCGTCGAAAAAAGCGCTGTCGCGTCAGGCGAAGACGGCCTCGAAGAAGCGCAGCGCATCCTCACGTTCGGCCGCGGCAAAGAAAGCCGCGCGGACGCGGACGCGCGCGAAAAAGTAATCGCCCCGCGAGGTGAGCATGAAGAAATCGCGACTCGGTCGATTTCACATGCGTAGCGAGCATCGGCAGCACAGACAAGAGTGTCTGTGCCACACAATCCTGCATTGCTTGTGAAAGATGCGTTACCGGCACAGCCGGTGTGGCACAGACACTCCTGTCTGTGCTTTGGCAAGTTGCAGTGTCTGATATTGCTAACCCGCCCTCTCTGCCGACAGCGGTCACGCAATTTCTTTACAGCCTCTTCAGGATGAAACCGTGCCGGCTTGGCCCGTCTACTGCACGCCGTCGCCGCGGAGGATTCATGACCCTTCCGCCTTGCTACACGCCGCCGGACGATGACGATCAACCTGACGATCCGTCGCGGCGCTCCTTCGTCCTCGGCACGGCCGCTGCTGCCGCCGCCATCGTCGTCAGTCCGATGCTGGCCAACGCGGATCCGGCTCCCAAAGTTGATCCGAACGCGATTCCGGTCACGCTGACCGTCAACGGAACGCGTCACGAGCTGAGGCTCGATCCGCGCACGACGCTGCTCGATGCATTGCGCGAGCATCTCGACCTGACCGGCACCAAGAAAGGTTGCGATCAGGGAGCGTGCGGCGCGTGCACGGTGCTCATCGACGGCCGCCGCTACAACTCCTGTCTCACGCTCGCGGTCATGCACGGCGGCCAGAAGATCACCACGATCGAAGGGCTGGCCGCGAACGGCCGGCTGCATCCGGTGCAGGCCGCCTTCATCCGCAACGACGGATTCCAGTGCGGCTACTGCACGCCCGGCCAGATCTGCTCCGCGGTGGCGCTGCTGAACGAAGGGCACGCCGGCAGCGACGACGAAATCCGCGAATGGATGAGCGGGAACATCTGCCGCTGCGGCGCCTACGGCGGCATCGTCGACGCGGTCAAGGAAGCGGCGAAGAACGGAGGTGCGAATGCACCCGTTTGAATATTCGCGCGCTTCCGACGCCGCGCACGCGCTCACGTCGGGCGCGAAACCGCAGACGAAGTTCGTGGCCGGCGGCACGAATCTCATCGACCTGATGAAGTGCGAAGTCGAGCGTCCGGTGCGCCTCGTCGACATCAACGCGCTGCCGCTGGCAACAGTGGAAGCGGTAAAGGGCGGCATTCGCATCGGCGCGCTGGCGCGGATGAGCGACGTCGCCGCAAACGCGCTCGTGCGTCAGCACGCGCCTGCGATTTCGCAGGCATTGCTCGCTAGCGCCTCGCCGCAACTGCGCAACGCCGCGTCGATCGGCGGCAACCTGATGCAGCGCACGCGCTGCCCGTACTTTCGCGAGCTGACCTGGACGCCGTGTAACAAGCGCAATCCCGGCAGCGGCTGCTCGGCCATCGACGGCGACAACCGCATGCACGCGATCCTCGGCTCGTCCGAACACTGCATCGCCACGCATCCATCCGATTTCGCGGTGGCCGTCGCCGCGCTCGACGGAGTCATCGCGCTGCGCGGTCCGAGTGGTGAGCGTCACGTCGCGGCCGTCGATTTTCATCTGCTGCCCGACGGCACGCCGCACATCGAGCATGCCTTGAAGCATGGCGAGTTGATCACCTCCGTCTTCATTCCGGACGCGCCTCACGCGCGCAAGTCGTCGTACTTGAAAATCCGCGATCGTGCTTCCTACGAATTCGCGCTGGCGTCTGCAGCGGTCGGACTGCATGTCGAAAACGGCGTGATTCGATCCGCCCGCATTGCGCTCGGCGGCGTCGGCACGAAGCCGTGGCGCGCGAAAGCAGTCGAAGGAGTGTTGACGGGACAACAGGCATCGGTCGATGTTTTTCGGCGCGCAGCCGATGCCGAGATGAGCAAGGCGCAAGGCTACGGTCACAACGATTTCAAAATCGAGCTGGCAAAACGGACGCTCGTCCGCGCGCTCACCGATCTTGGAGGTGTCGCATGACGCTTCCAATGATCGGCAAGCCCCGCGACCGCGTCGATGCGCGCGTGAAAGTCACCGGCGCTGCGCGCTTCGCGGCCGAGAACAATATGAAGGGCCTCGTGCAAGCCGTCGTCGTCGCGTCGACGATCCCGTCGGGACGCATCAAATCGATCGACGATGCCGCGGCGAAAAAGTCGCCCGGCGTTCTCGCAGTGATCACCTATCAGAACGCGCCGAAACTGAATCAACCGCCGGCGCAACCGACCGGGCAGAGCGAGAAGGGCGGCGGAAAATCAGGCGGAGGCGGTCAGCAGTCGGGCGGTCCTCCTCCTGACTCCGGCAACTACGCCGAGCCGCATCTTCTCCCGTTCGCCGACGCCACGATCCACTACGTCGGCCAGCAGATCGCGGTGGTCGTCGCGGAGACTCTCGAGCAGGCTACGCATGCGGCCAATCTCGTGCGCATCACGTACGAAGAAAGTCCGGCGAAGACGGACATGGCCAAGCATCGCGCCTCGGCGACGGACAAAGGATCGCAGCAGGCGCCGCCGATTCACGTTGGCGACGCCGACACGGCATTCGCCTCGGCCGCGGTGAAGATCGATCAGACGTACACGACGCCGTACCAGCATCACAATCCGATGGAGGCGCATTCGCTCGTGGCCTCGTGGGAAGGCAACCGGCTCACGCTGCACGAGTCGTCGCAGAACATCTTCGCCGTGCGCACCACGATGGCGAAAGCATTCGGCATTCCGAAGGAGAACATCGAGATCGTTTCGCCATTCGTCGGTGGCGCATTCGGAAGCAAGGGATCGACGTGGCCGCACGTTGTCGCCGCCGCGATCGCGACGTATCAACTCAAGCGTCCGGTGAAATTGTGGCTGCCGCGCAAGCAGCTTTTCTTCACGAACGGCCATCGTCCTCCCACCGAACAGCGCGTGGCCCTTGGCGCTGCCTCGGACGGCAAGCTCGTGTCGTTCATCCACGAAGGCGTCAGCCAGGGCAACAGCGTTTCCGATTACAACGAGCGTTTCACGCGGCCCACGCGCACGATCTACGCCTGCCCGAACATTCGCGCGGCGAACAAAGTCGTCGAGCTGAACGTCTCCAGCGGCACGTACATGCGCGCGCCCGGCGAGAACGTCGGCATGTTCGCGATCGAGTCGGCGATGGACGAGCTGGCCGAGGCGCTGAAGATGGATCCGATCGCGCTGCGGCTGGCGAATTACGCGGAAGAAGATCCGGTCGAGCACAAGCCGTGGTCGAGCAAGTCGCTGCGGCAGTGTTACCAGCAGGCCGCCGAGCGCATCGGCTGGTCGCGCCGCAATCCGGTGCCGCGATCGACGCGCGACGGCCGCTGGCTCATCGGCATGGGCATGGCCAGCGCCACCTATCCCGCGCATCGCGCGCCCGCCTCGGCGCGCGGACGCATCGAGGCGTCCGGCAACGTCGTCATCTCCTGCGGCACGCACGAGATGGGGATGGGGACGGCCACGATCATGCAGCAGGTGGCCGCGGAAACGCTCGGCGTGCCGTTCGAAACGGTTCGCTTCGAGTACGGCGATACGAAGCTGCCGCAGGCGCCGATCTCCGCCGGCTCGCTGACCGCGGCGACGGTCGGTACGGCCGTTTATCAACTCGCGAACGAGTTGAAACGCAAGTTGCTCGAGTTGAACGGCGGTCAGGAGCTCGCCGCCGGCGACACGTATGGCGCACTGCTGCATCGCCACTATCTGACGACGGTCGAAGCGCAGATCGATGCGAAGCCGGATCCCGAGGAAGCGAAGTACGCATCGCACTCATTCGGCGCGCAGTTCGCCGAGGTCGCGGTCGATGCGGACCTCGGCATCGTGAGAGTGCGGCGCATCGTGAGCGCGTTCGGCGGCGGCCGCATTCTCAACGCCAAGACCGCGCACAGCCAGTTCTACGGCGGCATCGTGCAGGGCATCGGCTGCGCGCTGCTGGAACAGACGCGGTTCGACACGCACGTCGGTTCCTTCACGAGCGTCAACCTCGGCGAGTACCTGCTGCCGGTGAACGCCGACATCCCGCCGATCGACATCATCATGGTCGAGGAAGACGACCCGCACGTGAATCCGATCGGCGTGAAAGGCATCGGCGAGATCGGCATCATCGGCGTCGCGCCCGCGATCGCAAACGCGGTCTACAACGCGACGGGGAAACGGGTTCGCGATCTGCCGATTACGATCGATAAGTTGCTGTAAAGGCGTTTACCACAGGGCACAGAGGTACACGGAAGACACCCCTGTACTACTAACCCATAGATTCTGCGCGCGCCGCGAAGATTTCTTTGACGGTTCTCGCGCGTTCGTTCCATCGAGAGTCCTTCTCCCCCGGCGTCTTTTTGCCGGGGGAGAAGGTGCCGAAGGCGGATGAGGGGCGGAGCTTGCGCGACCTGCGGTTTCAGGCGCCGCCCCTCACCCGCACTCCGCTTCGCTGCGTGTCTCCCTCTCCCCGGAAGAAACTCGGGGAGAGGGACTCTCGACCGGAAAGATTTTGGTTGCGGCTATGCCGCGCTGTGTCTCTGTGGTGATCAGCCTTTGAGTTTGTGCAGATCGTCGACAGTGTCGATGTCAACCGCCGCGTCTTCGAATGTCACGACTGTCGTGAGGTCGCGATGCGCTTCGATGACGGCGCGCGCGCCGCGGTCGCCGCGGAGCGCGAGGAGCTCCGAGGCGAACTCCGGGGCGAACACCGCGGGAACTCCAGCGATGCCCGAATAGCCGGTAGCGACGATCGGACTAGCAGTTGCTATGAGGTCTAGCAGATGCTCTATCGTGATCAGCGGCTGGTCGCAGAGCATGATCAGAATGCGCGCGTCGGCCGGCGCGAGACGAACGCCGACGCGGATCGACGACGCAATCCCTTCCGCTGCATCGGGATTGAGCTGCGGCGTGACGACGATGACGTCGTCCGCGACAGCGCTCGCCATTCGCTCGGCACGCGCGACCAGCGCTTCGCCTTCGAACACAAGTTTCTGCTTTGACGTGCCGAGGCGCTTCGAGAAACCGGCGGCGAGAACGATGGCGACGACCATCACAACGTCCGGTTCATGAGCCAGTCGGTTTGAACGTCTGTGCCGAGGATGAAGGGGTGCGCGCCGCATTGCACGAAGCCGCGTTTGCGGTAGAAGGCGATGGCGCGGAGGTTGTGCTCCCAGACGCCGAGCCAGAGCCGCGTGCCGCCGAGGGCGATCGCATGTTGCTCGACGGCATCCATCAACGTCTGCGCGACGCCGCGGCCGTGATGCGGCTGGTCGACGTAGAAGCGGGCCAACTCGACGTCGCCATGCGGTGAGCCGGGAGTGTGACGAACCTGCGCGTAGGCAATCGTGTCGCCATCTTCTTCGCCGAGGAGCGTGACGACGCCTTCCGTTTCGAGCTCGCGACGTTGTGTCTCCTCGCTGAATGCGCCACTCGTGTACGAACCCATGTCCGCCGCGGTGTTGTGCGGCGCGAACGTATCGACGAACGTCTTCAGCGAGATCGCGGCGAGCGTTGCGGCATCTGCCGGCGTGGCGACGCGAATGAGCATCAGACGGCCTTGAATTTTCCGTACTCTGGCGAGAGGTGCATGCCTGCGTTGGTGGCGATGCGCGCCATGGCCACGAGGCCCGATTCGAGCGCGCCTTCCATGAAGCCAAACCACGCCGGCGACGTGTGCTCGCCGGCAACGGCGATGCGGCCGGCGATGAGGTCGGTGTACGACTTCTGCGTCGTCGTCACCTCGCCGCGCGCGGGACACGAGTAGCCCATCCCGATACGCTTCGGCCAGTTCTCGAACTCGGCGTGCGTGGCTTTGTAGTGCGGCAGGAGAGCGGTCAGGCGCGGTGCGAAGTACGACGCTCCGCCGCCGGCGTCAATCGCACGCTGGGCCGGCCGGCCGCCCGCGAAAACGCTCACATCGAACGGCGCCGTGTCCATCTGGTTGTCGGTTCCTTCCCACATCATGCCGAGGTTGTCGGACATGCCGCTCGGCGCGACGCCTTCCGGAATCCAGAAGCGGCGCTCGATCGCGGAGAGGTACTTCACGGCCGGACCGTGCGCGATGGCGCGATACGGAAACGGCTTGCCGTCGATGGTGATCTTCTCCATGGCCACGCTCGGAACGGCCACGACGACGTAATCGTGCGGACCGTCCTTCGCGCCGCCGGCGAGGTCGATGAAGATGCGATCGCCGGTGTGGATGTTCGTGGCGCGGCCCTGATTCAGATCGAGACCGGAGGCCAGCCGCCGCCCCAGCGCCTGGTTGCCGGAGGAGCAGCGGAAGACTTCCGTCTCCTCGAAAAACGCATAGCCGCCACCGGCCGCGAGCTGCGCCAGCGCGCCGAGCCAGCTCTGCTCCGCCGCCGGAATGCAGTTGTCCAGCTCGAACTCGAGCAGGATGGCCTTGCGCGCGAGCTCGCCGGTCTTGGCCGGAATCTTCGACGCCAGCGATTGCGCATCGAGCGCCGCGGCGCCGTCGGTCGTCCACGGCATCCATGGATTGCGGACGACCTTCGACTCCTCGCCCCAGAGCTGGAAGACTTCGTCCATCTCGTGATGCAGCGCTTTCTGTTCGGACGGCGTGAGATGGCGGCCGTCGAGAATGAGCGGCATCTCCAGCCCCGCGGCTGCGTAGTTCTCCTCCGAGGAGAGGACGCTCATGGCGAAACCGAAATGCTGCCCGAGCGCGATCCAGAGCGGATGATTGGTGCCGATCAATTCCGCGCCGGCTTCGAGGATGCGTCCCGGAACGAGCGTGCGCGTCGACGACACGCGCCCGCCGACTCCGCGCGGTTCGATGAGCGTGACCGCGAATCCGGCCCGCGCCGCGAACCACGCCGCGCTGGCGCCGGCGAATCCCGCGCCGAGGATTGCCACGCGCGGAGAGTGGGACGCGATGCGCTGCGGCGCGCCAACGAGTCCGACCGGCATCGCCTCGCGAAGCCGCTCGAAATGTGCAGCCGCGCGTTGCCGCCGCTCCTCGCCGCCGATGCGGCGTCCGAAACGTCGATGCAGCTTCGCAAACAGTGAGCGGCCCATGGAACCTCCGTGGATCGGTAGATTAGTCGATCAGTAGATTAGTAGATTCGGACAAGGCAGCGGTTACTCTAGCGACATGACTATCAAGAGATTGGACCATGTCAGCGTCGTCGTCGACGACCTTGCGTCGGCCACCGCATTTTTCACCACGCTGGGCATGACGGTCGAAGGGGAGGCACCGATCGAAGGCCTGTGGGTAGACCGCATCAACGCGCTCGAAAATGTGAAAGTCAACATCGTGATGATGCGGACGCCGGATGGGCATGGACGTCTCGAGCTGACGAAGTTTCACAATCCAGAAGTGGTCGCGAGCGAACCGGCCATCGCACCGCCGAACACGCTCGGCCTCCGGAGCATCATGTTTGCGGTCGAAAGCGTCGACGACACTGTCGCTCGCTTGCGCGCCAACGGCGCTGAACTCGTCGGCGAGGTGGCGCAGTACGAGGACACGTACCGGCTCTGCTACATGCGAGGCCCGGCAGGCATCATCGTCGCACTGGCCGAGGAGCTCTGAACCCCCGTGCGCGTTGTGCGCGCACGGGGATTGGTTGGCTTACGAGAGGGTGCTCTTGATCGCATCCAACGTGCGGCGCGCCCGCGATGAAAGCCGTCCGCCGGCGGCAGCGTTCGTCCGCTCGATGATGTCGACGGCATCGAACGTATCCCGTTCCTTATCCGACACCACCGTCACCTCGGCGCGATTGATCGGCCACGCGGCAACGCCGTTGTGCGTGCGGCGCACGTTCATCCATGCATTGTGATCGCCGAGGACGAAATAGCGCTTCCCCTGTTCTAGCGCGAGCTCAGCGCAGCGGCGCATGAGGAACTGCTCGGCGTGACGCCGGCTGGTGAAGCTGTTGCCTTCGACGAGAACGCGCCAGGTGTCCGGCGCAAGCTGCGTTTCACTGAATCCGCCCGTGAAACTTTCATCGCTGGAGCGGTACTGCGTTGCACAACCGGCTGCAAGAATGCAGAAGACGAAGACGACCGAAAGTCTGCGCATGATTGAATCCTCCGGCCGCCCACAAGAGCAGATCGTGCGCCGCGTTTCGACGCAGTCGTAGTCACAGATCGCTGCATTACGAAGAGATGGAGGAGTAATGAGTTGTGCGGTTGCGACGATTGTTATTTAAACGCAAACGGTTTTCGTATCGTCGCTGCAGTGACTCCCGCAAAGGACAGAGGCGAAGCCTGCGGCGTACGTAGCCGGGACCTTTAACGTTGCTTCGCCAACCTCAGCGCGCGATTGATTACTTCTTCGGATAGCCACATGCCGGCAGCGCGAAGTTCGGTAATGAGCTGTCGTAAGTCATCGACTTCGCCGCGCCGAAAGGCCGCTACGGCGAGACCGAGCGTTCCGATGACATTCAATCCGAGCGCAAGTGCGCACCGTCGAGCGAGAAGGTCGTCGAGTACTGGCCGCGCCTGTGGAGTCGCAAGAGCTGTCGCGATGACAGAGGATTCTCCGGGTCCAAGATCCCATTCGAGAATCGACGGCGGAGGATCAATCGGCGCGGCTCGCTCGATCCATTGCGCTTCCTTGATCGTTCGCGCGGCACGATCATCCCGCTGCGCGGCGGTCACCTCGTCGAAGACAGCTTGAGGAACGATGATCTGCGATGCGCCGGCCGCGAGCAGAAGATCGAGGCGGCCGGCGTTGCCAAGGAAAATCAATGGCGAGGCGTTGACGATCAGCGCGTCAGCCATTGCCCAGTTCTCGCGCAAAATCCGCCTCGTCGACGACGAAAACGTCGACGTGCCTTCGCGCGAGCTCTGCGAGAAACTCGGGGCGAGTCATGCCCGCGGTTTCGGCGGCGCGCTCCATCGAGATCGCGCTTTGCTGATACCAGTGAATCGCCGCCGCGATCCGCATTTCGCGCGGCACCTCGTGCGGCGCTTTGCGAAGCGCTGCAAAAAGACTGTCGGGAAGAGTGACCTCGACGCTGGTCATGTCGCCCGTAATGATAGACCCGTACTTATCGCATCCAGGCCGGCCGTAGCTTCGCGATTCTCGCGAAGACCGGACACGACTCATCGTGCGCGCCGCGGAGGTAGCCGCAGCTCAGGAGGAAGGAACCGGTGATCTCGCCGCCGGTGAAGACGAACGTTTTCTTGAACAGGCGCACCCATTCGTCTTTGGTGCGCGGGTGATTCGATTCGAGCCAGGCGGCGAAGCTGCCGTGCGATTTCTGGAGCGTGCGGATGCGTCTCGCGTTCTCGATCGCCGCGTCGATCTTGAGGCGATTGCGGATGATGCCGGCGTCGTTGAGCAGACGTTCGCGGCGTTTCGCGGTGAAGCGCGCCACGCGGTCGATATCGAAGTCGGCGAATGCGGTGCGGAAGGCGTCGCGCTTTTTCAGGATCGTCAGCCACGACAGGCCGGCTTGATTGATTTCGAGGACGAGCCGTTCGAAGAGCGCGTTGTCGTCGGCGATCGGGAAGCCGTACTCCTCATCGTGATACGGCCCGTGAAACGGATGGCCGGGCGCGATGTCGCAATAGCTCACGACACGCTCCGTTCCTCGACCGTCGTCGAGAACGACTGGTCATCGACGTCGAGATAAAGCTGCCGTTCGGTGATGGTGAGCGACAGCGATGCGCGGCGCGGCAGCACCTCGGCGACGCGTTCGATGAAGCCGCGGCCGAAGGTGTAGATGCGCATCTCGTCGCCGCCGTGAATCTTTTTTCCGGCGAGCTGATTGAGGACCATGGCCGGATCGCGATGGGTGTAGACGGCGGCGCGGCCGGCCAGCTTGCTGCCGCGATGCAGGCGATCAGCGTCCGGCGCGCCCACTTCGATCCAGGCGGTGATGCGGCCGGTGAGATCGCGCACCAGCACCGCCGGTTCGTCGCCCGACGCAACCCCTTCGGTCAGCGCGATTCCCTCGGTGTACTCGAGGCAGTAGGCCAGCACCCGCGTCAGCATGTACTCGGCGGTCTCGGAGGGCTGCCGGGCAATGGGTAGATCAAACGTCTCGTAGACGCCGCGATCGACGTCCGAGAGTTGGATCGCGAAACGGTACATCGTGGCGGTGAGCGCCACTAGTCGCCGTCGTCCTTGTAATCCATGTGCAGCTTGTGCATCACGCGATGGATGAACGGCGCGAGCAGCAGGCCGAGGACGCCGATGAAGACGAGGCCGGAGAAGAGCGCGTAGAGCGACGCGAAGACTTTCGCGCCATTGTTCGGCAGCGGATCGACGGGTCCCATGCCACCGAGGATCATCGACGCGTTGAGCAGCGAATCGACCCAGCCCAAGCCGGCGATGACGTGATATCCGAGCACTCCCGCGCCCAACGCGATCGCGCATGCGAGGATCGAGTAGCCGAAGTGGCCGGCAACCCGCCACGCGAATTGGACGCGCGTGAGCAGGCGGTCGGTGCGGTGTTCGTACATTGAGGCGGATTAGAACATGGCAGGGCTGTCATCCTGAGCCGCCGAAGGACGGCGAAGGATCTCAAGCTTCACAGATCCGGCCGGAGCCGCCGGGGATTCAACGCAGTCGGCGTAGCTTGAGATCCTTCGGCGCGCTTCGCCGCCTCAGGATGACAGCAGTGTTCTTACAACTGCCCTTCGAGCAGCGGCAACACCAGCCGCGCCGCCCATGCGCGCAGGCGCCACGCGCGGGGCGCGGCCGGACGCCGTTCGCGCGCGGCGACCTTCCAGGCGTGACTGATGTGCTGATCGATCGACGCCAGGAGTTGCTTCGCCAGCGTTTCGTCCTCGGCCACGCACATCACCTCGGTGTTCAGATTCGCCGAGCGCGGATCGATGTTGTACGAGCCGACCAGCATCGTTTTTCCGTCGATCACGAGCGTCTTCGCGTGGAGTGTGTCGGGGCCGCGGTATTCGCGGAGGTCGATGCCGTCGCGCATCAGGCGCCGCCGGTATTTGATGTAGCCGGCGAACGGAAGCGCCCCATCGATCGAGCGCAGCGAGTTGGTGACGATGCGCACGCGGACGCCCTCGTGAAGTTTTTTCTCGAGCAGCGTGAGCATCGATCCCGACGGGACGAGGTACGGCGACTCGATGACGATTTCGGATTTTGCGGTCTCGATCACGTCGGCAAGTTGATCGGCAACGCGATCGCCCGATTGCCCGACGACGGGATCGTGGAGAAAGCGTACCGCCTGCGCGTTCGTCTGTCCCTCGGACCAATTGCGGCCGGTGTTCAGCGCGATGAATCCCTCCAGCGCTTTGCCCTGCGCCGCATCGTCGAGCAGCCGCGACGCCTTCACTTTGTCGTTCTCCGAAACGCGGACGCGCAGATCGCTGACGTCGCTGCTGTTCCAGAGATCTTCGAAGTGCTTCTGCGCTTGTGCGGCCGAGGGGCCGTCGACGTAAACATCGCGATCGACGAAGTTGCGTTTGCGCAGTCCGAAATACTCCTCGGCGAGATTGCGGCCGCCGGCGATGTAGCGCTCACCATCGACGACGACGACCTTCTCATGCATCCGATGAAAGAGCCACGTCGGATGGCGGAAGGTCATGGCGTGATAGACGCGAACCTCGACACCTTCATCGCGCAAGTGGGCGAGCACGGCGCGCGGGATGTGCTGAAAATTCGCGTCGACGATCAGCCGCACGTTGCCGACGCCGCGCCGTTTCGCATCGCGCAGCAGCGCCAGCGCGGTGATGGTAATGCGGTCGTTGTGTGCAAGAAAGTAGACGGCGGCGATTTCCGTCCGCGCCTGCTGGATGATGTCGACGCGCGCCTGCGCGGCGTCGCGGTCGTCGTCGAGAACGCGAAAGACGTCGGCCCGCGCCGTCGCGGCAATCGTGATCGCGAGCAGAAGCGCGGCAGTTCGCACGACCTCGCCGAGTGCATGAGGTGCACCAAGCGCAATACTCCCAACGGTTATTTGTTATGATGCGGGTCCAAATCCAAGACCGGGAACTTCCATGAAGCGACTGCTCCTATCGATCGCCGTAACGCTCGCGTTTGCTGTGCCGATGATGGCGGCGGACTCATCCGACGCCGAGATTACGTCGCTCGTGACACAGGCTCCCGGCCTGCGCCCCGACGTCCTCAAGCTGGCGCTCGCGGCCGCTACGCGCGCCGAGGACAGCGGGCTCGTCCCGAAGCGCAACCTGCTCACAGTCATCGATTACTCGCTGCCGTCATCCGAGCCGCGGATGTTCATCTTCGACCTCGCCGCGCACAAGCTGCTGTTTCGCGAGCTGGTCGCGCACGGCAAATCGAGTGGCGGCAACATCGCGAACTTTTTCTCCAACAGCCCCGGCAGTCTCGCCACCAGCCTCGGCCTTTTCGTCACCGCGGACACCTACAACGGCGGCAACGGCTACTCGCTGCGCCTGCGCGGCCTCGAAGAGGGTGTGAACGACATGGCGTGGGATCGCGCCATCGTCCTGCACGGCGCGTCGTACGTCAGCCAAGAGGCCGTCAAGGTCCTCGGCCGCCTCGGCCGCAGTTGGGGATGCCCGGCCGTGCGCCCGGAGATTTCGCAGCAGATCATCGACACGATCCGCGGCGGCAGCCCCGTTTTCGCCTACTACCCCGACAAAACCTGGCTCACGACCTCGGCGTTTCTCAAGCAAGTCAAAGGCGTCGGCGCGGTGGTCGCGAACGCGTTGCGTTAGTCACGCGCCGAACTTCCCCATCTGATAGTCGCGAATCGCCTGCGCGATTTCTTCGCGCGTGTTCATGACGAACGGACCGTGGGCGACCACCGGCTCGCCGTACGGTTTCGCGTGGCCGAAGAGGATGAAGGTGTCGTCGATCGCTTCGACTTCGATCTCGTCGCCGTCATCGTTCCAATCGACGAGATGGAAAGCCTCGCCGATCGTCAGCTTTCCTCGGACGATGTAGAAGAAGACGTTGCGTCCGCGCGGCGCCGGCAGGACGATGCGACTTCCCGCTCTCAGCGCGACGGTCATCATGTGCACGTCCGTGATGGATTCGATCGGACCGCGATGTCCGCTCCATTCGCCGGAGATGAGATTGACAGTGACGCCGCCGTTTTCGAATGATGCGATGTCGTTCTTCTGCAATCCGACGTAGCGCGGCTCGGTGAACTTCAGACGCGACGGCAGATTTATCCAGAGCTGCAGGATCTCCAGCGGCCCGCCGCGCTCGAGAAACTCCGGCGGCGACACCTCTTCGTGCTCGAGTCCGCGTCCCGCCGTCATCCACTGCACGCCGCCGGTCTCGATGACGCTCTCATGTCCGCCCGTATCGCGATGCGTGAGCGAACCTTCGACGATGAAGGTGACCGTCTCGAATCCGCGATGCGGATGCGGCCCGAACGGCAACCCGCGATTTCGCGGCGGATAGATCTGCGGCCCGTGATGATTGAGAAAAAGAAACGGATCGATCTGCTGAATCTCGTCATTCGGCAACGGCCGCCACGTATGTAGCTCGCCGATGTCGTCGCGAAGAGCGGGGTATTGCTTGCGAATCGTGCGCATGTAGGCGTCGGGAGTCGGGTGTCGGGTGTCGGAGAACGAAAACGTTGCATGTCGCAATGCTTTGTCTCCGACCCCCGACCCCCTACTCCCGACACCCTACTTCACAAACCGCACCCGATGATTGGCGGGATCGAACGTGACTACGTAATCCTTCAAAAAACGGAAGCCGAGGTTGGCGACGGGGAAGATGTCGACGAAATCGAGGCGCGGATCGGTGAGGGTGATCGCGCCAACGTGCGCTTCACCATTCATCGGCGCGGAGTAGATGTCGAATTCGTTGCTCGGTGTGCGTCCGTGACCGACGACTTGCGGCTCGCTCGCCAGCGGCAGAGATTTCGCGAGCGACAGCGGAATCGAGAGCAGCGCTGGGCTGCCGCTGTCGATGTCGGTCTTCACCTTCTGGCCGGCGACGTCGATGTCGATGTTCGGAACGCCGTGCTCGACGCTGTAGGTGAGGACCTTCGCGCCATCCGCGGCCGGAAGTCCGCCGCCGTCGACTTTGAAGCGGCTGTTGGGATAGTCGAACGTCACGATGAGGCCGTTGAAGAGGTGCAGACCGATGACGCCGTCGATCCCTTCGAAATGCGGGCCGCCTTCGCTCGCTTCGACCTGACCGAAATGCAGATCGCCGAGGTCGACCGACTCGGCGCTGAGGATACGGACGTTGCGCTGATTCTTGCCACTCGGATCGCCGGCAATTCCTTCGCCGATGACGGACAGCTCCAGCGTCTTCGCCAGTGCAGGCGTGACCTGGATCATGCCGCCGAAGCCGGTGTCGACCTGGAATCGGAACGGACCTTTGCCGTTGACCTTCGCCTCGATTACCGGCACGTGGCGCGTGAGCTCCATCGGGAGGTCGACTTTGCCGCGGATCAGTACTTCGCCCGGTCCTTCGGCGCCGCGCCGCTGGCGGCGTTCGGCACCGCCCATGCCGAGGAGTTTGCGGACTTCGGATCCGACTTCCATCGCCGCCGGAGGATCGAAATTGGACATGACGATGACGGTGTACGGCGGCGCGATTTCGAGGACGGCGTTGACTCCGGGCGAGCCGCCGGCCACGCCGATGTTGCGCTGGCCCGGCGCGTCGAGCTTGCCGGTGAATACCCAGTCGGTCCACTTTTTCGGCAGCAGCTTGTCGGCGAGCAGCGCCTGCGAGAAGCGAAGCAGATCGGCCGCGGTGGAGTAGCCGCCGCCGGCCGAACTGCCGCGCGCCGGCAGCGTGTTGATGTTGTTCTGCCGCGCCGGCAGCGGACCTTCAGGGCCGCGCTTGGTGAGTCCGACGGCGCGATTCGGGACGTTTTCGTCGACGGCATACGACGCGGTGTCGGTCATGCCCGCGGGCTTGGTGATGTGATCGCGGATGTAGTCGTAGTAGCTCTGGCCGGACACCTTCTCGATGATCAGCCCGAGGACGACGAAGCCGGCGTTCGAATACTTCTGATCGCTGCCGGGCTCGAACGACAGCGGCGCGCCGGCGAAGAGCGGCACGTAGTCCGACAGCTTGCGGATCGACGCGTGCGAGTCCATGAACTTCGGCCCGAAGATGTCGCCGAGTCCGGAGCGGTGCTGCAGCAGTTGCTCGATGGTGATCTTGTCGGCCGACGGCACGTTCAGGTCAGGCAAGTGTTTAGCGATCGTGTCGGTCAGCGACAACTTGCCAGCCGCGGCGAGTTGTCCGATGGCGACGTGGGTGAAGATTTTGTTGATCGAGCCGAGGTTGAATTTCGTGTCGGAACGGTTGGCGATGCCTTTGGCGGGATCGGCCATGCCCCACGCGCGCGACAGCAGTGGCGTCCCATCCTTCGCCACGAGCACGACGCCCGAGAACTTATCCTCGGCCGCAGCTTTGTCGACGGCGGCGGTGATCTGATCGATCGGCGGTTGTTGCGCCGCGAGCGTCGATGCGATCAGCAGCGCCAGTGTGCAGATGAATGTCTTCATGATTGCCTCCATGCGCAACGTACGCGGCAGTTGTGAAGCGATGATGAAGATGTGTGTGGCACAGACACTCTTGTCTGTGCTCTTTGCAAGTTTCCGCGGCTGAGAATTTCAGATCTCCCGAGCATCCGCAGCACAGACAAGAGTGTCTGTGCCACACCGGCTCTTATGATTTTTCCGTGGGCAGCGTGAACGAGAACGTCGATCCCACTCCCACTTCGCTCTCCGCCCACACCCGCCCGCCGTGCGCGGCGACGAGCTGGCGGACGATCGGGAGGCCGAGGCCGGCGCCGCCGGTAGTGCGGGAGCGGGAAACGTCGACGCGGTAGAAGCGCTCGAAGATGCGCGGCAGTTCGTCGGGCGGAATGCCGACGCCGCTGTCGATGACGCGGATGATCGCTTCGTTTCCGCTTCGTTCCCATTTGATGCGGACTTCGCCGGGCTTTTCCATGTGTGCCACGGCATTCGCGAGCAGGTTCGTGAGGATCTGCACGGCGCGGCGCGCATCGGCAAGAACCATGACGTCATCATTGCCTTCGACGACGATCGTCACGCCGCGTTCGCGCGCTCGCATCTCCATCCCCGCGGCGGCGCGGCGGGCGAGCGATGCGACGGACACCGCCTGCGCGTCGATCTCCAACCTTCCCGCCTCGGCCAGCGCGAGATCCTGCAGATCGTCGACGAGATGCGCGAGGTGCATCGTCTCCTCGTGCAGCGACGCGATCCGCTCCGGCGTCGGCGCGGTGAGTCCGTCCTGCATCGATTCCAGCTCGCAGCGGATGTTCGTCAGCGGCGCGCGCAGCTCGTGGGCAACGTCGCTGACCATGCGCTTGCGCTGCTCCTCGTTGCGATCGAGCGCGGCGGCCATGGCGTTGAATCCGTGCGCGAGTTCGGCCAGCTCCGCACCGCCGGACGGTTCGACGCGCACCGCCAGATCGCCCGATTCCATCCGCCGCGCGGCGGCGGTGAGGCGTTCGACCGGCACGCTGATCCAGCGAGCGATGGCGATGGCCATCGCGATGCCGAAGAGTGTTGCGCCGAGGAATGTCCAGAAGAACGAGCGGTCGAGAGAGCGCGTCGGCGCAGGCAGCACGTCCTTGTGTTGTGGAAGGATGAAGATCGATCCCGCCACGCCGCCATTCGCATCGCGCACGATCATCTGCGGTCCGCGGATCAACTCGCGCGTGCGGCCGCCGGCGATGTTGCGGCTGATGGTGAGCGTTCCATCCGGTGCGAGATCGAATGTCGCGCCGCGAATCGCCTTCGAGGCCGCTGCCAGATGTTTCTGCGCGTCAAAAAGCGCGATGTCCGATCCCGCTTCGCGCGCCATCGACTCGACGATCGGTTCCACTCCCGACCACGAGCCGTGCGCGCGGTAGTAATCACCGATTCCTTTCGGCATCAGCGGACGCCGGCCGGCGTGCACCTCGACGTCGAACTTGCGAATCTCGTAGTGCGCCACGCGCGTGGAGATGACGGCTGCGCTGCCGAGCGTGACGGCGACCAGCGCCGCGACCATGGCGATGAGGCGGCCGCGCAATGTGGTGACGATGCGCATCACGCCACCACTTTGTATCCGACGCCGAAGACGGTGGCGATCGTTTCCGCGCCGACTTTGCGGCGCAGGTTCTTGATGTGCGCGTCGATCGTGCGGTCGAGGCCATCGAAGTCGTCGCCGAGGGCCAGCCGCGCCAGCTCGTCGCGTTTGAAGACGCGGCCGGGGGCGCGCGCCATCGCCATGAGCAGACGAAGCTCGGTGGCGGTGAGGGTGACCGGCGCGCCGTCAACGGTCACTTCGCATCGCTCCGGATCGATGGTCAGCGCGCCTGCGATCACACGCGGCGTCTTGTCCGTCGTCCCGCTGCGGCGCAACACGGCTTCGACGCGTGCTACCAATTCGCGCGGACTGAACGGCTTGGCCAGGTAATCGTCCGCGCCGAGGGAGAGGCCGGTCAGCTTGTCATGCTCGGTCGTCTTCGCCGTCAGCATGATGATCGGAATGGCCGAGGTCTCGCGCAGCATCCGGCACACTTCCAGTCCGCCGATGCGCGGCAGCATCAGATCGAGGACGACCAGATCGGGCGCGAACGTCTGCACAAGCTCCAAAGCCTTCGCGCCATCGAGCGCCGACGCGGTCGCATATCCGGCGTGCGCCAGGTAGCGATCGAGCGTCTCGCACACTTTCGGATCGTCATCGACGATGAGAACGCGCCGCATCCGCTCATCGTACGGGCAGTTGTGAATTTGGGATGAAGAAGTGACGGCTGTCCGTCTCTCTTGCGAGAACGGAGGTTGTGATGCGCAACGTGCTGTTGGTGGTTCTGCTCGCTGTAAGTCCTGTCGTCAGTGCTGACGAAACTCCCATTCGTCTCATGGTCGGACAAACTGTGAAGCCGCCTCTTGAACCTGGAATGAAGCTCAAACCCGGATCGCCGGGGCGGGTGACGGTTTCCCCCGATGGGCTCTCGATCACGGGAGCGGGAGCGGGCTCGGATGAACTTACAGCCACGGGTGCGAACAATCAGGAAAAGAAAGTGAAAGTGCTCGTTGTGGCGCCTCATCTGAAGGTCGAAGACGTTACGGCGCCGGAAAAGCCCGTCGATCCACATGAGATTCCACTCAGCGGCAGCGCCCCAGTAGCCGTGACATGGCTGCACGATCATATCTATCGGATTTCAGCTACAGATGAGGACGGGCAGGCCACGTTTGACGTCGCAGTCCCACCACCGGATCAGACCACGAAGTTGAACGCCGGCAGAATTAACGAACTCAAAGTGTCGCTGCCGAAGCCAACGGAGTCCGATCCGAAGCCCAAGTCGATTACTTTAAGTATCAAGGTGACGGAGAAAAGTCACGCCGAGGCGGAGGGAACTTACCCGCTGATTGCTAATCTCGTCGAAGCACCGCGATCATTTACTCTGAAGACGCCGCTAACGCTAACAGAGCAGGATAGCTTGGCACTCGATGGAACAATTACCGGGAATGCCGGTGGCGAATACAAGAACCTCAAAAGCTCACCATTTGCGGTCGTCGGTTGCGAGGTCAAGCCGGGTACCGGCGAGACAGAAGCGAGCATCACATCTAAACCTTCTGTCCAGGGCACCAACCTTGTCGCAGGATCGCTGAATACGGCTATACGTACGGCGGTCAAAGCCCCGAACGTCGTGCAGGAGTCAGTGTCTCTGACTTGCAAAGCCAAAGCGGCAAACGTCGATGTGCAGAGCAATGTCGTTGACGTGAAAGTGATTGCGCGCGGTGGATTTATTGCCTTCGAGCCGCCGAATCCCGTAATCGTCGAAGGCGATACTCTTCCGCTTCACGCCACCGTTGTTACTCGCCAAGGCGCGCGTGATACCGCACGAGTGATCTCCTGGACACTACCAAACGCGGACGATCAACAAATCGCCCGTTTGAACACCAGCGGCAACGACGCGTGGCTCATCTCTCTTCCGAACACAGGCCATGCAAAGACGGATGGGATGATCATTGTACGAGCCACCGTAACTGATAGCACGTCGACAGAGGGCGACATTAGGGGCGAACTTGCCGTCCACCTCACAAGCGTGGCCGGATTCACAAAGTTGATCGCCAATATCGACATGATGGATGACCGGACAGCTGCAGACATGTATGGCGAGCGAACCGCGGATGAGTTCCACGTAGCAAAGGTTACGCTCCTGAATAATTTGGAGAACGACCCACAGCATCAATTTGTCGGCGCATCGGTTCTTGTGTTCAGCAACGCCATGGCGGTCGGCGTCGGGATGGAGCGAAAGAGCATCAAAGAAAAGGGCAGTGAAAAGAGCGACGGCGGTTGGACACCCGTGAAGCGTGGCGATATGCATGATCTCTTTGGGCTACCGGTGGGGTCGGGTGAAGGGAACTCTGACGATGTGTTAGTTGCGTGCGACGATAACTGGGAGCCGCCTCTCGTGCGCAAGACGGAGGATGAACTGAAGGCACTTTCCTCTGCAGACCAACAACACTACAAAGAAATGATGGAACAGTCAGACCGATCGGCCGAGCGTAAGCGCCGTCGTCAACTGCATTATCGGCCGTATCCCTACGATACAATGGTGAAGAGCTTCGATAAGCGAGACGAACGCTCCACGCGCGCTCGTACCTTTCGTTATCTGAACCTCGCTGGCTCGCTGAGCACATTCATTAGTTCGGTCGGTGGATTCGGAGCTGGGAATGATCTGGCAAACGTCACAGAAAAATTCTCGAACCTGCTTATACCTGCCATCGCTCGCGCGTGGCCGAGTGTCCGAGAGGAGCAACGTCAGAATATTGTCTCTGACACCATGCATCCGATCGAGGAGATCCCTTACGGATCAAGCATCACAAAATATATCTTCATACCTCGGTATCCATTTCACGGCTTCGGTGGCGATACTCTGTACAGAATCGTTTCGATCTGTCCTTATGACTTTCAGATCTCGGTCGCGGTCGTACCGAAAGGACAGAGGTCGACCGAAAGCGTTCCAGTCGTCAACGGCGGAGGCCGGTCATGAAAACTCGTTGGGTTGGCAGTTCGATCTAGCTTCTTAGGAGAGTCACTGCCTCACGTAGACCTTCCCCTCCTTCATCACGAACGTTGGATGCTGCAGCGTTTTTACGTCGTGCGATGGGTCGCCGGCGACGGCGATGATGTCGGCGGCTTTGCCGGGCTCGATCGTGCCGGTTACGTCGTCGACGCCGAGGAGCGTGGCGCTGACGGAGGTGGCGGCGCGGAGCGCGTCGATCGGACGCATGCCGGCGCGCACCATCGAGTCGAGCTCCTGCGCATTCGTGCCGGTCTTCGCGAACGTGTCGGTGCCGAAGGCGATCTTCACCGGCGTTTTCAGCGCGCGCTGAAATGACGCGGTGTGCTCGCGCACGGTCTTCTGCAGGTACTCCTTGCTCGGCGACGGGCCTTCGCCGAAGAGGTCGGGATCTTCCGCCCACATTTCGAAGACGAGCAGCGTCGGCACGTACACGATTCCTTTCGCCGCCATGGCGCGAAACGTCTCCTCGCTGATCGTCAAACCATGTTCGAGCGAGTCGACGCCGGCGATGACGCCCATCTTCGCCGCCGCATCGGTCGAACAATGCGCCGCCACCTTCGCGCCCGCCGCATGGGCCTCGGCGACGAGCGCGTCGATCTCCTCCTGCGAGTAGGTCGGCCTCGCGCCGCTTCCGCCGGCGGCATGCTGCGGATGCCGTCCAGAATCGAGGTAGACCTTGATGACGTCCGCGCCGTCGTTGATGAGCTGCCGGACCGCCGCGCGCATCGCATCCGGTCCATTGGCCTCGGCGGAAATCGCGGGCGTATTCGTCGTCGGCGCGAAACCGCCGAGGCGATAGGCACCGGTGGTGACGAGCGGGTGGATCGCCGCGACGATGCGCGGTCCCGGCACGAAGCCGCGCGCGATCGCGTCGCGCAACGCGACGTCCGTGAAGCCGGAACCTTCGTTGCCGAGGTCGCGAATGGTGGTGATGCCCGCCTCGAGTGTCTGCCGCGCGTTGACCGTGCTGAGAATGGCGCGGTACTCGGTGGTCTCGCCGAGCACCTGGTTGTTGTAGTTGCCGGGATGTAGCGCGATGTGCGTGTGCGCGTCGATGAGTCCGGGCATCACCGTGGCGTCGCCGAGGTCGATGACGCGCGCGCCGGGCGGAATCGTTCCGCCGATGCTCACGATCTTCGTTCCCTCGACGGCGATGACGGCATCGCGCACAAGCGTCTCGGAGCGGCCGTCGAACATCCGCGCCGCTTTGATGTATACGGTTTCCGCGTGCGCCGACGCGGCAATGAAAAGGAGAAGGAGGAGAAGTCGTTTCATGCGGCGGATCGTACTTCGTGGTGAAAATGAATACCTGCCTCTACAATTCGCACATGCGGATTCGATCTCTGGCGCTCCTGCTACTTCTTGCGGCTGCGTGTGCGGAACGCCAGGAGGCGGATGTACTCGGCGCGGCGCGGAAGCGGCTGCATAGCGCTCCATGCGGCGCGACAACGGCTGTCGCCGGCGCGGCGGGCGTCAACGACGATCCGCGTCAGGTTTACCTCGGCGACTGGGTGGTCGTCTCCGTTTGTCATCTCGATGCGCTCGTGCGCGATGCCGAGGCGCAGCAGCAGTCGATCACGCTGTACATCGAAGGGCTCGATACCGGCGTCGAACCGTCGGGCATCGATATCGAGAGCGGCACGATCACGTTCGAGCTCACGCGGAACGCACAGAACAAACATATCTGGCGGCAGTTTCTGTACGACCCGCTTTTCGATTCCGAAGCGACCATCCGCATCAGCGCCGGCATTCGCGGCGACCGGCCGCTGCCGCGCGCGCCCGGCGCGAACATGTCGCTGCGGTTGCGAAAGATGTACATCGACTACTGGACCATGACGTGGCTGGCACTGCTAATCCTCGTGGCCATCGCGCTCGTGATTTATGCGCGGCGCAGCGACATGCTGCGCGATGGGCCATCGATCGACGGCGTCTATCAGCCGTACAGCCTGGCCCGCGTGCAGATGGCGTGGTGGTTCTTCCTGCTCGTGGTCGGCTACGTCTTCATCTGGCTGGTCACGGGCGAAGTCGATTCGATCGCGCCGTCGCTCCTCGGCCTGGTCGGAATCAGCGCCGCCACGGCGCTCGCGGCGGTGGCGATCACGTCGCCATCGAGCCGCGGCCCGCGCGCGAGCAAGGGATTCCTGCACGACCTGATCTCCGACGATCGCGGCATCGTCGCCCTCGACCGGCTGCAGGTCGTGGTCTGGACTCTGGTCCTCGGCGGGATCTTCCTGACGGCGGTGCTGTGGGACCTGACCATGCCCGAATTCAGCGCCACGATGCTGGCGCTGATGGGCATCAGCTCGGGCACCTACATCGGATTCAAGCTGCCGATGAAAAAGGAAGAGGCGCCGGAGCCGTAACGGCGCCGATGGCGTGGAGGAGATCGCCGATCTCGTACGGTTTCATGAGCGAGACGACGCGATGTTTTTCGTCGGCGAGATTGAGCTCCACGTGACCGGTCGAGAAGACGATCGGTAAGTCCGCGTCGTCCGCGCGCAGTAGCGGAAGGAGATCGACTCCGTTGCCATCCGGCAGGTTCACGTCGATGATCGCGACGTGCGGGCGCGTGCGCCGCGCGGCGGCGCATGCATCGCCGGCGGTTTTCACCCACGTCGCCTCGTAGCCCTCGGCGTTCAGAAGTTCTTCCAACCCTGTCCCCACCGACAGGTCGTCTTCGATGAGCAGGATGCGCTTAACGCCCGGCGTCTCCCACGCCTTCGGCTGCGTCGACACGACCGGCGCCTCGGCGGCTGGAACGAGGAGGTGAAACGCCGATCCACCCTGCGGAAGATTTTCGGCGGTGAGCATTCCGCCGTGGCCTTCGATCAGCCGCCGCGCAATGGCCAGGCCGAGGCCGGTGCCGTTGCGCTTGGTGGTGAAGAGCGGCTCGAAGATGCGGTCGATAATCGCCGGCGCGATGCCGGGGCCGTCGTCGGAGACGGAGATCTGAACGAACTTCGCCTCGCCGCTACTGCTTCCGGGCGAGCAGGCCGACGAGACGTCGACCTGGATGGTTCCCGGGCCGCCAATCGCATCGCGCGCGTTGAACACGAGATTGGTGATGACCTGCTCGAGATGTTCGCGGTCTGCGCGGATGAAGCGCACCTCGGTATCCATCGAGCTGCTGAGCGCGATCGAAGGAGGAAGCGCGGCCACCAATTGCCCGAGGAGCGACGGCAACCAGGCCAGCGCGTCGATCGCGGAGAGCTGCGGCTCTTTCGGATTGACGAAGCGGAGGATTTCCTGCGACGCGCGCTTGCCGCGGGTGATGGCGCGCGTGATGTGAGCGAGAGAATCGCGGATGATGGGCGTGGCCGGATCGGTGCGGCCGATCACTTCCACGAACGGCTGGATGCCCATGAGCACGTTGTTGAATTCATGCGCGAGCGAGGCGGCGACCTGTCCCAGGCTGCTCATCCGCTTCGCTTCTTCAAGTTTTCTGGCGATGTTGCGGTGCTCGGTGACGTCGCGAGCCAGTCCGATGGCGCCGGTCACGACGCCTTCGACGTAGCGCGGCTGCCACGAGACTTCGACAGTGACCACCGCTCCCGACTGCGCCAGCAGGTCGTACTCGTGAATGCGCCGTTCGCGGCCGCCGAGTGCCTGCTCGAAGTCTTCGACCGCGGCGGAGACCGAATGCGGCATGAACAGTTCGGCGAACGGACGGCCGATCCACTCCTCGATGCGGTACCCGGTGCTGCGCTCGAAGCTGCGATTCAGTGAAACGAAGCGCCCGTCGCGGTCGACGGTGCAGAGGATTTCGGTGACGTCTTCGACCAGCTCGCGGTAGCGCTGCTCGGACTCTTCGAGCGCCTGCCGGGCGCGCACTTTTTCGCTGATGTCGCGCGCGATGACCTGGATGGCATCGCGGTTTCCGTAACGCAGCGGAAGCGCAGCAACCTCGACGTCGAGAGGCGAGCCATCGGCTCGGCGATACGTCTGGCGGATGTACGGGACGCTCTGGCCGGCGCTGAGCTGCGCAAGGCGATTCTGCACAGTCTGGTGGAAAGCAGGATCGACGAAGGAGAAGACGCTTTGACCGACGATCTCCGCTTCGTTGCATGCGCCAAGCAGCTGTACGAACGCTTGATTGACGTAAACATAGGTTTTGTCGACGTGAACGCCGATGCAATCCGGCGACAGTTCGACCATGCGCCGGAAGTTTTCCCGGTCGACGTACGACGCCTCCTCGGCCTCGCGTTCCCGGGTGATGTCGACCATGACTCCGAACAGTTCGACCGGCACGCCGTCGACCTTGTGCACGTTGACGTAATCGCGCAGCCAGACGGTGCGGCCGTCGGCGGCGATGATGCGGTAGACGAGCTCGTGGTTCCGTCCGGCCACGGTTTCGTTGTGGCAGAGCATGGGGACGTGGCGGTCGTCGGGATGAAGATGTTCGGCCCAGAAGTGCGGCTCGTTGAGCCAGCGCGAGACCGGATAGCCGAGGAGTGTTTCCGCCGCCGGGTTGACGTAGTTGAAGCGAAACGTTTGTGCGTCCGCTGACCAGGCGATGGCGGGCATTGCGTCAAGCAGGCGGGAGCGGCGTTGGTCCTGGCAGTCGATGGTGTCTTTCATTAGTGCAGGCCCTTAACCGCAAAATCGCATTTTTATTTCTTAAAATAACAGTCGCGCTCGGCAGTCAATCAGGAAATAAACACGTACGCCTTTCCCTTGTGAGGCGCGTGCGGCGGAGAGGCCGCGCAGATCAAATTCAAGGAGACTCAGACATGCCGTACGTAGCTTTGGAGTGGGACCACAAGATCGGACGCCCGATGATCAATTGGATCGTCGTGAAGTGCCAGGCCGTCGGACAGAAGTTCGGGGGACCGCAGGCGCTTCCGCCGCGCCGCGACGTCGCCTATTTCGTCAACGAAGAGACCGCTGAGGCCGACGCGAAGGCGTTCGCCGAGTACAAGACCCGGATGGACAACGGCGCCAACGAGTCGGACGTGAAGATGGGAAAATCGGAGGCCTACAGCAAGAAGCACGCGGCCTTCGCCTGGGATCACAACATCTTCAATCCGCTCGTGCAGTGGGCGGTGCTGGAGTGGAACGGTGAGAATCCCGAGGGCGAGAGTTACCGCAATGACGCCGCCTACTTCCTCGATCCGGAGACCGCTGAGGCCGATGCCCGCGCCTTCCGCGTGATCCGCGACCAGCTCCTGGCCAAAGCCTCGAAAATCGCGGCGTAGTCTTTCTTCGAACGCGGTCTCGCGGTGAGCTCACCCGCGAGACCGCAACCTTCCCTCCCTTCCTCCCCTCCAAAACCGCCCTCATCTGTGGTCTGGATTCTGCATTTCAGGTCCGGACTAGCACGGCCAGCTTCCCTGACCACGTTTCAGCACAACTGAGGTTTCCTGTTTCTGGAGGACGAGCGCGTCATGACGACCGGGATCGGCATCGATAAAGCGAGCGAGATTTCGCCGAAGGATTTTGAGCGGCTGCTGTTGCGGACGCTCACGGCGATGAAGAAGGGCGATTTCAAGGTGCGGATGCCGGTGGAGTTCACCGGAACGGCCGGCAAGATTTCCGACACGCTGAACGACATCCTCGACCTCAGCCAGAAGACGGCCGACGAAGTCGAGCGCATCGCGAACGTGGTCGGCAAGGAAGGGAAGCTGACCCAGCGCGCGCAGGTGCCGTCAGCCGGCGGTGAGTGGGCGGTAGTCGCGGACTCGGTCAACTCGCTGGTCAGCGATCTGGTGCAGCCGACGAACGAAATCTCGCGTGTGATCGGCGCCGTGGCGCGCGGCGACCTGTCGCGAACGATGGCCGTCGAGTTCGATGGACGTCCACTGAAGGGAGAGTTCCTCCGTACCGCGAAGACTGTCAACACGATGGTCACGCAGCTCGCGTCGTTCGCATCTGAGGTTACGCGCGTGGCGCGCGAAGTCGGAACGGAAGGAAAACTGGGCGGCCAGGCGGACGTGAAAGGCGTCGCCGGAACGTGGAAGGACTTGACGGAGTCGGTCAACTCGATGGCCGGCAATCTGACCGCGCAGGTGCGCAACATCGCCGAGGTTACGACGGCCGTCGCCACCGGCGATCTCTCCAAAAAGATCACCGTGGAAGTGCGCGGCGAAATCCTCGAACTGAAGAACACGATCAACACGATGGTCGATCAGTTGCGCTCGTTTGCCTCTGAGGTCACACGAGTTGCGCGCGAAGTGGGCAGCGAAGGGAAGCTTGGCGGACAGGCGGACGTGCAGGGCGTTTCGGGCACGTGGCGCGATCTGACGGACTCGGTGAACTACATGGCCGCGAACCTGACCAATCAGGTCCGCAACATCGCCGCGGTGACCACCGCGGTCGCGAATGGCGATCTTTCGAAGCAGATTACGGTCGATGCACGCGGCGAGATTCTCGAGCTGAAGGAAACGATCAACACGATGGTCGATCAGCTCCGCTCGTTTGCGTCCGAGGTCACGCGCGTGGCCCGCGAAGTCGGCACCGAGGGCAAACTCGGCGGGCAGGCCGATGTCAAGGGAGTCTCCGGTACGTGGAAAGACTTGACCGACTCGGTCAATTACATGGCTGCGAATCTCACCTCGCAGGTGCGCAACATCGCTGAGGTTACGACCGCGGTCGCGAACGGCGACCTGTCGAAAAAGATCACCGCGGAAGCGCTCGGCGAAATCCTGGAGCTGAAGAACACGATCAATACGATGGTCGATCAGCTTCGCTCGTTTGCCTCCGAGGTCACGCGCGTGGCGCGCGAAGTCGGAACGGAAGGACAGCTCGGCGGTCAGGCAGAAGTGCCGGGCGTGGCCGGCACGTGGAAAGACCTCACCGATTCCGTCAACGCCATGGCCGGCAATCTGACCGCGCAGGTGCGCAACATCGCCGACGTCACGACGGCCGTTGCGAACGGCGATCTGTCGAAGAAGATCACCGTCGACGTTCGCGGCGAGATCCTGGAGCTGAAGAACACGATCAACACGATGGTCGATCAGCTCAACTCGTTCGCCTCCGAGGTCACGCGCGTGGCGCGCGAGGTCGGCAGCGAAGGGAAGCTCGGCGTTCAGGCCGAGGTACGCGGCGTGGCCGGCACTTGGAAGGATCTGACCGACTCGGTCAACGCCATGGCCGGCAATCTGACGGTGCAGTTGCGCGACGTCTCCGGCGTCGCCAGCGCCATCGCCAGTGGCGATCTGACGCGCAAGATCACGGTTGAAGTGCGCGGCGAGATTCTGCAGATCAAGGAAACCATCAACACGATGGTCGACCAGCTTTCGTCGTTCGCGTCCGAGGTCACGCGCGTGGCGCGCGAGGTCGGCACGGAGGGGATGCTCGGCGGTCAGGCCGAGGTGCCTGGCGTCGCGGGCACGTGGAAGGATTTGACCGACTCCGTGAACTCGATGGCGTCGAATCTTACGGGGCAAGTTCGCAACATCGCCGAGGTCACGACGGCAGTGGCCATGGGCGATCTGTCGAAGAAGATCACCGTCGAGGTCCGCGGCGAGATTCTGGAGTTGAAGAACACGATCAACACGATGGTCGATCAGCTCAACTCGTTCGCCTCCGAGGTCACGCGCGTGGCGCGCGAGGTCGGCACGGAAGGAAAACTCGGCGGCCAGGCCGAAGTGAAGGGCGTGGCCGGCACGTGGAAGGACCTCACCGACAACGTCAACATGATGGCGTCGAATCTGACGGCGCAGGTTCGCAACATCGCCGACGTGACCACGGCCGTCGCGAACGGCGATCTGTCGCGGAAGATCACCGCGGAAGCGCAAGGCGAGATCCTGGAGCTGAAGAACACCATCAACACGATGGTCGATCAGCTTTCGGCCTTCGCCTCCGAGGTCACGCGCGTGGCGCGCGAAGTCGGAACCGAGGGGATGCTCGGCGGGCAGGCCGAAGTGCGAGGTGTGGCCGGTACGTGGAAGGACCTCACCGATTCCGTCAACTACATGGCCTCGAATCTGACCGGCCAGGTGCGCAACATCGCCGACGTCACCACCGCGGTCGCGAACGGCGACCTGTCGAAGAAGATCACGGTCGAGGTCAAGGGCGAGATTCTGGAGCTGAAGAACACGATCAACACGATGGTCGATCAGCTTCGCGCCTTCGCCTCCGAGGTCACGCGCGTGGCGCGCGAAGTCGGAACGGAAGGGAAGCTCGGCGGCCAGGCCATGGTGCAGGGCGTGGCCGGTACGTGGAAGGATCTGACCGACTCGGTCAACTCGATGGCGTCGAACCTCACCGCGCAGGTGCGCAACATCGCCGAGGTGACGACGGCGGTCGCGCTCGGCGATCTCACGAAGAAAATCACCGTCGACGTCCGCGGCGAGATCCTCGAGCTCAAGAACACGATCAACACGATGGTCGATCAGCTCCGCTCCTTCGCGGCCGAGGTCACGCGCGTGGCGCGCGAAGTCGGAACGGAAGGGAAGCTCGGCGGCCAGGCGGACGTCCGCGGCGTGTCGGGCACGTGGAAGGACCTGACCGACTCCGTCAACTCGATGGCGTCGAACCTCACCAATCAGGTTCGCAACATCGCGCAGGTGACGACGGCCGTCGCGAATGGCGATCTGTCGAAGAAGATCACGGTCGCGGTTCGTGGCGAAGTGCTCGAGTTGAAGAACACCATCAATACGATGGTCGATCAGCTCAACTCGTTCGCGGCCGAGGTCACGCGCGTGGCGCGCGAGGTCGGAACGGAAGGGAAACTCGGCGGCCAGGCGCAGGTCAAAGGCGTGGCCGGCACTTGGAAGGACCTGACTGACTCGGTCAACTCGATGGCCGGCAATCTGACCGCGCAGGTTCGCAACATCGCCGAGGTCACGACGGCCGTCGCGATGGGCGACCTCTCCAAGAAAATCACCGTCGACGTCAAGGGCGAGATCCTGGAGTTGAAGAACACGATCAACACGATGGTCGATCAGCTCAACTCCTTCGCGGCCGAGGTTACGCGCGTGGCGCGTGAGGTCGGCACGGAAGGAAAGCTCGGCGGCCAGGCGCAGGTGCGCGGCGTGGCCGGGACGTGGAAGGACCTCACCGACAACGTCAATTTCATGGCCTCGAACCTGACCAATCAGGTGCGCAACATCGCCCAGGTCACGACGGCGGTGGCCATGGGCGACCTCTCGAAGAAGATCACGGTCGACGTCAAGGGAGAGATCCTCGAGCTGAAGAACACCATCAACACGATGGTCGATCAGCTCAACTCGTTCGCTGCCGAGGTCACGCGCGTGGCGCGCGAGGTGGGCACGGAAGGGAAGCTCGGGGGCCAGGCGGACGTGAAGGGCGTGGCCGGCACGTGGAAGGACCTCACGGACAACGTGAACATGATGGCCGCGAACCTCACCAACCAGGTGCGCGGCATCGCCAAGGTTGTGACGGCGGTCGCGAACGGCGTGCTGAAACAGAAGCTGTCCGTCGAAGCGCGCGGCGAGATCGCGGAGCTCGGCGACACGATCAACAACATGATCGACACGCTGGCCACGTTCGCCGACCAGGTTACGACCGTGGCGCGCGAAGTCGGCGTGGAAGGAAAACTCGGCGGCCGCGCGAACGTGCCCGGCGCATCGGGAACGTGGCGCGATCTGACCGACAACGTCAATCAGCTCGCCGCGAATCTGACCACGCAGGTCCGCGCCATCGCCGACGTTGCCACGGCCGTGACGAAGGGCGATCTGACGCGCTCGATCACGGTCGAAGCGCAGGGCGAAGTGGCCGCGCTGAAGGACAACGTCAACGAGATGATCCGCTCGCTGCGCGAAACGACGCTGCGCAACAACGAGCAGGATTGGCTGAAGACGAACCTGGCCAAGTTCACCCGCATGATGCAGGGCCAGAAGAACCTGACCACGGTGTCGCAGCTGATCCTCTCCGAGCTGGCGCCGGTGGTCGGCGCGAAGCACGGCGTCTTCTACGTGATGGATCAGAACGGCGGCGGCGAGCCGGTGCTCAAGCTCACGGCGACGTACGCGTACAAGGATCGCAAGCACCTCAGCAAGCAGTTCCACATCGGCGAAGGCCTCGTCGGGCAGGCGGCGTTCGAGAAGCAGCGCATCCTGCTGCAGAACGCGCCCGAGGACTACATCACCATCAACTCCGGCCTCGGCGAAGCGAAGCCGATGCAGATCGTGGTACTGCCGATCGTCTTCGAAGGTCAGGTTCTGGCGGTGATGGAGCTGGCCACGTTCACGGCCTTCAGCGATACGTACGTTTCGCTGCTCGATCAACTCACGGAGTCGATCGGCGTCGTCCTCAACACGATCCAGGCAAACATGCGCACGGAGGAGCTGCTGACGCAGTCGCAGTCGCTCGCCGAGGAGCTGCAGGCACAGCAGGAAGAGCTGACCGAGACGAACAAGCGTCTCGAGCAGCAGGCGAAGTCGCTGCAGGCGTCGGAAGAGTTGCTGAAGACGCAGCAGGAGGAATTGCAGCAGACGAACGAGGAGCTGGAAGAGAAAGCCCGCCTGCTGCAGACGCAGAACGAAGAGGTCGAACACAAGAACCGCGAGGTCGAAAACGCGAAGCGGCAACTGGAAGAGAAGGCGCGGCAACTGGCGCTGACCTCGAAGTACAAGAGCGAGTTCCTGGCGAACATGTCGCACGAGCTGCGCACGCCGCTGAATTCGCTGCTGATCCTGGCCAAGTTGCTGGCCGAGAATCCGGACAACAACCTCACCGGCAAGCAGGTCGACTTCGCCAAGACGATCCACTCGTCGGGCCAGGACCTGCTCACGCTCATCAACGACATCCTCGATCTGTCGAAGATCGAGTCGGGCATGATGACCATCTCGCTCGGCGACATTCCGTTCACGGAGCTGGCCGAGTCGATGGACAAGACTTTCCGCCAGGTGGCGAACGACAAGCGCCTCGACTTCCACATCGATCTCGATGCCAGCCTGCCGCGCACGATTCATACGGATGCGACCCGCTTGCAGCAGGTGCTGAAGAACCTCCTCGGCAATGCATTCAAGTTCACGGAAAAGGGCGGCGTGACGCTGCGCGCCGCGACTGTGAGCGAAGGGTGGACGCCGGGTCACGAGACGCTGGAGCGCGCGTCGTCCGTGATCGCGTTCAGCGTTACGGATACCGGAATCGGCATCCCCGACGAGAAGCAGCGCATCATTTTCGAGGCGTTCCAGCAGGCCGACGCCAGCACGACGCGCAAGTTCGGCGGCACCGGTCTCGGCCTGTCGATCAGCCGCGAAATTGCCCGCCTCCTCGGCGGCGAAATTCGCGTCGAGAGCGAGGAAGGCACGGGCTCGTCGTTCACGCTCTTCCTCCCGCAAAGCTACGTGGCGCCGACGCGCCGCCGCGATGAGGATCGCATTACGTCAACGCTCGAGACACCGATGGAGTCGATCGCGCTTCGCCGCGCGGACGATTCCGATGCGCAGGCGCGAACCGCGGCGCCGGCACAGATCGAGGCGCGCCGTACGCGCCGCGACGACGAAAGCCGCGCCGAGGAAACGCAACTCGTGGTCGAGGAGCAGGTTCCCGACGATCGCGATTCGATCGCCGAGGGCGACCGGCTCGTGCTGATCGTCGAGGATGACGTGACCTTCGCCAGCATCCTGCTGGACATGGCGCACGACAAGGGATTCAAAGGCGTCGTGGCCACGCGCGGCGAGAGCGGCCTGCAACTGGCCAAACGCTATCGCCCCGACGCGATCACACTCGACATCGCCCTGCCCGACATGGAAGGGTGGACGGTGCTCGATCGCCTCAAGCACGACAAGGCGACGCGCCACATTCCGGTCCACATCATCTCCGGCGACGACGAAACCGCGCGCGGCTTGAAGCTCGGCGCCTTCGCACAGGTGCAGAAGCCGGTGACGAAAGAGGCGCTCGACGAGGCCTTCGCGAAGATCAAGGGCTTCGTCGATCGTCCGAACAAGTCGTTGCTGATCATCGAAGACAACGAGCAGCAGCGCTCAGCGATCTCGGAACTGATCGGCGGCGACGGCGACGTCGACATCACCTCGGCATCCAGCGGCGAAGAGGCGCTGCAGATCCTGCGCGGCCGCCGCTTCGACTGCATGGTCCTCGACCTCGGCCTCCCCGACATGAACGGCTTCGAGTTCATCAGCCGCATGCGCAACGAGCTCGGCGTCGACGACATCCCGATCGTGGTCTACACCGGCCGCGAGCTGACGAAAAAAGAGGAGACGGAGCTGAAGCGGATGGCCGAGGCCATCATCGTGAAGGATGCGCGCTCGCCGGAACGTCTGCTCGACGAGACGGCGCTCTTCCTCCACCGCGTCGAGGCGAATCTGCCGGAGCAGAAGCGGCAGATTCTCGAACAGCTGCATGAGTCGGATCCCGTCCTGGCCGGCAAGAAAGCGCTCATCGTCGACGACGACATGCGCAACATCTACGCGCTGACGTCGCTGCTGGAACGCCACAAGATGAACGTGCTCTACGCCGAAAGCGGCGCCGACGGCATCGAACAACTCCGCACCAATCCCGACATCGACGTCGTCCTGATGGACGTGATGATGCCCGAGATGGACGGCTACGAAGCAATGCGCCGCATCCGCGCGATGGAGGACTACAAGAACCTTCCAATGATCGCCCTGACCGCAAAAGCCATGAAAGGCGACCGCGAGAAATGCATGGAGGCCGGCGCCAGCGACTACATCACCAAGCCAATCGACGCACAGCAGTTGATTTCGCTGCTGAGGGTTTGGCTGTATTTGTAGAGGAAGCTTCAATGGCCGGAGGAACGCATCAATAAGACAGAGGCCCGGGCAAGCATTTGAAGCGTAGGGTAGGGAAATACGCCTTCACGTCACTCCTTCCCTAGGGGAGGCTGTGACATGAGCTGGATCAAATGTCCGAAGTGTGGCGCGAACACAGAGCTTTATGATGAGCATGGGAGCGCTCACACTGCGCATCAAGGGCACAAGATGCATGAAATGGCTAAGGCTAACCATCCCGTGATCGCCGCCGTCGGTCTCGTGATCACAGTTGGATCGCTTGCGGTCGGACAACTAAAGCGTCGTTGTACGCGCTGTAGTTGGAAGTTCCTCTAGTTCATCTTGTAGGGCGAAAGTACCGTTCCATCCGATCATCGGCCGCTCAGACCTTCGGACTCCCCCACGCGATGGTGTGTGGTCAGACCTTCGTTTCTCCGCATAACGATCATCCTGCGGATGTGCCTCGGCTCTTGGCGTCGGGTAGCGACTTTACTCCGGGAGTTTTGAGCGCGAGCGCTAAGTCCTACCATGCGTAGAGCTTGTTCGCGTCGACGAGTGAGCCAGCGATCCGCGCCTCGGAGTCGTGGCAGCGACTCTGCTATCTTGTCAAGACCAAGGTTAAGCCATGACTGCAGCAGCCTATGACATCTACGAAGGAAGGGATCCGCGCGATATCCCTGCCTATTCGTTTCGCGAGGTGGCGCTCAGCATAGGAGTTCCGACGTCAACTCTTCGCGCCTGGTGTATTGGGCAATCGAACTTCAAACCCGTGCTGGTCTTGGCCGAGGGCTGGAATGAGTTTCATGCCCTCTCATTCTTTAATCTGATCGAGGCGAATGTCATTGCGGAACTGCGCCGCGAGCACGGAGTGAAGATGTCGCGCGTTCGCACAGCGCTGGAATTCCTCGCTGATAACGTGCCCGTCGCGCATCCCTTGGTTCAGACGGAACTTTCGGTAACGCCCAATCAGAGGGTGTACATCGTCTACGAGGGAAAACGCATCGATATCTCGGCCGGAGGGCAGTGGCCTCTGGATTCCGTTGTTCGCAACTTACTTCGGAGAGTTCACCGCGGCAGAAGAGGGATATTGGCATTTTTCCCTCGCGTTTCGCCCGCTGAGCAAGCCCCGATGTCTGACGATGACTACGCTCCGATCGTCGTAGACCCCGAGATCTGCTTTGGAAGGCCGATCATTACAGGTACTGGTATCCCAACAGACGTGATTGCCGACAGATGGCTGGGGGGCGATAGCGTCAAGAAGATGGCCGAGGACTACGATCTTTCCGAAGAACACATCAGGGCCGCCCTCCGATTCGAGCGAGTACGAGAAACTGACGCAGCTTGACCCTGCCGGTATCACGTACTTTCTGGATTCAACAAATATGATCCGCGAGCTCGCGGATGCCCTTCAACAGCGCGGCCGGCTGGTGCACATGCACAAGCATATGTTTCCAGATGGCACTCCAGATCGAGTTTGGATACCGGAGGTGGCGTCGCGTGGCTGGATTATCGTCACGCGCGATCGACGACTACAAACGCGTCACGTCGAATTCATGGCGCTGATTCGCGCGAAAGCGCGCGTTCTTTGGTTCAAGGGAGATCGTGCCTCGGATATAGCGATCACCGAGGGGTTCCTGGCGGCGCTGCCAAAGATAGACAAGCTGACCGCCGTCCTGCCGCCTCCGTATATCGTGAAAGTCACGCCGGCAGGCTACATCGAGCAGATCTACCCAGAGCCGTAATCTGCGGAATCGCTGCGCGAACATTAAAAAAGCCCGCGCCCTTTCGGGCGCGGGCTGTGGAGTGATCCGACGAAGACGACTAGTGGTGCTTGAGGACCGTCCTATTCGGGACGACTTCGATCAATTGCATCATGCCGCGGTCTTCGTGCGCGAGGATGTGGCAGTGGAGCACGAACTGGCCGGGGTAGTCGGAGAAGCGGCTGCGGAACTTGAAGTAGCCGGGGATCGTGACCGTCGTGCCTGCGGTGTTCGGGACCTTGATTCCGCCGGGCATGCCGAAGACGTCCCACCAGACGTAGGGCGGCGACAGCGTCGTCAGCGCGCAGGGATGCCACGTCGTCTTGTCGTCGGGATTGATGTAGCAATTCGTTCCCGGCTTCGATTCCGCGGCGGTGTACACGTAGACCGGATTCCACGGATCGAAGACTTCGACGACCTGGAACGGATTGATGTGGATGTGGAAGGGATGCATGATCGCGCCCGGCTGCGCGCGTTTGGTCTTGTCGAGGAAGTCGGCGGTGGTGTTGACGATCGTCCACTCCTCGTTCGTGTTGAGGAGCATGACCTGATCGATGTTGTCGCCGAACTTGTTGCCGTTGATGGTGTGATTCGCGCCGGTGGCGCGGGTGGTGCTGTTGAACGTCAGATTTTTCCGGGAGAAGATCGAGCTCTCGGGGATGTCGGGGAGGAACGAGGGGAACGTCGGGAACTTGTCGGTGGAAATGAACGGCATGGCCGGATCGGGATCCTTGCCGGCCTCGGAGACGACGTTCACGGTAACCAGCGGCTCGGGCACTTTCGGCTGGGCCTGATTGGCCGTGGGGAGTTCCGTGGCCTTGACCACGTCGTAGACCTGAACCGGAAATGAACCGCTGGCGCCCGGCGGAACGCGGACGAGAAGATCGACGCGATTGCCGGCCGACATCATGATCGGCTGGCTGGCGGCGCCGGGAGCGGGCGGGAAATAGTTTTTCGGATTGAACTGCACGCCGTCCTGCGCGATCTGCACCCATTGCAGCGAGGTCGCGGTCGGAGCCGGCGGAACGAGGTACGCGCCGCTGCGTGCGGGACCATTGACGATGCGCCACAGTTGCACTTCGCCCGGATGCATGGTGATCACCGGCTGGCGGCGGCCGTTCACGGAGAAGATCGGACGGCCTTGGCCGGCGGCGCGCTCCAGGTTCGGCGTGACGCTGACCTGCTGGATGACCATCACCTTCACGTTTTTGTCGTACTTCTTCGTATCGTCCACGTCCCACCAGTTCTTATTGGTGGCCGTGGTCTTGTAGAAATCCATGAGCTGGTCGTCGTACTTGCCTTCGATGATGTAGGCGCCGATGAGCGTGTTGTTGATGTTCAGCGTCGTCGAGCCGTGCTTGTGCATGTGGTACCACATCGTGCCGGGTACCTGGCCCATTTGAAGGACGTGCGGATCGGCAGCCGCGGGATCCGGCGGAACGGCCGGTATCTTTCCCTCAGGATATTCAGGAAGCTGATAGCAGATCGGGTAGGCGCCGATGTAGTACTGCGGCCACGCGCCGGCTTTGATCGCTTCCTCGTTCGGCGGCCACAGTTTCTGTTCCGCGTCGAGTCCCTCGTCGTGCTTTTTCAGCAGCTCTTCCTGCTTGTTCCTGTAGTACTCCGGCATCTGCTTCGTGTAGTTCGTTGGCCAGTAGCTCGGCTTCGTGGCCAGGTTGACTGCGCAATCCTGGAAGAAATTGTGGAACGATTCTTTGAACGTATCTTTGTCGACGACCGGCTTGCCCTTCACGCGCGGCGTCGGCCGGATTTGCAGAAGGACGTTGTCGCCCGTGCTGCCCGGGTTCGTGTGCGTGCCGTGGAAGTGGACGTTGGCCGTGCTCGAACCGTGGAAGCAGTTCGGATACTGGTCGTTGATCGTGCCGCCGGTCGACTTGTTGCTCGGATAGATGCCGGCGGTTTCGTCGCAGCCTTCGCGGTCGAGGTACTGGCTGCTGGGAAAATTGGTCAGATTGATCTCGTTGAAAAAACTGAGCTGCACGAGATCGCCGACGCGTGCGCGAAGGGTCGGACCGGGCAGCGGGCACTTCGGGCACTCCTTGGCCATGGCGTCCATCGCCGACATCGTGTCGCCGGTCGCGTAGCCGTCGAAGTAACGAAGGTGCTGCGTCGCGCAGTACTCCGGACTGCCGTTGATGCTCGGAAACCAGACGATGCGGTCCTGGTCCTTGACGTCCATGACGCCTTCGAGCTTCTTGTCCGTCTTGTTGCGGTCGATCTCCTTGATCTTGAGCAGCGGCTCGCCGAACGGCGGACATTTGACGAACGACTGAGCGTTCGCGGCTAGCGGCGCGATCAGGATGGCGATCGCTGCCGCGGCCAGAACGAAATTGCGGATGCCGCTGCGGCGTGCGGATGTGAGGTCACGTGGTGACATACATTGGCTCCTTTCCATGAGCGGCTATGAGAACGTCGGCGGCACTTTGAGGATGTTGAATGTGCCGACCTCGTTGGGGTGGTCCTTGCACTGGTAGGTGACGGGGCCGTACACGGGAATGGTCTTTTTCGTGTTCGGATCGATGACCGGCTGCCCGTTGGAGTCCAGCTGAACCGGCGCCACGACCGAATACGTCGGGTTGCACGACTGATCGGGAGGGACGGGATCGACTCCGAACGAAGCCGGCCATGCCAGTGGTTTCGGATTCAACGGAACCGGTTGATGGGATGCCTCGGTCCTGTTCGTCCAGGTGATGTTGTCGCCTACTAAGACGTCCTGCGTTGCGGGTTTGAATGCTGCGGTGGGACCGCCTGGCTCTGTGGGCGTGACGGGAACGATCTCGATCAACCAATCGGGCATGGCGTAGCTCCTTTTGTTTGATGGTGGCTGAACAGCCGCGGCTCACTCGCCGGGAGATTGCCGGGGATGTCCGGGAAACTACCGATCTCTTCTCAAGGGGAGTGTACCTAAAAGGAACTTTCCCTACCCGCCATGGTTGAGCATGCCGTTTGCTCTTACAGGGGATAAGTGGTCACGCGGGCGCTAGCCGAAGCCGAAGAGCAGGAAAAGAGCGATCTCGAAGGGATCGAGGTCCATCTGCTCACCGAGGGGATCTACCAGCACTACGGATTCGATTTTCGCGACTATTCGCTGCCGTCGCTCCGCCGCCGGCTCTGGAAGCGTGTCTACGCCGAGGGGCTGAGCACCATCTCCGCGCTGCAGGAGAAAGTGCTGCACGACTCCTCGTGCATGGAGCGGCTGCTGCTCGACCTCTCCATCAACGTCACCGCGATGTTCCGCGACCCGACCTTCTACCTGTCGTTCCGGCAGAAGGTCGTCCCCTTGCTGCGCACGTATCCGTTCGTCCGCATCTGGCACGCCGGCTGTTCGACGGGCGAAGAGGTCTATTCGATGGCCATCCTGCTGCAGGAGGAAGGGCTCTACGACCGTTGCCGCATCTACGCCACCGACATCAACGAGCCGGTGCTTCAGCGCGCCAAGGACGGCATCTTTCCGCTGAACACGATGCAGGAGAACACCGCCAACTACATCGCCGCCGGCGGCAACGGCACGTTCTCCGCCTACTACACGGCTCGCTACGACTACGCGATGTTCCGTCCGTCGCTGCGCGAGAACGTCGTCTTCGCGCAGCACAACCTGGTCACCGACGCGTCCTTCAATCACTTCAACGTCATCTTCTGCCGCAACGTCCTGATCTACTTCAACAACCGGCTGCAGGAGCGCGTGCAGGACCTTTTCCTCAACAGCATGGAGATGTTCGGCATCCTCGGCCTCGGCAAGAAGGAGACGATCCGCTACACGAACGTCGCTTCCAACTACGACGAGATCGACGCCGAGGAGCGGTTGTATCGGAGGATTCGATGACGACCGTCGAACGCCGCCGCAACTGGTCTCCCGTCATCGAACGGCGTGACCGCGCCGCGACCGTTTCTCGCGACCGCACTCCCGAGCTGATCGTGATCGGCTGTTCCCTCGGCGGCATGAGTGCGCTGCAGACGATCCTCAGCAATCTCTCGCGCGACTTCTGCGTGCCGATCGCCGTGGCGCAGCATCGTCACAAGAAATCGAACGAAGGATTGCCCGCGTATTTCCGTAGGCAGACCGATCTGCGAGTAGTCGACGCCGAGGACAAGCAGTGGATCCAGCCGGGCCACGTCTACCTCGCGCCGGCGGACTACCACCTTCTGGTCGAGCGCAACGGCCCGCGCGGAGAGCTGAGCCTTTCCGTCGACGAAGCGGTGCGCTACTCGCGGCCATCGATCGACGTTCTCTTCGAATCGGCCGCCGACGCGTACAAGGATCGCGTCGTGGCTATCGTCCTCACCGGCGCGAATGACGACGGCTCGCGCGGTGCGGCGCGCATCAAAGCGCGGGGCGGAATGGTCATCGCGCAGGAGCCGGAAACGGCCGAGGCGCCGGCGATGCCGGCAGCAACGATCCAGGCCGTGCAAGTGGATCGAATCTTGCGTCTGGAAGACATCGCCCCATTCCTGACCGAGGTCTGCCATCCCACCGTGAGCCACTCATGACCGCCATCGCCGAAGAGAAGGTGAACATCCTTCTGGTCGACGACCAGACCAGCAATCTGCTCGCACTCGAATCGATCCTCGCCGACATGGATCTGAACCTCGTGCGCGCGGAATCGGGCCGCGGTGCGCTGCGTGCGCTGCTCGAACGCGAGTTCGCCGTCATCCTGCTCGACGTCCAGATGCCCGACCTCGACGGCTTCGAAACCGCGAGCCTGATCCGCGAGCGCGACAAATCGCGCGGCACGCCGATCATTTTCCTGACGGCTCTCAGCCGCAGCGAGACGCACGTCTTCCGCGGTTACGAGCTCGGCGCGGTCGACTACATCTTCAAGCCGTACCAGCCGGAGATCCTCCGCTACAAGGTCAACGTTTTCGTCGAGCTGTTCCGGAAGACGCAGGCCATCACGCGCCAGGCGCAGGAGCTCGCGCGCCTCAGCCGTAAGAATGAGCTGATCCTCAACGCCGCGGTCGAAGGCGTGTTCGGCGTGAACCTCGAGGGCGAGGCGACGTTTGTCAATCCCGCTGCCGCGCGGATGATCGGACGGAATGTTGCGGACGTTATCGGCCACGAAGTTCATCCGCTGCTTCATCCGTCGTTTCCGGGCGTGGCCACGTGCGACATCCGCCACTGTTCGCTCAACGTCGCGCTGCACGGCGACCGCGTGCGCGACGAGTTGGCGGACACCTTTTTCCGCGACGACGGCGCCAGTTTTCCGGTCGAGTTCTGCGCCTCGCCGATGCACGACGAGGACGACCGCACGGTCGGCTCGGTGATCACATTCCGCGACGTCACCGAAAAACGCAACGCCGCTCTCGCTGCCGAAAACGAGCGGCGCTATCGCGAAGCCGAGGCGCAGAATCGCGCCAAGGATAATTTCCTGGCCACGCTCTCTCACGAGCTTCGCACGCCGATGACGTCGATCCTCGGCTGGGTGCAGTTCCTCCGCTCCGGCGACTACTCGCCCGAGGAGCTGCGCGAGGCGCTGCACATGATCGAGAACAGCGCGCAACTGCAGAAGCGCCTCATCGACGACATGCTCGACGTCTCCCGCATCATCCTCGGCAAGTTCCAGGTCGAGCTGCGGCCGACGCATCTGTCCGACATCGTCGAAGCCGCCGTCTCAAACGCGCGTCCCGACGCCGCCGAGCGCGGCGTCCGCCTGACCTCGGACCTCGTCCGTCCGCCCGATGACGTCGTCGAAGCCGACGCCACGCGCCTGCAGCAGGTCATCGGCAACATTCTGTCGAACGCGATCAAGTTCACGCCGCCCGGCAAGCAGGTCGACCTGCGTCTCGAACGCGTCGATCACAAGCTTCAGATCAGCGTTCACGACGAAGGCGAAGGAATCGAGCCGTCGTTCCTGCCGCACGTTTTCGAACGCCTCCGCCAGGCCGACGCCTCCGCCAAACGCAGCGGCCTCGGCCTCGGCCTCGCCATCGCCCGCCACATCATTGACCTCCACCACGGCGACATCCGCGCCGAATCCGAAGGCCTCGGCAAAGGCGCACGCTTCACAGTGACGCTGCCGGTGATAGAGCAGTCGCAGGTGATCGCATCCGGCGACCAGATGATTTCGGCGCGGATGTGATTCGGCTACTGGTAGCAGTCGTCGAACCAATCAGCGCGGAGATGAATGAACGAGTTGACGGCCTTCGCGAGTTGCGCGCCGCTTAGAGAAGATGCGGCGTAGACCTTCTTTCCAAGATGTCGGACCTCGGCGACCGCCGGCGTGTAGTCACCGTCAGCGGTCAACAGATAAGCTGCGTCGTAGACATCATTCATTGCCATCGTCACTAGATCGACGGCAAGGAAGACGTCGACCGCTTTCTCCACGAAGACCGTTGCGGCGCTATGGCGCGTGGCGATATCGCTGAGAGCAGCGAAAACGACGGGATCTATTTTCGTCGTCAATCCTCCGAGGTATTCGCGGAGTTCCAGCGCCGCTTCGTTGGTGACGGTTATCGGTTCGATGCGTCCGAGGCAGACGGAAATCCGAGGATCGGTTCGTTCAAGACTCGCCAGGAAGCTGCGCTGCTGTGCATATAGAACAGGATTCGCTGCCTGTGAGATTTGGCCGATGTAGTACCTCGTCGCCACCCATTGTCGGGGGCCGAGCAACTTCTCCGTGATTTTTCGATAGTCGAGAAGAGCGCGGCGTTGCACTCCGGCAAACCGAAGCGAGTGGAACCAGTTGTTTCCGTCGATGAATACGACGGCTCGGTCCGCCATCATTTGCTCCAAAAAAAACCCCGGCGTGTGGCCAGGCCAGACACCGGGGGGGTTAAAGGACCATCCCCGTAGGGCTGATCCGTGCCGACTATAACCATGCCAATGGCGAAGTCAATCCCACGTCGGTCCTACAACAGCGTGCACGCCTCCTCGAACGCCAGCCGTGGACTACGCGGGAAGAGCTTCGAGGCATCGCCGTAGCCGAGGTTGATGAGGAAGTTCGATTTGACGTGGCCCTCGGGGAAGAACTCCTGATCGCAGTTCTCGCATTCGCGGCCGGCGTCGAAGAACTCCATGTCCAGCTTCGCGTTGTCGAAGCCTGACATCGGACCGCAGTCGAGCCCGAGGCCGCGCGCGGCGATGATCAGGTAGGCGCCCTGGAGCGACGAATTGCGGCGCGCGGTCGTCTCCACGAGCTGCGGATTCTGCGCGAAGAGATCGCGCATCGGCGGCGAGTGCGGAAAAAGGCGCGGCAGCTTCTCGTAGAACTTCAGATCGTAGGCGACGATCACCACCACCGGCGCCGCCATCGTCTTGTCGATGTTGCCCGGCGCGAGCGACGGCCGAAGTCGCTCCTTCGCCCTTGCCGTGCGCAGAAAAACGAAGCGCGCCGGATTGGCGTTCGCACTGGTCGGCCCCCACTTCATCGCGTCGTAGAGCTGGCGCAGCGTGTCGTCGCTGACCGGTTTGTCGAGCCACGCGGTGTGCGTGCGAGCGTTGCGGAAGATGAGATCGAGACAGTCGTCGGCCATACGGCCCTCCTGTCTATACTGCGCTGCAAAAGGAGAGCACGGATGACGGACGAGCGATCGGGCTACCCCATCGGCAGGATCATTTTCGCCTCGGGCCTCGGCACGATGATCGAGTGGTACGACTTCTACATCTTCGGCAGCCTCGCGGTGATCATGTCGCAGCTCATGTTCCCGAAGGATCAGCCGGCGTGGGCGCTGATCCAGACGTGGGCGCTCTTCGCGACCGGCTTCATCGTCCGTCCGTTCGGCGCGCTCGTCTTCGGACGCGTCGGCGATCTGATCGGACGTAAGTACGCGTTCCTGGTCACGCTGACGATCATGGGCCTTTCGACGTTCGTGATCGGCCTCTTGCCGACCTACGCCTCGGTCGGATTACTCGCGCCGTCGATCCTGCTCCTGCTTCGATTGCTGCAAGGTCTCGCGCTCGGCGGCGAGTACGGCGGCGCGGCGGTATACGTCGCGGAGCACGTGCCCGACAACAAGCGCGGCTACTACACGAGCTTCATCCAGATCACGGCCACGCTCGGCCTCTTCGTCTCCCTCGGCGTGATCCTCACGGTGAAGAAGTTGATGAGCGACGCCGATTTCAAAGCGTGGGGCTGGCGCGTTCCGTTCCTGCTTTCGATCGTGCTGGTGATGATCTCGCTCTGGATTCGGATGTCGCTGAAAGAGTCGCCGCTCTTCGAGTCGATCAAGGCGCAGGGGAAGGCGTCGATCGCGCCGCTGCGCGAGAGTTTCGGCAACTGGGCCAACCTGCGCATCGTTCTTCTCGTCCTTTTCGGCGCCACCGCCGGACAAGGCGTGGTCTGGTACACGGGGCAGTTTTACGCGCTGTCGTTCCTGCAGACGGTGCTCAAGATCGACTTGGCGAAGGCGAGCATCATCGTGGCCGTGGCGCTGCTGCTGGCCATGCCGTTCTTCGTCGTCTTCGGCGCGCTCTCCGACCGCATCGGGCGGTTGAAGATCATGATGGCCGGCAATCTCATCGCCGCACTGACCTATCTCCCGATCTATCACGCGATGAAGGATCACGCCGGCGATCCGAAGAATCCGAACATGCCGATCCTGATCGGATTGATCTTCATCCAGGTGATCTACGTGACGATGGTCTACGGCCCGATCGCCGCGTTCCTGATCGAATCGTTCCCGGCGAAGATCCGCTATACCTCGTTCTCGCTGCCATACCACCTCGGCAACGGCTGGTTCGGCGGGACGCTGCCGCTGATCGCGGGACTCCTCGTCGTGAAGACCCACAACATCTACGCGGGCCTTTATTGGGCCATCGGCGTAGCGCTGATGACGTTCATCGTCGGCTCGATCTTCCTCAACGAACGGCATCGCGTGGAGATCTGGGCGGAGGCGGAGGAGGCGCGGCCGACGTAAAACCTTTTATCTCTCCGCGGACGGACGCTCGTACGCGTACACATATGTAGTGGAAGGCGCGCGAGCGGCGATGCGTTAACCGCTCGGCAATGCTCTACCGCTTCGACAACATCGAGAAATCGTACGGCCCGCATGACATCGTCAAGGGCGCGACGTGGCAGCACAATCCGGGCGAGAAAGTCGGCCTCGTCGGCCGCAACGGCGCCGGCAAGACCACGCTATTTCGCCTCCTCCTGAAACAGGAAGACACCGATCACGGCCAGATCCTGCGCGCCTCGGGGCTGACCATCGGACACGTCGGCCAGCATCTCGACGCCGAGCCTGGGATGTCGCTCTTCGACTATGTCGAGACGGCGTTCGCCGACGTGCTGGCCATCGAACGGAAGATGCGGATCATCGAGCACGACCTTGCTGACTCCACGAAAACCGCCGCCGAGCACGAGAAGCTGCTCGAAAAATACGCCGTCCTGCAGCACGACTACGAACATGCCGACGGCTACACGCTGCACGCGGAGGTTGAACGCGTGTTGACGGGCGTCGGATTCGCGAAGAGTGAGTGGGAGCGGCCCATCGCAGCGTTCAGCGGCGGCCAGCAGAACCGGGCCATGCTCGCGCGCGTTCTGCTGACCGACGTCGATCTGCTGCTGCTCGACGAGCCCACGAACCATCTCGACCTGGCCGGCATCGAATTTCTCGAAGAGTTTCTGCAGTCGTTCAAGGGCAGCTTTCTCCTCATCTCGCATGACCGGACGTTTCTCAACCGCACCGTCGACAAGATCGTCGAGTTGGCGCACGGGAAACTGATCGAGTATCCCGGCAACTACGAGCGCTTCCTCGAGCTGCGCAGCGAGCGGATGGAGAAGATGGCTGCCGACTACGAGCAGCAGCAGGAGTTCATCGACAAAACGAAGGACTTCATCCGCCGCAATCTGGCCGGACAGAAAACGAAGCAGGCCAAGTCGCGCCGCAAGATGCTGGCGAAAATCGATGAGGTGGAACGGCCGGAGACCGACGAAACGCTGGCCAATTTCAAACTCGAAGCCGGCCCGCGCTCCGGCGCGATCGCGCTGACCGCGGATCGCGTCACCGCCGGCTACGGCGAGAAGGCGATCGTCAGCAATCTGTCGATGACCATCCGCCGCGGCGAGCGCTACGCCATCATCGGTCCGAACGGTTCGGGCAAGTCGACGCTGCTGAAGACGTTCGCCGGCCGGCTGCAGCCGCTCGCCGGCAACGTCACCTACGGTCACAACGTCCAGGTCGGCTACTACGACCAGACCCTCGGCGATCTCAATCCGGCCGGCAACGTGATCGACGAAGTCTGGAATCTCGATCACTCGCAGACCGAGGAGCAGGTCCGCAGCTACCTCGCGCAGTTCTCGTTCTTCGACGACGACGTCTTCAAGAAAACGCGCGATCTCTCCGGCGGCGAGAAGGGCCGGCTGGCGCTGGCGAAGATCATCTACCGCGGCGGCAACGTGATGCTGCTCGATGAGCCGACCAATCATCTCGACGTTTACACCCGCGAAGCGCTCGAAGAAGCGCTGGAACGCTTCACCGGCGCGCTGATCGTCGTCTCGCACGACCGCTACTTCATCGACCGCGTCGTCGAGCACGTGATCCTCGTCGAGGATGGCACTGCCGACGTCTTCGCCGGCAACTACAGCGACTACGCGGATCGGGTGAAGGCCGGCGTTGCGATTCCGCGTCCCGCGCAGGTTGTGCACGAGGCAAAAGTCGAAACCCTTGCGCCGTCGAAACCGCCGCAGCCGAAGGGCGATCGTTCCGAACAGAAGAAACGCGAGAAGCGGCTCAAGAAGATCGACGACGAGATTGCCGATCTCGAATCGCGCATCGCCGCGGCGGAACGCGAGCGCGAGCGCAACGACCTCCTGCTCTGTGCCGAGGAGGTGTTTCGTGATGGCGATCGAAGCAGAAAGATCCAGTCGCAGAACGCCGATCTGAAAGCGATGGTCGAGTTGCTTTACACGAAGTGGGAAGCACTGGCGAAAGAGAAGGAAGAGGTCGAGAGCGCGGCGGTGTAGTTGCGGTAGGCTGCGGCGATGCCAGCCGCGAAACACTCTGCCTCCATCATCGCCATCGGCTCCGAAATGCTCGGACCGACGCGCGTCGATACGAACTCTCTCAAACTCACGTCCGCGTTCGAATCGTTCGGCATCGGCGTCGTGCGTAAGAGCGTCGTCGGCGATACGCAGGATCAACTGGTCGACGAGATTCGCCACTCGCTCGCGCACTCGAACATCCTCGTCACGTCAGGCGGCCTCGGTCCGACGGAAGACGACATGACGCGCGAAGCGCTGTCGGAGGCGCTGGGGCTGAAGATGGAAGTGGATGTGTCGATCGTGGAGCGGCTGGAGAAACGCTTCGCCGCGCGCGGCTGGGTGATGCCCGAGGTCAACAAACGGCAGGCGAATGTTTTCGTCGGCCAGACCACGCTGACGAATGAGCGCGGAACCGCGCCCGGATTTCACATCGAACACGACGGAAAACACGTGTGGGTTTTTCCCGGCGTGCCGCACGAACTGGAGTGGATGGTGGCGACGTACCTGAGGCCGTGGCTGGCGTCGATCACCGGCGGCCAGTCGCGATTTCGGCGCGTCTTGAAAATCGCCGGGATGACGGAGTCGGGCGTCGAGGAGCGGCTGAAGCCGTACTACGCCGCGCATCCCGAGCCGCTGACGATCCTGGCCACGATGGGACAGACGGAGCTGCACCTCGCTGCTGACGGCGCCGAATCGGACGCGCTGGCGGTGATCTCCGCGCGCGAGGCCGAACTGCGTGAGCTCTTCGCGCACAAAATTTTCGGCGTGGATGACGACACGCTGGAAGCGGTCGTCGGCCGCATGCTCACCGAGCGCGGCGAGACGGTGGCAACGGCTGAATCGTGCACGGGCGGATTGCTGGCCTCGCGCATCACCGACGTCCCCGGAAGCTCTGCGTACTTTATGGGCGGCGCGGTTTGCTACACCGCCGCGGCGAAGATCGACCTGGCGGGCGTCGATGCGGCGCTCATTGCCGAACATGGCGAAGTCTCCGAACCGGTTGCGATTGCACTGGCCCACGGCGCGCGCAAACGGTTCGGGACGACGTACGGAATCGGCGTTACCGGCATCGCCGGACCGGGCGGCGGCACCGAGGCGAAGCCGGTCGGCACCGTCCACATCGCCGTCGCCGATTCGGATGCGCACAAACATTGGAAACTGCTCTGGCCAATGGAACGCAGCCTCTTCAAACGCATCACCACGCAGTCCGCGCTCGACCTGCTGCGATTGTTCATCGTGCGCACGTAACGTACACTTTGTGTGTATGAAACGGATGAACGTGGTGATCGATGAGGAGGCGCTGGAAGCAGCGCAAAACGCTACTGGAGAGAAGACCTATTCGGCGACGATCAACCGCGCCTTGCGAGAAGTGCGACGCATCGAAATCCTTCGCGATGGACTCGATCGCCTTGAACACATGGAGTGGTTTCCTGGCTACGTCGAGGAGTACGGACCGAATCCGCCGGTCAAAGAAGCCGGTCTCAAAAGGTTGCGAAGGTCAGCACACGTCGTGCGGTCGCCTCGTACGAAGAAGTCGTGATCCTCGTCGATACGAGCGTCTGGTTGATGGATCGGCGGACATTCCGTCTCTCCGACGTCGTTCCGCGCGATCAGATCGCCGTCTGTGGAACGATCATTCAGGAAGTACTGCAGGGCGCCCGCAGCGGGACTCTTCGCGAGACGCAGGAAACTCTGGTGCACATGCATCTCGTCGATTTGCCGTTGCCGCTGAACCGTTTCGAATACGCCGCCGAGATCTACAGAAGTCTGCGCGTACGCGGCATCACGATCCGCTCACCGAACGATTGCCTGATCGCCGCGAGTGCGATTCTGAATCGAATTGAACTTCTGCACGCCGATCGCGATTTCGACTACATCGCCGAGATCACGAATCTTCAGGCTCGCAACATCAACCCTTCCGCATCACGTTCGTGATGACGTCGTTGTAGATGACGACGATCATCAGCGCGGCGAGGACGGCGAAGCCGACCTGTTGGATGCGCTCTTTCACGCGCAGCGAGAGGTCGCGGCGGGCGACGCCTTCGATGAGCAGGATCATGATGTGGCCGCCGTCGAGGACGGGGATCGGGAGCAGGTTCATGATGCCGAGTTGCAGCGAGATCATGGCCATCAGCGCGATCACGTTCATCCAGCCGCGGCGCAGCATCTCGCCGGAAATGCGCGCGATCGAAATCGGGCCGCTAAGCTCCTTCACGCTTCCCTCGGCGCGGAAGAGGCGGCCGAGGGTGATGAAGGCGTAGCGCAGCATCTTCCAGTTCTGCTCGACGCTGTCTTTGATGGCCGGGAAGAAGGAGAGTTTGTGGATCTCCGTCGGCGGAAAAAAGCCGCGGTACGGATCGGCCGGATCGCCGCTATTCGGCAGCGTCGTCCGAAACCGTTCCTCCGAGGTCGGAAACTCGACGCTGCGCGCGGCTCCGCGGACGACGTCGAGCACGATGGCGCTCTTTTTCGCGGCGTCGAACCACGTGTCGAGCTCCGTGAGCTGCGAAACCGGATGACCGTTCACGGCCACGATGCGGTCGCCGGTGCGCAGGCCCGCGATCGCTGCCGGAGTGCCCGGCGTCACGCGGCCGACGGTCGTGTCGAGATACGGGCGGATTCCGGCGCGGCCGACGGGACCGAACTCGCTGTCCTCCGGTTCCGGCGTCAACGTCGTGGAGCGGCGCTGACCATCGCGAACGTAGTCGATGCGCAGCGGCGTGCCGCCATGCATTCCGATGGCGAGGCGCATGTCGTCGAAGTCGTTCATCGGCTCGCCGTTGATGGCCACGATGCGGTCGCCGGGCAGCAGCCCCGCGCGCGCGGCCGGCTTTCCGGGAGTGACCTCGCCGATGATCGGTTTGATGATGACCGACTCCGTGCCGACCATGGCGATGATGGCCATGAAGGCGATGGCGATCACGATGTTCATGAACGGACCGGCCACCAGGATTAGAAATCTCTGCCACTTCGGCTTCGAGAGGAACTCGTCGGGATCGGCCGGCTGGTTTTCTTCGGGCGTGTCGCCGGCCATCCGCACGTAGCCGCCGAGCGGGACGAGCGAGACGCGATAGTCGGTCGACCCTTTGCGGAAACCGAAGAGGCGCTTGCCAAATCCGAGCGAGAAGACGAGCACGCGAACGCGGAAGAGTTTCGCGACGAAGAAGTGTCCCGACTCGTGGGCGAAGACGAGGAAGCCGAGAACGATGATGATGCCGACCAGGTTTGTGGCGATGTTTTGCATGGGTGTCAGTAGATTAGTAGATCAGTGGATTAGTAGATTAGTAAAGCAAGAACGGCAACAAAGAATCTAATCGACTGATCGACTAATCTACTAATCAACTGATTCACTGCCGCAGTGCAACATCAATTCCGCGCGCTTCTTCCCGCGCCCAGCCATCCCACGCCAGCGCGTCGCCGACCGAACCGATCGGAGCGACGTTTCCGGCGTGGCGGTCGAGGACGCGCGACACCATGTCTACGATTCCCGTGAACGGAAGTTCGCCGGCCAGGAAACGCTCGACGGCGATCTCGTTGGCGGCATTGAGCACGGCCGGCATCGACCCGCCGGCGCGGCAGGCGGCGTAGGCCAGCTCCACGGCCGGAAAACGCCGCGGATCGACGGCGGTGAAGTCGAGCGTGCGGATTTTCGCCAGATCCAGCCGCGCGAACGGCGCGGCCACGCGCTCCGGATACAGCAGTGCGTACTGGATCGGAAACTTCATGTCGGTCGTCGATAGCTGCGCGATGAACGAGCCGTCGACGTATTCGACCATCGAATGCACGATCGATTGCGGATGGATGAGGATGTCGATGGCATCGGGAGGCATCGCGAAGAGGTGATGGGCCTCGATGACCTCGAGACCTTTGTTCATCATCGTGGCGGAGTCGATGGAGATCTTGTTGCCCATCTTCCACGTCGGATGCGCGAGGGCGTCGGCGATGGTGATCGTGGAAAAGGTATCGAGATCGCGCCGCAGAAACGGTCCACCCGAGGCTGTGAGGACGATTCGCTGAACTTCGGAGTGACCGCCGCAGCGAAGCGCCTGATGCACCGCATTGTGCTCGGAGTCGACGGGAAGAATTTCGCCGCCGTTCTCCGCCGCGGCGCGGGTCATGACGTCGCCGGCGGCGACGAGCACTTCCTTGTTGGCGATGCCGACGCGCTTGCCGGCTTTGAGGGAAGCGTAAACGGGAGGAATGCCGGCCGCGCCGACGATGGCGGCGATCACGGCGTCCGCATTCGGCAACGATGCGACGGCTGAGGCTCCCTCGGCGCCGCAAACGATTTCGACATTTCTTTTCAGACGCGACCGCAGCGGAGCGACGTCGTCAGGATTGCGAACGGAGACGATCTCCGGCGCATAGCGCTCGATCTGTTGCGCGAGGAGATCGAGATTCCCGCCCGCCGCAAGGCCGACCACGCGCAGCGCATCCGGAAACGCATCGACGACGTCGAGCGTCGAGCGCCCGACGGAACCGGTGGAGCCCAGGATCGAGATCTTTCGCATTCGCTACGCCGACATGATGTTGAAACTCTTGAAGTTGTGCACGATCAGGTGCCAGTACACGTACAGGATCGGCGTCGTGTAGAAAATCGAATCGAACCGGTCGAGAAATCCGCCGTGGCCGGGGAGCAGCGTGCCGGAGTCCTTCACGGCGGCGGAGCGCTTCCACATCGATTCGGCCAGGTCGCCGATCACGCCCGCGATCGAGAGGATCACACCGGCGATGATGGCGTGCAGCAGCGGGAAGTTGCGGAAGAACGTGAAGTGAATGACGACCGCCGTCACCACCGAGGCGAAGACGCCGCCGGCCAGTCCCTCGATCGTTTTTTTGGGGCTGATGCGCGGCGAGAGCTTGTGTTTTCCGAACGTGCGGCCGAAGTAATAGGCGCCGCTGTCGCCGAGCCAGACGACGAGCAGGAGGAAGAAGACCAGTTTCGCACCGTCTGCGAAATCGTCGTGCAATCGGATCAGCGAGCCGCCGAGCATGCCGACGTAGAGCGTGGCCATCACCGCGATGGCGCTCGACGGCAGCGAGTCTTCCAGCTTTCCGCGCGAGAAGACGTACGAACCCGGGATGACCAGCAGCGCTACGAACACGCCCATCTCGACGGAGATCGGCTCGAGGATGAAGGCTGCGTTGATGAAGAGCATCACCGCGATGCAGATCGGGACCGGGATGTCGTAGCCCTTCTGTTTGCCGAGGTCGAGGAACTCGTAGAGGGCCAGCGCGGCGCAGAGCGAGATCATCGCGTCGAACACGTACGGGGGAGCCCAACCGACGGTCCAGATGGCCAGCGGCGCGGCGATGAGTGCGGTCAGCTCACGCTTCATGAATAAGAACGCCGCCGCCTACGATTGCTGATTGTCGGCCTCGATGAACATCTGCGCGTCGGATTCATCGACCCCGCCGTAGCGGCGCTCGCGCGACTGGAAGTCGATGATCGCCTCGAACAGATCGCGGCGGCGAAAATCGGGCCAGAGTACTTTTGTGACGTGAATCTCGGCGTACGCGATCTGCCACAGCAGAAAGTTGGAGACGCGCAGCTCGCCGCTGGTGCGGATGAGCAGATCGGGATCATCGATGTTCGCGGTGTAGAGGTGATCGGAGAAGAACTGCTCGTCGATCTGCGCGTCGCTCATCTCGCGCTCGCGCAGGACGCTCATGATGCGATTGACGGTGTCGACGATCTCGGCCCGTCCGCCGTAGTTGAGCGCGATCTGAAAGAGCAGCCCATTGTTCTTCGCCGTCTCGTTTTCGGCGTACTTCAGCTCGCGCTGCACCGAGGGATCGAGGCCGTCGACGCGTCCGATGGCGGTAAAGCGGATGTTGTTGTCCATCAGCGTCTTCAGCTCTTTGCGCAGGTACTCCTTGAGCAGCATCATCAAGGTCGCTACTTCGTACCGAGGTCTCTTCCAGTTTTCGACGGAGAACGCGTAAAGCGTCATGACGCGCAGCTCGAGGCGGGCCGCGGTCTCGACGATTTCCCGCACGGAGGCGATTCCGGCGCGATGCCCTTCGACGCGCGGAAGGTTGCGCCCTTTCGCCCAGCGGCCGTTGCCGTCCATGATCACTGCGACGTGCCGCGGCAGCCGTTTGAAGTCGACGCGGTCGAGCAGCGTCTCTTCGATCGAGCCCGGTTCAGCGAGTTTGCGCAGGTCAATCATCTGAAGCGCGCGATGTTATCGCAGACTGCGGCATCGTAGCGCCGTCGGCGCTACGACGTGCCCGCCTAGTAACGCACTTCCCACAACGTCAGCCCTTTCGCCGGCGCCGTCCACCGCGCCTCGGTCCAGATCGCGCCGGGCGCGAGTTTGCCGCGGCCGATCTCGATCAGCGAGCCGGCGATGCGGCGGACCATGTAGCGGAGGAAGCCGTCGGCGGTGACGGAGATGGCGATGGCGTTTCCGTCGCGAACGACGTCGATCGACGTGATCGTCCGCTCCGTCGAACTGACTTCGGGACTGATGACGGTGAACGCGGCGAAGTCGTGATGACCGGCCAGCGCCTGCGCGGCGTCGCGCATGACGGCGGCATGGAGCGGCTGCGGGACGTGCGCGTGCGTCTGATCAGCGAAGACGTCCGCGATTTCGTCATTCCAGATCCGATACACGTAGCTCTTCAATTTCGCGGCGAAGCGACAGTGAAAATCGTCGGCCACCGGCTCGACGTTCGCCACGCGGATGTCGTGGGGCAGCAGGTTGTTGATGCCTTGCCGAAAACCGCGCGGTTCGATCGCAAATGGCACGTCGGCATGCGCGCGCTGGCCGCGGGCGTGAACGCCTGCATCCGTCCGTCCGGCGCCTTCGATGCGAATCGAGGTTCCGAACAACTTCGACAGCGCGGTTTCGACGACGTCCTGAATCGCCACCGCATTCGTCTGCGACTGCCAGCCGGCGTAGCGCGTGCCGAGGTATTGAAGCGTCAGGAGAACGCGCAAGGTTGCTTCTACTTGATGCTTTCGATGTGCGTGATGAAGGCGTCGGCAAGCTTCCAGTCGGCGCCGTCTTTCGCGTATGTCAGCGTAGCCTCGACCCGGACCGGTTTCGTGCGTCGTGCTTCACGCTGGCCGAGCATCGCCTGGGTGCTGATGACGAGGTCTTCCGAGGCGATCGCGCACGCGTACGGAGGCATCTGCATGGAGACCGTGTATTCGCGCTTGTCGCTCGAGGGATTCTTGATCCCGGTGACCGTGAACTGGAGGAAGTCGTCGAGCGTTCGAAAGTTCGCATGGTTGAGGCCGCGCGTGTCGCCCGGCTGGATGATCGTGCCCTTCTTGAGCAGATCGTCTTTCATCTGCGCGATGAGCGCCGGATCCTGCGGAACGGGCGGCGCGGCTGGAAGCGGCGGATTGCCAACCAGCGTCGCGTAGCGGCAAAGGGTCGGTTGATCCGCTGCCGGCGACGAATGAAAGGTGACGCGGGTTACGTTGCCCGATGCTTCCGCCTTCACGTCGAGCGCGCCCGCTTTGAGGATGCCTTTGTCAGGATTCGACCATTCCATCGTTGCGCCGGCCGCGGCGAGCTTGTACGGGAGGACCTCGATGACCGCCTTCGGCGTCAGCACCGTCAGCACAGAGGTCGAGGACGACGTTGCGTCGGACTTGTAGTTCGTTCCGCACTCTGGCTCGGCGGCGAGCACAGCAGACGCGAGGAGGAAAGCGGCAGTCGGAACGAGAATTCGGCGGAGATGCATGGTCATCGACAGAACCTCCTCGCGCGGCAGCCTAATCCACCCTTTACAATCGCATCCATGAAGTATTGGCTGATGAAGTGCGAGCCGTCCGCGTACACGATCGAAAAACTGGCGAAGGACGGGACGACGAGTTGGGAAGGCGTGCGCAACTATCAGGCGCGCAATTTCATCCGCGACGAGATGAAAAAAGGCGACCGCGTGCTCTTCTACGCCTCCAACGCCGATCCCTCGGGCGTCACCGGCGTGGCCGAAATCGCCCGCGAGGCGTACGCCGACAAGTTCGCGACGAAGAAGGGTCACGAGTACTACGATCCGAAAGCGACGGCCGAGAATCCGATCTGGTACATGGTCGACATCGGCTACGTCGAGACGTTCCCGCACATCGTGCCGCTGGAGACGTTGAAGTCGACGCCCGGCCTCGAGGAGATGGTGGTGACGAAGAAAGGTTCACGCCTTTCGATCCAGCCGGTGACGAAAAAGGAGTTCGACATCGTGGTGAAACTGGGCCGCGCGAAGTGACGCAGTTCGAGGTCGTGCAGGGCGACATCACCAAGCTGGCCGTCGACGCGATCGTGAACGCTGCGAACTCCTCGCTCCTCGGCGGAGGAGGCGTCGACGGCGCCATCCATCGCGCCGCCGGTTCTGAGCTCGTGGCCGCCTGCCGCCTCCTGGGCGGATGCGACACCGGCGACGCGAAGATCACGCCGGGATTTCGTCTGCCGGCGAAATTCGTGATTCACACGGTGGGTCCGGTCTGGCGCGGCGGGACGAATCGCGAGCCGGAACTGCTGGCGTCGTGCTACCGCCGAAGCCTCGAGGTGGCGATGGAGAACGGGGTCCGGACGATTGCCTTTCCGGCTATCAGTTGCGGCATCTACGGTTATCCGATCGATGCCGCGGCGGAGATCGCGACGGGCGAGACGCGGCGCGTGCTCGCGGACGGCGATGCGATGGACCGCGTCCTCTTCGTTGCATTCGGCGAGGACGTTCGCCGCGCACTGGAACGCTCTTTGCGCAATGGCTGACGCGGAGGGACCGAATGTCCGAAGAACGTTATGAGCCTGTGTCGTGCGATTACCACGACGAGCTCGAGGCAGCAGCGATGCACAAGCAGCAGGTCGAGCTGGAGTTCGACCTCGACGGCGTGACGCAGCGCGAAAAAGGAACGATCGCCGACGTCTACACCGCCGAAGGCGCCGAGTTCGTGAAATTCATGGCCGGAGCGGGACCGATCGATATCCGGCTGGATCACATCATCTCGATGAGAGATGGCAAAGAGTAGTTAATGGAGCGCTGACGCCTCGCGGTGCTACCCTGATCACCCCATGCCGAAGTTCTTCTTCTACGCGGGCACCGGCTTCTGTCTTTTTCTCGCGCTTTGCGCGGCCGCGGGGGTCGTGTCGCAAGCGGACGGAGGAGCGCTCGCGTTCGTGGCCGTTCACGGGGCCATCGTCTCCGCCAAAAGCGCGGCGTCGTGGGCCATCATTGTTGCGCTGATCGCCGGAATCGCCACATCGGCGATCCTGGTGCGGATGGCGGCGCTGCTCGCAGCGCGGAACGTGTTCGGTGCGCTGTTCGCTCTGCTCTCCACCGCGGCCGCCGTCGTGTCGTTGGCCTGGACGCTGTTGCTGCAGACGCGGATGTTGATGCTGCTTCGGCACGGCGCCGCGTACGGCGATCTTGCGCAATTCCATTTCGCGGCCGTGATGATGCTCGGCTGCTTCGTCTCGCTCACGTTCCTGGCGTTGCGGCCGTACTTTTCGGTGCAGGCCAGCCGCGTTCTTTCGGCGCTCGTCTTTCTGCCGTTTCCGCTCTACTGCCTGATCCTGGCGCAGGAGCTTTTTGTCTCCACGCGGCTCTCGCCGCTGCCGTCCGCGTCGCCCGCGGCCGTGGTTTTCTTTGGCGTCGTGGCCGTGCTCTTTTTCGCCATCGCCGTGCACTGCATCCGGCACCGGCACATGTTCATCGAGATGACGAATCTTCGCGAACTGCTCGACACGCGCGTCGACCGCACGTCGCGTCCGCTGGGCAGCGTGGCCTTCGATTCCTAGGCTACAATTTCCGCTTCCATGCGAAATCTACGTCCCCTTTTCATCACGCTCGTTGTCTGTCTGCCCGTTTCACTCTTTGCCGCCGCGCCGCTGACCGATTTCGTCGCCGCGGTCAATAATCCGAAGCTCGCTCCTGAAGTGGCCACCGTCAACAACGCCACATGGACCGTCGGGCATTTGAACCTTCGCCTGACGTCCGGATCCATCGCGCGCGTCATGGCCGGCAATGAACCGATCGGCGTTTTCTTCAAAGGCCACGGCTCATTCGATTACGAGACCGTCGAGGCGGCCGAACTGCCGGTGGTCGATCACAACGTCAAAGTGCGTGCGCACCTGAAGATGACCGCCGACGCGAATCACGCCACGCTCAGCGATGACTTCACCGAAGTGCTGATCATGGGCGGCGGCGTGACGATGCCGGCAGTCAGCGGCAGTGGAGGCGCTCCGCTCGGCGACGCGCTCAAAGAGCACGTCGCGTTCTATGACCGGCTGCGCGACACTCCGAAGTCGCACCCGCTCGCCGTGCAGAAGTTTTCGTTTCCGTCGTCGAAGGTCGTGATCGCCGAATTTCGCGGTGGTAAGGACAACATCCTCTACTCGCTCGACGGCGCCGACGAATCGATCTACGCCACGTATGAACCCGCCACGTACGGCGAGGACAACCGGCTCAGCCAGTGGCTCTACCCAGGCCTGCTTTCCTCGCAACCGGTCGGGCGCGATCACTGGACGGCGGCGCGGCCCAAGTTTGTCCTGACCGCGATCGACTACGCGCTCACGGCGGACGGCGACAACGCCAAGCTCGACGTCACCGAGACCATCGCCCGTTCCACCTCCACCCAAAACGTCCTGCAGTTCCAGATGAACAAAGAGGACTACGTCAAGCCGGGCGCGCCGTTCCGCAAATACAACATCCGCAGCATCACCGACGAACAGGGGCGGAATCTGCCCTTCGACCACGCCACGCCCGGCGACCTGGTGGTGGCGATCGACGGCGCGACCGGTCCCTCGGTCAAGTTGAAGTTCTCGATCGAGGGCGATTTCCTCGTGCGCCAGGGCGGCGACAACGCCTGGCAACTCTACGTCGCCGATCCGTGGCTGCCGCTGCCGGAGGAAATGAACGGCGATGCCTTCACCGTCCACTCCATCCTGAAAGTGAAGAAGCCCTTCATCGGCATCGCGCCCGGAAACACGATTTCGAGGCGCCAGGAAGGCGACTACGACGTCGTCGAGAACGTGATCGACAAACCGGTTCAGTTCACGACGGCCGAAGGCGGCAAGTACAACATCTACGAAGAGAAACACGGCGCGCGCACGATTCGCGTCGCCACGTACGGTCTGAAGAACGACCGCGCCTCGAAACAGCTGGCCAGTCTCGCCTCCGACCTCATCGACAATTACGAGGTCTGGCTGGGACCGTTCCCGTTCACGGAATTCAACATCATTCAGGTCAACACCTATGGCTACGGACAGGCGCCGCCGGGCACGATGTACATCACGAACGAGGCCTTCAATCCGACGCAGACCGAAGAGGATCAGTTTTTCTCGCAGGGGATCAACGAGCGCTTCGCTCACGAGATTGCGCATCAGTATTGGGCTCATGTCGTACGCATGCCGAGCAGCGAAGAACAGTGGCTCACCGAGTCGTTCGCCGAATACTCGGCGGCCCTGGCGCTGAAACAATTGATGCCGCACGGAGACGCTGTTTATAACCGGCTCGTTGCGACGTGGCGAGGGCGCGCCAAGCAGGCAGCCGCAATCGCGCCGATCCCCTATGCGAACCGCATCGCGAAAGATGAACGCGGCGCGCGCAACTCACTCATTTACGACAAAGGAGCGCTGCTGCTCTACACGATCAACAAGGAAATCGGCGACGTACCGTTTCTTACGTTCATGAAGTCGTACACGAAATCGTTCAGCTTCAAATTCGGAACGACGAAAGACGTGGCCGGACTGCTCGGCGTCATCACCAAGAAGGATTGGAAGCCGTTCTTCAACCAGTACTTCTGGGGAACGGCGATGCCGGAGTAGGCATCGCCCCGGTTCTACTCCTCGTAGAAAGATCGGGCCACTGCACAGATTCAGGTGCCAATCGAGAGCCTCGGGCCGCTACACTTCCCGAGGCTCTCCATGTCGTTCGCTCATCTCCACCTTCACACCGAATTCTCCCTTCTCGACGGTGCCAGCCGGCCCGAAGAGCTGGCGAAGCGCGTCGCCAAACTGGGCATGCCCGCCTGCGCCATCACCGATCACGGCAACATGTTCGGCGCGGTCGAGTTTTACAACGCCATGAAGAAGGAGAAGGTGAAGCCGATCATCGGCTGCGAGATGTACGTCGCCTACGGCTCACGCTTCGACAAGGCCGGCGTCGAGGACGGACAGGCCGACGCGGGCGCGAACAATCACCTCATCGTCCTCGCGTCGAACGACGAGGGATATCGAAACCTCGTCAAGCTCGTCTCGGCTGGATATACCGAGGGCTTCTACTACAAGCCGAGGATCGACAAAGAGTTGCTGCGCGAGCATCGCGAAGGGCTGATCGTTCTCTCGTCATGCCTGAAAGGCGAGGTTTCGCAGGCGCTCGCCGGCGGCAATCTCACCAAGGCCAAAGACGCAGCGCTGCAGTACAAAGACATCCTCGGCGCGGACAACTTCTTTCTCGAGATTCAGGACCACGGCATCCCCGACCAGCAGAAGATCGTGCCGATGATGGCGCGCCTCGGCGAGGAGACCGGACTGCGTCTCGTCGCCACAAACGACTCGCACTACCTCTCGAAGGACGATGCCTTCGCGCACGAGGTCCTGCTCTGCATCGGCACCGGCAAGACCCTCGGCGACGAGAAGCGGATGAAGTTCTACAGCGACGACTTCTACGTCAAGAGTCCCGACGAGATGCGCCGCATTTTCAGCGGCTACGGCGAAGCAGTCGACAACACGGTCAAGATCGCCGAGCGATGCAACGTCTCGCTCAACGTCGAGGGATATCACCTGCCGAACTTTCCCGTCCCCGCGGGGAAGGATCTGGCCGGATATTTTGCCGAAGTCGCGCGCGCGGGGCTGGAGCGGCGGCTCAAGACCGCGGCGCCGCTCTTCGCCGCGAAGAAGAAAAAGCACGAGCCGCAGGAGTACCACGACCGGCTGCAGACCGAGATTGACATCATCAAGACCATGGGCTTTCCCGGCTACTTTCTCGTGGTCTGGGACTTCATCAAGTACGCGAAGGATCACGGAATCCCGGTCGGACCCGGCCGCGGTTCGGGCGCGGGATCGCTGGTCGCGTATTCGATGGGCATCACCGACGTCGATCCGCTCGACTACGACCTGCTCTTCGAACGCTTCCTCAATCCCGAGCGCATCTCGATGCCCGACATCGACATCGACTTCTGCATGAACCGCCGCGGCGAGGTGATCGAGTACGTCCGGCGCAAGTACGGGGCCGACAAGGTCGCGCAGATCATCACGTTCGGAACGATGGCCGCGAAGTCGGTCGTTCGCGACGTCGGCCGCGTGCTCGGGCTGCCGTACACGCTCGTCGACAAAGTGGCGAAGACCATTCCGGCCGGTCCCGACGTCACGCTGCCGATGGCGGCGAAAGAGTCGCCGGCGCTGATCGAGGCGATGAAGAACGACAAAGAGGTCGAGCGCATCATCGAAATCGGATCGCGCCTCGAAGGCCTCTCGCGCCACGCCGGCATGCACGCGGCCGGCGTCGTCATCACGCCCGAGCCGGTCACGAACTACGTGCCGCTGTACCGCACCAACCGCGATGAAATCGTGACGCAGTACGACATGCGCATCGTCGAGAAGATGGGTCTTCTCAAGATGGACTTCCTCGGCCTGCGCACGCTGACGGTGATCGACGACGCCATCAAGTCCGCGAAGGCGGTCGAAGGCGTGACGATCGACATCGCCAGTCTGCCGCTCGACGATCCCGAGGTTTTCCGGCTGTTCCAGGAAGGGCGGACGAAGGGCGTGTTCCAGTTTGAATCGGGCGGCATGGTGGACGTGCTGCGCAAGTCGCGGCCGACGCAATTCGAAGACCTGGCCGCGCTCAACGCGCTCTACCGCCCCGGCGCGCTCGACGCGGGCATGGTCGACGTTTACGTCAAGGTCAAGACCGGCGCGCAGAAACCGCGATACCTCGTGCCGATCATGAAGGAACTGCTCGAGGAGACGTACGGCGTCATCGTCTATCAGGAGCAGATCCTTCAGATTGCACAACGCGTTGCGGGATATTCGCTCGGCCACGCCGACCTGCTGCGCAAGGCGATGGGCAAGAAGGACGCCGCGGTCATGGCCGCCGAGCGCAGCAAGTTCGTCGACGGCGCGACGGCGAACGGCTACGACAAGAAGAAAGCGAACGAGATCTTCGACTACATCGAACCGTTCGCGCGCTATGGCTTCAACAAGTCGCACTCGGTTGCCTACGCGCTCGTCGCGTACCAGACCGCGTGGCTGAAGGTTCACTACCCGCGGCATTTCATGGCCGCGCTGATGACCTCGGAAATGGACCGCACCGACTTCGTGGTGAAGTTCATCAACGAGGCGTCGCAGATGGGCATTCGCATCCTGCCGCCGGACATCAACGAATCGAACTACGCGTTCACCGTGGTCGGACCGAACATCCGCTTCGGCCTCGGCGCGGTGAAAGGTGTCGGCGGCAGCGCCATCGAATCGATCCTCGAAGCGCGGCAGAAGAAGGGGAGGTTCACCTCGCTCCTCGACTTCTGCGAAGCCGTCGATCTGCGCGCCTGCAACAAGAAGGTGATCGAGGCGCTGATCAAGTCAGGATCATTCGACTTCCTCGGCTCGTCGCGCAAAGCGCTCTTCGATTCGCTCGAAAACACTGCCGACTCCGCGCAACGCGCCCGCGAGGAGAAAGAGCGCGGTCAGAATTCGCTCTTCGGCATGCTCACGCCGAGCAGCGCGCCGGCGGCGTCGTCGGCGAAATCGATGGGACCCGAATGGCCTGACGACGAGAAGCTGCGCTTCGAAAAAGAGACCCTCGGCTTCTATATCACCGGCCATCCGCTGAACAAATACGCCGACGAGCTGAAGCTCTTCGCCAACGCCACGACTGACACACTTCATCAACATGTTGACGATGTCGTGAACATCGGCGGCATCGTCTCGCAGATCAAGAAATCGAAGATCAAGAAGGGCCCGAATGAAGGGAAGCTGATGGCGAAGTTCATCCTCGACGATCAGCGCGGCTCGGTCGAGGTGGTGGTCTTCTCCGATCTCTATTCGAAGTACGCGAAGTGGCTGGACAACGGCATCGCCGTCCTGCTCACCGCAGCGGTGAAAGACACCGGCGGCATGCAGGCCGGCCGCAGCGCGGCGCTGCAATCGGCGGAGCAGAACGCGCAGCGGTCCGATGACGATTACGCGCACATCTCCGGTTACGACGTCAGCGAAGAGGACATCGAGGACGATCGCGATCCGAAAGAGATCGAGGCCGAAAAGTACGGCGATCGCACCGCGAACCTCGGATTGTTCGGGTCTTCGGGAGGCGGGGGTCGGGAGTCGGGGGTCGGAGATGAAGCCGCCGCTCTTGATTCAGACGACGATCTCACTCCGACCCCCGACCCCCGACACCCCACTCCCGACGACGCCATCTCCGAAGCATTCAACGAAGCGGTGGCGAGCGTCGCGGAGGACGTCGAGTCGACCTTCGCATCGCACGCGGCGTCCTTCCACGAAGCGCCGATCACGCCCGAGTTGAACGCGCTGGAGATCGTCCCGCTGGACGGCATCCGCGACAAGAAAGTGAAAGAGATCGCGCTCGAAGTGCCGTATCCGCAGATGACCGAGGAGACGGTGCGGCGCATACGCGAGATCGTGGAGGAGCATCAGGGCGAAATACCGCTCAGCGTGACTATCGTCGAGTTGCCGCAGGTGTTGGCAGATACCTCGCACGGCGGGCAGGTGCGGTTGAAAATCAACCAGCATTTCCGCGTGCAGCCCGGCGCGGCGCTCAGCAGCAAACTTTCACAGGTACACGCCACCGCCAAATACGTTTTCTAGCCCCTATGTCCCCTCGGATTTTCGCCGCGATTCTCGTCGCGATCCTGGTGCCTTCATTCGCGTATGCCGGATCTGCGTGCTGCGAGTTCTGCCCCGATCAGTACCAGCAGGAAGGGCAGTTTCCGTACTTTGAGGTGATCCAGACGCGCCGGCTGATCCCCGACACAAGTCTCGTGAGTGCCGAGGGGTGGAAGCGGATTTTCGAGAGTTGCGCGCAGGCGGAGCGGGTGAACATCACCGCGTCGACGGACGTCACGGTCGTTGCCCGCGCGTTTCTGCAACTGACCGATCTGACCACGCCGGGCATCGGCGTCGAGTATCGCTGGCTGGTCGACGACGTTCCCGCCGGCGCGACGTTCCGTTTCAAAGCCGGCGATCGTTTTCCGCACGCGGACGACATCGGCATCGTCCTGCCGCACGTTGCTCCCGGACGCCATCGCATGGCCATCGAAGCGCGCGTCATCGGCGACGGCGGCATCGATCTTCGACTTCTCTTCATCACCGCGCAGGGATTTCCAGCGTCGCGTTTTCCGGCTGACTCGCGGCTCGATTCGCACAGCAGGACCATCGGCAGCGACTGGAGTCTGGCCGGGCCGGTGCTCGATCTGAATTCGCCGGAGCCGGCGCGCCTCTATTTTCAAAGTTACGTTGAAGGTTCGCCCGGCGATGAATTCGACGTCCGTTACGTGATCGACGACGTTCCTCAACCGCAGTTCCACGTCGTGATTCCGTCCGGCGGCGGTCTCGCGCTGTGGGATCACGCCGGCGATCCGATCGCGCAGGGTGCGCACGCGGTTCGTCTCGAAGCGCGCGCGGCGACGACGTCGATCCTGACCCTGCAACAGATCGAAGCCGCCTCGGCGCCGGTGACGCTGCAGAACAAGACGCTGCCATCGTTCGACGCCACGAACAGCGGCTCCCTCGGCATCGAGCACCAGCCGCTGAATTGCCTCGTCATCAGCGAAGGCGCCAGCGGCGGGACGGGCGGTTTGGGCGGAACGCCGGCGTGCGGCAAGTACGATCTGCTCCTCGATACGACGCTGCCCGCGGCGCCGATCGACGACAACTTCCGAACGCCGCTCGACGATTACACCGCGTTCGGCGACGGCTATGTCGAGATCGACAATCGCAGCGATACGAGCGGCATCGTCACGCTGACCGTCGAAGCGATCTATGAGGATGGCCGCGCGGCGAACTGCAACACGCTGATCGAGACGCCCGACGCGTCGTGTCCGAGCGCGAATACGTGTGCGACGGCCGACTTCACGCTCGTCGAATTCGACGTCCCTCCCGGACGATCGCAGAAATTCTTTTACGTCGATCCGATCCGCTGGGGCAGTGCGGCGCCGAATCGCATTCGCGTCTGGGCGCGTTCCGGAAACTGTTTCGGCGTTCCCGCCGCGGACATCGCATACGGCCGCAGCCGCCTCGGCATGCAGGTCGTTCCGGCCGGTGTGGGCGCGTGCTTCTCGGCGCGCGACTACGGCCGCCCGCTCGCGCCCGCGGTGACGGCGTCGATCGCATCATCGAAAGTGAAACTGCAGTTGCAGGCCGTGAAGCCGTCCTTCGGAGTGATGGACGTGATGCGCGCCGAAGGAAATGGTCCCTTGATGTTCCTGGTGCGCCTCGTCGATTCGACGACGACGTTCACCGACAGCAGCGTCCATCCCGGCGTCACGTATCGCTACCAGGTGCACGCGCTGGAGAACTCGTCCGATCCGCAGTTGCCGTATCCGTTCGTGTGCGGCGTGCCGTCGGAAGAAGTCCGCATCACCGTCCCGCCGGTCGCGCCGCGGCGGCGGGCTGTGCATTGACGGGCGTGCGATCCTCATCGGAAAGAGGAGGGCTCGTCCAATGGCTGACGCAACGCAGTCCTACGCCACGCATCGCCGGTTCTTTCCGCTGTTTCACTTCTTCGCCATCCCGCTCCTGGTCATCAATCTAATCGTTCGCATCATCTACGCGTGGATGCATCGCGGCGCGCGGCTGGTGTGGTGGGAAGTCGTCGTCGCGCTGGCGCTGATCGCCGTCGCCTTCGCGTCGCGGATCATGGCGCTCACGGTGCAAAATCGTCTGATCCGGCTCGAAGAGACGATGCGCCTGCAGCGTTGTTTGCCGGACGATCTGCGCGGACGCGTCGGCGAGCTTTCCAGCGGTCAGCTGATCGCACTCCGCTTTTGCGGCGACGACGAAGTAGCCGGCCTGACGCGCTCCGTGCTGGACGGAAAACTGAAAGGGCGCAACGAGATCAAGAAGCAGATCAAGACGTGGCGTCCGGACACGATGCGCGCATAGCGGCAGCGAATCCGTCGTCATCATCCGCGAGGATGGCCACAGCCGCGATGTTCCGGGTCAGACCGGCGAGGCCGTGCGCGGTCTGCGGCGTTTTGAAGCGGACGATGAGGCGCGGCTCATCGAGCATGGCCATCTTCAAGACGCTCTTGCGCTTCCACTCCTTTTCGCTGCGGACGGTTTCCACCGAGGCGATGGCATCGAGCGGAATCGAGGCGCGCCAGCGAAGGCCGTAACTGAGCTGCAGCGTCTCGCCATCGACGCGCGTCGGCCGCAGGCGAAGAGCCTGATAGTCGCCGAGGAGCCAGAGCACGCCGTAGAGATCGAGCGCGGTGACGACCCACGCCGCCTTCACGCTCCAGAGTTGGACGAGGAGATGCGCGCAGACGGACTCGATCGCGATCAGAAAAACGAAGACGGCGACGATCGAGGCCCAGCCGCTGCGCCGATGCACGGTGAAGCCGCTCGGCGCGGGTTTGCGCCAGCCGAAGATTGCGTAGTAAGTCGTGGCGATCTCGTACGCGACCATGCGCGCGGCGCGGCCGTTTCCGAAGAGTTCCGCGCACGCGCGTTCGATGCGCTCCACCGGATCGCCGCCGGCGTCGATGCGGCGGATGCGCGCGACTTTGCGCGCGACGAGGGCGATGGTGACGAGGTCGAGCGGCGCCGCGATGAATCGAAGTTGGTCAATGAACGCGTGTTGCGGTGCGGGAATGATGCGGGCCGCGATCGCCACGCCGATCAGAAAAAGCGGAATGAGCGTGACCGCGCCGGCGCGTCCGGGCCGCACCGCGAACAACCACCAGAGCAGCGGCAGCGAAATGGTGAGGTCACACGTGAATGCCCACGCCAGGACGTCCGGATGCGCAGCGAACGCCTGCGTGCGGACGAAGATCGCCGCGACGATCGCGAGCGCGCCACCGCCGAGGAACAGGTACGGGTATGGATTCGTGCGCGCGGTGGTCATGACGCCAATCTTACAGGCGTAGCGCAGGCGTCCCGCCTGCATCCGCCGCGGCGTCTCGCCCGGCGGGGGTTTCTTGAGTCTTTGCACCGCCTGCGCAAGAATCCCAGAAACCACCGTCGGGCGAGACGCCCGCCGGATGCAGACGAGACGTCCGCACTACGCCTAAAAGTTTCGCGCGATCGACAATGACCACGTCGTCTTCTGCCGAAACGTCTGCTCATCGAATCCGTGCGACCACAGCTGGTGATAGACGCCGGGCGAAATCGTGACGCCGCGCCACGGCATCGACATCTGCAGCCGTGCGCCGCCGTCTTCGAAGCCGCTGCCTTCGTCGACCACTCCGCTCCATCGCCCGAGGGTCTGGTACTGGCCGTCGAGACTCGGGGTGATGGTGATGCCGCCGGCGCGAAAGCTGCGTCCGAGCGACCACGTAAAGGTCGTCGGTGCGCGATAGCCGTTCCGGTTTTCGTACACGCTCAATTTCGCTTCGGCGCGGGCGAAGAGCTGGCTGTGACTCCACTGCGCGGCGAGGCGCGGTTCGAACGTCCCGCTGCCGAACTGGATGTGCTCGTGCGTTTTTCCTTCGCGTCCGAGCACAATCGGATCGTCGACGATGTGTCCGATCGGAAGGGTCGTGCCGAGTCCGAAGAGCCAGTCCTGGCGCGGCGACCAGTCGATGCCGAGGGATGGATCGGAGATACCGGTCAGCGTTTCGGTGCGATGGTGGATGTCGCCATACGGCGGCACGAACGGCTCGCCGGTCAGCGTCGTGTAGCGGACGCGCATCGCTTTCACGTCGTACGGCATTCGCAACGTGAACTGGGCGCTGTGTCCGAGTCCGTAGTCAGCCTGGAGCTCGAGATGCGTGAGTCCGATCGAGACGACGTGCTTGTGCGGCGGGATGAACGTCGTTGCACATTCGGGCGCGACGTCCGGACACTCGGCCACGTGCGAAGTCAGAAACGTTCCGTCTGCCGCTGTAAATGAGACGCGCCAACGATCGGCGCCGATGATGCTGGTCTGACCCGCTCCGCCGGAGAGGTTTGGATTCGCTCAGGCGGGTCAGGCGAACAGCGAGGATGCGAACAGGATCAATGCGAGGAAGAGCAGGATGGGGCGCATCCTCGAAGGGTGAAGAGTGAAGGGTGAAGAGTGAAAGTCGCTCGTCATCGCGAGGCCTTCTCGATCGCCGCGAGCACTTCATCCCACATCCCGCCGGTCACCGACGTCACGAATTTTCCGCGCGCGTCGTACACGCGAATGTAGGGAAGGGCTTCCGCGCCGAGGTGCGTGGCCTGCGCGGCGGCGGCGTTGTTCCACTTGCCGATGTCGGCGCGGCGGATTGCCAGGTTCGGGTGCGCGACCATGTAGCGCTCCAGCCGCGATTCGAGCACGTTACACGGGCCGCACCAGTCGGCGTAGTAATCGACGATGGTGACCTTGCCCGGCGCGAGAACCTTCGTGAAATCGAGCGCCGACTTGCCGTCGTAGCGGACGATGTCGAGCGTTTTGACGACGTCCGCCGGCAGCGGCTGGATGTCGTTCCGCTTCTCGCCGGGAAACGTGGCGTCGAAGCCGGCGTTCGACAATGCCTCGCGCAGCTTCGCCTTTTCGAATCCGGATGGAACCTCCACGGTCGCCGTCTTCGCCTTCACATCGACGGAGACGTTCGTGACGCCGGCAACCGAGGCCAGCGCCTTCTTCACCGGCGGCGCGCACGAAGCGCAGTCGATGCCGACGACGTTGAAGGTGAGTTTGTCGGCGAAAGCCGGGACTGTGATGAAGATGCCGAGGAGCAGGAGCCGTTTCATGGCGCGTCTAACGCGAGGTGCGGCCGAAGCAATCCATCCGATGCGAAACAGGTGACGTGCGCGCGGAGGCGCGCTTAACAATCCAGCCCCGCGCTCTGCGCGGGGAAGAGGAGCGTGAGCGAATTCATGGCCGCGGAGGCGGCCATGACAAGTTCACGCCGCGCGAGATCGTTGTGGCGGCCGCCTCCGCGGCCGCGCCCTTGGTCGCGCGCGTAAACCTCGCGCCGAGCGCGAGGCTGGATTGGCGAGCGCGCCTTCGCGCGCGTTTGCGCATGACCGCGTTTCGTTATCGCAGATGCGAATCGAACCACCCCACCAGCCGCCGCGCGATGTCCCGCTGGTGTTCCTTCTTTGCGATGCGGTGGCCTTCGTCGGGGTAGACGACAAGTTGCGTTTCGACGCCGAGGGTTTTGAGCGCATGCCAGAACTCGAAGGATTGCGGGGCGGGACATTCGCCGTCGCGTTCGCCGACAAGTACCAGCGTCGGCGTCTTGATGTTCTTCACGAACGTGATCGGTGCGCTGCGCGCGTAGACGGCGGGATCGTCGTAAACGGAGGCGCCGAAGTAGGGGATCATCCAGGCGTCGATGTCGTTCTCGCCGTAGTAGCTCTGCCAGTTGGCGATGCCGGCGCCGGCCACGGCGGCTTTGAATCGCGCGGTCTGCGTGACGGTCCACATGGTCATGTAGCCGCCGTAGCTCCAGCCCCAGATGCCGAGGCGGGCGGTGTCGATCGGGTTGGACGCGGCGGCGGCGTCGATGCCGCTCATCACGTCGCGCAGATCGCCGTAGCCGAAGTCCTTCACGTTCGCGCGCGCGAATGCTTCGCCCTGGCCGTAGCTGCCGCGCGGGTTGGGGAAGAAGACGAAGTAGCCGCGGCGCGACAGAAGCGCAGCGCGGTTCTCGGGCCATCGCGCCAGCGACGCCGACGCAGGCCCGCCGTGAATCCAGACGATGAGCGGGTACTTGCGCGCGGCGTCCATCTGCGCCGGTGCGAGCAGCCAGCCCTGCACGTCGTACGCATCGCTCTTCCAGCGGATGGAGCGCGCGTCGCCCCAGGCCGCGCGCGCCGACGCGTTCGTGGTGGAGACGCGCTTCCAGTCGCCGATGCGGCCGGTCCAGACGTCGGGCGCGCTCTTGAAACTGCTGCGGATGACGGCCGAGGTGATGCCGTCGTTTGCGAGCGAGGCGCCGATGACGTCATGACTGGTCACGAACTCTTCGCCGCGCCACAGCGTCTCCGTCGAACTGGTCGTGGTGTCAATGCGAACGATGGCCGACTCGCCGGCGATGTTCTCGCCGAACGTGATGTGGTCCGGGCCGGTCCACGCGAATGACGTTACGGAAGCTTTCAAATCCGGCGTGACGTTGCGCGCCGCGCCGCCGGCGGCGGGGATGACGAAAAGATCGCCGCCGGTCGAGCCTTCGTCGCTCATCAGTCCTTCGATGAAAGCGATCGACTTGCCGTCCGGTGACCAACGCGGCTCGGCGAGTTGTAATTGAGGGGTATAGATCGGACGCATCGTCGCAGAGGCGACGTCGACGACGTGCAGCTTCGCAATCCAGTAGTTGTTATCGCCCGATCCCGGCGCAGCCTCGGCCACGAGCTGCTTGCCGTCCGGCGACCAACCGAAGTGGTAGACGTACATGTCGGCCGGCGTGACGATGCGCACTTTCTTCGTAGCCACGTCGACGATGGCCACGCGCTGTTCGTCGATGTGCTCCTCGATGGCGCCGACGGCTCGCGACATCGCCACCAGCGGTCCGGCCGCGCGCGCGGCATTCTCGATGAAGAGGAAGGCGATCGATTTCCCGTCCGGCGACCACTGCGGCTCGGCCAGATAGCCCCGCACGTTCGTGATGCGAACCGGCGTGCCGCCGACGTGCGTGACGAAGATCTGCCGCTGATCCTTGCCGGCGTCGCTGACCGTGGCCAGCGTCTGCGAGTCGGGCGACCAGGCGACGTAGTGATCGTCGCCGTCGCCGGGAAGAAGGTGAACGTCCATGCCCGCCGTCGTCGCGGTCGTGACGCCGATTCCTTGGACGGACCAAGCCACGTGATGACCGTCCGGCGAGATGGCGACAGCGTTGAAGGTGCGAACGCGGTCGAGATCATCGAGCATCGCATCGTCGCGTTGCTGCTGTTGCGCGTGAGCGAACGATGCGGTGAGAACGAGAATGGCGAAAGCGATGCGGCGCATAAGCCGCGAAGGATAGCGGGTTTCAACTCTCAGTCGCTGCATCTTGCCAAAGCACAGACAAGAGTGTCTGTGCCACACCGCTCACGCGGTAGGAGCGGTTGACCAATTACGGCACGATGCGTGTGGCACAGACACTCTTGTCTGTGCTGGTGAGGCTCGTGATGACTGAGATTACGGCCGCGGCGTCTCGCGCGAGCTGAACTTCGCCAACTCCACGCGCATGAACGCTTCGGCTTCGTCGGCCGGCATCGGCTCGCTGAAGAGAAATCCCTGCATCTGATCGCACGCGTTCAGTTTCAGGAACGACCACTGCGCTTCCGTTTCCACGCCCTCGGCGACGACGGAGAGGCGCAGCGTGTGCGCGAGGTTGATCACGTAGGAGACGATGGCCGCAGCCGATTCGTCCGTCGTCACGTCGCGCACGAAGGCGCGGTCGATCTTCACCGTGTCGATGGGGAAGCGTTTCAGATAGACGAGCGACGACTGGCCGGTGCCGAAGTCGTCGATGGCGATGCGGATGCCTAGCTCTTTCAGTTCGCGCATCGCGGTGGTCGTCGTTTCGATGTTCTGCACGGCGACCGTTTCGGTGATCTCCAGCTCGAGCAGCGCAGGATCGCAACCGTACTCGCGCAGGATGCTACCGACCACGAGCGCGAAACTGAGTTGCTGGAACTGTGGCGCGGCAATGTTCACGCCGACGCGAACGGACGGCAGGCCGGCGGCGCGCCATGCGCGCAGGTCGTGGCAGACGCGGCGCAGAACCCACTCGCCGATCGGTACGATCAGGCCGGTTTCTTCCGCGAGGCCGATGAATTCGGATGGCTGCACCAGACCGCGCTCGGGATGGTTCCAGCGGACCAGCGCCTCCAACGCCACGATCTTCCTGCGGTTGCGGTCGAAGATCGGCTGGTAGTGAACGACCAGCTCGTCGCGTTCGAGCGCGTGGTGCAGGCTCTGTTCGAGCGCGAGGCGGCGGCCGTAGCGCTCGTTCATGCTGGCCGTGAACATCTGCGCCTGATTGCGGCCCAGCTCCTTGGCGCGATACATGGCGCTGTCGGCGCATCGCAGCAGCGTCTCGACGTCCTCGCCGTCGCCGGGAAAGATGCTGATGCCGATCGATGCAGTGACGAACAGCTCGTGGCCTTCGACGCGGATCGGGTGCGCGAATGACTGCAGGATCTTGCGCGCGACGCTGGCGATGGCCTCGCTGCTCGATGTGTCGATGAGCAGGATCGTGAACTCGTCGCCGCCGAGGCGCGAGATCGTATCGGACGCGCGCACGCAGCCTTGCAGCCGCGCCGCGACTTCGGACAGCAGCGCGTCGCCGAGCGAGTGCCCGAGGCTGTCGTTGACCAGTTTGAAGTGATCGAGATCGAGATACATCACCGCCACGCCGCGGCGGTTTCGCTGCGCTTGCGCGATCGCGTTGACCACACGGTCGCGGAACAGCAGCCGATTCGGAAGTCCGGTCAGCGCGTCGTAGTAGGCTTGGTACTCGAGCTGCTTTTCGGTTGCTTTGCGCTGCGTGACGTCGCGGTAATTGAGCACGATCGCGCCGACGCTCGGCTCGTGCAGCATGTTCTGCGCGAACGTTTCGAGCCAGATCCAGACGCCGCTGCGATGACGGAAACGGAGCTCCGCCGTTGACTCGTGCGCCGATCCCGTGGCGAGCGCGCCGAGGAGCTCGCGCAGCGTCTCGCGCTCGCGCGGATGGATGTAGCCGAGGAAGCTTGTTCCGGCCAGATCGTCCTCGGTGTATCCGAGGAGGCGTTCGGTCGACGCGCCCGCGTAGCAGAAGGCGAGGTCGGCGCTGAGCAGCGCCACGCCACTCCAACTCTTTTCGACCAACGCGCGAAAACGCTGCTCGCGATTTTCCAGCTCGGCCTGCGATCGCTTGCGTTCGGAAATGTCGCGCAGGAAGGCGGTGAACGTTTGATCGTCGCCGCGTCCGACGCGATCGATCGTCACCTCGACCGGGAACTCTTCGCCGTTCGCGCGGCGGCCGATCGTTTCCAGGCGTCGCGTGGTACTTGCCGAGGCCGAATCGAAAAGCTGCTGGATGTCCGGCGGCAGCGGCCGCCCCACCACCTCGTTCGCCCGCAGGCCGAACGTCCCCTCGGCCTGCGGATTCCATTCGATGACGATGCCGTTGCGGTCGACGGTGAAGACAGCATCGAGCGTCGCGGCGATCAGCTGTTTCAGCCGCGATTCCGATTTGCGCAGCGCCTGTTCCGTGTACGAGCGCTCGACTGCCTCGCCGAGAAGGCTGGCGACGGATTTGAGAAAGGCGATCTCGTAGTCGGCGAACGTGCGCTGCCTGCTGGAGTAGGCGAGGAGGACTCCGAAGACGCCGGACGCCGTCGGGATGACCACCGCCGCGCCGCCGCGCACGCCGTGAAAATTGCGGAGGTGCGACGACTTGAATCGCGTCTCCTGCTCGATGTCGTCGAACACGACCGGCGCGTCGGCGACCGCCGCGTACATGGCGATCGACTCGTTCTCTTCATTGTCCTGGGTGCAGTGGAGGAACGTCATGTTCGAGCCGATCGACGCGGCGACGGATACGCGCTCGTCGCGGATTTCCAGCGCGCGGGCGTGATCGACGCCGAGGGTGATTTCCACGAGCGCGCAGGCTTGGCCGAGGAGGATGAGGGGTTCGACGCCGGTGAGGGCGGCTTGTCCGAGCTCGGCGATCGCCGTTTCCTGGCGATTGCGCGCCTCGATCTCGGAACGGAGGCGCTGCAGTTCGGTATCCGCGTTCGACGCGTCGCGGCCCCCGCCGATGAGATGGAGCGGATGCGGATTTTCGGACATTACAACGTGAGGCGCGATTGGGGGTACCGATTGGCCTGTGTGCGAGAAGTGTACCGTTCTGCTGAGCTTAGTCAGTGAGATACGTCAAAGTCGAGCCCGCCAACGGCTGAGGAGGACTTTCCATGGCTGCCGTTTTGGTGCACTGAATAAAAATGCTTGGAGAAGCGTCTGTAACTGCTATCATTCCGGTCGTCCATTTCACTTCCACGTCTTTTGGAGGCGCGATTTGTGTTTCCAAACGACTGGTTCCCCGGATCTACTCGTCAAGGACTATAAAACGATGACTTCGTATCGCAAGGCGATTCGTCTCTTTTCGCTCGTTCTCTCGCTCGGTCTTCCGATCGCTGCTTCCGCCGCTACGTTCGACGTGAAAACGCTGATCGACACGGACAACCGCCGGAGCACCGGCTGCTCCGTGGTGACACCCGGCGGCATCGTCAACGGGATCGACGTGATCGTCACGACCCAGGGCACGGTCACCGGCGCAGCCGGCACCGTGACCGCCGTGACGCGCCAGACCTGCACGAACGCGGTGCTGAACCAATTCAGCTCGCCCACGGCGGTCGATGGCGGATGGAACGTGGGTGTCTCGCCGATTGGCGACGTCACCGTCGAATCGCACATGGGGCTCGACGTCCTGACCTGGGACAACGTCGGGACGCCTCGCTTCGTCTTCATCTCCACCTCCGGCCTGTCGTCGGACGTTCTGCTGACTCCGTGGTCGTGGGGCGGCGGCGACATCATCATGCCGCACGCTGCGCGCGACCGGGCCATGACGCCAATGCCGCAGCGCAACATCCTGCTCGACGGCGCCAGCTCCGACTGGGCCGGCAGCGTTCCGCTGGCCAACGGCACGGCCGCATCGCCAGTGTGGCGTTTCATCTCCGCCTCGGCCTATGCCGGGATGCACGATCTCTTCTTCAACTTCAAGATCCACACGAACCCGGCCGCGCCGACCGCGCATGACGACAACTACGCGCTGAACACGCTCGGCGGCACGCTGACCGTGGCCACGCTCGGCGTCCTGAACAACGACAATCCGAACAACCAGCCGATCACGGCCTCGCTCGTCGACACGACCCAGCACGGAACGCTGTCGCTCGCGCCGGACGGCGGCTTCACCTACGTCCACGACGGCTCGCTGGCCTCGCAGGACCAGTTCCACTACGTCGCGGTCGGGACGTCGCTTTCGTCGAACCTGGCCACGGTCACCATCGACCTGCCGGGCACGCATCCGTACGCGTTTACCAGCGCCGACAACGTCACGTTCATCGCCGGACAGAACAACAGCTTCCAGGTGACCGTCACCGGCAAGCCGACTCCGGCACTCAGCTTCACCGGCGACCTGCCGGCCGGCATCACCTTCCAGGACAACGGCAACGGCACGGGCACTCTGTCCGGAACGCCGGGACCGAATACTTCCGGAACCTATCCGCTGGTATTTTTCGCCGAAAAGAACAAGCCTCATCAGGCGTCGCAGAACTTCACGCTGACCGTCACCTGCCCCGGCGTCGCCGTCGTGAACCCGGTCGTCACGATCGGCACGGCCGGCGTTCCGTTCAGCCAGACCTTCACGCAGAGCGGCGGTTCGACGCCGGTCAACTTCGCGCTCAACACCGGCACGCTGCCTCCCGGCCTGACGCTTTCCGCGGCCGGCGTTCTTTCCGGCACGCCGAGCGGCAGCGGCACGTTCCCGATCACCGTCAAGGTGACGGATGCCGCCGGCTGCACGGGCGTCGGTCCGACCTACAACCTCGTCATCACGTGCCACGTGGTGACGGTCACGAACCCGGCCACCACGACCGGCACGGTCAATACGGCCTTCAGCCAGACCTTCACGCAGGCCGGAGCCATCGGCGGCGCGACGTTCTCGCTCAACAGCGGCACGCTGCCTGCGGGCCTGACGCTTTCGAGCGCCGGCGTCCTGTCGGGCACACCGACGCAGTCGGGTAGCTTCCCGATCACCGTCAAGGTGCTCGACGGCCAGGGCTGCGGCGGCGTCGGTCCGACGTACAACCTCGTCATCGGCTGCCAGACCATCACCGTCACGAACCCGGCCACGAATACCGGCACGGTGAACACCGCCTTCAGCCAGACCTTCACCGCCGGCAACACCATCGGCGCCGTGACGTTCTCGCTCAACAGCGGCACACTGCCGGCCGGCCTCACGCTGTCGTCCGCCGGCGTTCTCTCCGGCACCCCGACGCAGACCGGTTCGTTCCCGATCACCGTCAAGGCCACCGACGCGAACGGCTGCAGCGGCATCGGCGCGACCTACACGCTGACCATCGCCTGCCAGGTCATCACGGTCACGAATCCGGCCACCAACAGCGGCACGGTCAACGTCGCCTTCAGTCAGACGTTCACCTCCGGCAACGCCATCGCGCCGGTCGCGTTCACGATCAACAGCGGCACGCTTCCGGCCGGCCTCACGCTGTCGTCCGCCGGCGTCCTTTCCGGGATGCCGACGCAGACGGGATCGTTCCCGATCACCGTCAAGGCCACCGACGCGAACGGCTGCACCGGCTTCGGCGCGACCTACACGCTGACCATCGCCTGCCAGGTGATCACCGTCAACAACCCGCCCGCGAGCACGGGCACGGTCAACGCCGCCTTCAGCAAGACGTTCACGACCACGAACGCCATCGGCGCGGTGACGTTCACCACCGCCAGCACGCTGCCCACCGGCCTGACGCTGTCGTCCGCCGGCGTCCTCTCCGGCACGCCGACGCAGACCGGCACCTTCCCGATCGTCGTCCACGCGGTCGACGCCAACGGCTGCTCCGGCAACGGCCCGACCTACAACCTGACCATCGGCTGCCAGGTCATCACCGTCAACAATCCGGCCACGGCGACCGGCACGGTCAACGCAGCCTTCAGCCAGACCTTCACCTCGAGCAATACGATCGGCGCGGTTACCTACGCCACGGCCAGCACGCTGCCCACCGGTCTTTCGCTTTCGTCCGGCGGCGTCCTCTCCGGCACGCCGACGCAGTCCGGCTCCTTCCCGATCGTGGTCACCGCCACCGACGCCAACGGCTGCAGCGGCTCGGGCTCGACGTACACGCTGGTCATCGGCTGCCAGACCATCACCGTCACCAATCCGGCCACGAACACGGGCACGGTCAATGTCGTGTTCGGACAGACCTTCACCTCGGCCAACACCATCGGCACGGTGACCTACTCGACGGCCAGCACGCTGCCCACGGGTCTGACGCTGTCCTCGGGTGGCGTCCTCTCCGGCACGCCGACGCAGACCGGCTCGTTCCCGATCGTGGTCACGGCCACCGACGCGAACGGCTGCTCCGGCTCGGGTACGACCTACACGCTCACCATCGGCTGCCAGACCATCACCGTCAACAACCCGGGCACGACGACCGGCACGGTGAACGCGGCCTTCAGCCAGAGCTTCACCGCCGGCAACACCGTCGGAACGTTGACCTTCTCCACCGCCAGCACGCTGCCGGCGGGTCTCTCGCTCTCCACCGCCGGCGTCCTCTCCGGCACGCCGACGCAAACGGGATCGTTCCCGATCGTGGTGCACGTGGTCGACGGCAACGGCTGCTCGGGTGACGGTTCCACCTACACGCTGGTCATCGGCTGCCAGACCATCACGGTCACCAACCCGGCCACCACCACCGGCACGGTCAGCACTCCGTTCACGGTCACCTTCACCTCCGGCAACACCATCGGCACGGTCGCGTACAGCACCGCCTCGACGCTGCCGGCCGGCCTGACCCTCAACAGCTCCACCGGCGTTCTGGCCGGCACGCCGACGCAGTCGGGCACGTTCCCGATCGTCGTCACGGCCACCGACGCCAACGGCTGCTCCGGTTCCGGTTCCACCTACACGCTGATCATCGGCTGCCAGGTCATCACCGTGACCAACCCGGCCACGACCAGCAGCCCGGCCGGCACGCCGCTTTCGATCAACTTCACGCAGAGCGGCGCGATCGGAACGGCGACGTTCACCACCGCTTCGACGCTTCCCACCGGTCTGACGCTCGATACGGACGGAACGCTGCACGGCACGCCGACCGGAAGCGGGCCGTTCCCGATCGCCGTCACCGTTACTGACAGCAACGGCTGCACCGGCACCAACTCGTCGTACACGCTGACGCTCACCTGCCCGACGATCACCGTCACCAACCCGGGCGTCAGCAGCGGCACCGCTGGCGTCGCCTTCAGCCAGACGTTCACGCAGTCCGGCGGACAGGGCACCATCACCTGGAGCGAGAGCGGCGCGCTGCCTTCCGGCATCTCGCTCAACACCTCGACGGGCGTCCTTTCCGGCACCACGAACGCCGCCGGTTCCTTCCCGATCACGGTGACCGCGACCGATTCGAACGGCTGCACCGGCACCGGCTCGACCTACACGCTGATCATCAACTGCCAGACCATCACCGTCACCAACCCCGGAGTCAACACCGGCACGGTCGACGCGGCCTTCAGCCAGACCTTCACCCAGACCGGCATCCTCGGCACCGTGACTTGGAGCGAGACCGGCGCGCTGCCGGCCGGCATCACGCTGAACTCCTCAACCGGCGTTCTCTCCGGCACGCCGACGGTCCCGGGCAGCTTCCCGATCACCGTCACGGCCACCGACACGAACGGCTGCTTCGGCACGTCGTCGTACACGCTGACGATCAATTGCCAGACCATCACCGTCACCAATCCCGGCACGACCACCGGCACGGTCGATGCGCCGTTCAGCCAGACCTTCACGCAGAGCGGCGGGCACGGCACGGTGACCTTCACCACGGCCAGCGCCCTGCCGACGGGGATCACGCTCTCGACCGGCGGCGTCCTCTCGGGCACGCCGACCATTCCGGGCAGCTTCCCGATCGTCGTCACCGTCACCGACTCGAACGGCTGCACCGGCACGAGCTCGACGTACACGCTCGTCATTGGCTGCCAGACCATCACCGTCACCAACCCGGCCACGACCACCGGCACCGCGGGCGCGGCCTTCAGCCAGACCTTCACCCAGAGCGGCGCGCACGGCACGGCCACGTTCACGACCGCGAGCACCTTGCCTACCGGCTTCACGCTGTCGACGGCCGGCGTTCTGTCCGGCACCACCACGCAGCACGGCAGCTTCCCGATCGTGGTCACGGTCACCGACTCGAACGGCTGCACCGGCACCAGCGCGACGTACACGCTGGTCATCGCCTGCAACACCATCACCGTCACCAACCCGGCCACGACGACGGGCACGGTATCGGCGGCGTTCAGCCAGACCTTCACGCAGAGCGGCTCGCTCGGCACGCCGTCCTTCAGCACCGCCAGCACGTTGCCGGCCGGCCTGACGCTCCACTCCGCGACCGGCGTCCTCGACGGCACGCCCACGCAGCCCGGCACTTTCCCGATCGTGGTCACCGTCACGGACTCGAACGGCTGCACCGGCGTCAGCGCGACCTACACGCTCATCATCGCCTGCCAGACCATCACCGTGACCACTCCGGCAACGACCTCCGGTCCGGCCGGCACGCCGTTCAGCGTGACGTTCACGCAGACCGGCGGCATCCCGCCGATCACGTGGAGTGAAACCGGCGGGCTGCCGATCGGTATCACCTTCCACAGCGGCACGGGCGTGCTCGACGGTACGCCGACGCAGGGAGGCACGTTCCCGATCATCGTTACCGCCACGGATACGAACGGCTGCAGCGGAAGTGCGTCCTACACCCTGACCATCACCTGCCCGGTCATCACCGTCACGAATCCGGGCGTGAACACCGGCACGGCCGGCGTGGCCTTCAGCCAGACCTTCACGCAGTCCGGCGGACAGGGAACGATTACCTGGTCTGAGACCGGCGCGCTGCCTTCCGGCATCACGCTCAATACGTCCACCGGCGTGCTCGCCGGCACCACGAACGTGACCGGCTCGTTCCCGATCACCGTCACCGCCACCGATTCGAACGGCTGCACCGGCAGCGGTTCGACCTACACCCTGATCATCAACTGCCAGACCATCACCGTCACCAACCCGGGCGTCAACACCGGAACGGTCGATGCCGCCTTCAGCCAGACCTTCACCAAGAGCGGCATCCTCGGCACCGTGACCTGGAGTGAGACCGGCGCGCTGCCGGCCGGCATCACGCTGAACTCCACTACCGGCGTTCTCTCCGGCACGCCGACGGTCCCGGGCACCTTCCCGATCACCGTCACGGCCACCGACACGAACGGCTGCTTCGGCACGTCGTCGTACACGCTCACCATCAACTGCCAGACCATCACGGTGACCAACCCGGGCGTCACGACCGGCACCGTCGATGCGCCGTTCAGCCAGACGTTCACGCAGAGCGGCGTCGGCACGCACACGCCGGCCACGTTCACCATCAACAGCGGCACGCTGCCGTCCGGTCTGACGCTTTCGTCGGCTGGCGTTCTCTCCGGCACGCCGGGTCAGCCGGGATCGTTCCCGATCACCGTCAAGGTGACCGACGCGAACGGTTGCATGGGCATCAGCCCGACGTACACCCTGGTCATCGGCTGCCAGACCATCACCGTCACCAACCCGGCTACGAATACCGGTACGGCGGGTGTGGCCTTCAGCCAGACCTTCACGCAGTCCGGCGTCGGCACGCACACGCCGGCCACCTTCACCACCGCCTCGACGCTGCCGGCCGGCTTCACGCTCTCCGCGGCCGGCGTCCTCTCCGGCACCACAACGCAGCACGGCACGTTCCCGATCATCGTCACGGTCACTGACGCGAACGGCTGCACCGGCACCGGCGCGACGTACAACCTCAACATCGCCTGCAACGCGATCAGCGTGACCAACCCGGCCAATACCGCCGGTACGGTGGCCTCGCCGTTCAGCGAGCAATTCGGAGCGATCGGCATCCTCGGCACTGCCACGTTCAGCACGGCCAGCACGCTGCCGACCGGCCTGACGCTCCACGCTTCCACCGGCATCCTCGATGGCACGCCGACGCAGTCGGGCAGCTTCCCGATCGTCGTCACCGCCACCGACTCGAATGGCTGCACCGGCACCGGCGCGACGTACACGCTGGTCATCGCCTGCAACGTCATCACCGTGACGAACCCCGGCGTCAACACCGGCACGGCCGGCACTCCCTTCAGCCAGACCTTCACGCAGAGCGGTGGCAACGGCACGATCGTCTGGTCGGAAACCGGATCGCTGCCGGCCGGCATCTCCCTCAACACTTCGACCGGCGCGCTGTTCGGCACGACCTCGCAGACCGGTTCGTTCCCGATCACCGTCAAGGCCACCGACGCCAACGGCTGCTTCGGAACCTCGAGCTACACGCTCACCATCAACTGCCAGACCATTACCGTCACCAATCCGGGCGTGACGACCGTGCAGGCCGGCACCGCGTTCGATCAGGCCTTCACCGCCACCGGCATTCTCGGTACGGCCACGTGGAGCGAAACCGGCGCGCTGCCGAGCGGCATTACGCTGAACAGCACCACCGGTCACCTGGCCGGCACCACGAACGCGGTCGGCTCGTTCCCGATCACCGTCACCGCCACTGACACGAACGGCTGCTCCGGCACCGGCGCGACGTACACGCTGGTCGTGACCTGCCCGACCATCACCGTGGCCCGCACGGGCGGCGGCTCGTTCCCGGCAGGGATCTTCAACACCGCGTACACCGGCCAGAGCGTTACCGCTTCGGGTAGCGCCGGGCCGTTCACCTTCGCCGTCACGCTCGGTTCGCTGCCGACCGGCCTGTCGCTCTCCAGCGGCGGCGCCATCAGCGGCACGCCGACGGCGACCGGCTTGTTCAACTTCACCATCACCGCGACCGATACGGTCAATCTCTGCACCGGCTCGCAGGCGTTCTCGATCTCCATCGCGCCGGTGGCGGTGGGCGACTCCTATCCGGCCGCCAGCCACATCGTCGACAACACGCAGTTCGTCATCACCGGCGGTACGACCACGTCGCCTGCCACGCCGTTCGTCGGCTCAGTCACGAACCTGATCGCCAACGACCTTCCGAGCGGCGGCGTCACCGCGACGCCGGGAACATTCACTACGAGCGCGAACGGCAGCGTTACCATCGCCGCGGACGGCACGTTCATCTACACGCCGAAGGCCAACTCGGCAGCCGCGGCCATCACCAGCGACTCCTTCACCTACACGGTCGTCAGCAACGGCGTCACCTCGGCAGCGGCCACGGTCAACCTGACGCTGGCCAACCGCGTCTGGTACGTGAAGAACAACGGTGCGGCCGGCAACGGCCAGTCGCAGTCGCCGTTCAACACCCTGGCCGCCGCGCAGACAGCCTCGGTCGCCGGCGACATCATCTATGTCTACAACGGCGACGGCCTGACCACCGGCCAGGCGCTCGGCATCACCCTCAAGAACAACCAGCAGCTGATCGGTGAGGGAGTGGCGCTGGTCGTCAACACCGTCACGCTCAAAGCTGCCGGCACGGCGCCGCAGATCACCAACACCACCGCCACCAGCGACGTCGTTACGCTCGCCGACGGCAACACGGTCAGCGGTCTGACCATCACCGGGGCCACGCGCGACGGTATCGCCGGCAACACGCACGCAGCCTTCACCGCCAATGCGCTGACGATCCAGACCAGCACCAACTCCGGTCTGCACCTCACCAGCATGACCGGTGCGGTCACCGTAACCAATACGACCTTCAGCGGCGCGAACGGCGTCGGCCTGGACATCAACAACGGCACGGCCACCATCACCCTCGACGCGACCAACAGCATCACCGCCAACGCGGGCAAGCGGTCGGTCTCGATTCAGAACCGTCCGGCCTCCGCAGGCCTCATCACCATCGGCGCCGCCATCACCGATAACGGCCTGGGCATGCTGGTCAACAACAACGCCTCCGGCACCATCGCCTTCACCGGTGCCCAGACGCTGACCACGACCACCAACCCGGCCGTCACGCTGACCACGAATGGCGGAACCACGATCAACTTCAGCGGCACGCTGAGTATCACCACGTCGACCGGCGCCGGCTTCAACGCCACCGGCGGCGGCACGCTGAGCGTGACCGGCACCGCGAACGTCACCACCGGCGCGGTGGCTGGCAGCGGCGTCAATATCAACGGCGTCAACGTCGGCGGCTCGGGCGTCACCTTCAACAGCGTCAATACCACCGGCGCGACGACCGGCGTGTCGCTGGCCTCGCTCGGCAACGGCAACGTGACCATCAACGGCGGCACGATCAGCGGCGGGACCACCGGTCTCTCGTTGAGCACCCTCGGCACCTCCACCGTCACGCTCGCCGGCGTCACCCTGACCGGCTCGACGACGGCCATCAGCGGCACGACCTTCGGCACTCTGTCCATCGGCGCGAGCGTCAACGTCTCCGGCGCGACCGCGCTGAATCTCGCCAACGGCGCCGTCAGCGGCACGTTCGCCAACGTCAGTTCGACGGGCGGCACGAACGGCGTCAACCTCAGTGCCGTCACCGGCACGTGGGGCGCGACGACGGGAACGCTCACCGGAGCGACCGGATCCACGTTCAACGCCACCGGCACCAGCACCGGCACGGTTTCGTTCGGCGCCGCGATCACGCAGGCCAACACGGCCAACGCGGTCACCATCTCCGGCGCCCACACCGGCACCATTAACTTCAGCGGCGCCGTGAACACGAGCGCAGCCAGCACCGGCATCAGCATCAGCGCCAGCTCCGGCACGTACAACTTCACCGGCGCCGGCAGCGCACTTGCCGGCAGCGGCAGCGCCGTCACGATCTTCAATGAGAGCGGCAGCATCTCCTTTGGATCGGGCTACGCGATCACGAATGCCTCGCCGGCGTTCAAGATCGGTGGTACCGCCACGAACACCACCGCCAACATCACCTACAGCGGCACGATGGCCCCGCTCGCCGCCGGCGGCGTCCTGCTCGACATCAACTCGACGGCCGGTACGTACTCCACCGGCACGATCACCTTCAACGGAACGACCCTCGGCGGCAGCATCGGCACTCCGACCGGTATCCGCTCGGTGATCAACAACATGACCGGCACGCTGTCCGCCGACCATCTGAACCTCACGTCGAGCAACAATGGCTTCTCCAACACGCTGCTCGCCATCGGCGGTACGAACACGGGCGGCAACTTCACCTTCAATAACCTGACGCTTTCCGCCAACGGCACCGGTCACACAGGCAAGGGCCTGACGATGGCCGGCGGCGGCACGCTGACCATCACCGCCACCGGCGGCAACAGCACGATCGACGCGAGCAGCACCGCTCTCGATCTGAACGGCGTCGCACTCGGCGCGTCGGCAATCCAGACGCTCAACTCGACCGGCGGCACCAACGGCGTTCTCTTCACGAGCGTCACTGGCGGCACGCTGACCATCACCGGCGGCGCGATTTCCGCCAACACCGGTTCGGGCTTCAAGGTGGTCAACGGCAGCCCGACTATCAGCTACGGCGGCACGATCACGCAGAACACCGCATCGCAGAAGGCCATCGACATCTCGGGCGTCACCGCCGGAACGATCACCTTCTCCGGCGCCGTCACCAGCAACGGCGGCACGGGCATCTCGATCGCCGGATCGGGCACCGCCGTCGTCACGATCAGCGGTCAGATCACGCTGAACAACACCACCAGCGTCTTCTCCGCTTCAGGTGCCGGCCTGACCGTCAACGTCACGAACGCCAACAACACCATCGGCGCCACGAACGCCGTCACCACCGGTACGGCGCTCAGCATCGTGAACGCGACGATCGGCGCGTCCGGCGTCACGTTCAAGAGCGTCTCCCAGAACGGCGGCACCAACGGCATCGTCCTGACCAGCACCGGCACCGGATCCTTCACCATCTCCGGCGACGGCACCGCCGCCAACAACGCTTCCGGCGGCACGATCCAGGCCACGACCGGCGACGGCATCCTGATGACCGCCGTCGGCACCGTCGTCCTCAATCAGATCAACGTGACCAACCCCGGGCTGACCGGCGTCAAAGTGATCCCCACCGGCTGGACGTTCTCTCCGGCCAATTCGTCGTCGGCCACCGGCGTGGTGAACTTCACCCTGAATCGCTGCAACATCTCCGACAATGCCGGCGCCGTGGCATCGGACGACGGCTTGACCCTCTCCAACGCCAGCGGCAACGTCAACATCACCAACGATGTCTTCACCGCCGCGCGCCACCAGGGCGTCACCATCGACAACTTCAACCGCAACATGGCCAGCTTCACGATGACCGGCAGCACCGTCACCGCGACGCCGGGCGGCGACGGCATCCTCATGCAGATGCGCGGCACGTCGGTCCTGGCCAGCGGCGCGGTCGGCGGCGCCACGGTGGCACTGGGCAACCAGATCACCAGCAACTCCGCGACCGGCCTGCAGGTCTCCAACGCCGATACTGCGAACATCTCGAACCTGCTGGTTCAGAACAACACGGTGTCGGGCAACAACGCCGGCATGGACTTCGATCTGGCGCAGAGCTCGAGCATGACCATCGTCGTGCAGTCGAATACGTTCAACAACCAGACCTTCCAGTCCATCAACCTCTTCAGCGATACCGGCAGCACGACCGGCACGATGACGGCCACCCTGCGTAACAACACCATCGGTACGCTCGGCGTGCAGGATTCCGGCTCGAAGAAGAACGGCAACGGTATCTACATTCACCTCAACGGCGGCAAGGCCGGCTCGATCACCGTCGACGGCAACACCATTCAGGAAGTGCCGAACGCGTCGCTCCTCTCGGTCGAGTATCAGGCGTACGCAGCCGGTTCGACGATGAAGCTCAAGGTCACCAACAACCAGCTGAAGAAGCCGACGGCCGGCACGGCCAACGGCTTCTGCGGACCCGCCGCCACCGTCTGCCCGTCGTCGACGTTCGCGATGTTCGTCGATTCGAACGCCGCGGCGAAGTCGACGATCTGCACGACCATCTCCGGCAATTCGGTCTTCGATCCGACCAGCGGCCCCAATGGCGCCGGTCTGGCCGCGTTCCAGGTCGGTGTCCGCACCGCCGGCAACGCGCTCAACATCGAGGGGACGCAAGCCAACATCCGCAACCAGATCATCACCACGAACACCATCACGAACGCCGGCCCCAGCCCGACCACGAGCGACGTCTTCGTCGACTCGGGGACGCCCGCGGTCGTGCCGGTCAACAACTGCGGCGGCTTCCCCCCCTGATCCCTTCCTCCTTTTCAGCTCAGTAAAAAGTGAGGTTCCCGCTCTCGAAGCGGGAACCTCACAAATCTTTTCGACACAAAAGAGTCATTCCATCTGCTAGAATCCGCCACCGGTCCGATCCCATCATTCTTTTTCCCCTCAAGTCGCGCGTAACGGCAACGCGCACGTTTCGTCCAGTCGTCCAGTCCAATTCGACAACGAGCTATTAGGAGGTAGAGATGGCAGAACCTTTCCTGAGTGAAATCCGAATCATGAGTTTCGGTTTTCCGCCCAAAGGTTGGGCGCTCTGTGATGGGCAGCTCCTTCCCATCAACCAGAATCAAGCGCTGTTTTCATTGTTGGGAACGACGTACGGCGGAGACGGCCGCGTCAACTTCGCGCTGCCCGACCTGCGGTCGAGAACGCCCATTCACATGGGCGGCAGCGGCGGCCACACACTCGGTGAGCGGGGCGGCGAGCAAGGGCATACGTTGTCGATCTCCGAAATCCCCACGCATACCCACACCCTGAATGGCGCGACGCAAACCGGCAGCCTGGTCATTGCCGCCGGAAACCTCTCCGGCGTCTCGCCCAGTCAGACCTATCAGGCGCCCGACGCCAACCTCGGCGCGATGAACCCGGCCAGCATCGCCAACGTCGGCGGCAGTCAGGCTCACCTGAACATGCAGCCGTTCCTGGTACTCAACTTCTCGATCGCCCTGCAGGGCATCTTCCCCAGTCAGACCTAGAAAGGAGGAACGAAGACATGGCACAACCTTACGTTGGAGAAATTCGCATGTTCGCCGGCAACTTCGCTCCCGCGGGATGGATGTTCTGCGAGGGACAGTTGCTTCCGATTTCCGAATACGAGACTCTGTTCCAGCTGATCGGCACGACCTACGGCGGCGACGGACAGAGCACGTTTGCACTTCCCGATCTGCGAGGCCGCATTCCGCTGCACTTCGGCAACGGCTTCACGCTCGCCGAGACCGGCGGCGTCGAGACGGTCACGCTGACGGTTTCGCAGATCCCGGCGCACTCGCATCCTCTCCTCGCCACGAGCACGACGGCCACGCAGCAGAACGTGACCTCGAACGTGTATGCGCAGGCTTCGCTGTTCAATCCGTACATCAACATCAACCCCAACGCGCCGATGGCGGCGTCCGCCGTCGGTTCTACCGGCGGCAGCCAGCCGCACAACAACTTCCAGCCGTACCTGTGCGTCGACTTCATCATTTCGCTGTTCGGGATCTTCCCGAGCCAGACCTAGGGAGGAGAGACAACCATGGATCCATTCGTTGCTGAAATCCGCATCTTCCCCTTCAACTTCGCCCCCAAAGGGTGGGCGTTCTGCGACGGCCAGATTCTTCCCCTTTCGCAGAACACCGCTCTCTTCTCGCTGCTCGGCACGACCTACGGCGGCGACGGCAAGTCGAACTTCGCCCTTCCCAACATGCAGGGCAACGCGCCCATGCACCCCGGCCAGGGCCCCGGTCTCTCGCTGCACGACCTCGGCGAAACCGGCGGATCGGAAACCGTGTCGCTGCTCGAATCCGAGATTCCGAGCCACTCGCACGCCCTGATGGCCTCGGCCACGAACTCGAGCAAGCCGAATCCGATCGGCAATACGCTGACGCGCATCGCGGCCAACGGTACGCCGTACGTGCCTGCCGCCGGCGCGAGCCTCACGCAGTTCTCCGACCAGGCGCTCGCACCCGCCGGCGGCGATCAGCCGCACAACAACATGCAGCCCTACCTGACGCTCAATTTCTGTATCGCTTTGCAGGGCGTCTTCCCGCCCCGCACCTGATCGATCGCTTTCCACCCGAAAAGCCGCACGCCACGAGCGTGCGGCTTTTTTTGTTTACACGGAGTTGGGCGTTCCTTCGGGAATTATGGTCGACAATCCTCCCCGCATTCGTTATCTTTCTTTCCGTCCGTTCCAAACAGGTCGTATATCCGTTCGCACATCGGGGTCCTCGAACGCCGCTACGCCGCAAGGCGGGTGGCTCTGAACTTCAGGAGGGGTGTCGTCATGGGTCGATTTGGTCGCGTAGTACTGCCCGGGTTCTTCGTCGCGTTGTTTGCGTTTGCGCTTCCCGCATTCGCGGCGAACGTGACCGTCAACGGAACCACGAATTTCAGTTCACTCGATGGCTCCGTCGACGACCAGGACCATGTCGTCAACGGCACGTTCACGGTGAACGGAGACCTCATCATCAACGGTTCGATCAACTGTAACGATGACGGTCCGGGCAACCTCTCCGGATGCGCCATGAAGTTCGACGTTTCCGGCAGCGTGATCATGAACGCCGGCAGCGGACTGTTTGCCGAGAACCGCATCGGCAGCGGATCGGGTGGAAGCATCACCATCGACGCCGGCGGCAACGTCACGCTGCATGGCGCCGCGGGGAGCTTGCCCGGCGCGGTGATCTCCAGCGGGGCGCTTCTTTCGGCGACCGGATCCGGCGGCGCGATCACCATCAACAGCGATGGCGCCACGACACTGGAAGCAGGCACGGTCATCAGCTCCGCCAGCAAAGGAGCCGATGCCGGCAAGATCCTGATCACCTCGGGCGGAAACCTGACCGCCTCCGGCCTCGTCGCCGCCGGTCCCTCGTCGACGCTGCTCGCAACCGCGCAGACCGGCGACATCCTGGCGGGAGGCGTTGCGGGACAGCGCGGCGGCGAGATCCGCCTGCAGTCGACGTCCGTGCTCGATCCCTCGGTCGCCGTCAATTCCACGGCCACCATCGTTTCGCAAGGCGCGACTGACGCCGCGGGACCGGTCACCGTCGAAGGCTGCGGCGTCATCATTCGCGGCCTGGTCGCATCGATCGTCAATGGCGATGCGGGCACGCGCGTCGCCATCCGCTCCGGCAAGGAAATCGTCATCGACGGCAGCGACCTCGGCATCTCCTCCTCCGGCTCCCACCTCGGCCATCTGCGCGCGGACGCCACGAAGAACGGCGCCGCCGCCAAGCGCGTCGATCTCTTCGCCGCGGACAACGTCACCGTTACCGGCCCTGATCCGGCCCTCAGCTCGATCTATGCCGTAACGAGCAATCCCGGCAGCAGCGATCCGAGCGTCACCGCCGGAACGATTCGCGTCATCTCGCTGCGCGGAACCGTCAGCGGAAGCGGCAGGACCTTCATGGCCGGCCGCAACGTCGACTCCCACAAGGGCGGAACGATCGAAGTCTCCAGCGCCAGCACGGTCAACCTCGACCACGCCTACATCGAAGCGGTCGGCGACTTCTCGCAGCTGAAGGCCAGCGCCGCCGGCGGTCATATCAATGTCCGCTCCTACTCCGGCAACGTCAGCTGGGTACTCGGCAACGGCGACGTCCGCCCGGTCGGCACCGGCGCATCCGGCGTCTCCGGACAGGGGACCATCGCCCTGACCGCATGCGGAACGGTGACGACGTCGGGCACGACCTTCCCGACCGTTGGTCCCGCCGCCGGCGTCTTCCCGACCATCACCACCGGCGCCTGCTCGCCGGCGGCTCCGTCCCTTCCGGCCGGCGAGCCCGCGCTGCCGGTGTGCTGCAACGTCATCACCGTCATCAATCCGGCCGTCTCCAGCGGTCCCGCGGGATCGCCGTTCAGCCAGACCTTCACGCAGACCGGCGCCATCGGCACGGCCACGTTCTCGCTGGCCAGCGGCACGCTGCCTTCCGGCTTGACGCTGGCATCGAACGGCGTGCTCTCCGGCACGCCCACCGTGACCGGCAGCTTCCCGATCACGGTCATGGTCACCGACTCGCAGGGCTGCACCGGCGTCGGGCCGACCTATCCGCTGACGATCACCTGCCCGGCCATCACCGTCACCAACCCGGCCGTCGACACCGGCGTCGCCGGATCGGCGTTCAGCCAGACCTTCACACAGAGCGGCGGGGTAGGGACGACCACCTTCTCGCTGGCCGGCGGCACGCTGCCGGCGGGACTGACGCTGGCCTCGAATGGCGTCCTCTCCGGCACGCCGACGCAGACCGGCAGTTTCCCGATCACGGTCAAAGCGACCGACTCGAACGGCTGCACCGGCATCGGGCCGACGTACAACCTGACCATCAACTGCCAGACCATCACCGTCACCAATCCCGCGGTGAGCAGCGGCGTGGCCGGCTCGGCGTTCAGCCAGACCTTCACGCAGAGTGGCGGCATCGGTACGACCACCTTCTCGCTCGCCAGCGGCACGCTGCCGTCGGGGCTGACGTTGTCCAGCGCGGGCGTTCTCTCCGGTACGCCGACGCAGACGGGCTCGTTCCCGATCACCGTCAAGGCCACCGACTCCAACGGTTGCAGCGGCACCGGGACGACGTACAACCTAACCATCGCCTGCCAGACCATCACCGTCACCAATCCGGCGGGGAACAGCGGCGTGGCCGGCTCGGCGTTCAGCGAGACCTTCACGCAGAGCGGCGGCATCGGTACGACGACGTTCTCGCTCGCCAGCGGCACGCTGCCGGCCGGGCTGACGCTGTCGAGCGGCGGCGTCCTCTCCGGTACGCCGACGCAGACCGGCACCTTCACCATTACGGTCAAGGCCACCGATTCGAACGGCTGCAGCGGCATCGGCGCGAACTACACGCTGACTATCGCCTGCCCGGCCATCACCGTCACCAATCCGGCCGTCTCCAGCGGCACGGCGGGCACGCCGTTCAGCCAGACCTTCACGCAGAGCGGCGCGGTCGGCACGGCTACTTTCTCGCTCGCCAGCGGCACGCTGCCGTCGGGCCTGACGCTTTCCGCCTCCGGCGTGCTCTCCGGCACTCCGACGCAGAGCGGCTCGTTCACGATCACCGTCAAGGTGACCGATTCGAACGGCTGCACCGGCACCGGTCCGGCCTACACGCTGGTCATCACCTGCCAGACCATCACCGTCACGAACCCGGCCAACAACAGCGGCACGGTCGGTTCGCCGTTCAGCGCAACCTTCACGCAGAGCGGCGCGAACGGAACGGCGACGTTCACGACGTCGAGCACGCTGCCGGCGGGCCTGACGCTTTCCGCCGCGGGCGTGCTCTCCGGCACCCCGACGCAGAGCGGCAGCTTCCCGATCGTCGTCACGGTCACTGACTCGAACGGCTGCACCGGCACCGGCGCGACCTACACGCTGGTCATCAACTGCCAGACCATCACCGTCACGAACCCGGCCAACAACAGCGGCACGGTCGATTCGCCGTTCAGCGCCACGTTCACGCAGAGCGGCGCCATCGGCGGGGCCACGTTCTCGATCAACAGCGGCTCGCTGCCGTCAGGCCTGACCCTCTCCACCAGCGGCGTGCTCTCCGGGACACCGCAGGCTCCGGGCACGTTCACCATCACGGTCAAGGTCACTGACGCGAACGGCTGCACCGGCGTCGGCCCGGCGTACACGCTGACCATCGGCTGCCAGACCATCACCGTCACGAACCCGAGCTCCAACAGCGGCACGTACAACACGCCGCTGAGCGGCAGCTTCACCTTCACCCAGAGCGGCGTCGGCACGCACACGCCGGCCGTCTTCTCGATCAACAGCGGCTCGCTGCCGTCGGGCGTCTCGCTCTCGTCGAGCGGCGTCCTCTCCGGTACGCCGACGCAGACCGGCGTCTTCTCGATCACGGTCAAGGTCACCGACGCCAACGGCTGCAGCGGCATCGGCAGCACCTACACGCTGACCATCGCCCCGAACGCCGGCAACAAGTCGTACGTCGACGTCGGCAACACGCAGCTCGACGGCGGACTCCCTGCTCCGGCGACTCCGACCGTCATCGCCGCCGGCCTCTCCAGCGGCGACTCTTCCGACGCGCCGATCACGTACGCTCTGGTCGTTCCGCCGATCCACGGAACGCTGACGATCTTCAACGCGAACGGCACCTTCCTCTACACGCCGAACGTCGGCAATACGGCCACCGACTCCTTCACCTACACCGCTACGTCGAACGGCGTCAGCGTGACGCGTTCCGCGACCATCACCTTCACCGGCATGGTCTGGTACGTCGATAACGCCACCGTCTCGGGAACGAACGACGGCCGCTCCAACACTCCGTTCACGGCGCTGTCCGATGTCACCGGCGTTTCGTCGATTGGTGACTACATCTACGTTTCGAAGGGTTCCGGCCCGACTACCGGCAGCTACACGATGCTGGACAGCCAGAAACTCATCGGAGCGGGCGCCACGCTCAACGTCGGGTCGGGAGTACTCGTGGTTGCAGGAAACGCCGCGAACACGCCGACGCTCAGCGGTTCACTGACCCTCGCAGACAACGTCACCGTCAGCGGCATCGACATGAGCACCGGCGCCTCCGACGCGATCACCGGCGTCGCGGTGACCGGCATCAACGTCAACGCGCGCAACGTCACCACCACGACCGGCACGGCGGTCTCGATCTCCACCGGCAGCAGCGGCACGATGACCTTCAGAAGCGTCAGCGCCGGCACTTCCGCGAGCGGACCGGCCAGTGCGATCTCGATCGCCAACTACAACGGCTCGTTCACGGTGACGGGAGACGGCGGCGCCGCTTCCAACGGCTCGGGTGGAACGATTCAGCGCACCACCAGCCACGCGGTAAGCCTCAGCGCGATCGTCGGCACCGTGAGCCTCAATTACATGAACATCGCCGACAGCGGCGCGAACGGAATCAACTCCGCGTCGATCAGCAACGTCACCATCAATCACTGCAACATCTCCGACGCCGCCGGCAACACGTCGGTGGACGACGGCGTGAAGCTCAGCAACACCAGCGGAACCATCGCCATCACCGCCAGCTCGATCACCGGTTCGCGCCATCAGGGCGTGACCATCGACAACCTCAACACGAACCTGGCCGGCCTGACGATGACCTCCACCACGATCAACGGTACCGCCGGCGGCGACGGCATGCTGCTGCAGATGCGCGGCACCTCGGTGCTCACCTCCGGCACGATCGGCGGTGCGTCCGCGGCCAGCGGCAATACGTTCTCGAACAACACCTCCACCGGCCTGCAGGTCGTCGGCGCCGATACCAGCAACATGAACCTGACCGTGAAGAACAATGCCGCGAACAGCAACAACGCCGGCATGGACATCGACCTCTCGCAGGCCGCCAGCATGACCCTCGACGTCGAATCCAATACCTTCAACAATCAACAGAGCAGCGCGTTGAACATCTTCAGCGGCACGTCGAACACCGGCGGAACGCTGACCGCGATCGTGCGCAACAACAGCATCGGAACGGCGGGCGTGTTCAACTCCGGTTCCTTCTTCGGCGACGGCATCCGCGTGGCGCTGAACGGCGGAACGCACGGAGTGCTCACCATCGACGGCAACGTCATTCGCGAGGTGCCGAACGCCCGCGGAATCGACATTGACGCCGAGGGGTACGCGTCGGCGAACAGCGTCAACCTCAAGATCATCAACAACCAGGTAGTCCGTCCCACCGGCTCGACCGGCGACATCGGTTGCGGCCCCGGTGTTCCCTGCCCGGCCGGTTCCATCGTGGTCATCGTCGACAAGAATGCGGTCGCCAGCGAGAGCATCTGCTCCGTGATCACCGGCAACACTGCCTACGATCCGACCAGCTGGCCGCTCGGCAGCGAGTCGGCGTTCTACCTGGCGCGGCGTTCGTCGCAGACGCTGAACCTCGAAGGCAACACCTCGCAGACTCCGCAGCAGGTGATCCTGAACAACAACACCGTGACCAACCTCACCAACCCCGGCTTCGGCGACTTCACCGATGAATCGGGCAACGTGGTCGTTGTCGCTCCCGGCAGTTGCGGTACATTCCCCTGATCCCATCCTGAGTGGTCCGCGGCGCGCAATTCCGGCGCGCCGCGGACCGCTGGCTTTCCCTTCCTGAATGCCGATCACGCTTCGTCCCGCCACCGACGCCGACTACGCCTTCATGCGCGGGCTCTACGAGTCGGCGCGCGCCGAGGAGATGGAGCGCTTTCCGTTCGACGACGCGCAGAAGAAAGTCTTTCTCGATCAGCAGTTCGCCGCGCAGTTCGAGCACTACGGCATCCACTATCCGACCTGCGAGCGCAACATCGTCGAGAAGGACGGCGTGCCGGTGGGACGATTCTGGGTCGACGAATGGCGCGATCAGATCCGCATCGTCGACATCGCGCTGCTGCCTGAATGCCGAGGAGCCGGAATCGGATCGCGCCTGCTGCATGAGGTGCTCGATCGCGGCAGCGCCTCAGGCAAGCCGGTCACGATTCACGTCGAAGCGTTCAACCCCGCGCTCAGGCTCTACCAGCGGCTGGGATTCGAGAAGGTCGACACCAACGGCGTCTACTTCCTCATGCGCTGGACGCCGCCTCAGGTGAAGACTGCTTCGACGGCGTAGGCGTCGCCCTCTTTCGCCACCGGCACCAGAAAGATGTTCAGCGGCTCGGCGAACGATTCGTGCGTGACGTTGTAAATCTGCTGGGGAAGCATCATCGGCGCGAGGAAGAAGAGCGAGAACGCGGTGCGTTTCAGCCGCGCCGCCTGGCTTTCCATCACCCGGGCCGTGCGCGTCAGCCGCAGCTCGATCTTGTGCCCTTTTTCATGAACCCAGAACGAAGTGCCGACGAGCGGCTCGAACGATTCGATCGTCAGTGTGTCGAGCATGAGGAGAGGCACTTTACCTCAGAAGGCGGTGATATTAGCGCGCTGCCGCTGCATCACGACCATCGCGCAAGGTCGCACGTGGGGAGAAGCGGATTCAGGAACTGAACGCCTTCCAGGCGTCGCGCGTTTGTGAAGTCTTCGGTGAAGATGGTCGGTACCTGATTGAGTCGAGCCGTCGCCCAGATCTGTGCGTCGAAGTAGCTGAGCTGATGGTCGCGAACTCCTCGGCCGGCCTCCAGAACAATCATGGGCGTCAGATCGAAAACCGGGAGCGCATCCGCGAGCAGCGTGACCTGCCGAAGGGCGTCAGCGATTGCCAGAATAGGAAGGCGTCCGCGCGTGGTCGCGCTCAGGAACTCTCCGAGAACTTGCGTACTGAGACGCCCGAGTCCGCTGGCAATGAGCGTTTCAAGGACTCGAAGTGCCCTGTCGTATTTTGCGGTCTCCGATGGTTGGTGGGCGTAGATGAGAATGTTCGTATCGATCAGGACTTCGTCCATCGACCGATCCGATCTTCGTAGAGCGACTCTCTTGTCCATCCGCGATCCGAGGATGTCTTCCGCCGCAAAGCGGAGAGGGAGCGCATGAACGCGAGCGCTTTCCGGCCGGCAGCCGCATCGCCCTCCCGGCGACGAACGACCGTTCCGCCCTCAACGCTGTCGAGGGCCTCGCGAATGAGCTGCGCCTCAGTCATGCCGCGTTGACTAGCCCGGCGTTTCAGCATTCGATCATGACGTGGTTCGATGTAAACCTGCTTGCGAATCATCGTTCCCGACTTCATACATCACAATATACATCGTTCAGTTCCTGTCATCGAATAGACAGAAGGCCAATGATTCGCAACAATGGCGGCCTCATGGACTCCTTTCCCCTTCGTCCGCGCGAGGTATTCGAGGAGTTGCGCAAGACTGTCGTCGGGCAGGATGAGGCCATCCGCGAGCTGTCGGTGGCCATCGTCAAGCACCTCGTCGGGCATCCCGCGCCGAACATGCTCCTCATCGGCAACTCGGGGTCGGGGAAGACCACGCTCATGCGCGCGGTCGAGCAGTTTCTGGCCGGCCGGCCGGAGCTGAGTCACTCCGCGAACGTCATCCGCATCAATGCGAATGTGCTGGCCGAGGAGCATCAGGGATATGGGAGGGCGGTGCTTGGGCGGCTTTTCGCGAACGCGCGCACGCGCGCGGGCGCGAACGCGCCGATGCCCGATCTGCTTCGCTCCGTCGAGCATGGCATCGTCTTCATCGACGAAGTCGACAAGATCCGCGCGCAGGTCAGCGGCGAGCCGAACGTGCGCGGCATCGTGGCGCAGGAAGCGTTGCTCACGCTGATGGAGAACGAGAACGTCGAGTTCGAGGCGAACGGGATGATGTTCGCCGTCAACTCCTCGAAGATCCTCTTCATCGTCGGCGGCGCGTTCGAAGAGTTGTACGAAGCCGTCTTCCGCCGCGCGACGATCGGGCAGGACGTCGCGCCGATGAAGCCGATCGTCGTTGTCTCGGCCTCGGGGGAAGTGCGCGAAGAGCTGCCGTTTCATCTGCGGGACTACCTGAAGTACGACGACCTGTTCCGCTACGGCATGACTCCGCAGTTTGTCTCCCGTTTCGAATCGATCGTCGTGCTCAACGATCTCGGCGAGTCCGATCTGGCGCGCATTTTCGTCGAGCCGGAGGCGTCGATCTTCCGGACTTCGCGCGCGTACTTTCAGCGCTTCGGCATCGACCTGCAGATCACGCGCGGCGCGTTGATCGCCATCGCCTGGGATGCCGCACGGCAAAAGCGTCTCGGAGCGCGCGCATTGCGCGAGACGTTCCGGCGCGTCATCGGCGGCCTCGAGTTCGATCCTGCCGACGCCGGCACGCACGTGATCACCGTCGACGAAGCCATGGTTAAGCAGACGATCGCCGGCCGCGAGCAGGGAACCCCTCGGCCTCGATGATCCGCACGGCGTTCGCCCTCATCGTCTTGGCATTCGCCGGCGCGGCCTTCGGAACGCCTGTGGTGTTCGTCGACAACCGCGCGCCCGCGGGAGGCAACGGCACGCGCGAACAGCCGTTCAACACCATCGCCATGGGCGTGAACAGCGCCACGATCGTCTACGTCGCGGAATCGGACAAGCCGTACCTCGAAAGTGTGATGCTGAAAAAAGGGCAGATGCTCATCGGCTCCGCCTTCGGCCTCGACGCCGTCCGCACGGACCTGCATGTCGAGCCAGACGTGGCCATGCCGGCCATGCAAGGTCCCGGGCCGGCCATTCACGGAACGATCGCCGTGCGCGGCGACAACGTCATCGCCGGCTGCACGTTGTTCGGCGAGGGTGTGAGCGCGATCGACGGGAACGGCGCCATCGGCACGCTCACGGTCCGCAACGTCTACTTCAAATCGTCGGTGGGAGCGTTCGCGATTTCGCTGCAGGATCAGCAGGGGAAAGTGGACATCGCCGGCGGATCGATCGAAGCGTCCAATGTCGGGGGCGGGATCGCCATCACCGGCGGCTACGGCGACGTCGTCATCGATCATTTTCCGATCTCCGGCGAATTCAGTGCGGCGGTGCGCATCCAGGGACGGCGCTCCGGTACCGTCACGTTTCGCCGCGGATCGAAACTGCACATTCGCGATGCCATGGATGATGCCGTCGTCATCGCCGGCATCGAACGGCCAGCAGCCGTCCTGTTCGAAGACACGATCGAAGTTCGCGGACGTCGGCGCGGCCTCGTCATCGATCGCGCTGCGAAGGTCGTCATCGGCGGGGCCTCGTCGCTGAACACCGCAAATGGCGCCGCGCTCGAAGTGCACGACTCCGGCGTCGACCTTTCATTCGAATCGGTTTCCGCACAGGGCGTGGCGCCGGGAACGCTCGACGAAGGGGTCATTCTCGACCGCGTGCATGGACCGGTGATGATTACCGGCGTCGAAGGAAAGATCGGTACGGGCGGCGCGATCCTCCACGCGCGCGGCAATGGCATCCGCATCGATCACGCCGACCACGTTCGCGTGGCCGGCGTCACGCTCACCGACAGCGGCGTCAACAAACCGGCGCGCGGCGCGCGCTGCGCCGGCAATTTCGAGGTGAATTCGACCGCTGTCTGCCGCGCCGCGCTCTACCTCCGGCACATCAGCGACTCAACCTTCGAAAACATCGTCATCGACGGCGGCAGCGCGATGGGCATCAACGCGAACAACATCCGCAACGTGTCGTTTGGCGGTCTCGACGTTCACGGAGCCGGCGACGAAACGTTCGAGAGCGGCGTGTTGCTGCAGGAGGCCGGCGGCACGATCACATTCAGCCGTTCGTCGTTCGTCGACAACGCCGGCAGCGAGATGCTGATCGAGCAGCGCTTCAACAACGGCAAGATCATTCTCGACCGCTGCACGCTGGCCGCCACAGGCCGGCCGCAGGTCGCGCCGTATCTGATTGAGCTGCGCTCGTTCGGCAACGCGAAGGTCGAGTTGGAGATCCGCAACGGAGACCTTCGCGACAACCTCGGCTCCGCGATCGATGCGGCAGCGTCTGAATCGAGCTCGGTTTCGATCGATGCGCACGAGTCTGCGCTGCAGCATTTCGGGCACGGCATCATGACCGTGGCCGCGAAGCAGGGCGCAAACGCGCGCGTGGCGTTGCGCAACAGCACCATCGTGGCGCTGGCCTCGGACCGCGCCTGGATCGACGTCGCCGCGACGGAAGCCGGCACCGTCTGCGCCGACATCGCCGTGAATCGTTTCAGCAGCGTGCCGGGAACCGTCATCCATCTCGCGGCTTCTCCGCAGGCGCGGATCTCCGTCGCCGGCGTGGCGGCCGGCGACCTGGCTTCGATCAGCGCAGCGCTGGCGGCCGCAAATGGCGGCGCCTCGACGGTGGTGGAAGGGCCTGCGGCCGGCGTTGCGGAATGCCGGTGACCTTGATCACGCAATGACGTCGAACCCGTGCTAGTATTTCCCGGTCCAGTCCACTCCCCCGCGCAATTGCTGTAAGGGCGCATCCATCGAGAATTCCATATGGAGAGCCGCATGAAAGCCAAAACTGTATCTGCCGGAATCCCGCGCCGCGAATTTTTGCGCATCAGCTCCGCCGCCGCCATGGGCCTCGCCGTCGTCGCCGTCGGCGAAGGCAAACTCTTTGCCGCGACGTCTTCGGGTCTCGTCCCGCTGATGGGTGTCGGCTACGCGCCCTCGCTGCCCGCCACGGGTTTCTCGGTTCCCTTGGCCGACGCCGCCTCGATCCTGAGTCCCGACCCGCGCTTCATCAGCACCGGCGCCCGCGTCGCCGTCGTCGGTGCGAAGCGCGCCGCCAGCCACAAGAACGCGCCCGGCGGAATCGCCGTCGACGCGCTCTTCCCCGTATCGCACCGCCAGGACAGCGATCCGCTGCGATTCCGTTTCTTCTCGATCGCCGGCCGTTCCGATCAGGATTCGATCAGCGCTCCGCTGAATTACGTCGTGCAGGTGCCGTCGACCGGCGGCGTTTCACTGTCGGTGCGCCACCGCCGCGCCGTCACCGATGCCGCGGTGTCGGATGCTCCTCCGCCGCTCGAATCCGAAATCACCCCGCTCACGCTCTCCCTCGGCAACGTGGCCGGTCCGAAGCTGACGCGCGGCGTCTATGTCCTCGCGTTCCGCGAAGACGACGGCGACAGCATGTCGAACTGGAACCGCCTCACGCTCGCTACGTCTGAGACCGATTACTACGTCGCGAACGCGGCGTTCTCGTACGTGATTCTCAACGTCGACTACGCCGACGCGCCGGTCACCAATCGCCGCCACGCAGCGCACTAGCGCACTTTCCCAAGTCTCCAACTTCGCCGGGCTTCACCGCCCGGCGTTTTTTTTGTCGCAGGCGGCCGTAGTCAGCCCATCGGCACCGGTTGCTGAGCCTTGGGCAACCAAAGCCGCCGGCCGTGCCGACTACAATGCGCGCGCACATGGCTGAGACTCCGAAAAAATCGCTCTTCGACAAGCTGAAACGTGGGCTCTTCATGACCCACACCGAGATCATCGAGAAGGTGAAGGAGTCGCTCACTCCCGACCTTCCAATCGATCAATCCGCCATCGACGGTCTCGAAGAAGGTCTCCTCGGCGCGGACGTCGGCGCGGAGCTGACCATGTCGCTGGTCGACCGCATCGAACGGCGCGTCCGCGACGAACGCATCACGAACATGGATCGCTTCACGGCAGTGCTGCGGGAAGAGACGCGGGCGTTGATTCCGCAGCGGAAACTGTCGCCGATCGACACCGCGCGCGCCAAGCCGTTCGTCATCCTCGTCGTCGGCGTCAACGGAACGGGGAAGACCACCACGATCGCCAAGCTGGCTTCGCGATTCAAAAGCGAAGGCAAGTCCGTCCTCCTCGGCGCGGCGGACACCTTCCGCGCTGCCGCGATCGAGCAGCTCCAGATGTGGGCTGACCGCATCGGCATCGACATGGTCAAGCACAAGGCCGGATCGGATCCGGGCGCCGTCGCACACGACACGGTCACCGCCGCCAAAGCGCGCGGAACGGATGTCGTCCTCATCGACACCGCCGGCCGCCTGCACAATAAATCGCACCTGATGCAGGAGCTGTCAAAAGTGCGCCGCGTCATCGAGAAGGAACTGCCCGGCGCGCCGCACGAGACGCTGCTGGTCATCGACGGCACCACGGGGCAGAACGGCGTCAGTCAGGCCGCAGCGTTTCTCGAGGCGGCGCAGGTGACGGGCATGGTCGTGACGAAACTCGACGGTACCGCCAAAGGCGGCGTGATCCTCTCGATCATGCGGCAGTTCGACATCCCGGTGAAATTCGTCGGCGTCGGCGAAAGCGCGGACGATCTGATCCCGTTCGATCCGACCGCTTACGTCGACACGCTCTTCGAGTGACTGAGCGCCCACCACGACGCGAAGACGACGCCGAACATCCCCACGATCCGGAAAACGAGCTCCGAGGTCAGCCAGAAATTCGCTGCGGCATCGCCGTAGTGCTGCTCGCTCCACGCGCCCTGACGCATCGCATACGTCGATTCGATCGAGATGATCAGACCGATGCAGTGCGACAGGAAAAGGATCGCCAGCGCGATGGCCAGGCCACGAACGTTCGCCAGGCGCCATGGCCGGTCGTTCATCGCGAAGAGCGCCAGGAGCAGGATGATGTTGTACGTGAGCTGATCGGCGGGCATCGTCGCCGTCGGCAGTGGCGTCGACGAGGTGACGAAAATCTTCCGCTCCTGCGGCACGAGCACGGCGTCGGCAAGTCTGCGATCGGCGTGCAGCAGCAGTTGTGTCGCGGGCGCGAGGGCGTGGTTGTACGCCGGCGTCGCCGCCCACCAGATCCAGACGCCCAGCGCGAGGCCGGCCAGAAATCTAAGTGCTCGAAGGAGCATCGCGCGGTGCCACTCTCGACGTCCAGATGAGGAACAGGAAAACCGCAGCGCCGAACATCAGCGTCTGCCACACGGCGAGGTGAAACGTCTCGAAGACGCTGCGGTGGTAGACGCCGAGGAGGTACAGCGAGACGATGCGGATGATGTTGAGCGCTTCTAGGATCACCGCCGCCGCGAGCGCGCCGATGATGCGCTTGCGCATCGGTGCGTGGAACGCCAGCATCGCCGCGCAGACGAAGACGACTGCTTCCAGACCATTGCAACCGCCGCGGATATCGACGGCGAATCGCGATCCGGCGATGACCGTGCCGCTGACACGAACCGGCTCGTGAATCAGGTTCAGCGCGGCGCCCGAAATGCGCGCCAGTGCCGCGGTGAACGGCAGCACGACGTGCGCATCAACCCATGGAATCGTGATGAATGCGTAGAAGGCGATGAGCAGCACCGCGAAAACGATGAGGAACCGCGTCTGCCGCGGTGCGAGGGCCATTGGCCGATTCTAGCAGCCTACTTGCGGTGCACGCAGATGGTGTAGCAGCGCCGGCAATCGCCGGCGCTGCCGAGAATCAGTTCAGTGCTTGCAGGTTTCCTGATCGAGCTTCACCCACTTGCCGTCCATCTCCATCTCGGACTCGTGGCGAATGTCGCCCTTGCCGACTTTCGTGAAGGTCTCGTGGACGTTCATCGTCATGCCGCCACCGTGCTGCGCGCCGGTGAACGTCATCTTGCCGTCTTCCCAGCCGGGCGATTGCTCGGTCGAATAGCCGGTCATGTTGTCGACCGCGCCGGAGACGAACGCTTTCGGCTGCTCGTCGTAACTCATCAGCGCGCGCACGGCGTACGGATGCGGGTTCTTCGCCGTCTTGACCTCGGTGTAGCGGACCTCGACCCACGAACCGTTGAGGATCCACGCGCCGGTCACGGTCGCCTTCGTGGCGTGCTCCGGCCCCATCGGCGACGCGAAGGTGATGCCGGTGCACTGCCACGTGCCTACGAACGGCTGCAGCTCTTTCAGTTTGGGGTTGCTCTGGCCGAACGCGGCCACGGTTGCCAGACAGATAACCACTGCAATGATGCGAGCTCTCATTTTTTCTCCTCCTGTTTTGCTGAGGATACGCGCCTCGCGCCGGTTTGGATGGCTATTGTCGCGGCACGGCGATATCGGCCACGCTGGCGCGCGGCAGCTTGCGGAGATGCCCGGGCGCGAGCTTGATCTTCGTGGAGCGGTTGCCGCCTCCGACGATGACGTATTCGCGTTCCATCACACGTTCGTCGATGTAGAGCGGAATGGAGTCGGGCAGGCCGAAAACAGTCACGCCGCCGATCAACTGCCCGGTCAACTCTTTCGTCTCCTCGGCCGACGCAAACGACAGCCGCTTGATGCCGATCAACTTGCTGATCTTGTGATTGACGTCGAGTTTCATCGTGGCCGTGACCAGGCAGGCGATGTACTGCCGCGGCTCAGTCTTGGCCGCGACCAGAATCGTATTCGCCGCGTTCTCACGCGGGATGCCGTAGTTCGCACAAAACACGTCGGTATCCGCCCACTCGGGATTGCAGTCGAGAACCTCATGAGGGATCGACAGCTCATCGATCTCGCGAGCGACTGATGGATCTAATTCAGACATTGGGAGGATTCTAAACGCAACCGTCGGCGAAGCCGGCGTAAGAGCCGTAGCCCACGGCTTTCAGCCGTGGGAAATCGAGGATCGCCTATTCGGAGCCCGCTTTAGCGGGCGAAAGAAAGCTTTCTCTCGCCCGCCAAGGCGGGCTCACAAAATTCAACCCATCTGCTGACCCACGGCTGAACGCCGTGGGCTACGGTCCTTACGCCCGCTTCGCGGACGGGTCGGCATTTCAATTAGAGGGATTGCACGTCGCAACCCGTCCCGCCGTCACCACCACCGTCGTCGATTTCCCGCCCGCCGCCACGCGGTACTCGCCGGGCGTCAATCCGAACATGCCGAAAAATCCGCTGCCGTCGGTGTGCGTCGTCCGCGTTTCGTGGGTCATCAGCGATTCGATCGAGACGAGCGTGCCGTCGCCGTCGATCGATCCCATCAACGCGCCTGTCGCCGGCTCCGCACGATGGGGCGGAGGGGTCGTCGCGGCGAACAACGGGTGCTGGATCTTCTCGAACGACGTCCGCCCGTCCGTGGCTGTGCTCGTGCGCAGCGCCGCGAAAAACTCCTCGTTCGGGCGCTTCGGCGTGAAGACGCCCGCCACCGGCAGCGCGTACGGATTCTGGCGCACCGCGTTGTTCGTGCTGTTTGCGAGGATCGACCACGGCTTCGTGTCGCCCATCGCGAAGAAGAGGATGCCGTCGGCGTTCGCCTCGCGCGCGCGGCGCGATTGGCGCAGCGTTCCCTCGATCGAGTTCAGATACGCGCCGATGCCCGGCACCGCGGCGCGGCCGTTCGCGTGCGCGGTGGCGACGACGAACTGCAGCCAGTCATCGAACTGCCTCCGCTCCGTCGGCGCATGTTCGCGCTTGTAGAGCATCGGACTGGCGATGTCGATGATTCCTTCGCGCAGCCAGCTCTCCCAATCCTGAAACGCGACGCGGTACGAGTCGGTATTCGAAAATCCGTGATTGGCGCCCGGCCCCGATCCCCATGCGATGAGCGCCGCCGAGATCGCGATCGACGGCCGGATCGATTTCGCGCCGAGCGAGAGACGGCGAACGAACGCCGTGACCTGCTCGCGCCGCCAGTCGTTCCACAGCGGATCTTTCGTGCGCGGCAGACGGCCGTAGCGCGCGCGGAACCGGGCCACGCTCGTTTCGTTGTAGCCGACGTCGCCGCGCGGCGACTCGGGGTAGCGCACGCGGTCGAGGTGAATGCCGTCGATGTCGTAGGCGCGGACGAGGTGGAGCAGCACCTCCACCGTGTACGCCGCCGCGGCGGGGTGCCCGAGGTCGACGTACCAGTCGGTGGCAAACGGATAGCGCCCCTTGCTCGTCTTCGTGCCCCACTGCCGCGCGCCGCGATAGGGCCGATTCGTTTTCGCATCCCAGAAATGCTGGAGAAAAACATGATTCGCATCGCGAGGCAGCGGATCCTTTTTCGGATTGCCGTGATAGACCGCGCCGACGATGACGAATGCGTGCACCTCGATGCCGCGCGCGTGCGCCGCATCGAGCAACGCGCGCAGCGGATCGAATGTCCCATCCATCGCCTCGGCGCGCGGCTCCGCGGCATCGAGATACCACGCATCGCCGCGCCGCCGCACCTGGACGAAGAGCGCGTTCGCATTGCTCTCGACCGCCGCGTCGACGATGCGCTCGACGTCCACCTTCGTCGCGAACGGCGTGCGAAACGTATCGACCCAATACGCGCGATATTCGGGACGATCATCCGCGCGGCTTGCGACCGCGGCGAGAAACAGGATGATGATGGTGAGAGACCGCTTCACTCGACTTCAGTAATTGTAAATGTTCGACGTTGAATGTTGAATGACAACATGCCCAAGTCCGTTCCCAAACCGCCGCCCGGCGATCGTCCGCTGAAGACTCTGGAACGCGTGCTCTCCAAAGCCGGCCTCGGATCGCGCACCGAGGCACGCAGTTGGATCGGCGGCGGACGGGTGAGCGTCAACGGGCGCGTCGTCCGCGATCCCGATGCGTGGATCGACATGGAACGCGATCGCGTGATCTTCGACGGCAAGCCGCTGCGTCGCGAGGAGCGCACCTATCTCCTGCTGCACAAGCCGGCCGGCTACATCACCACCTATCGCGATCCGCATGGCCGTCCGACCATCTACGACCTGCTGCCCGACCGCGAGCGTTACCTTTTTCCTGTCGGTCGCCTCGATCTCGACACGAGCGGGCTGCTGATCCTCACGAACGACACGCAATTCGCCGAGAGGCTGACCAATCCCGAGTATCACGTACCGAAGACATATCGCGTGACCGCTAATCGTCCGCTTGCTGACGCCGATCTCGATCTCCTTCGCAACGGAATGGAGCTGCGCGATGGCCCAACGCGTCCCGCCCACGTAACGCGCGTAAACGAAAGCATTTTCGAGATCACCATCACCGAGGGGCGCAACCGGCAGGTGCGGCGGATGGTCGAAGCGCTCGATGCCGAGGTCGTCACGCTCGTCCGCATCGCCATCGGATCGATTGGCATCGGCGACCTCCCCTCGGGGCAGACGCGTGCGCTCACGGCGGACGAAGTGAAGGCGTTGCGGCCCTGACGCGTGTTGTACGATCCCGCTCCCATGTGGAACGCACGCAAAATCGTCAAAGAGCTCGCCGATCCCGAACGCCGCCGCCGCATTCTCGTGGCCTTCTGGCGCTTCGGCGACGACACCGCAAAACTCATCGCCACCGCGCAGATTGCCAAAACGCTGCACTTCCGCGAAGAGTCGATCCGCAAGATGCCGCTGGAAAAGAAGGCAGATCTGTTCGCATCGCGCGCCACCGCGCCGGAGTTCGAGCAGGCGCTCGATACGGCGCTCATGCACTACCACACGCACGAACAGAACGAGTTGCTGGCCGCGTTTCTCGACCACTGGAAAATCCCGCACGTGAACGGCTCGATCGAAGCGGAGGAGTACAGTGCGCCGTCCGTCGATCAGGTCCGCGATGCCGTCAAATCACTCGACACATTTTCACCGCGCGACGTCGCCATCTACCTCGCCTCGGCAGGACTGCTGATGGGCGAAGATTGGCGCGCCGCAACGTGGCCGGTGGTGGATGAGATGGCGCCCACTCTGTCGGCATGACAGCTACGGACTGTACCGCCTCGTCGGAATCCCCTCGGCTTTGCTGATGCTCAGCTCTGCCATCAGCTTGATCAGCCTGCGGCTCTCGTTGGTCGCGGCTTCGTACGTTTCGCAGAGCATGGCGATGTGATCCGGCGGCTCCTCGGCGGAGATCGTGAAGCCGTTCATCGGCTGATCGGGACGCGTCGTTTCCGTCCGACGCCATGCTCCGTTGAGCAGCTCCATCCGCAGGAACTGGCTTCCCTTTCCCGTCTGAAATGTCTGCGCGGCTACGGCCGGAATCCCGCGTGCGTTGGCTTTCTGTTCGTCGAGCGCGCGCGCCACGATCTCCGTGATCATGTCGCGCAGCGTCTTCATGGCCGTCTCGGACGCGCGGATGATCTCCATGGCGGCGTGATAGACGCTCTTCTCGTTCGCGTTGCGCGCCATTTTCTGGAGCGTGTTGCGAATGATCTGGCACTCCAGCGCGACGGCGATGTTCTCCCACTCGAACATCACCACACACGTGCCGCCCTCGGGCGGGATGTTGCCCTGATGCGCGATGAGTACGCCGTTCAGCGAAACCTCGAGCAGAAAAACGCGCGCCTGGCCGACGCGCGCCACGAGCGGGCGCACGAGCCGCACACGCTGATACCTGCGACGCTCTTCTTTCGGACCGGCCACGGTATGGGAAGTCTAAATCAAAGCGGCAGCACTTATGGATTGCGGCGTGATCTGCCGCCTCCCATCGCGCGCCGCCACGGCCGCGTAGTAGCCGTCGCGATTCGGATCGACCGCGGCTACGCTCCAGCCGCCGACGGCCGGCCGCAGATCCGGATCGCGAAAGGGGACAGTGAACCCGCGCAGGTCGCCGGAGCCGATCCCTTTGCCGCTGGCCTTGACGATGGCTTCTTTCGCCGTCCAGATGGTGAAGAAGGCGTCGGCGACGTCGATGGCCTGTTCGACGATCGCGACTTCGGCGTCAGAAAAAAACCGCCGCGCCAGAGCGAGCGGATCGGTGAGTGACCGCCGGTGTTCGACGTCGACGCCAACCGCCGTCTCTTTTGCGAACGCGAGCGCGACCAGATCGCCGGAGTGGCTGGCGTTGAATTCGATCTCGCGTTCGCGGAGAACGGGCTTGCCGAATTCTTCCTCCTCGATGATCAGCGCAGCAGGATCGGCGCCGAGGTATCGGCCGATGAAACGCCGCGTCGCTGCGCGCGCGACGATGGAGCGGCGACGGTCCTCGTGAAATCGATAGCGATCGGCGCGCGCGCGCTCCGGGATCGTCAGCAGACTCGCGAGCGCGTCGAGTACGTCATCCGCGACATTCACGTCGACGAAGTAAACGTCGATCATTCGCGCCATCCGAATCCGGCCACGGCAATGGTGATCATCTGGACTGCCAGCACCAGCATCACACAAGCTGTCCACCCGCCGAAGCGCCAGAAGAATCCTGGAAGAACGCCGGCCATACTTCCGCCGGTGTAGTAGCAGGCCACGTAAAGGCCGGCCGCGGATGAGCGTCCACCCGCTTCCGCTGCGGTCTGAATGTAGCTCGTTGACGCAGATTGGCAGACGAACACGCCGGACGAGCAAAGAATTAATCCCAGCAGGATCAGCGGCAGCGAATGGAGCAACGTCAGCGACACGCCGATCATCGATCCGATCACGGCCACGATCAGCACCGGCCGCGAGCCGGCGCGACCGATGCCGATTCCCGCCAGCGGAGTCACAATCAGGCCGACCAGGTAGACCACGAACAGCGAGCTGAGTTGCGCAGGCGTCAGCAGATACGGCGCGGCGGCGAGGTGGAAGGTGATGTACGTGAACACTGCGACGAGTGAAAAGAGAACGTTGAATCCGACCACGTACGTCGCCACGAGTCGCGGATTGCGCAGATGCCGCAGCATGCCGCCGCTGGTCCGTACCGGCGCGATCGCGGGCTTGCGATCGCGCGGCAACCAGCGCGCGATCAGCGCTCCGAAAATCAGATCGCATGCGGCGATGAGCAGAAATCCGATACGCCAGTTTGGCGCGATCGAACTGACGATTCGGTGCGTCGCCGCATAGCCCGGCAGAATGCGCCCGAGAAATCCGCCGAGGACTGTCGCGCTGACGTAGAGCGACATCGCCGCGGCCACGTTCCTCGCCGGCCACTCCTCGGCGATGTACGCAATGGCCACGCCGAAGATGCCCGGCATCACCAGCCCTTGCAGAAAGCGCCAGAAGATCAGCATCGGAAGCGACGTCGCCGTCGACGCCAGCACGGTCGGAATCGTCAACAGCAGGGTGGCGGTGACGATGACGCGCTTCCGTCCGACGCGTTCGGCGATCAGTCCGCAGAACGGCGCCGACAACGCGACGCCGATCGTGGCCGCGCTCACGGTCATCCCCACCGCCGCCTTCGACGCCGCGAAGATCCGCACGAGCATTGGCAACAGCGGTTGCGTCGCGTAAAGATTCAGAAACGCGGCGATGCCGGCCAGCATGATGGCGATGGTGGCCGCCGTCGATGACGTTGCCGCCTCGCCGCCGAACGCGTCCTCATCGGCCTGCGCGCTCGTGCCGGTGGCGACGACCGCATCGGCAGTGTCCTTGACCACGACGCGTCGCCGAAACGCGCGCTCGAGCGTTCTGCGGAAGTCGGACATGGCGGCGGATTACATCACGCGCGTCATGTCATCATCGGTGCGATGGAGCACAGCGCGGCCGAGGTGATTGCCGTCTTTCATCGCGACGCGATCGCGGGGGTGATCGCTGTCGTGCTGATCACGATGGGGAGCGGCATGCTGCTCCTCGGCGCGCTGACCGCGGGCAGGTCGCGCCGCTCGTTCGTCTACACAGGCCTCTTTGCCATCGCCTACGGAGCGCGGCTGGCGGTCAACACTGGTGCGTATACGTTGCTATACGGACATCCGCGCTGGCTCGATTACCTGCGCTCCGACTTCGAGTATCTCGTGCCGATTCCGGCGGCGCTGCTGTTCGAGACATTCAGCGGCAATCGCCGGCGCATGTTGCATCGCATCGTGACGATCGCGCTGGTGGCGTGCGCCGTGGTGGCGATCCCGTACGAGATCGCGATCCATTCGCCATTTGCACTGAAGCCGGTCATCGATGCGCTCGTCCTCGTGCTCATCGCGGTGCTCGCGGTCGATCTTCTTTCCGTTGGATCCGAGGCCGCGAATTGGCGCTTCGTCCGAATCGGGGCTCTCGTTTTTACCGCATTCGTGTTGAACGAACATTTTCGCTTTGTCGGCGATCTCTATGGACTCACGCGCGAGCCGACCGGCTTCCTCTTTCTCATGCTGACGATCATCATCACGACGATGCTGCACGCCACGCAGTCGCAGCAGCGCCTCGCCGCGGTCGACAGCGAACTGGCCACGGCGCGCGCGATCCAGCTGGCGGCACTTCCGCGAAAAAATCCGGAGACCTCCGGACTCGACGTCGCCGCGATCTACACGCCGGCCTCGGACGTCGCCGGCGATTTCTACGACTTTCTCGAGCTCGACGACGGCTCCCTCGGCATCTTCATCGCCGACGTCTCCGGCCACGGCGTTCCCGCGGCGCTGGTCGCGTCGATGCTGAAGATTGCGCTGGCGACACAAACGGAGAATGCGTCGTCGCCCGCACGGATCCTCGCGAACCTCAATGCGCTCTTCTGCGGCCGCCTCGAACGCCAGTTCGTGACGGCCGCCTACGTCCACATCGATCCGATCGCCGGCATTCTCACCACCGCGTCCGCCGGCCACCCGCCGCCGATCCTTCGTCACGGCGAAACCTGCGACGAGCTCATCGCCCCCGGCGTCGTCCTCGGCCGCTTCCGCGACGCGCGCTACGAGGAACTATCGCGGCCGTTCGTGCCCGGCGACACGCTCGTCCTCTACACCGACGGCGTCACCGAAACCGCGAACCGGTCCGGCGAACAGTGGGGCGACCAGCGGCTGCGTGAATTGATCGGCTCCGAGTCATCGAACGCAGTTGTGGCGAAGATCATCGCCGAGGTGGAACGTTGGCGAGGTGTCGGCGGTCCGCCGGAAGATGACGTGACGATGGTTGTTGTAAGAGCGCATGGAATGGATATCCGGGCCGATGGGTAATCTCATCGATATGAAGGACAAAGAGGCTGTGCTCGCCGCGCTCGATGCTCCGCCGCCGAAAATCCCGTTGAACGAAAACGGCCTCGGAGACGCAACAGTTGCCGAGAACGTTGATGAGTTGCTCGAATCGTTCGGCGCGGATGCTGATGACGCGGACGAGCGTTAATGCCGTTTCTTCCAGTAGTCGCGGAAGGCGCGAAGCCGCGGCAGTGACTCGCGGTCTTTCGCTCGGTTCGCGGCCTCTTTGCTCGCGATGATGTCGTCGGGGTGGCAGACAGGGAAGTGTTCCACCTCAACGCGCCGCCGCCATGCATCGTCGAATCGTTCGATGCCGTCAGGTGCGAAGATTAGATCGAGGTCGAACGGACCGGTCTTCAGTTGCACGAAATCTTTGCCGCGCAGAATCTCTAACGCTTGTTCGTCATTGAGCCTGAATCCGAGATCTCGGAGCGCGGCGATCAGTGCAGAACAATTCTCCGGCGACTTGTCAGCGAAAAGATCGGCGTCCTGCGTCGTGTCCGGGAAGCCGAGGAGGATAGCGCCGGACTTGCCGATAAACAGATAGCGGATGCCAAAACGGGCGAAGACGTCGCGGATCTCCTCAGCCTGACGATAGTCGAACGCCGCGGCCATCTATCGCCCATACCCGAGCCATTCGGGAAGATTCGCTTCGCACCAGGTGCGGTAGTCGGCCATCGTGTCGAAGGCGCGAAACTCGGCGTCGTCGAGCACGGGTTTGTAGGTTTTGATGAATGCGTATTTGACGCGTTGAGCCAATGGACGCCGCGCCGCTGCTTCAAATTCTTCCAGCCATTGCTGACGCTCGGAAGGAGTCGGCTGTCGATCCATGCCGCGATTGTAGCGTGGTGCCCGATCAGTGCAGGAACATCGGCATGCCCATCACGTCCGCGACCTTCGGGCGGTAGTTGGCGACGTCGTAGAAGCGGTCGACGTCGACGCGTTTTCGGCCGCTGCTTCCGACTTCGATCGGGACGGCGGTGTAGCGGCCGTCGACGACGGCGACCATCTTGCCGGTTTCGCCGCGCCGCATCAGGTCGGCGGCCAGGCTGCCGTAGTTGTTGGCGACGAGTTGGTCGAGGGAGTCGGGGGCGCCGGAGCGCATGAGGTAGGCGAGGCGCTGGTAGATCACTTTGTCGCGCGATTTTTTCTCGAGGTAATCGCTGACGATGCCGCCGATGCCGCCGAGTTTGCGATTGCCGTAGGCGTCGGCTTCGCCACTTTCGATCGTTCCTCCGCCGATCAATCGCGCGCCCTCGGAGACCGCCACGACGGCGTAGTTGCTGGGATTGTCGCTGCGGTCGGCGTCGAGCAGGTGGTACAGCTTGTCGCAATCGAACGGCACCTCGGCGATCACGGCGCGGTCGACGCCGGCGAGGTACGAAGCGAGGAGGCACGTCTCGCCGGAGTAGCGGCCAAACAGTTCGACGACGAGGAAACGCTCGTGCGAGCCGGCGCCGGTGCGGAGGTCGTTGATGAACAACACCGAGCGCGTGACCGCAGTGGAAAAGCCGAGGCAGTAATCGGTGCCGAAGACGTCGTTGTCCATCGTCTTCGGGATGGTGACGAGCGGGACACCTTCGCGGTGCAGGCGGCGGGCGAAGGTCAGCGTGCCGTCGCCGCCAAGGGCCACGAGGCCGTCGAGTTTGAGAAAGTCGATGGTGCGGAGTGCGGCGGCGGTGAGATCGTAGCGTCCGCGTTCGTCGGGCTCGCCTTTGGACGACAGAAGATGTTCGGGGATGTGCTCCAGTTTGCTGATGGACGGATTGATGCGCGAGGTGTGTAGCATCGTGCCGCCGAAGCGATCGATCGAGCGCGTGTTGATGCGTCCGAGGGGCGTGATCCAGGCGGAGTTGTCGGCGTCGTGCTCGGGGACGATGTTGAGCAGTGACGCCCAGCCGCGGCGCAGGCCGATGACTTCGTAGCCGTCGTGATCGAGGAGCCGTCCGACGAACGCCTTGATCGCGGCGTTGAGACCGGGAACATCGCCGCCGCCGGTGAGGATGGCGATTCGTTTCATCGTTTCAGTCGCGCGTTTGCCGCTGCTTCTCCCTCCGGGAAGAAAACCACTTTCAACGCTTCGTGCCGGTCGAAACGTGCAACACCTTCGTGAAAATCGTTGAGCGAATCGTAGGCGGCCTGCACGACCCATTCGACGTTGAGACCCGACTTGAGCAGCGCCAGCATCCGCTGCCACGTGCCGTACATGCGCCGGCCGATGATGCCCTGCATCGTCACGCCTTTGAAGATGACGTTGCGCGTGTAGTCGTTGATCGTGACCGAGTGTCCGGCGGGAAGGCCGAGGAGCGAGAGCATTCCGCCCATGCGCACGAGGTCGAGCGCGAGATTGATCGCGGACGGCGCGCCGGACATCTCGAGCACGACGTCGACGCCTTCTCCGTCGGTGACGGCATCGACTTCGCGCTTCACTTCTTCTGCGGCCATCGTGCGCACGTTGAATGCGTGCAGGTTGGCGAAATTGTGGCTGGCCGCCCAGCGCCGCGCGGTTTCGAGGGCGTGATCGCTGACGTCGGTGACGACGACGGTGCTCGCGCCGCTGTGCTCGGCGATGGCGGCGGCCATGGCGCCGATCGGCCCGAAGCCGGTGATAGCCACCGACTTGCCGGCCATGTCGCAGACCGACGTCGTGTGGACGGCATTGCCGAGAGCGTCGAGAAACGCGCCGACACGCAGCGGGACGTAGCTGCCGAGCTTCACGACATTCGCTGAAGGAACTTTGACGAACTCGGCGAAAGCGCCATCCTCGTGCAGGCCGTAGATGCGCGTGCGGTCGCAGATGTGGCCGTTGCCGGTACGGCAGCGCGGACACTCGCCGCAGACGACGTGCATTTCGGCGGAGACGTAGTCGCCGACTTCGAGGTGGCCTTCGTACGAACGCTGCGCGCGCGATCCGAGCTCTTCGACGAAGCCGCAGAACTCGTGGCCGTAAATGCGCGGCGGCGTGACCTTGTCGCGGATCGACGGATCCCAGTGATAGATGTGCTTGTCGGTGCCGCAAACAGCGGCGGCGGCGACGCGGATGAGCACTTCATCCGGTCCGGGCTTCGGGACGGGACAATCGCTGATGGACGTTCCCTCGGGGCCATCGACGGGGGCCGATTTAACGACGGCGAGCATGGCTTCCTTTGAATGCAGATTTCGCGCGAGGCGTGAGGCGCGGGCGCGTTCCGGAACGTATCACAGCGGCTGCTGCACCAGATGGCGCCGCCACTGCCGCCGGACGAATCGCAGCGCGTGATCGAGAAGTTGTTCGCCCGCGCTCGGCTGGTATTGCACGACATGCGGCGTGCAGTGCAGGCTGGTGGCGAAGCGGTTGATCTGCCAGACCAGGTCTTGTGCGTCGGGCCGCTCGAAAAGATCTTTGTGCAGTCCGCCCTCGACGAGAATCAGCTTTTTCTCGGCGGCGCCGCATGAATCGTGAAGCTGTTGCGCCATCCAGGAGGGGCAGACTTCGTCCGTCGTGCCGTGGATGATGAGCGCCGGCACGGTGAGATTGCGGACGACTTCGAGCGTGTCAAACAGCCGGCCGCTGACGAGATGCAGCGGGATGCGCGGGAAGGTGACGCGCGCGATGTCGGGCAGATTGGTGAAGGTCGACTGCAGGATCAGGCCGTCGAACGGATGGCGGCGGATGATCTGGCCCGCGATCGCGCCGCCGAGGGAGTAACCGTAGAGGATCGAGGGAACGTGCTTGGGACGGATCTTCTCGTGCAGCCGGGCCGCGGTCACGCCGTCGTCGATGATGCCCGAGAGCGACGGCGATCCGCTGCTGCGTCCGAATCCGCGATAGTCGAAGAGCAGGACGTTGATGCCGGCATCGAGCAGATACGGCATCACGTGCGCGGTATTCGAAAGATTGCCGGTGTTGCCGTGGCAATAGAGCGCCGATGCGATCGGATGTGCGGCGCGACAATACCATCCGTAAAGTAGCTCACCGTCGTCCGTTTCGAAGGACAAAACCTCGGTGCGCTCGCGCGGGATACCGTAGTCCTCGGGGTTCCAACTGATGACCGGTTCGCGCTCCGGTTCGAAGAGTTGCGAGCGCCGGAAGATGCGCCGGCCGACGTCAAGCGCGAGAAGGATGGCGCCGCCGATCAGCAGCGGACTTGCTGCATCCGAAAGATGACCGCTGGACTTTTTACGTCTCACGGTTCAGCTCATCAGCAAAATTTCTGCCGGAGGCTATGATCGCACGTTCATGCGCACCACCGAGAGCCGCACGCGCGTTCGCTACAAAGATACCGACCAGATGGCGATCGCCCATCACGCGAACTACATCGTGTGGTTCGAGATCGGCCGGACAGACGTTTGCCGCGAGGCCGGTTTTCCATATCGCGAGATCGAGGAGCGCGGACTGATCCTGGTGGTGACGGAGATCGTCTGCCGCTACCGCGCGCCGTACCGCTACGACGACGAGGTCGTGATCCGGACGTCGATCGCCGAGGCGGCCAGCCGGATGATGCGGTTCGCGTACGAGCTGCGCGACGGCAGCGGCGAACGGCTCCACGCGACCGGGACGTCATCGCACGTGTGGGTGGATCGCGCGACACGGCGCCCGGTGACGGCGGAGCCGGATGTGATGGCGGCGTTCGCGCCGTGGCTCGGGTAGATGCGGCGAACTCGATTCCGTCCGTTGACTCGATTTGGGCAAGCATCGAAAGCACAGACAAGAGTGTCTGTGCCACACCGGCCTCGCGCGAGCATCTTCACAGTCTTGTATTGCTAACCAGCGCGAAGCGTGTGGCACAGACACTCTTGTCTGTGCTGCCGATGCTCGCGACAAAGGTAATGCATCGATCAGCACGCCTTTCCCAACAGGCGTAGACTCGGCGCTCCTTCATTGCCCGAGGAGGCGTCATGAAACGTTTCGTCGTTTGCGTCGTTGCCGCGCTTTCGGTCACCTCAATCGCGTTTGCGCAGCCGCCCGCGAAAGAGGCGCCCACCGCGATGCTGTCGGTGGTCGTGACCGACGCGCATGGCAAGCACGTTTCGTCGCTGACGAAAGATGATTTTCAACTCGCGCTGAGCGGGAAGCCGATGGCCGTGTCGCGATTTTCGGAGCGCGGCGCGGCGGGACAGTATGCCGGCGAGATGCGGCGCATCGTGGTGCTCTTCGATGCGACCACGATTTCGGCGACAGCGCGGCGTCAGGTCGTCGAATCGCTGCACGGATTTCTGGCGCGCACGCTGCGGTCCGGAGATCTCGTGGCCATCCTCGCGGGCGGTCCTTCGCTCCGTCCGGTGACCGGCTGGACCTCCGACTTGAACGAGGTCGACAACGCGCTGCGGCTCGTGTCGGCGGAGAGCGCGCCGCCGCCGCTGGCGGATGGACAGGCCGCGGCGGAGAAGCGCATCCGCGAGATCGCGACGGACATTCAGCAGGCAGGCCAGTCGGGTCACACGTTCTACACGTTCGATGCGCTGATGGATGCGGCCCGCGCCTATGCAGCGGCCGGATATCGCGACGCGGAACAGGCGCTGTCGGTCATCTCGTCGGCGGTCAGTCTTTTCACGCCGCGCACGCGCAATGTGCTGATCGTGGCCGGCGGGGGATTGCCGCGCACGCCGGGGGCCGCGGTGTTTCAGTATCTCGAGACGCTGCGCAGCAGTGCGCAGAGGGGCGGCATGGGCGCCTACCTGCAGCTGGGCGCGCAGGCCAGTTCGCCGATGGCCGAGTCGTCGTCCTACGATCTGACGCCTGTTTTCAACACGTTCGGCATGCGCGCCTGGCGCCGCGGCGTCGTCTTTTATGCGATCGCTTCCGACATTTCGGACGACGGCGGCAGCCAGATCGACATGCAGCAGGCGGGTGACCGCCTGGCGGCGTTCACCGATACGTCGGGCCGTTACGCCGGCTATCACCTCTTGGCCTCCGAGACCGGCGGCATCGCCTTCGTCGGCCGATCGGCAGCGGATGCACTCGACCGCATCGCCTCCGATCTGGAATCGTTCTACACGATCGGAGTCCATCCGACCTCGCCCATCGGCGGCCAGCGCGACGTATCGGTGAAGGTGAAGAACGGCTACTCGGTGCGCGTGACGCGCGGCAGCGCGGGCGCGGGAACGCCCGCGGACGAGATGGAGAGCCGCGTGATCGCCAACCACATCATGAAGCCGACCGGCAACAACCTCGGCATCTCCGTGGCCGCGGTTCCCGCCGAAATGGAAGGCGAAAAGCGGCTGGTCACGGTCGACGTGAAAATCCCCATCCGCAAACTGAAGCTCGTGTCGGACGCCGGCGGCCTTTCCGGCTCGTTCACCGTCTTCATCGCTACCGGCGACTCCGTCGGTCATTCGTCGAACGTGACGCGTCAGACGAAAGAGATCCATTGGCCCGCCGACGCCATCATGCGCGCCGGCGACAAAGAGCTGACCTTCCGCGTGAACGTCGTCCTGCAACCCGGCCGCTCGCAAATTTCCGTCGGCGTGATCGACGATCAATCGCAGGAGAAGGGCTTCGAGCGGGTTTCGGTGTAACCGTTCCTACGCGTCCAGCGCGTACGCTTTCCGCAGCCACTTCTCGACGAACGCATCGACGTCATCAAGGGATGTGATCTCGATGCGATGCGTGATCCGGTCCTTTTTCGCGAAGCCGCCGGTATCGATGAGGCGTCCGGTTGCCGGCGTGTCTTTCAGCGCCAGGCCGAAGTCGACGCGCGTTCGTGTCGACGGCTTGATTTGCGCGATGACGTGGTTGCGATAGATGGGCACGATCGTCTTGCCCGGCGAGATCTTGATGTCGTCGCCGATCGAGCGCGCCAAGTCGTAGAGACGGTCGTAAATCGGACGCAGCGCAGCTTTCGAGCCGGAAAAGAGCGCGTCGACGTAATCACCGGCGCGGGCCACGTAGACCTTCGGATCACTCTCCTCGCGATCGTCCTTCCCTTCGGCGTGATCGGCGAGCCACGCTGCGGAGTTCGTTCCGAACTTGTGCTCCCGCTTCAGCCACTCGATGCGCGACTTCGAATCCTTCGGAGCGTTTGCGTTGATCAGCGCCGTCCACTCGTCGAGATCGCGGCCGGTTTTCGCTTTCAGCGAATCGATCCAGTTGCGGACCATGGCGATGCCGGGATGAGGGTCGTAGCGCTGCTTCGTCTTCGGCATCGCGAAAGGATAAAAGAAAACGGCGCACCGAGGTGCGCCGTTCGAAGCATCGGATTGGTGCCGGCTACTTTGCAGCAGCGCGCTTCGATGCCGCCGCGAGCCGCGATTTGTAGCGGTCGGCGGTGTTGCCCTTGATGATGCCTTTCTTGGCGGCTTTGTCGATCTCGGAAAAACCGGTAGAAAGGACGCTCGCGTCGGCATTGCCGCTTTCGACGCCTGAACGGGCCTTCTTGAGCGCCGAGCGGAGGCGCGATTTTCCGGCGCGGTTGCGCGTATTTGCTTTTTCGGCCTGTCGCTGCTGTTTTTCGGCCGAGCGGGTGTTCGCCATGAATGTTGCTCCTACGTAAAGTTATCTGCGGCCGTCACCTGAGCAACGGGCTGCGTATTCTACTTCGAATCGACGCCGAGCGACTTCAGTTTCTGCCGCGCCAGCGCTGCCTCCGGTGAGGTCGGATGTTCGTGCACCACGTACTGCAGCTGCACGATGCCCAGGCCTTTCTCGTTGAGGGCGATGTACGCATACCCCTTCTTCAGCAGGGCACCCGCAACTTTGTCCGACTTCGGGTACTTGGTAACGACGCTGTCAAACTGCTGAATCGCCTCGCGATATTTCTTCTGCGAATAAAGGCTCTCGCCGATCCAGTAGGCCGCGTTGCCCGACAGCTCCGAATTCGGGTTCTTCGCCGCGAAGTCGCGGAAGCCTGCGACGGCCAGATCGTAGTGCCCCTGCTGGTAGTCGCGATACGCCGACTGGTACGTCTGCATCGGATCTTCCGACGTCGCGTTTGACGGCTGCACGGTCATTTCGCCGCCCGACGGCGCCGGATTCGGCACCGGCGCAACCGCGGCGGCTGCCGCAGCGCGCGCGGCGCCGGCTTTCAGATCATCGACGTCGTGCTGCGTCTGCGTGAGTTGCTGCGTCATGCGGTCGAGTCGATAGTTCGTTTGCTCGGTCGCACCCTGCGCGGTCTGGATCTTCTCTTCGATCTGATCGACTTTCGCGACGAGCGTGGCGTTCGACTTCAGCAGCGTCTGCGTCTGCTCGGCGATCGTGCGGTTGATGTTGTTCACTTCCTCTTTGTTCGACGCCGTGCGCTTGACCTGCGCGAGCTGCTCCTGGAGGTCGGAGATCTGGCTCTGCAGCTTCTCGACGTCCGAGGTCGACACGCACGCCACGCTCAAAAGCGCCGCGGCGGCGAGCACTACGTTCCGGATCAGGGCTCTCATTTTCATCTTCCTACGAGGACGAGGTGATCGCGGCGATTCTTGGCCCACGCCGATTCATCGTGGCCAGGATCGAACGGACGCTCTTCGCCGTAGCTGACGGTGCGGATGCGCGACGCATCGACGCCGAGGGTGACGAGGTACTCCTTGGCCTGGTTCGCGCGGCGATCGCCGAGGGCCAGGTTGTACTGCTCGGTGCCGCGCTCGTCACAGTGGCCTTCGATGAGCAGGTTGTACTGCGCGTTTTTCTTCAACCACGTAGCGGAGTTGGTCAACGCCGTCTGCGCGTCGGCGCTGAGCGAGGAGTCGTTGTATTCGAAGAAGGCGTCGGCGATGTAGCCGCGCGACTGCGCTACGCGATTCAGTTCCCCAATGTCGTTCGGCAGCACCTCGGTGGTGACGTCGGTCTTCGTCGCGACGAAATCGTTCGGCTCGGTGACCGTCTGCGCCGTGGCGGTGGTGACGGTGAGCGGAACGTCAGGGATGGTGGCCGGCGCGACGGACGTCGTGGCGGTCGGTGCGACTTTGGGTGGCTTTTTCGGGCAGGCGGGAAGGATCACGCTTGCAAGGAGGATCAGTGTGATACCGAACGCTTTGAATGACTTACTCATGAATTTTTGCTCCTTCTTGATGGACCGGTTTCGATGATACCGCGTCAATCGCCCTTCTTCGACCAGTCCGGGTCTTTGTTTTCGCCGTTGAACGTCAGTTGCAAGAGGTCGGTGCCGTCGACGCGCATCCGGTAGATCTGCCAGCTGCCGCTGCGGTTGGATTGGAAGGCGATCCATTTGCCGTCCGGCGACCAGGTCGGCTGCTCGTTCGATCCCTCGCCGGCCAGGATGCGGCTCTGGTGCGTGGCCAGATCGGCGACGCGGATCTGAAAGCGTCCGTTGACGCGCGACGTGTAGGCGATCTGCGATCCGTCCGGCGACCAGGTGGCGTCGTCGTTCCATTCGCCCTCGAACGAAATGCGCTGCACGTTCGATCCTTCCGCATCCATCGTGTAGATCTGCGGCGAGCCGCTGCGGCCGGAGGTGAACGAAATCTGGCGCCCGTTCGGACTCCACTCCGGCGTCGATTCGATCGACGAGTCGTGCGTCAACCGGCGCAGATTCGAGCCGTCGTCCTTGACGACGTAGATGTCGGGATTGCCGGCCACGGAGCCGACGAAGGCGATGTCGTTGCTGATCGGCGAGAACGTGGCCGAGGTGTTGAGGTTCAGGCCCGTGGGCACGCGCGTGCGCGCGCCGCCGCGGCGGCTGATGATGTACATGTCGCTCGTGCCGCGGGCGAATGACGTATAGACCATCCGCTCGTTGTCGGCCGAGAGGCTGGGAAGAATCGACAGCGCGTTGTGGCGCGTGATCTGGCGCTGGTTCGTGCCGTCCCAATCCATCAGCCAGATCTCGAAGTAGCCGCTGCGATCGGAGGCGAAGCCGATCGTGGAGAGAAAGATGCCCGGCTTTCCGTTGATCGTGCGCACGAGATCGTTGCCGAGCATGTGCGCCATGCGCGGCAACGCGGCCGCGCCCCCGCGATAGCGCTGGGCGAATTGCGTCGGAGCGCCGGTGGCGTCGAGCAGGTGCGCGTCGATGATGTAGTCCTGTCCTTCCTGATTGATCTTCAGCGAGAGGACGAACTGCGCGCCGGCTGCTTTGGCGAGATCGGCGCCGGCCGGGATGTTCGGCGGAATCGGAGCGATGGCGAAGACGCCGGAGTAGGCGAGGTCGCGCGTGAGCGGCGCGAAAAACGGCGCGTTGATCGTCTCCAGCGGCAGCGTGGTCTCTGGCCGCGGCACGGCGATGCGCGCGATCTGTGCAGCCTGGTTGGCGTTGATCGTGGTCTGAACCTGTGTCTGCGCCGCCAGAGGCAACGCGGCGGAAAAAAGAAGGACGAGTGATGCGATCGTTCGTTTCATCGGAATGTGAGGTGAACTCCAAGGTAGGTGCCGTTGTATGCGAAGGGCAGCGGTTGCAGCGGCGACGCCTCGAGCACGGCCCGAAGCGCGGCGCGATCGAATGTGCCGTTGTTGCTCGGCACTTCAATCTTCGCATCGCGGATCGAGCCATCGCGATTGATGACGAAGGCGACGGTCGTGGCGATGCCGTTGTCGGCCTGCGGCCGCGTCCAATAGCGGCCGACGTTCTTTTTCATCAGGTCGATGTAGAGCGTGTAGGGGAAATCGCCTTCGATGCCGGTGACGCCGGCCGAGCCGATGGGGATGTCAATGCCTCCGACGACGCCCGGTTGGGAGGTGGGGAGTGGGGGGTGGGGCGTGGGAGCGGGAGGAGTTTCGGAACCTTTCTTTGTCGAGCGTCCGAAGTTCGACAACGGCACTGTCTTGGGCTCACTTTTGGCGACCGGCTTCACAGGCTCCGCGACTGGTTCGGGGATGGTCATCTTTTTCGGAACGGGTGGCGCTGGCGGCGGCGTGACCGGTTTTTCAGCTACGACCCCCGACACCCTACTCCCCACACCCTGGGACGGCATCGGCGCGAATCGGATGTTCAGCGTCGAAACCTCCTGCGGCGCGGCGGCATGCATGGCCGCGTAGATGATGCCGGCAGCAAGGGCGCCATGGAGAAGTACGGAGACGGCGAGGCCGCCCGCGGGGTTGCCGCCGAGGCGCGTGCGCTCGGCCAGCAGATCACCGATGCGGTCGTCCATCCCTCTCCTTCGGCTGCGTAACCATCCCCAACTGCTCGACGCCGGCGCGGTTCATGATGTCGAGCACTGCAACAACGCTTCCGTACGGCACGGCCTTGTCGGCTTCGAGCAGCGCGCGCTTCACGCGGCGCGCGCGCAGCATCGGCCCGAGGCTCTGATCGAGATTCGTGGAACCGGCGGCGACGCCGTCGAGGTAGACCGCGCCCGATGCCGTCACCTGGATCTTGGCCGGATTATTCGACGCCAGCTCGAAACTCTTCCCCTCGGCTGCCGGCAACGCGACAGTCAATCCCTGCGTCAACATCGGAGCAGTGACCATGAAGATGATCAGCAGCACGAGCATGACGTCGACGAGCGGCGTGACGTTGATCTCCGCCATGTCGCCGTAATCGTCGCCGTGGTCGAATCGGAAGGCCATCTGTTCTCGTCTTAGACGGTTGCGGTTTGCGGTTGGTAACCGCGGCTACATAAAGTTCCGCTCGGTGAGATTCAGAAACTCCAGCGTGAAATCCTCCATCTCGCCGCGCGCCTGACGCATGCGCTGCACGAAATGGTTGTACGCGAGCAGCGCCGGAATCGCGGCGAAGAGTCCGGCCGCGGTGTTGATGAGCGCCTCGCTGATGCCGGGAGCGACGGAGGTGATCGATGTTGTCGCAGTCGCGCCGATGGTGGCGAAGGCGTCCATGATTCCCCACACCGTCCCGAACAGGCCGATGAACGGCGAGGCCGCGGCGGTCGTGGCCAGGAATGGCAGGTATTTCGACAGCCGCGCCGCTTCGATGCGCGAGGCGCGCAACAGCGATCGCTCCACGCTGTCGAGCGATCGGATCATCTGCGTATTCGCGTGCGCGATCTGCGCCTCGATCTCGGCGTATCCCGCTTTGAACAGGCCGACCAGCGATGAATGCGACGTCTGCGCGGTGGCCGCGTGCACTTCCGCCAGCTTCTTGGCGCGGCGGAAGGCGAACATGAATCGCCTCGATGCCGCAGCCGAACGGCGGAAGCGGAGGGCGATGACGAACATCACCGCCCACGATCCGATCGAGAACAGCAGCAACACCCCCAGGACGGCTTTCCCCACCCATCCCGTATGCTGAAACGACGTCCAGAGTTGCACTACCCGTAAGGTAGCACGGTCACGCGGAGCCGCGGTGTGGCACAGACACTCTTGTCTGTGCTTTGGCAAGGTTCCGCGGCTGAAGTTTCTCAGACCTTCCGAGCCTCACCAGCACAGACAGGAGTGTCTGTGCCACACAACCATTCCCTTACGCCGCGATCGACTCTTTCTTCACCAGACGCTGCGCTTCGAGATAGAACTGCACGTCCTCCGGCGTCATCGCGTACAGCAGGCGTCCGCCGCCGCGGCCGGTCGTGCTGAGGTAGGCGTGCTCTTCATCGCTGACCATCAGCACGTCGCCGGCGAAGTCGGCCGGCAGCGTCGTCAGCAGCGACAGGAACTCTCCCTCGCTCGCCGCGCCGTCGATGAAAAGCCGGTCGACGTCTTCCGCAGCGTGATCGAGTGCGCCGCGAAGGATGCCGAAACTGTCGACGAAGATGAGACGGTTCGCGGAGCGCGCGGAGGCGTCCCACGCCCGCGCGGGCGAGTTGGCAGAGCGGGCGATCAGCGTGATGCGGCGAAGGTCGCGCAGGGCGGCGGGCCTCATCGCGGCACCACCGCAGTGGCCACTGCGATCACGAGGGCGACGGACCACAGCATGCCGAGGACGCGCCACGTCTGCCGGCCGCCGCGAAGGTCTGAGGTCGTTTCGAATACGAAGTGTTTGATCTGCGTCATGGGATTCTCCTTTGTTCTCGGTTGGTCTGAAGTCGTGTTCAGTTGTTGATCGTGTTTGGAGTGTTGTCGCCTGCCGTCGCTGGCGCCTGCAGGGGAACGGTTCGCGTTCCGAAGGCATCGATCGGCCATACGTCGAGCGGCAGCGTGCGTCCGTTCGCGGCGAGGTAGGCCTTGCTGCCGCTGTCGCTGAGCAGCTCGATCGAGCCCGAGGGCGGTAGCGAGTACTTCGCTCCGGCGTAGGTGAACGTCGCGCCCGGCGTTCCGACGAATTTGTACGACACCGTCCCGGTGTGGCAGGTGACGACGGGAGCAGCGGGTGCGTGGTGGAGCAGGGCGGCCAGCGTGATTGCGTGCAAGATGTTCATGCCTGGCCCTTAGTCCAAGGGCGGTACCAGACAAGACTCCTTTTAGAATCAGCAACTTAGATGCGTCTGCCATCTTTCCGGCTGTTTTGGAACGATACAGCTGTATGATTTCTGGACATTGAGCGAGGTCAAACAGCGGCTTCTCATCGTCGATGACGAGCCAAACGTCGTCGCCGGCCTCCGGGCACTCCTCGCCGACGAGTGGGAAGTAAAGACGGCCATGACTGCGCGGGAGGCGCGCTCCGTCTTCGCCGACTTCTCGCCCGATGTCGTCCTCCTCGACATGAACCTCCCCGACGGCAACGGCGTCGACGTCCTGCACGACTTCAAGATGTACTCGGAGGCCGTCTCCGTGATCATGATGTCCGGCATGGGGACGGTAGACAGCGTGGTCGAGTCGATGAAGCTCGGCGCGGAAACGTTCCTGCAGAAGCCGTTCGACTACAGCACGCTGTCGCTCACGCTGGAACAGGTCTCGCGCATGGTGGCTACGCGCCGCGAGCTGATCGCGCTGCGCCGCGGCGACGCGAACGAGCAGGAGCGTCTGCCCGGTCTTTCCGCCACCGTCCAGAATCTGAACCAGCTCCTCGGGCAGATCTCCCGCGCACCGTCGCCGGTGCTGATCGAGGGCGATTCAGGGACAGGCAAAGGCGTCTTCGCGCGCCTCATCCACAACCGTTCGCCGCGCGCGCGGGCGCCGTTCGTCGACCTCAACTGCGCCGGCCTTTCGAAGGAGTTGCTCGAGTCGGAACTCTTCGGCCACGAGCGCGGCGCGTTCACGAACGCGATGAACACGAAGCAGGGGCTGTTCGAGATCGCCGCTGACGGGACGCTGTTCCTCGATGAAATCGGCGAGATGGACGTGACCGTGCAGGCGCGGCTGCTCAAGGCGATCGAGGACAAGCGTTTCCGCCGCGTCGGCGGCATCCGCGATCTGACCGCGAATTTCCGCCTCGTCGCCGCCACAAACCGCGACCTCGCCGCGGAAGTCGCCGCGGGCCGTTTTCGCGCCGATCTCTACTACCGTTTGAATGTCGTCCGCGTCCGCATGCCGCCGCTGCGCGAACGCACCGAGGACATCCCGCTACTCGTCGACGTCATCCTCCGTCCGCTGTCAAAAGAGTTGGGACGCCCCGCGCCGACGGTGAGTCCGCGCGCACTGAAGAAACTCCAGAGCTACGCCTGGCCCGGCAACGTCCGCGAACTTCGCAACGTCCTCGAACGCGCCATGCTCACGATGACCGGAAAGGAGATCGTCAACGACGATCTGCTGCTCGAATCGGATACGAAGTCGCTGGCGAAGACATCCGGCGGAATGCCCACCGCTGATTGGGAAATCCGCGCGCTCGACGACGTCGTCGCCGACTACGTCACCGCCTCGGTCGCCGCCGCCGGCGGCAACGTCCGCAAAGCCGCCAGGCAACTTCAGATCAGCCCCTCAACGCTCTACGCGCGCATGAAGAAGCCGCCTGAATCGTAGCGCCGACGAGCCTGTACGTACCGGAGACATGGTGGACGGGTGGCCGGAGACATGGTGGACACATTCACCGGCGATCAGCGTACGACAGAACCGGGGTTTCGCAGGTCGATTGTCCCGAGCTGTTTATGAAAGAAGT